>Ga0136620_10000371_pt1 | contig 20761 bp, 19 predicted proteins | sample AntDrymUQ4162106_2_FD_104806 | JGI IMG/M metagenome (GOLD analysis project Ga0136620, IMG submission 104806) | Polar desert sand microbial communities from Dry Valleys, Antarctica - metaG UQ416 (21.06) | ecosystem: Environmental > Terrestrial > Soil > Desert | place: Antarctica: Dry Valley... | reverse complement strand
TTCTCCTCGGCCTCAGGCGGCGTCTCCTCCTTGAAGACCTCCTCCTCGGACTCGCCCGCGAGCAGCCGCTCGAACTGGTCCTTGTCGATCGTCTCGCGCTCGATCAGAATCCCGGAGAGCTGGTGCAGCTCCTCCATGTGCTCGCGAAGCACAGCGCTCGCCCGGTCGTGGGCCTCCTCGATCACCCTCCTGATCTCGTCGTCGATCTCGCGCGCGATCTCCTCGGAGTAATCGGGCTCATTCGACATCTCGCGACCCAGGAAGGGCATGGCTTGGTCTCGCCCGAGCACGCGCGGGCCGAGCTTCTCGCTCATCCCGTAGCGCATGATCATCTGCTTCGCCGTTGACGTCACCTTCTCGATGTCATTGGCTGCGCCCGTCGTCACCTCGTGGAAGACGAGCTCCTCGGCGGCGCGGCCGCCCAGGAATGCGGAGAGCTGGTCCATCAGGGCCGATCGCGTCGTCAGGTAGCGGTCCTCGCGCGGCAGCGAGATCGTGTAGCCGAGCGCCTGGCCACGGCTGATGATCGAGATCTTGTGGACCTCGTCGGTGTGTTCGAGGTAGTGGCCGACGAGCGCGTGGCCCATCTCGTGGTAGGCGGTGATCTTCCGCTCCTGCTCCGAAAAAAGGCGAGTCCGCTTCTCCGGCCCGGCGATCACGCGCATGATCCCCTCCTCGAGCTCCTCCTGCTCGACGACCTTCTTGCCGCGGCGCGCGGCGAGGAGGGCCGCCTCGTTGACCAGGTTCGCGAGATCGGCGCCCGTGAAGCCCGGCGTCCCCGCCGCGAGCGTGTCGAGGTCGATCTCGGGCGCGAGCGGCTTGCCCTTCGCGTGCACCTCGAGGATCTTGCGGCGCCCGTTCCGGTCGGGGCGGTCGACGACGATCTGCCGGTCGAAGCGGCCCGGGCGGAGCAGCGCGGGATCGAGGATGTCGGGCCGGTTCGTGGCCGCGATCAGGATGATGTTGTCCTTCAGCTCGAACCCGTCCATCTCGACGAGCAGCTGGTTCAGCGTCTGCTCGCGCTCGTCGTGGCCGCCGCCGAGCCCCGCGCCGCGATGCCGTCCGACGGCGTCGATCTCGTCCATGAAGATGATGCACGGGGATGCCTGCTTGGCCTGCTCGAAGAGATCCCTGACACGACTGGCCCCGACACCGACGAACATCTCGACGAAGTCGGAGCCCGAGATCGAGAAGAACGGCACGCCCGCCTCGCCGGCGACCGCGCGCGCGAGCAGGGTCTTGCCGGTGCCGGGCGGCCCGTAGAGCAACACGCCCTTGGGGATGCGGGCGCCGAGCGCCTGGAACTTCTTCGGGTTCTCGAGGAACTCCTTGATCTCCTGGAGCTCCTCCACCGCCTCGTCGACACCGGCCACGTCCTTGAAGCCGATCTTCGGCGAGTCGGGTGCCATCCGCTTGGCGCGGCTCTTGCCGAAGCTCATCACCTTCGAGCCGCCGCCCTGCATCTGGTTCATCAGGAAGATCCAGAAACCGATCAGGAGCAGGAAGGGAAGGAACGACCCGAGCAGCGAGACCCAGGAGAAGCCACCCGTGCCCTTGGAGTCGTAGCGGACGCCCCGCTGCTGGAGCACCCGCTCGAAGGCGAGCTGCGACTGATCCGACGGGTAGTTCACCGAGATCTTGGACTTGTCGCGCAGAGTCGCCGTCACCTGGCGCTTGCGCGGGCTGAACAGCACCTCCTGGAAGTAGCTCGGCGGCTTCGTCTTCACGAGCGTGATCAGCTCGGAGTAGGTGCGCCGCTCCGACTTGTCCGAGCCGCGGATCAAGGTCTGGCTCGCGAGGTACACGAGCAGCACGATCACGATCAGCGGAAAGAGGGCGCTGCGGAAGAAGCGGTTCACGCGGACACCGAGTTCAGGGTAGCAGCCTCGATTCCCCCAAACCCCCTGCATCGCGGGGTCTGAGCACGCCTGTGGCTTACGTGGCCTCGGCCACCAGCTCGTCGCTGAGCACGCCGACGTAAGGCAGGTTGCGGTAGCGCTCGGCGAAGTCGAGCCCGTACCCGATCACGAACCGGTTCGGGATCTCGAAGCCGATCCAGCGGACGTCGACATCCTGCTCACGGCGCTCGGGCTTCGTCAGGAGCGCGCAGATTTCGAGCGTTGCCGGACTCCGGGACTCGAGGTTGCGGACGAGGTACGAGAGCGTGAGACCAGAGTCGATGATGTCCTCGACGATCAGCACGTGCCGATCCTCGATGTTGATGTCGAGATCCTTGAGGATCCTGACCACGCCGGACGAGTCCGTCGCCGCCCCGTAGCTCGAGATCGCCATGAAGTCGACCTCGCACGGCACGGTGAGGTGGCGCATCAGATCGGCCATGAAGAAGACCGCGCCTTTGAGCACACCGACCAGCAGCAGCTCACGGCCGGCGTACTCGGCCGAGATCTCCTCGCCCAGCTCGGCGATCCGCGCGCGCAGGGCCGTCTCCTCGATCAGCACTTCGCCAACCCCGCGCTCGAGCTCAGTCTGGATCGTCGTCGCTCCGGCTCGCGCTCACCCCGGCAGTCTCCACGATTCCGGGCACGGCGACAACCTCGCCCGCGCGGACGACGAGCGGCCAGCCCGAGCGGGCATCGCGAGGGACCTTCGCGTCGACGAAGACGTCCTGCACCTTCTTCCGCCGGCCAGCGAGGCGGTCGCCTGGGAGCCAGGTCCGCACCTCGAGCCCGGGCAGCGCCGACTCGATCGTCCACGGCCCCCAGCGCACTGGGCCGCGCTCCAGCGAGAGCCGGTCGTATTCGCGGACCGCGCGCAACCCGCCGCCGAGGTCTGCCTGCTTCGTCCCCGCGTCGCTCGAGAGCAGCTCGAGCAGCGTCCGCTCCAGCGTGCGCGGCAGGCGCGGCCGCTCAGCCGCGAGCGCGAGCAGGTTGGCCTCGGCGCCCGGGTGCAGGCGGCGCAGCAGCGGCAGGATCTCGTCGCGGATCAGCCCGCGCTTCGTATCGGGATTCGAGCTGTCGCGCCGGACCGGCAGGCCCTCCGCGCGGCAGTAGGCCTCCGTCTCCTCCCGCCAGATGCCGAGCAAGGGCCGCACCACCGCGTCCTCGCGCCGCACCGGGATGCCGCGGGTGTTGCCGCTCGAGACGAGCCGGTAGAGGATCGTCTCGACCGCGTCTGAGGCGGTGTGCCCTGTCGCCCGGAGGCGGTCGGTCGCGAAGGAGTAACGGAGTCGGCGGAGCTCGTCCTCGCTCTGCCCGCCGCGCCCGTCGACGATCTCGGCTCCCAGGAAGTCGCGGCAGTGGCGCGCGTCCTCGTCAGACTCGCTGCCGCGGAGGCCGTGGTCGACGTGCAGCGCCGAGACGCGGTATCCGAGCCCACCGAGCGCATGCCAGAGACAGGTGGAGTCCGCCCCGCCGGAGACGAGGACCGTGACCTCGCCGCCAGGCTCGATCAGCGCGTGCCGGCGGACGAAGGCCTTCACGTGCGTGCGCAATTCGCGCGGATCCACGTCGACATTGTGCCGCCTCCCGGTCGAGCAGCGACAGGGCTCGCAGTGCGGACTCTCTCATCCCCAGGGAAGGGCCCGACCGGAGCCCTCCCCTGGGGTACCCATGTGGTCCCGCCCTCAGTGGCTCTCGGTGGTCACGGTGAAGTTGTCGAAGTGCGCACGAGCTCCCTGCCCGAACAGGCGCTCGGAGATCGGGATCGAAACACTCAGTGCGCAGATGTCGGGCCACAGCGGGTCACACGTCGGAGGTCCGAGCCACGGCGGCGTCCAGCCCCACTGGAACGGGAACGCGTCGAGCAGGGAGAAGGTGCCGTGCCCGATCGTGAACGAGTTCAGCTCGCTCCTGAGATCCTCACCCGGGCCAAACGACGGATCGATCCCCGTGTACTTCTGGCCGGGCTGCCGGTCGAGCGGCACGCCCACGTTCTTGACCTTCGAGACCCGGCTCCCGTCGAGGAAGTACTCGACGGTCGAGTTGCCGTTGCCGGTACCGCGGGTGTAGGTGATCGCGACGTGGTGCGTCACACCGGGGGTGATCGCGAACTCGTCGATGATCTGCGTGTACATCTGATCCGGCCCGACCCAGCTGGGCGAGGAGGGATCGGTCGTGTTGCCGGTCACCGAAGACGGCAGCCGCTCGATCAGCGTGAACGCTCTGTTTCCCGAGATGAACCAGTCGAAGAGCTGGCCCGTTTCGAAGTTGATCATGTTCATCACCGCACCCGCCTGCTGCCCCTCGAAGACGGTCGAGGCGTAGGGCGGGCCGTTCGGGTAGGAGCCGGGCGGGCCGTAGGTGCCGTGGACGACGCGGCCGATCTGTGTGCCGGGAGTCCGCGCGGCGATGTCGGACGCGAACGTCAGCGAGCCCTTCTGAGGAACCGCGAACGTCTGATTGCTGACCGCGATGTACTTCAGGTGGTCGAAGACGCTGAAGTCCAGCGAGCACGTGAATGGCGCGTCGTCGATGTAGAACGTCCCGCCAGCGAAGCTCCGCGTGTCTCCCTTGGCCGGGGTGAAGCCGTCGGGGCACGTGGTGCCCATGTCGCCGAGCCCATACGGGTTCGACCACTTTGCGGCGTAGTTCGACAGTGTGTAGCCCCCTGCCGCTTGGAAGTCGTCGTAGACCACCGTCGTCTCGTTCGGCGAAGCTGCTGTGGCGGCACCGACAATGCCGAGAACCGCGAAGGCAGCCGCTACCCAAGCGCCGATGAGTCTCTTCGAGCGCATGCAACACCTCTCCTCTGACCCCTAGTTCGACCAATCGCAGCGACCCTAACACCCTCGTGGCACGCAATCCTCAGGAGCCGGGGGGTCCTCGTGTGCGACAGCAGCGGCTGGAGCGACGCCCGCAGCCGCGTACTGCTCGTCAGAGGATGATCGAGCGATAGCTGATCGTGCGGCGCATTCCGATCGCCTCGTAGACGCGCAGTGCCGGTTCGTTCTCTGCCCGCACGAAGAGGCAGACACAAGGTACGCGTGCGAGCAGTAGCCGGCAGAGGTCCCGCATCCCGCGCTGGGCGAAGCCCTGGTTTCGCACCTCTGGGTCGACCCACACCTGTTGCAGCTGCACCGCGGCGGGAGTCCACGCCGAGGCCTCGGCCTTGAAGAGGATGGCCCCGTCGGACTGCCACAACCACGAGCGCCCCTCCTCGATCTGCGCCCGCGTGCGCCAGCGGAAGCCGCCGGGGTCGCGGCGGAGCGGGTCACTGCCGAGCTCCTCGCGGTGCGCCGCAGCGCACGCCGGGATGAGCCGGTCGAGGTCGGCGGGGGTCGCCGCCCGCAGCTCGGTCTCGCCAGGCTCGGGCGGCTCGTCGAGGACGTAGACTGGCTGACCAGGCCGGTCCTCTCGGACGCGTGGCCAGGAGTCCGCCAGCGCGTTCCAGAGCTCGGAGACGGCGCGCTCCTCTCCGATCAGCATCCGGGCGCGGCCTCTGGTGACGGCTGATGCGAAAACGCCGCAGCCCTCGCCCGCCGGCACGACGTTCGCACCCGCCTGGCAGAGCGCCGTCAGGCGCCCGTCGCGCTCGGTGGCGGAGAAGCGCCCTAGGCCGCGACGAGCGACGTCCTCGAGGAACACCCGCTCGACCGGGTCGCGAGCGCAAAACTCGAGAATCTGCTCCAGCCGGGGCTCCACGAGCTCCACCGAGCCATCGTGCACGAGCCCGTCGCGAAGGGCTAGGGTCCCGCCTATGCCGATTCACATCCGCGCCGAGCCCGGTGACTACGCCGAAGCGGTCCTCCTCCCGGGCGACCCGCTGAGAGCGCAGTACATCGCCGAGACCTACCTCGAGAACGTCTCCCAGCGAAACGCCGAGCGCGGCCTCCTGGGCTACACCGGCGAGTGGAACGGACGTCCCGTCTCGGTCCAGGGCACCGGGATGGGATGTCCCGGCGCGACGATCGTCTTCGAGGAGCTGATCCAGCTCGGCTGCAAGAAGTTGATCCGCGTGGGCACGTGTGGCGGGCTGCAGCCTCACCATGCCCTCGGCGATCTCATCGTCGCGCTCTCCGCGGTGCCGGCGGATGCGACGGCCATGCACCTCGTGGCGAACGAGCCTCATTGCCCCACCGCCAGCTGGGAGTTGATCCACGGCGCCGTCCACGTCGCCAAGGAGCGGGGGCAGGCGCTGCACGTCGGCCCGATCGTCTCGAGCGACCTGTTCTACAACCCCGACGAGGGTCAGTACGAGCGCTGGTCGAAGCGCGGCGTGCTCGCGGTCGAGATGGAGGCTGCGGCGCTCTTCACGGTCGGGGCCCTCCGCGGGGTCCAGGCCGGCTGCCTGCTGACCGTCAGCGACATCGTGGTCGAGGGAACCTTCACCCGCATCTCGGACGAGGACCTGCGCGCGGCCGTCGACCGAATGACGCAGATCGCGCTCTCGGTCGCGACCGACGCTCATTAGCACCACCGTCTTCCTCGTCAACCCCGCCTCGGCAGGCGGCGCCACGGGTCGCCGCTGGCCCGAGTTCGCGCGACGGGCCGCGGCCCTCGGGCTGCAGGGCGACGCGCACGTCTCGGAGGCGCCCGGCCACCTTGTCGGGCTGGCCCGGGAGGCGGCCGTCGCGGGCGCGTCGCTCGTCGTCGCGGTCGGCGGCGACGGGACGGTGCACGAGGTGGTGAACGGGATCGCCTCCGCGCCGGGGCCGAGCGGCTGTGAGCTCGCAATCATCCCGCGCGGCACGGGCATCGACTTCGTTCGCACGCTCGGCATTCCGGCCGGCTTCGACGCGGCCGTGCGGGTCGCCGCGGGCGGGGCTGCCAGGCAGATCGACCTCGGCCGGGCCGCCTATCTGGCCACCCGGGGCGGGCAGGCAGACGCGTTCTTCGCCAACATCGCGAGCGTCGGGATGAGCGGCGAGGTAGCGCGCCGGACGAACGAGACCACGAAGGCTCTCGGAGGAAAGGTCTCCTACCTGTATGCGACCCTCTCCGTCTTCGCCCGCTGGCGCGCCAGCGAAGTCCGCGTGAGCGTCGACGGGCAGGAGCGCCGGGGCGCGATGCACGACGTCGTGGTCGCCAACGGCCGCTACTTCGGCGGCGGGATGATGATGTGCCCTGACGCCGACCCTTCTGACGGGCTGCTAGACGTCCTGACGATCGGCGACCTGACGAAGCGCGACCTGATCCTGACGCTCCCGAAGACCTACCGCGGCAGGCACCTGCCCCATCCGAAGGCCGAGCTCATTCGGGGGTCCTCCGTGACGATCGAGGCCGACGAGGCGCTGCCGCTCGAGCTCGACGGCGAGCAGCCGGGAACCACCCCCGTGCGGCTCTCGGTCGTTCCCGGCGCGCTTCGCGTGCGCGTCCCGGCCCCCGCCTAGAGGCTAGCTCGCGGGCTTCTTCTTCCCGGTGCCTCCCGAACGCTGCACGGCGGTGCCGGCGCGCTTTGCGCCCTCGCTCTTCTCGGCGCCCGCGCTCCTTGGCGTGGTGCGGGCGCGCCCCGAGCCGGCGCTCGACGAGGCCGGCCGCGGTTTCGCCTTCGGCGCCGAGCCGGAGCCGAGCTCGCTCACGCGGCGCTCGAGCTCCTCGATCCGCTTCTCGAGCGCATCCAGACCCCGGACGCGCTTCGTCAGGTCGTCGAGCCGCTCGGGCAGGTTTCCGACGGCGTCCATCAGGCCCTGGGCGCCCGGCAGCTCGCTGATCTTCCCGATCACGCCTTCACCACGGTCGGTGAGCTTGCTGAGCAGATCCTTCGATTGCTGTGCCATCCCGTCCCTTTCGGTCGCGTTCGCTCCGCCCCTACCCCGGATCAGCGCGTTGTACGCGCCCGCGCAGCAGCGTCGTCGATTCGTCGGACAACGTAGCTGAGCGCGTAGCAGCCGGTCCTGTTCGCAGGCGGGCACGAGGAGCCGAGCAGCGAAGCGTTCGACGTGTGCGAGCCGAGGCTCGCCCGGGGACTCTCGTGGCGGTCGATCACCGAGCCCGGGGCGTCGTCGCCGAGCGCGCTGCCGAACTCCCTGCTCGGCCTGCAGGGAAGCGGCGGCGCCGCGGGGTTGCCGGCGCTGAGATTGCCGAAGTCGCACTCGCGCGCGAACGTGAACAGGCGCCAGCCGCGGGTGCGCGGCACGTAGAAGTCGACGGTCTGCCCGCCGGGGACGACCTGCCCGTCTCGGGCAAGGAAGAGGCTCGGCTTCCACGTACCCCAGATCCCGTCCACGTTCCAGTACACCGCCCACTCGCCCGGCCCAGCCGAGATCTGGTCGAGGCGCGTCGACTGCCCGCTCGCGCACCGGCTGGCAGTGGGGCAACCCGGGTCCATCGCCCGGCGGACGAGCAGGCTCCTGAAGGTGACTCGCAGGTGCTCCGGGAGAGCCTCGGCGGCGACCGGCCGCCAGCCGAGGAAGATCCGTTTCGCCACGACGAGCCTCGCGCGGGGAGTCGTCGCTACTCGAAGCGTGAGCTTCAGCCCCGTGCGGCCGAGGGTGATCCTCGGCGTCGGAGCGCCCCCGGTGCTCCCCGCGTCAACGACCCGGTAGGCCAGCCTCGCAGTGGGCGACGGCCTCGGTGGCGCGGCCAGGCTGAAGGTGTACGTGCCCGAGACGTCCTGCCAGTCCGACTCCGCAGCGACGCAGGCGCGGAAGGCGGCCCGGCCGCCCTTCGTCCGGTGCGCGCAGTCAGCCGAGACGCCCGCGAAGGTTCCGATCGTCGAGACCAGGAGATCCGCCTCGGCCTCGCCGAGGGGACTGCGCGGCGAGGCGCCGCTGCCCTCAGTGCCAGGCTTGCGCTCGACCCAGACTGCGCGCAGCGGATGCAGCTCGGTGCGCTCCCCGCCGGGAAGCCAGTGCCCGCAGTCCCAGACCCACGAGCCGAGCATCGTCACCCGGTCGCCCTCGTCGGGCCAGGCGAAGGAGCCGAATGCGCGCTGCTCCCACTCGGTGTGCAGCACGCCGGCCGCCTCACCGTCGCCCTCGAAGTTGCCCGTCCCGGTCCCGGGGTTGCCGCCGAGGAGGAATTGAAACGCGGGAGCGGGCCGCACGTTCGTGATGAAGTCGTACGAGTCGTGCGTGATCGGATCGTCGACTGCGGCCGGATGGGCGCCGAAGTCCCTCCTCGCCGAGCGAGCAAGGCCGCGGACCCACCGCGGGCCGGGCGGTGATCCGGAGGCCTCCGTCCCCGCGTCGCCGACATAGGCCCAGGTCGGCGCCTCCTTCTTGAAGATCGGCTGGAGCTCTCTCCCGCAGCCGTCCGCAGCTGCCTGGACGCTCGGGTCTGGGCGGGCGAGCAGCGCAGCAGCGTACGCCGCGCCACACCCGAGCGCGGCCAGGGCGCCGAGGGCGAGGGCCCGTCTCAACTGCGGATGATCACGGGCGTGCCCTCGCGCGCCCTGCTCCACATGCGCCTGAGCACGGAGTTCTCGACCCGGATGCAACCATTCGATGACGCCTGGCCGATCAGCCACGGCTCATTGGTGCCGTGAATGGCCACCGGGCCTCCTTGTGCCCAGCTGGTGAGAATCGGCGAGAAGGCCGAGATGCCGATTCCCCCGGGGCCGAACGGCCCGCTCGCGTCGATTGTCCGCAGACGCTGGTTCACGTAGTACCGGCCAGTCGGGGTCGGAGTTTGCGGCGACCCGATGGTCGCGCGTGTACGCAGCACCTCGCGGCCACCGCTGTAGACGGTGACCTGCCGGTCGGAGAGATCGACGACGATGCGCGTCTCCACGCTCTCGAGCGTGACCTCTTCCGCGCGCACAAATCCGGTGACCCCGTTCGGCCGCAGAGGCAACTGGACGCGGAACCAGGCCGGCAGACAGTCCCGACGGACGACGGCGCCGAGGACGCCGAAGACCGTCGGCACACGGTTGACGTTCAGGCGACCGAAGCGGGCGAGGAGGCGGTATCCGGGCGTGCTGTACGCGGTCGCGCTCCGCTTCACTACCCCGTAGTAGGCGCGGGTCGGCGAGGTCAACCGGTAGGTGCTGCCCTCCTTGCAGCGCCGCCCGAGGTCGAGCCCCGCCTGGCCCGCTGCGGCGCTCCGGTCGACGAGTGAACCGGCGCAGAGGCCGGCGAGCGCGAGGATCACGAGGCGGCTGCGCACCCGCTCATTGTGCACTCCGTAGAGTTGGGCGTGCAGTGGATGGCTTCCGCTTCTCGACGGAGGTCTCGGTCCGATTCGCGGAGACCGACGCCCAGGGTGTAGCCCACAACGCGGTCTACCTGGTCTGGTACGAGGTGGCGCGAATCGACTACCTCGCGCGCTTTCGCGAGGGGTACCGGGGTCTCCAGGCCGACGGCCTGGAGGCGCTGACGATCGAGACGCACGTCCGCTACGTCGCGCCGGCAAGGTTCGACGAGCGGCTCCGGATCCACGCGCGCTGCAGCGAGATCCGGGGGGCCCGGTTCCGCTACGACTACGCGATCGAGCGCGCCGGGACGGCGATCGCGACCGGCTGGACGCGGCATGCCGTCGTCGAACGCAAGACGTTCAGGCCCGCGCGCTTCCCCGCGTGGCTCGCTGAGGCTATCGCCCAGGCAGAGGCTTGGAAGCTCTGACGGAAGGAAGGCGCGTCTCGGCGCCCGCGCTTCGTTTCGTTAGAGCGTCTTAGGCGCCCGAGGCGGGTGCAGGCGACGCCGGCTCGGTCGTCGTCGGCTCGGTCGTCGTCGGCTCCGTCGTCGTCGGCTCCGTCGTCGTCGGCTCCGTCGTCGTCGGCTCCGTCGTCGTCGGCTCGGTCGTCGTCGGCTCGGTCGTGGTCGGCTCGGTCGTGGTCGGCGGCGGGGGCGGTGGCTTCGGCTTCGGCTTCGGCTTCGTCCCGACCTGGACGACGTTCGGCTCGGCGCGGTACGAGGAGGACCAGGTGTCGTCGTGCAGGACCTCGCCCTTCGCGGTGTAGACGACCCGGCGGACACTCGTGGCAAGCGAGGGCGACCCCGACTCCTCGACGACGGTCTCGCCCTTGTAGAGCTCAGGATTCGGAATCTGCTTCACCGGGGGGTCGCCTGTCACGCGAAGCTCGGAGGTCTCGCTCTCGACCCGCCTGTGCACGGGCGTCCCATAGAGCGCCACGGTCAGGCGATCGCTGCCCACCCACGTCCGGAGCAGCAGCCAGTGCCCGGTGTCGTTGACGAAGCGCAGGTCGAGGTCCGGATAGTTGACCGTGGCGTCCCGGCCCTGCGGATAGTGGCTGATGTAGAGCGCGTGATTCGTGCGCTGTGTGATCTCGAGCCCCGCCTCGAACGCAGCGTTGAAGGTCGTCGTCGAGACCTGGCAGACGCCCCCGCCGATCCCCGTCTGAAGCTCGCCGTTGATGATCACCGGGGCCTCCTTGAAGCCCTTCTCCTCCGTCCGCTCGCCGGTCGTCTCGTTGAAGGAGAACTCCTCGTCGGGAGCGATCAGATGGTGGTCGATCAGGCGCGACACCAGCTGGACGTTCGAGATCCGGTTGGGGTCGCCGCCGTAGATCGTCTCGTAAGCCGCGACGAGCCCGGTGACGCCCATCGCCCTCGCATCGGCAGTCGTCCGGTCGGCCTGCTTCGTTGCGACGACGAGCTTCGCGCGCCTGCGCGTTGGCGACAGCGCGGCCGCAAGGAGGACGTCCACCGTCGCCGGAACGTCGAGTGCGCGGCCTTCCTTGGCGGGGACGATGCGGACCCCATCCGAGTAGACGGCGAAGTCGGCGTTCTCGGGCTTGCGGTTGACGAAGCGTCCGAGTCGTGCGAAGTAGCGATCTGCCCCGCGACCCCCGATGCGTAGCGCAGTCGCCCCGCCGGAGGGCAGGCTGAGGAGCTGGGCGATCCGCCAGCGAGGAAGCCGCAGGGAGGTCGAGCCCATGGTCAGCCGCACGGGCGCCGAGAGCGCGGTGCGAACCTGGGCGGCCACCGGTCGGAGCTGCTCGGTCGTGACCCGCGGCCGATCGACGCGGAACGGGAGGGCGACCCGCGTCCGCTCGAAGCCGACCAGGGCTCGCACGACGATCCGAGCCGCGAGCTTTCGGTCGAGGAGGCGGCCCGGCTGGTCGGGCACGATCACGGGGCGAAGCCCGACGAGACGCACCGCAGCCTCGCGATGCGGGCGATCGAGGACCGCCGCAATCGTCCGGATCCGGACGTCGAGCGCAGGCGCGAACACCTGAGCGGATGGCGTGACGTCCACGCCGAAGAAGCGGACGCGAAGGCGTCGGAAACCTCGAACGGGCCCGAAGCCGTCTCCCCCGTGCCGGGCTGCTTCGACGGCTCCGCGCCAGTCGACCTCGAGCCCGACCTTGCTCGGCCGGATCGACCATCGCCTCTTGCCGGTGGTGAAGACGATCGGTACGTCCGCGAGCGCGCTCGAGCGGCGCTCGAGCACCTGGATCGCCTCCTCCGCGGTCAGTCCGCCGACCTCGACGCCATTGATCCGCACCCCCTCGGCGATCGTCGAGGGTGAGCCCGCGAATGCGAACCCGAGCGTCGCTCCACTCAGCGCAAGCACGAAGGCGAGGGCGGCGATCCAGCGGCGAACGAGCATGCCGCGGCGAGCCTTGCGGCGTCGTCGCTGATGCTGCGCACGGGTGGGGCTCGCCTGGCGGCGCAAGTCTCATGAATGGTAGCGACGAAGCGGCGACTCCGGCATCCCCCGAACGGCGCGTCCTGCCGGGTGCGATGGCCCGCTGAGTCGTGGAGAGATCATCGCGAAACTTGTTGTCTTCTACGACAACGCTGCGCGCTCTTGCTCGCTAGGGCCACCGTCCGTAGGGCCCGAGCCAAGAACCCGCTCTGCTCGCACGCGAGGAGAGCCTGCCGCCGCCTGCGAACCGGGGGGCGCCGTCTCCGCCGGCGAACTAACTCCACCCTCAGAAAGTGAAGAGCTCGATCCCGCCGCTGACGTTCAACTCGATCCCGGTGACATACGCGGCGAGGTCGGAGCAGAGGAACGCGATCGCGCTCGCAACGTCCTGCGGCTCGCCCGGGCGCCGGAGCGCGGTGCGCCGGATCATCCGCTCGTTCATCTCGGCACTGCCGAATCCGAATGCCTCGGTTCCGATAATGCCCGGCACGATCGCGTTCGCCGTGATCCCGTGCCGGGCTCCCTCGAGCGCGAGCGTCCTCGTCAGCCCGAGCAGGCCCGCCTTCGTGGTCGAGTAACTCGCTTGGCCGAACCCGCCGAGCGTGCCAGCCACAGAGGCCATGTTCACGATCCGGCCCCACCGCGCCCTGACCATGTGCGGCCACACCGCCTGCGCGCAGTTGAACGCGCCGGTCAGGTTCACGCGCAGGTCACGCTCCCAGAGGTCCGGTGACTGGTCCGCAAGCTGGGCGACGTGGTCGAGCGTCCCGGCGTTGTTTACGAGGATGTCGATCGAGCCGAAGTCGGAGACCGTGCGCTCGACCGCTGCGGCGACCTCGTCCCGGTCCGTCACGTCGCACCTGATCGCGGCCGAGCGGCGACCGAGCTCCTGGATCTCCCGTGCCGTCGCCTCGGTGTACACGAGTCCCTGCGCGCGGGCTGCCTGAGCCAGCACCCCGTAGCGTCCGGCCTCCTCGCCGGCGTCCGACTCGACCTGGATGTCCGCGAGGACGACGTCCGCGCCCGCGCGGGCGAGGGTCAGCGCGTCCGCGCGTCCGAGCCCGCGGGAGCCGCCGGTGACGAGCGCCACCCGGCCGGAGAGATCGATCTCGAGCGGCACTCGAGCCTAACCGGCCGGACCGGGTGGGTTACTTGCCAAAGGGCCCGTCACCCCGCTCAAGAGGCGTCGCTTGCGACGCCGACCAGAAGAGGCCGCGCCGACCTGGCGGCGCGGCCGCTCAACCCGCGTCTCCTTGCACTCCGAGAACGAACCGCGTCACCGCGCCCGACCAAGGCGTCGCTTGCGACGCCGACCAGAAGAGGCCGCGCCGACCCGGCGGCGCGGCCGCTCGACCAGCGTCTCCTCGAGCTCCGGGAGCGAACCTAGCCACCGCGCCCGAGGAAAATCTCCTTCGCGATCACGAGCCGCTGGATCTGCGAGGTGCCCTCGTAGATCTGGAAGAGCTTGGCGTCACGCATCAGCTTCTCGACCGGGTACTCCCGCATGTAGCCGTAGCCGCCGAACACCTGCACCGCGTCGGTCGTGACCTTCATCGCGGTATCGGCCGCGAACCGCTTCGCGAACGAGGACTGCAGGGTTGCGCGCTCGCCGCGGTCCAGCAGCCAGGCCGCCTGCCAGACCAGGAGCCTGGCGGCCTCGATCTCGGTGGCCATGTCCGCGATCAGGAAGCTGATCCCCTGGTGCATCGCGATCGGAACATCGAACGTGACTCGCTCGGTCGCGTACGCACGCGCGTAGTCGTAGGCCGCCTTGGCGACTCCAACCGCGCCTGCGGCCGTGCCGGGGCGGGTCAGGTCGAGCGTCTTCATCGCGATCTTGAAGCCCTCCCCCTCCTCGCCGAGACGGTCAGCGACCGGGATCCTGACGTCGCTGAGCGCGAACGCGGACGTGTCCGTCGAGCGCTGGCCCATCTTGTCGAGGTGCTGCTCGATCGTGACGCCGTCGGCGTCCATCGGGACGACGAAGGCCGACAGCCCGCGGTGTCCCTGCGAGCGGTCGGTCGAGGCGAAGACCACGGTCCAGGCGGCGTGGCCGGCGTTCGTGATGAACATCTTCGAGCCGTTCAGGACGTACTCGTCGCCGGTTCGCACGGCCGTGGTCTTGATCCGGGCCGCGTCGGAGCCGGCGTCCGGCTCGCTCAGCCCGAAGGAGCACAGGATCGGCTCCTCGGTGAGCGGGGTCAGCCACCGGCGCTTCTGCTCGTCCGTGCCTGCTACGAGCAGCGGTCCCGCGCCGAGGGTGTTGCAGATGATCGACACCGCAATGCCCGAGCAGCCCCAGGAAAGCTCCTCGCCGATCAGCATCCCGTCGAAGCCCGGGAGGCCGAGCCCGCCGTACTCCTCGGGGATGTGGACGTTCATGAGGCCGACCTCGAAGGCCTTCTCGATGATGTCCGCGGGGTGCGTCGAGTGCTCGTCGTACGCTGCCGCCTTTGGCCGAATCTCCTTCTCGGCGAACTCGCGGGCAAGCTCGCGGACCGCCTGCTGCTCCGGGCTCAGCGCAAACGAGATCCCTTCCCCCAGCACTGTTTCGGTCACCGCCATTGACTCTGCTCCCTCGCTTGGCCGGTCGGTCGAGCGTAGGCCCGATCGGCCCGCAGAGTCTAGACCGTCTGGTCTGGATGGTTGATCGGAAATTCACGCAGCGCAGCCGGTGGCCCAGACACGGCGCCGCTCACCACGTCCGATCACGACACGTAGCGCTGCTACGCGCCGCAACCGGCCGCGGCGAGCTGCTTGGTCTGGGCCATCCCTGCGGGTGCGCGAATTTCCGATCAACCATCTAGGCTGCTTCGGTGGATTTCGAGCTGACCGAGGAGCAGCGGCTGATCCAGGAAACGGTCCGCGCCTTTGTCGACGAGCGCGTCCTGCCGAACGCGATCGAGAACGACATCGCCCACCGCCTGGACACCGCTGCGATCGAGGGCATGGCCGAGCTCGGGCTGCTCGGCATCGTGATCCCCGAGGAGTACGGGGGCGCCGGGCTCGATTTCGTCTCCGAGGCGCTGATGTGCGAGGAGATCGAGCGCGGCGAGGCCGCCTTGCGGACTCTGATCTCCGTCCACGTCGGGCTGAACTCGCTCGCCCTGCTCCGCTACGGCAGCGAGGACCAAAAGCAGCGGTACCTCGTGCCGCAGGCGCGCGGCGAGAAGCTCGCCTGCTTCGGGCTGACCGAGCCCGGGGCGGGCTCCGACGTCGCCGCGATGCGCGCCAGTGCGCGGCGCGAGGGCGACACGTATGTCCTGAACGGGCAGAAGAACTGGATCTCATACGCCTCGGTCGCAGATCACCAGCTGGTCTTCGCCAAGACCGATCCGTCCGCCCGCCACAAGGGCATCTCGGCGTTCGTGGTCGAGCGCTCGTGGCCGGGCGTCACGACCCGGGACACGGACAACAAGCTCGGAATCTGGGCCGGATCGACCGGCGAGCTCTTCTTCGAGAACGTCGAGGTGCCCGCCGAGAACCTCGTCGGCGAGGAAGGGCAGGGGTTCGAGATCGCCATGTACTCACTCGACCAGGGCCGCTTCACCGTGGCGGCGGGGGCATGCGGGGTGATTCGCGCGTGCCTCGAGCGCTCCGTCGGCTACGCGCGGGAGCGGGAGACCTTCGGCCAGGCGATCGGCCGCTACCAGTTCGTCCAGGACATGATCGCGAAGATGGTGCTCGGCTACGAGACCTCGAAGCTCCTCGTCCTGCAGGCAGCCTGGATGAAGGACGAGGGGCGACGGAACACCCGCGAGACCTCGCTCGCGAAGTGGCACGCGACGGAGTCGGCGTTCGAGGCCGCGCACCTCGCGATCCAGGTCTTCGGCTCCTACGGCTACTCCGGCGAGTACGGGATCGAGCGCTACTTCCGAAACGCCCGCGCCCCGATCATCTACGAGGGCACGACGCAGATCCACAAGCTGCTGCAGGCCGAGCACGCGCTCGGCTACAGGCGGCTGAACGGACGGGACGGCGACGTGTCGCCGGTGGCCTCGTGGGCGCCTGCCCTTGCGGCTCTTCCCGCCTGAGGCTAGTCCTCGCCGTCGAAGTAGTCGACACCCGCGCCCTCGCGGACGAGCAGCCGCCGGTGCTTCGAGAAGAGGCTGGCACCCAGGAGCTCTGCACCGAGCCGACCGCCGACGTCGAGGCGCCGCCACTTCCACCCCGGCCGGTCGCGACCGCCGTCCCACTCGTCGGCGAAGAGGTTCACGGGCTCCATCACCGTCATGATTCTCCCATGAAGCTGCTCGTATCAGCCGCGGCCATCCTCGCGACCGCCTCCGTGGCCGGTGCGAAACCGCCGCCGGCCGGCGTCCTCGTGCCCGGGCGGAGCCTCGGCGGGCTTCGTCTCGGGATGGCCCCCGCGCAGGTGCGCGCCGCCTGGGGGCCGGACTTCGGGCGCTGCAGGTCGTGCCGGTACCGGACGTGGTACTACAACTACGCCGGGTTCTCGCCGAAGGGAGCCGGCGTGGAGTTCCGGAAGGGACGCGTCGCCGCGATCTTCACACTCTGGTCGCCGTCGAGCTGGCACACACCGAGGCGCCTGAGAATCGGCGACCCGGTCGGGCGCCTGACGCAGGTCTACGGCGCGCTGCCGCGGGTCGAATGCGGGGGTTACTACGCCCTCACCCAGCCGGGCCAGGTCACGACCGCCTACTACGTGCGCGAGGAGAGAATCTGGGGGTTCGGGCTCAGCCGAGCTGAGGTTTCGGCCTGCCGCTAGGTCGCGCCAGAGCAATTCCCAGGCAACGACCCCGTGCTTCAATCGGCGGGTGCACCCGCTCGACGGCCTGCTCGCGGTCGACCTGACGCGGTACCTCCCCGGCCCGTTCGCGAGCCGGGAGCTGCTGCGGCTCGGAGCCCGCGTCGTGCGGGTCGAGCCACCGGAGGGTGACCCGATGCGTCGAACCGCGCCCGCGTGGGAAGCGGCCTTGAACGCAGGCAAGGAGTCGGTCGTGTGCGACCTCAAGCGGGAGCCGGCCCTCGCACGCGCGCTCTGTGCGCGGGCCGACATCGTGCTCGAGGGCTTCCGGCCGGGGGTCGCCGCACGGCTCGGTCTCGGGCCCGGCGACGTGTCCGACCGGGCGGTCTACTGCTCGATCACCGGGTTCGGCTCGGGCGGACCGCACGAGCAGCGAGTCGGGCACGATCTCAACTACCTCGGCTGGGCCGGCGTGCTTGCAGACACCGCTCCGGCAGTGCCGCCGCTCCCGTTCGCGGACCTCGCGGCGGGCGCGTTGTACGCGGCGCTCGAGATCGTGGCCGCACTGCTTCAGCGGGCTCGCACGGGCACCGGAGCGAGGCTCGAGATCTCGATGACCCACAACGCCCACCGCCTCGCGGCGCACCGTTTGGGGGGAGAACCGACGACGCGCCTGCTGACCGGTGGGCTCGCCTGCTACCGCATCTACGGGACGCGCGAGGGCCGTCTCCTCACGATCGCCGCGCTCGAGCCGAAATTCTTCGGACGCCTCTGCGAGCTGCTCGGCCGGTCCGACCTCTCCACCCGTCAGTGGCAGGCCGATCAGGCGGCCCTGGGAGCCGAGCTGGCCGCGATCTTCGCCACCCGCGACCTCGCTGCGTGGCTCGAGCTCTTCGAGCACGAGGACGTCTGCGTGGGGCCGGTGCGAACGCTCGAGGAGGCGTCGGAGTTCGGCGGCCGCCCCGCCGGCGCTGGCCCCGCGCTCGGCGAGCACACCGAAGCCTGGCGGGACGAGCTCGAGCTCCGCGATCCGCGGCAGTCCGGCTACCCGGGGCGAGGAAGTCCGAGCGCCGCCGGCAGCGAGTAGAGGTCCCGAAGCCCTGCGACGCCCGGGTAGCGGCCCTCCCGATCCACGAGGAACGCGCGCATGCCGAGCGCCCGAGCCCCCTCGATGTCGTCCTCGAGCGAGTCGCCGACCATCGCAGCCGCTTCTGGCGCGACGTCGAGGTGCTCGAGCGCCGCCCGGAAGATCGTCGGGTGCGGCTTCGTCTTGCCGTGTGCGCGCGAGGAGAGCGCGACGTCGACGTCGAGCCCGTGGTGCGACACGAACCCGTCGAGGTCGCGCGAGGTGTTCGACACGAGCCCGAGCTTCAGGCCGAGGCGCCGCAGCTCCTCCAGCACCGGCAGGGCGTCCTCGAACAGGTCGAAGTTGTGCGCGTGCTCCCAGGCTCGCGTCATCTCGGCTGCGCATTCGTACGCTTGCTCGGCAGCGCCGCCCATGCCCCGGATGATCCGCTCGGTGAAGAGGACCCAGACCTCCTCGTCGTGGTCGAGCTCCGGGTGGTGCTCGAGCTCGGCGAGCGCCGCCACGCGCGCCTCGTGGTAGCGCGCCGGCTCGAGCTCCAGCCCGAACCGCCGCCCCAACCGCCGATAGCCCTCTGGCCCGAGGTCGGGGCCCGGCTTGACGATCGTGTAGTCGACGTCGAAGAGAACGGCTTCGAGCGCGCTCACGCGGGCGAGGACCGCCGGTACGCGTGCGGCTGTCTGCTCGCCAGCGAGGGCAGGCTCCGGCGGATCTCCTCCAGCCGCGATCGGTCCAGATCGGCCCAGATCACGGTGGGCTCGTCCGGCGCCTGCGCGAGGACGACACCCCAGGGATCAGCGATCAGGGAGCGGCCGTAGCTCCTGCGATCCGGCCTCGTCTCGCCCACCTGCGCGGCCGCCAGGACGAAGCACTGGTTCTCAATCGCACGAGCACGGAGGAGCACCTCCCAGTGGTCGCGTCCGGTCCGCTCGGTGAAGTGCGCCGGCACCGTGACGATCTGAGCCCCCTCGAGAGCGAGGATCCGGTACAGCTCGGGGAAGCGGACGTCGTAGCAGATCGAAAGGCCGAGGCTCCAGCCGCCGGCCCGGCAGACGACAGCCTCCTCGCCCGGCTCCTCCGCCTCCGACTCGCGGTAGACGAGCCCGCCGACCTCGACGTCGAACAGGTGGATCTTCCGGTAGAGCGCCACCAACTCGCCCTCCGGGCCGAAGACGAGACTCGTGTTCGAGAGCTTCTGCCGCCCCTCGCGCCGCTCTGTGATCGAGCCGCCGACGAGCGTGATCCCGTGTTGCGCCGCCCAGCCGGACATGGCCTGAACCGACTCGCCCTGCTCAAGCGTCTCCGCCCCTGACCGGAGCTCGTCGGCGTCGCCGATCAGATTCCACTTCTCGGGCAGGACGACGAGCTTCGCCCCGGCCAGGGCGGCATCGGCAACCAGCCGCTCGGCCCGCTCGAGGTTGACCGGCTTGTCCCGGCCGCTCGTCAGCTGGACGCAGGCCACGCGAAGACGGTCGAACACGGCGTGAGGTTAGCGACCGCGGACGGCGGCTTCCCGCGCCGCCCGCGTGAGCTACCGCACTCCCGAGCGAAAGTTGAGCGGGGGAACGGCGGTTCCCCACGCTCAATCGGGGTGCCCAGATTCGAACTGGGGACCTCTCCGACCCGAACGGAGCGCGCTACCAGGCTGCGCTACACCCCGAGTCGACACACGTTAGCGGCTCCTCACGGGTCCGGCCTGGCAGCAAAACGCGCCGTTGCAACTCCGGCACCGGCCCGGCCCAAGCTGGTCACCGTAGCGGCGACGGTGCCTCACGAGACAACGGTGGGGTCGCGCGGCGGTGCTCCACATCGAGCTCTACCGGAACTACAATCGCGAGCCTTGGCCGCGCGGGACGAGATCGTCGCCTATGCGAACGAGCTGCTCGAGGTCGAGCGCTTTCCCGAGTTCGCCCCGGCCGGCCTCCAGGTCGTGGGCGCCGAAGAGGTGCGGAGGATCGTCTGCGGGGTCTCGGCCTCGCGTGCGCTGTTCCAGCACGCCGCGACGGCTGGGGCCCAGCTCGTGCTCGTCCACCACGGCGTGATCTGGCGCAACGAGCCCCGGGTGATCGACGTTCGCATGAGGGGCCGCCTGGCGGTGCTGTTCGAACACGACCTGAACCTCGTGGCCTACCACCTGGCACTCGACGCACATCCCGAGGTCGGGAACAACGCGCTGCTCGCCAGCGAGCTCGGCGTCATCGTCGAGAGCTCGTTTGCCGACATCGGCGTCGGCGGCCGTTTGCCCGCTCCCGCCGCCATCGCCGATCTGGTCGAGCGGATCCGCAGCCTGCTCGGCCGCGAACCGCTCGTGTTCGCGCACGGTCCGGATCTCGTGGAGCGAGTGGCGATCTCGAGTGGCGGCTCCGGGGGACACCTCATCGAGGCTGCCGGGAACGGGTACGAGCTCTTCCTGACGGGCGAGCCCGAGGAGCCCTCCCTCCACACCGCACGCGAGCTCGGAATCCACTTCGTGGCCGGCGGCCACTATGCGACCGAGCGCCTGGGCGTCCAGGCGCTCGC
>Ga0136620_10000370_pt1 | contig 20776 bp, 19 predicted proteins | sample AntDrymUQ4162106_2_FD_104806 | JGI IMG/M metagenome (GOLD analysis project Ga0136620, IMG submission 104806) | Polar desert sand microbial communities from Dry Valleys, Antarctica - metaG UQ416 (21.06) | ecosystem: Environmental > Terrestrial > Soil > Desert | place: Antarctica: Dry Valley... | reverse complement strand
TCGTCGCGGAGCCGGGAGCGAAACTCGATCGTCTCCGTGACCGGCATCTCCTCGGGGAGAGCGACCGTCACGATCCCCGTCTGACGCGCATCGCGGATGAAGGTGTCGATTCGATCCGCCTGGCGGCGGATCGGGCCGACGCGCGCGATGTCGCGCATCGTCCGTGGCACACGCAGGATCCCGAGCCCGTGGCCGGTTGCCGGCGCGTCCACCAGGACCAGGTCATAGCGGCTGGACTTCTTCGTCCAGGGACGCTCGAGCTGCGCGAGCTCCCAGACCTTCCCGATCGACACGAGCTCCCTGGCACCCGGGGCGGCGGCGGCGAAGTACTGGAAGATGCGGTTCTCGAACAGGAGGCGGAACAGCGCGCGGTTGCCGACCTGGGTGCGCAGGTACTCCTCCATCGCGCGCTGGGGGTCGATCGAGATCCCGGCGAGGTTGGGAGCGAGCTCGGTCTCCTCGAAGCCCACGCCCTCGCTGCGAAAGACGCGCGACACGCGCTCCTGCTGGGCGAGCTCGCAGACGATCACCCGCTTCCCGCGCCGAGCCGCCACGAGGCCGAGCGCCGACGCCACCGTGGACTTGCCCACGCCGCCCTTGCCGGTGACGAAGAGGAGCCGCTTGTCGAGGACGTCCGCCATGGAGCCGGCCGCGTGGTCGCGGCTCGGACGAGAAGCCTATGCGGCCCGCCGCGCGCGCCCGCGCGCACGTCCGGCGCGCGTAGCGGGAGGAATCGCACGCGCGCACGAGCGGGAAGGATTCCATCCCACTCGTGCGAATAGGCACTGCGACATGGGCTTGTTCGATCGCAGACACGCCGCGCGCGACGACGAGCGGGCCTCCGTCCCCGACGAACGGCCCTCCGTCCCCGAAACCCCGGAGCCTCCAGTGAAGAAGGCGCAGGTGATCGCGTTCGCCAACCAGAAGGGCGGCGTCGCGAAGACGACCACGACCCTCAACCTCGCCGCCGCGTTCGTCGAGTCGGGTCACCGCGCGCTGTGCGTGGACCTCGACCCCCAGGCGAATCTCACGATGAGTCAGGGCATCGACCCGGACTCGCTCGAGCTCTCGATGTACGACGTGCTCGTCAACCACATCCCGATCAGGGACGTGATCCGCAAGCGCGAGGTCGAGGTGGCGTGCGCGTCGATCGACCTCGCCGGCGCCGAGATCGCGATGTCCACCCAGATCGGGCGCGAGCGCTCGCTTCAAAAAGCGCTCGCCCCGGTGATGGAGGACTTCGACTTCGTCTGCATCGACACGCCGCCGAGCCTCGGCCTGCTGACGATCAACGCGCTTACCGCCGCGCAGAAGGTGATCGTCCCCGTCCAGTGCGAGTATCTCTCGATGCGTGGCCTGATTCAGCTTCAGAACACGCTGTCCATGATCAAGGAGAACCTCAACCCGGACGTGGACATCGAGGGCATCCTGCCGACCCTCGTCGACTCGCGCACGATCCACGCCAAGGAGGCGATCGAGCTGCTCGAGGAGAACTTCGGAGACCGGGTGTTCGCGTCGCGGATCAAGAAGACGGTCCGCTACGCGGAGGCTCCGGTGAAGGGAATGTCGGTGCTCAAGTACGACCCGGACGGCATGGCGGCCTACGCCTACCGTGAGCTGGCTAAGGAGGTCCTCGAACATGGCAAGCGGTAAGCGAGCGAGCATGCGGGAAGGGCCGCTGGCGGACCTGTTCCGCCGCACCGACGGCCGCGACGCCGACGGTGAAAAGCCGAAGGGGGGGACCGCCGCCCACGCGCGCGAAGAGCGCACGGACGAGGGTGTCGATTTCGCCGAGCGGCCGCGCGCCGCGACCAAGGAGCCGGCGAGCGACCGCTCGGAGTCCGCCGTGGAGCCGGCCGAGAAGCCCGTTGTGCGCGGCCCGAAGGAGCGCCTGCGCACGGTCTTCTCCCCCGACATCCCGGAGAACATCCTCGAGCGGCCGAAGTCGGTGGCGATCGAGCCCGAGCGCCCGCGCTACGGCCGCGAGGAGCCGAGCCTGGCGGTCGGAGCACCGCCGGTGCTCGAGCCGGCGCTGCGCGTGGTTGGGGTGGGCGGCGCCGGCGTCAACGCCGTCGAGCGGATGCTCGAGGCCGAAGTCGAGGGCATCGAGTTCGTGGCCGTCAACACCGACCTCCAGTCGTTGCACGGATCGAGCGCGCAGACGACGATTCACATCGGCTCGGACCTCACGCGCGGGCTCGGCTCCGGCTCGAACCCTGAGCTCGGGCGCCAGTCGGCGGTCGAGGACTACGACCGCATCAAGGCGGCGATCAAGGGATCGGACATGGTGTTCATCGCCGCCGGTGAAGGCGGCGGCACCGGCACCGGAGCCGCCCCGGTCGTGGCGCGGATCGCGCGCGAGGTCGGCGCGCTGACGGTGGGCATCGTCACGAAGCCGTTCGGCTTCGAGGGCACGCGCCGCTCGGACCAGGCGGAGCGCGGCGTCGAAGAGCTCGCCGACGAGGTCGACACGCTGATCGTCATCCCGAACTCGCGCCTCCTGACGGTCCTCGACCGGCAGACGTCGATGGTCGACGCGTTCCGGATGGCCGACGACGTGCTGCGCCAAGGCGTGCAGGGCATCTCGGACCTGATCACGCTTCCGGGCCTCATCAACCTGGACTTCGCGGACGTGCGAACGATCATGTCCGACGCCGGGCAGGCGCTGCTCGGGATCGGCATGGGGACGGGAGAGCACCGAGCCATGGACGCGGCGGCGCGCGCGGTCGCGTCGCCGCTGCTCGACACCTCGGTCGAGGGTGCCCGCGCGATCCTCCTCTCGATCACCGGCGGGGCCGATCTCTCGCTGTGGGAGGTCAACGAGGCGGCACGAGCGGTGTCCGAGGTCGCCCACCCCGAGTCGAACATCATCTTCGGCGCGATGGTGGACGAGAAGCTCGAGGACCAAGTATGGATCACGGTCGTGGCCACGGGCTACGGCGAGCGCCCGGCGGCGAGACGCTCGGAGGGCGGGCGTGCGGCCGGCGCCTCGACGGTCGCGGAGCGCACCGCCCGGCACGATCGGCCCGCGCGCGAGGCCGCGCGCGAGGCCGACCACGAGCCGCGCGTGATCCGCACGCCGCGAACGGCCGGTCCCGCTCCCCGCGTCGCGCGTGCGTCGCGAGGCGCCGACGGCCTCGGGGAGATAGACATCCCCGAGTTCATCCCCCGCGCCTGACGGCTGCAAACCGTCGCGAGACGGTGTCCTCGGGGCTCCGCTTTGGCCCGCCAAGCGTTCCCCTGCGTCCTTGTCTCGCTCGGTTTTCGCTCGCCAGGCGGGCTGACGGCTACAAGCTGCCGCGCGCGCTCCTGACCCCGACGCGCGGCAGCGCGTAGCATCGGCGCGGTGCGAGGGGTGGTCGCAGCCGGCCATCCGTTGACGGCGGACGTGGCGGCGGGCGTCCTTCGCGACGGAGGCAATGCCGTCGACGCGGCGGTCGCCGCCGTGCTGATGTCGTTCGTCGCCGAGTCGCCGCTCACGGGGCCGGGCGCCGGCGGCTACATGCTCGTCCACACCGCCGGCGGCGAGGACCACCTGCTCGACTTCTTCGTCGCGGCGCCGGGGCGCGGGCGGGAGGGCACGCGCCCCGCCGAGCTGCAGCCGATCGAGATCCGGTTTTCGGACGAGGGGGTTCAGCTCTTTCACATCGGCCCGGCGTCCTGCGGCGTCTATGGCACGGCGCTGGGGCTGTGCGAGGCGCTCGCGCGCTTCGGCACCGTGCCGCTCGGAGGGCTCGTGGAGCGCCCGGCGCGCGCCGCCCGCGAGGGAGTGCAGGTCTCGCCGATCGGCGCGTACCTGTTCCAGGTCCTCGGGCCGATCCTGACCTCCGCTCCGGAGGCTCGCGCGATCTACGCGCCCGAGGGGCATCTCCTGCGCCCCGGCGAGCGGGTGCGCCTTCCCGAGCTCGGCGACCTGCTCGAACGGCTCGGCGCCGAGGGTCCGAGGTTCCTGTATGACGGCGACGTCGCGGCCGCCGCGAGCGACTGGGTGCTGGAGCGCGGAGGGCTGCTCACGCGCGAGGACCTGGCGACGTACGAGGTCGTCGAGCGCTCGCCGGCGCGCGCGGCCTACCGCGGCCGCGAAGTGCTGACCAACCCGCCGCCGTCGTCGGGAGGCATCCTGATCGCCTACGCCCTCGACCTGCTCGAGCGGCTGCCTCGCCCGTACGGCGGCGGGCTCGACGTCCGCGCGTTCGTCAAGGTGATGGAGCGGGCCAACCGCGAGCGAACCGAGGAGTTCTCCACCGCGCTGCACTCCGAGGGCTACCTCGAGCGGCTCCTGGCCAAGGAGGCGATGGAGTCGGCGGCGAGCGAGGTGAGGGGCAGGCTCGGCGCCCCCCCAGGTGGGGAGGCGCCCGGACGCCGCGGGCTCGGCTCGACCACCCATCTCTCGGTGCTCGACGCCGACGGCGGCTGTGCCTCGGTGACCTGCTCGAACGGGTCGTGCTCGGGCGTCGTCGTGCCCGGGACCGGGCTGCACCTCAACAACATGCTCGGCGAGGAGGACCTCAACCCGCTCGGACATCATCGCCACGAGCCCGGGCGGCGGATACCGAGCATGATGGCCCCGACGGTGGTGCTTCGCGACGGCCAGCCCGAGCTGGCGCTCGGATCGGCCGGGTCGAACCGGATTCGCTCCGCGATCCTCCAGACGATCGTGGGGGTCGTGGACGACGGGCTGAGCGCCGAGGAGGCCGTGGGCCGCGCCCGCGTCCACCTCGAGGCCGACCTCGTGGAAGCCGAGCCCGGCGTCGACGCGAAGGCGCTCGAAGAGCTTCGAGACGAGGGCTACGCGGTCCAGCGCTGGACCGAGCGCAACCTCTTCTTCGGCGGCGTGCAGGCGGTGGCGCGCGACGCCACCACCGGGACCGTGTCCGGCGGCGGCGACCCGCGGCGCGGCGGCGTGTCGCTGGTCGTCGTATGAGGGGTGCCGCGGCCGCCATCGCGTCCGCGGCCGCGCTCGCCGCGACCGCGTGCGGCGGCACGGCCGGCGACCTGATCGCGCTCGAGGTCTCGGGCGGCTTCGAGGGCGACCGGGTGCGGCTCACCGTGACCCAGGACGGCCGCGGCCGCTGCGACGATGGCGCCCTCATGCCCATACCCAGCGAGCGCCTGATCGAGGCGCGCGAGGTGGAGCGCGAGCTCGAGGGACTGGCCGGGGAGGGGGAGTCGTTCGAGGGCCAGGGCTCCCCCGACCGGCGGAGCTACGTCGCGCGTACGCAGTCGGGGTCCATCAGCTGGACCGAGGGTGTCCCCGGCCTGCCGCCGGTGCTCCCCCGCACCGCCCTGCTCGCCCAGCAGCTCCGCGACGACCTCTGCTCCGGCTAGATGGCTGATTCGACGACCCCGGGCGCGGCCGTCGAATCAACCATCTAGCTGCGTACCTTGCCGTTGGAGCGCGCCCGCTCGCTCGCGCGCTCGACGTAGTCGAGCCGCTTCATCGCCGCCTCCAGCAGCTCCCCAACCGCGTGCAGCCGCTCCTCCTCCGAACGCAGCTCGAGCAGCCGCTGCTTGGCCTGGAGCGGGAACTCCACGGTGGCCGCCATGGCGTAGGCGGTCATCGTCGTTAGGTCGTCGTCCTCGGGGCGGGAGTCGGTCACCCGTTCGACCAGCTCCGCGTAACGCTCGCGCGCCTCGGTCCCGGCCTCGAGGTCGGCGTCCGAGTCGGTGCCGCTGTCTTCCGCGTCCTCGAGCAGGTCGATGTCGCCCGCCGGGTAGGCCATGTCCTCGATCCGCCGCACGAGCCGGAACGGCGACGAGCCGCGCGTGAGGACGTTCATCCGTCCGTCGTCCATGCGCTCCAGGACCTCGGTGATCGCGACCGTGCAGCCGATGTCGCGTAGCCCCTCGTCCGAGACCCAGACGATCCCGAACTCGCTGTCGTCGTCGAGGCACTCGCCGACCATCGTCTTGTAGCGATCCTCGAAGATGTGCAGTGGGACGACCTCGCCCGGGAGGACGACGATCCCGAGCGGGAAGAGCGGGAACGCCTCGTAGGATTCCTGCATCAGCCCAGGCTACCGGCATGATCCCGAGCCGATGTGCCGGGCGTACAGGGGTGAGATGACGGCTCTCGTGTGGTTCCGGCGCGACCTGCGCGTCCGCGACCATCCCGCCCTTCGCGAAGCGCTCGCCCGCGCGGCGCGGGAGGCTGCCAAGTCGCGCTACCGGGCAGCCCCGGAGCGCTGACGTCCTGACGGAGCTTGGCGAGCGCTCCGGAAGCGTTAGCGCCCCGGCGCCCGTGCGGACAGCAGCAGGTTGTAGAAGAGTGCCGGCGGAAGGTACGGCTCGAGCACCGCACGGTCCACCGCGCGAAGCGCCTGGTAGCCACCGTAGGCATACCAGCGCCAGAGCGTCGGCACCTCGGCGGGCTCGGCGCTCGCCTCGAGCGTCCGGCTCGCCCATCCGAACCAGCTCGCGGCGAGGTCCTCGCCGCGAACCCGGATGCGCTTGAGGCCCGCGCGGCGCGCCAATCGATCGAGGTCGCCTGGCGCGAACGAGTGCACGTCCACGAGCCACTCGAGCTGGTGCTCTCCAGGTTCGGCGGAGCCGTTGGCCGCGGAAGCGCCCATCAGCCGGCGCCATGCCGGCGCCGCCGCCACCGCAGCCCGCTTGGGCACAGCAGCAAGGCGGTCGCCGTGGCGCGAGGGCTCGCCGCAGAACGCGAGCGTCCCGCCGGGGAGCAGAACGCGCTGGAACTCAGCGAAGGCCGCATCCAGGTCGGGCAGGTGGTGCAGGACGGCGTGCCCGAGGACGAGGTCGAAGCTGTCGTCGTCGAACGGAAGCTCGGCGGCCTCCGCCCTGTGGGTCTCCACGGGCAGCGCCAGGCTCGCGGCGCTCCGCTCCAACCGGTCGAGCATCCCCTGGGAGATGTCGATCGCCACCGCCCGCTCGAGCACGCCGGCGGCGAGGAGGTTGAGGCTGAAGTACCCGGTCCCGGCGCCGATCTCGAGGCCGCGCGCAAAGCGTCCTGGCGCGCGTCCGAGTGCCCGGCCGAGCTTCGCGAGCACCCGCGCCTGGCTCTCCGCGTCGTAGGCGATGCTCCACTTGGCGTCGTACTCGGACGCCGCGACGTCGTGGTAGCGCGCGTTGGCGTCCTTGATCTCCTTGGCCCCCGCCAGCCCCATGGCGCGCGGACTATATGGCGGCCGAGCCGCCCGGAGCGCGTTGTGGCAGCATCAGGCGCGTGAAGGTCGGGCTCGTCCTCGGTGCGGGCGGCGTCATGGGCGGCGCCTGGCTGACGGGCGGGCTCGACGCCCTCACCTCCGAGACGGGCTGGGACCCCGGCAGCGCGGATCGCATCGTCGGCACCTCTGCGGGGTCGATGATGGGCGCGCTGTGCGCCGCCGGCGTCCCGCCGTGGTTCATGGTCGCCCACTCCCGCGGGGAGGCCTTCGATGGCGTGACCGACGCGCGCGGCCGTCCCGCCGAGGATGCAGACCGCGCGGCCGGCGCGGTGTTCCGGGTCGACCGTGCGCTGCCCCCGCTCGGCCCCGGCTCCTGGCGACTCGCGCTGTCGGCGCTCGGCCGGCCCGACCGCCATACGCCGGCCGCCTTCTTCGCCGGTTGGCTGCCGCGCGGAATGATCTCCACCGAGCCGCTCAAGGACACGATTCGGCGGGCCGTCGGGGGAGGGTGGGCGCCGCACCCGAGCCTTTGGGTCGTGGCCTGCGACTACGCGACCGGCCGACGTGTGGCGTTCGGCCGCGACGGCGCGCCGGACGCCGAGCTGGCGGACGCCGTGGCCGCCTCGTGCGCGATCCCGGGCTTCTACCGGCCGGTAACGATCGGCAGCCGGCGCTACGTGGACGGCGGGATGTACTCGACGTCGAATCTCGACATCCTCCGGGATTCCTCACTCGACCTCGTGGTCTGCCTGAACCCGACGTCGTCCCTGCATCCGACGCGCGGCTGGAACCCGGCCGCGTGGGCGTCGGACGCGATGCGGGCGGCGTCCGGCCGGCGGCTGGGGCGGGAGACGAAGCGCCTCCGCGAGCGCGGGACCGAGGTCGTGCTGATCCAGCCGACGATCGAGGACCTGGCGGTGATCGGCCCCAACTTGATGAGCCGTAAGCGCCGCAACGAGGTGATCGCCACCGCGCGACGGACGGTAGCCGCGCAGCTGCAGCGTTCGGAGGTGCGCGAGCTTGTGGACGACCTCCCGCCAGGTAGGCCGGAGGCTGTCACGCGGCCGGTGGGACCCTCGTCGGAGTGGCCGAACTTCGTGGAGGCCGCTCGCGAGCGCTTCGAGGCCGGCGCCAACGGCGCCGGTCGCAGTCGGTCCCGCCGCGGCGAGCGGACGAAGGCGACCGGCCGTGGCTGATAACGGACTCCCGGAGCGTTTCGGCGGAGCCGGCGCCGCCGCCGGCCAGGCGCTCGGCCTCGCGGGACAGGCGCTCGGCCTCGGTGGACGCCTGGCGTCGGCCGCCGCGCGCGGCGTCCAGCGCCGTATCCCGCGCGCCGACCTCGACGAGCGCGACCCCGACTACATCCGCGAGAACCTCGCCGGCCTGTGGATGCTCGCGAGCTTCTACTTCCGCGCCGACGTGCGTGGGCTCGGCAACGTCCCAGCCGAGGGACCGGTCCTGCTCGTGGGCAACCACTCGGGCGGCAACATTCCCGCCGACACGTTCGTCTTCACGCTCGCCTTCAACACCTACTTCGGGGTGGAACGCCGCTTCTACCAGCTCGCCCACAACCTCGTCCTGGCGATGCCGGGCATCGGCTATCTGCGCAAGTACGGGACGGTCGCCGCCTCGCACGAGAACGCCGAGAAAGCGCTCGACACCGGCGCGGCGCTGCTCGTCTACCCGGGCGGTGACTACGAGACCCACCGACCGACCTGGGAATCGAACCGGGTTGACTTCGACGGGCGCAAGGGCTTCATCCGGCTCGCGATCGAGAAGGACGTGCCGATTGTGCCGGTCGTGTCGATCGGCGGGCAGGAGACCGCGCTCTTTCTGTCGCGCGGCGAGCGCCTCGCGCGCTTTCTGCGCCTTGACACGACGCTCCGGCTCAAGGTGCTGCCGATCTCGCTGGCGCTTCCGTGGGGGCTCAACGTCGGCGACATGGCGGGCCACTTCCCGCTGCCGGCGAAGATCGTGATCGAGGCGCTGCCTGCGGTCGAGCTGCGCGAGCAGTTCGGCGAGGATCCCGACCCCGACGAGGTCTACGACCACCTGGCGAACAGCATGCAGGCCACGCTCGACCGGCTCGCCGAGGAGCGGCGGCTGCCTGTGATCGGGTGAGGCCTGGATGCGCGTCGAGGAGCAGATCGTGGTCGAGGCCCCGGCGCGGCGCGTCTGGGACGTCGTCACCGACCCCGCGAACTACCAGGACTTCATGGCCGGCATCACGCGCTGGGAGACGCAGGGCGAGGTCGACCGCGGCCTCGGCGCCCGCTATGCGATGCGCATGGAGGTCGGCTCGGCCGAGGTCGGGGGGCTGATCGAGGTCGTCGAGTTCGACGAGCCGCGCGACATGGCGTGGACGAGCGTCACCGGGCTCGACCAGCGCGGGCGCTGGCGGTTGCGCGAGCGCGAGCGCGGGCGCACCGTCGTCTCGCTGCGGGTCAGCTACCAGGCGCCCGGCGGCCTGCTGGCGACGCTCGCTGACCGTGCCTCGGCGCCGCTCGTGCGGCGCAACCTGCGCGACTCGCTCGCCAACCTCAAGCGCGACCTCGAGGATGGCGGCGAGGCCCTGCCGGCGGGCGGCGGGCCCGACCCGCTCGAGCTCGTCAGCGACGGCATCCACGCGGCGCGGGTGCTCGTCGGCGCCGGCCTCGTGCACCCCGTGCGCCCGGACCGCCTGATCCGCGCCGGCCTCGACGTGGCCCGCTGGGGGCCGACGCCGGCCGCCGGCTACGCCGCGTCCGCCGACCGCTACCCGGGCGCGCTCGCCATCATCGACGAGCGCGGCGCGCTCACCTTCGACCAGGTTCACCGGCGCACGAACGCGCTCGCGCACGCGCTGTCCGACGCCGGCGTGCTCGAGGGCGACGGCATCGCGATCATGTGCCGCAACCACCGCGGCTTCTGCGAGGCCACGATCGCGGCGTCCAAGCTCGGCGCCAACGCGCTGTTTCTCAACACGGCGTTCGCGGGGCCGCAGCTCACCGAAGTGGTCCGCCGCGAGAAGCCGAAGGCGATCGTCTACGACCAGGAGTTCGCGGAGCTCCTGACCGAGGCCGGCCGGCGGCGCAAGCGCTTCGTGGCCTGGCAGGAGGACGAGGAAGACGCCGCCGACCCCACGCTCGAAGACCTGATCGCGGCCGGGGACCCCAACGACGCAGTGCCGCCCGACGACCCCGGCAAGGTCGTGATCCTCACCTCCGGCACAACCGGGACGCCCAAGGGCGCGTCGCGCGGGCAGCCGGGCGTCGGCGCCGCTGTCTCGATCCTCGCGAAAATCCCCTTGCGCGCGCGCAGCCGCGTGCACATCGCCGCGCCGCTCTTCCACGCTTGGGGCATGGCCCACTTCCAGCTCGGCCTGCTGCTGTCCTCGACGCTCGTCCTCCGGCGCAAGTTCGACCCCGAGGAGACGCTTGCGGCGATCGCCTCGCACGGGGTCGAGTGCTGCCCGATGGTGCCGGTGATGCTTCAGCGCATCCTCGCCCTTCCGGAGGAGGTCCGCCGACGCTACGACACCACGAGCCTGCACACGGTGCCGGTCAGCGGCTCGGCCCTGCCCGGCGACCTCGCCGAGCATTTCATGGACGAGTTCGGCGACGTGCTCTACAACCTCTACGGCTCGACCGAGGTGGCGTGGGCGGCGATCGCGAGCCCCGAGGACCTGCGCGAGGCCCCCGGCACCTCCGGCGCGCCGCCGCGTGGCACCATGCTCAAGATCCTCGACGACGGCGACCGGGAGGTCCCGCGCGGCGAGGCGGGGCGGATCTTCGTGGGCAACGAGATGCTTTTTGAGGGCTACACCGGCGGCGGTGGCGAAACGACCGTGGACGGCCTGATGGCCACCGGCGACCTCGGCCGCCTCGACGAACGCGGCCGGCTGTTCGTCGAGGGCCGCTCCGACGAGATGATCGTCTCCGGCGGCGAGAACGTCTACCCGCAGGAGGTCGAGGACCTGCTCTCACGGCACGAGCGGATCGAGGAGGCGGCGGTGATCGGCGTCGAGGACGAGGACTGGGGCCAGCGGCTCGAGGCCTTCGTGGTCGCGCGCGGGAAGCTGTCGGAAAAGGAGGTCCTCGCCTACGTGAAGGACAACCTCGCCCGCTACAAGGTGCCGCGCAGGGTCGAGCTGATCGACGAGCTGCCGCGGAACCAGACCGGCAAGGTGCTGAAGCGCGAGCTGGCGGAGCGGTCTTAGATGGCTGCCCCCACGACCCCGCACGCGGCCGCGGGATCAGTCACCTAGGCCGCTTGGCTCGCGCGAGCGACTTGCGGCCGAACCCCGACCACGTCCAGCGCCACCAGCCGCCGGGCGTGCCGCCGCTCGCGCTGACCGGCGAGCGCACGCTGCCGGACGTGCCGGTCGAGAACTACTGGTTTCGGCGCCACCTCGTCGTGTACGAGTGGATCGCGGAACGCTGCGATGCCCTGGACGTCGTCGACATGGCATGTGGCGAGGGCTACGGCACCGACGTCCTCGCGCGGCGCGCCGCGAGCGTCGTCGGCGTGGACGCGAATCCCGACGCCTTCGAGCATGCGCGAGCGAGGTACTCCGACGCCGGGGTCCGCTTCGAGCGGGCGCTGATCGACGGGTTCGACGAGCCGTGCGACGCCGTTGTCTTTCTCCAGACGATCGAGCACGTACGGGACGCCCGCGCCACGCTGTGCCATCTCCGCTCGCTGTTGCGACCGGGCGGCCGCGCCTACGTGTCGACGCCCAATCTGGTCACGCTCGCGCCGCCCGGCGCCGAGAAGTCCGACAACCCGTGGCACGTGCGCGAGTACCGCGCCGGGGAGTTCCGCGAGCTGTGCGAGGCGTGCTTCGACCGCGTCGAGCTGTACGGGCTCTTTCACGCGCGCAAGCTGGCGCTCGAGCAGCGGGCGATCGCGCTCGGCTGGCACCGGGTGCACCGGGCGCTCGGGATGACGAAGCCGTTCTACGACAGGTTCGTGCCGGCGATCTCGGCGCGCGACTTCGCGCTGCGACCGCTGGCGCCGGGTGACCCGCGGGCCGAGCGCGCCCTCGACTTCGTCGCGGTGCTCGCGTGAGCGGGCGCGCCGGCGCGGTGCGCGACCGCGGCGCGCTCTGCCTCGTCCTCCACGCCCACATGCCCTACGTGGAGGGCTTCGGCACGTGGCCATTCGGGGAGGAGTGGCTGTGGGAGGCGGTCGCGACCGTCTACCTGCCGCTGCTCGAGACGCTGGCCGAGGGGCCGGTGACGCTCGGGCTGACCCCGGTGCTCTGCGACCAGCTCGAGCTGCTCCCAGGCGACGCGGGAGCGCGCTTTCTGACGTTCATGCGCGGGGTCCGTGCAGAGGTGCACGCCGAGGACGCGCGCGGGCTCGAGCGCGGCGGCGAGCCGGCGCTGGCGGCCGAGGTTCGCCGCGCGGCGGGCGACTACTCGTTGGCCGCGGACGCCCTCGAGCGGATCGACGGCGACCTGCTGGGAGCGCTGCGGCGGCTCTCCAACGAGGGGGCGGTCGAGCTCTGGGCGGGGCCCGCCACCCACGCGGTGATGCCGCTGATCGCGACCGACGCCGGCCGCCGCCTCCAGCTCGCGACCGGGCTCGCGAGCCACGAGCGGCGATTCGGCGAGTTCGGCGGCGGGCTGTGGCTGCCCGAGTGCGCCTACGAGCCGGGGCTCGAGCGCGAGCTCGACGACTTCGGCGTTCGTGCGTTCTGCGTGGACCAGACGGACGCGCTCGGCCTCGGATCGCTGGACCATCTCGAGCCGGTCGCGACGCGCGGCGGTTCCGTGGCAGTCCCGGTGGACTGGGAGGCGGTCACGCTCGTATGGGGAAGCTCCGGATACCCGGCCGGCCCGGAGTACCGGGACACACACCGCAAGACGCTTCACGACCTGATGCCGTGGAGAAACGGCGGCGGCCTCTACGACCACGGACGCGCGCTCGCGCAAGCGGCGGCGGACGCGCGCGACTTCGTTGCTCGGGCGATCACCCGGCTCGACCGCTTCCGCGCCGAGCGGGGACGCCCGGGCCTTCTGTGCTGCGCGCTCGACGCCGAGCTGCTCGGGCACTGGTGGTACGAGGGCCGCGAGTGGCTGCGCGTGGTGCTCGACGAGGCGCCGCGCCAGGGGCTCGACCTGGCGGCGCTCCCGGGCGGGCTCGAGCGGGTGGAACCGGTCGTGCGCGACCTCGCGCCCGCCTCGTGGGGGATGCCGAAGAATCTGACGACGTGGGACTCGCCCGCGGTCGCCCCGCTCGCGTTCCAGGCTCGCTCGGCCGAGCTCGAGGTCGTGGCCGCGGCGTCGGCGGCCGGCGGCGCCGAGCGCCGCCCGGCGCTCGCCCGCGCCGCCCGCGAGCTGCTGGCGCTCCAGTCGAGCGATTGGGCGTTCCTACTAACGCGCGCGCTCGCCGGCGACTACCCGCGCGAGCGAATCCGCGCGCACCGCGGCTCGCTCGACGCCGCCATCCGCGCTCTGAGAGACTCTCGGACCGCCGTGCCGCCACCCGAGCTTCGCAACCTGGCCCCGGCGCTCGATCTCGCGCCGCTCCTCGCTCCCTGACCGCCGCTTCGATGCGCGCGCCACTCACCCCCTGACCGATTCGATGCGCGCGCTCATCCTGTCCTGGGAGTACCCCCCGCTGATCGAGGGCGGCCTCGCGCGCCACGTGCGCAAGCTCTCGGAGGGGCTGGTGGCGAGCGGCGTCGAGGTGCACGTGCTCACGCGCGGGATGGAGGAGTCGCCGCCCGAGGAGGACGTGGCGGGCGTCACGGTCCACCGCGTGCGCGAGCCCGACCGACCGCGCGAGCTCGGCGAGTTCGTCACCTGGGTCGAGCACATGAACGCGGACATGCTCGCCGCCGGTGTCGAGCTCGGCGACAGCTACGACTTCGACGTCGTGCACGGACACGACTGGCTCGTTGCGGTGGCGGGCGACCACCTGGCGAAGCGCTTTCGCTGCCCGCTGCTCGTCACGATCCACGCCACCGAGTTCGGCCGCCACCAGGGCTGGGTGGACAAGCACCCGCAGTCGCACATACACGGCGTGGAGCGCTGGATGGCGAACCGCGCCGACCGGGTGATCGCGTGTTCGTCGTACATGCGCGAGCACGTCTCCGACGTCTACGGGCTCGAGGAGGATCGCGTCACCGTGATTCCGAACGGGATCGACCCCGCCGACCTGGTCGCGACCCACGACCTCGCGGGGCTGCGGGCGCGCTTCGCGGAGCCGGACGAGCGGCTGGTGCTGCTGGTCGGGCGGCTCGTGTACGAGAAGGGCTTTCAGATCGCGCTCGAGGCGCTGCCGCGGCTGATTGAGCGCGTCGGCAACGTGCGCTTCCTCGTGGCCGGGTCGGGCACGCACGAGGAGGAACTGCGCGAGCAGGCGCGCAATGTGGGCCTCGAGACGCACGGCACCTTCCTCGGCTGGATCGGCGACGACGTCCTGCACTCGCTCTATCGGATCGCCGACCTCTGCGTAGTCCCCTCGATCTACGAGCCGTTCGGGCTGGTGGCGCTGGAGGCGATGGCGTCCGGCTGCCCGTGCCTCGTCGCTAACACGGGCGGCCTGCGCGAGGTCGTGCCCAACGAGGACGTGGGCCTGCGCTTTCACTCGCGCGACCCCGACTCGCTCGGGGCGATGGCCGAGCGCCTGCTGACCGACGCGGAGCTGCGCGAGCGCCTGGTGGCCGAGGCCTCCGAGCACGTGCTGCGCTTCGACTGGACCGACGTGGCCGAGCGCACCGGCGCGGTCTACGCCGAGGTGACTGCCTGGGCGCGGGTGCGGTAGGCGCCTCCGCGCCTCGCGCCGTCAGGCGCGCAACCCCGCCAGCACCCGTTCGAGCGCAGCTCCCATCTCGGCGCGCGCCGTCTCGCGGTCGGGCGCCCGCGCCACGTAGAGGGCGGCCTCGTCGAGCGCACCGAGCAGCACGTGCGCGAGCGGGCGCACGGGTTGTCGCGGGATCTGCCCCGCTTCCATGGCCGCTTCGAGCGCGCTCTCGGTTAGGCCCATCCCGTAGCGCCAGCCGATCTCGCGCCAGCGCTCCCAGCCGAGCACCGATGGGGCGTCGAGGAGGACGATGCGGTGCACCTCCGGCTCGGCGGCCGCCTCGAGCATCGACTCGGCGCCGACCGACAGCGCAGCCATCGGATCCTTGGCGCCGACCGCCACCACCCGTTCGCTGATCCGCTCTAGCAGGTCCGCCTCCACCTCCTCGAAGACCGCGGCCAGGAGGTCCTCCTTCCCGCCGAAGTGGTGGTAGAGCGCGCCGCGCGTCACGCCGGCGGCGCGCACGATCTCCTCGGTACCCACCGCCGCGTAGCCGCGCGCGCCGAACATTCGCCGCGCCGCGCGCACCAGCGCCGCCTGCGTTCCCTCGGAACGCTCAGCTTGGGTGCGGGGATGGCTACGTTGCTTGCGTGACATACAGGCAGTATGTATGGTGCTCTGATAGTCGGTCGCAGGTCGTCGCTTCGGACCTGCCCGCAAGCTACTCAGCGAAGGGGACGCCGATGACCGCCACCGCCACGACCACCACCGAAATCCAGCTGCCGCAGGGGAGGATCGCCGTCCGCGACACCGGTTCTGGCGAGCCGATCGTGTTCGTCCACGGCCTGCTCGTGGACGGCAGCCTGTGGCGGAAGGTGACGCCGCTGCTCGACGCCGAGTTTCGCTGTGTGGCACCGGACTGGCCGCTTGGGTCGCACCAAACGCCGATGGCAGCGGACGCCGACCTGTCACCGCGCGGTGTCGCTCACATGATCGCCGACACGCTCGAGGCGCTGGGGCTCGAGGACGTGACGCTGGTGGGCAACGACACCGGCGGCGCGATCTCCCAGCTCGTAGCCGTCGAGCGGCCCGAGCGAATCGGCCGCCTCGTGCTCACCAACTGTGATGCGTTCGAGAACTTCCTGCCGCCGCTGTTTCGCCCCTACCAGTGGCTCGCGCGGGTGCCGCCGCTGCTAACCGCGGCCGTGCAGCCGGTGCGCGTGCGCGGGCTCCGACGGCTGCCGATGGCGTTCGGGCTCGTGACCAAGCGGCCGGTGCCGCACGAGGTCACGGACGCGTGGCTGCGCCCCTTCTTCTCCCAGCGCGGCGTGCGCCGCGACACGGCCAAGCTGCTGCGGGGAATCGACAAGCGGGACACGCTTGAGGCCGCGGCGAAGCTCGCGAGCTTCGACCGCCCGGCGCTCGTCGCCTGGGGCAACGAGGACAAGGCGTTTCCGCTCGACCACGGCCGCCGGCTCGCCGCGATCCTCCCGCAGGGCCGGCTCGAGGAGGTCCCCGACTCGCGGACGTTCGTCTCAGAAGACCAGCCCGAGCGGCTCGCGCGGCTGATCGGCGAGCTCATTCGTTCGGCGCCGATCGGGCGCACAGCGGCCTCTGCGAGCTGAGCGCGGGCCTTCGAGCACCCCCCGGCCGAGCTACTCCCAGCGCAGCTCGCGCGGGGTCTCGCGCATCCGAATGACGCGCGCCGGCACGCCGCCGACCACGGCGTTCGCCGGCACGTCGCGTGTCACGACGGCGCCCGTCCCCACGATCGCGTTGTCGCCCACGCTCACGCCGCGGAGGATGCTGGCGCCGTAGCCGATCCAGACGTTGTGTCCCACGCGGACGTCACGCTTGTAGATGCCCTGGAGCCGGACCGGGCGCTCGACCTCGGCCACGCCGTGGTCGAAGTCGATCAACATCACGCGGTCGGCGATCACGCACTCGCGCCCGATCGACACCCGCTGATAGGCGGAGATCGTGCAGTCCTGACCGAGCACGGTCTTGGCGCCGATCGAGACGACCCCCTCGTGGCAGCGGACCTTGGTGCCGTGGCCGAGCCACGACCAGCGGCCGAGCTCGATTCGCCCGTCGCGGCCGATCTGCAGCGTGACGCGCGACCCGATGAACGCCAGTCCGTCGAGCCCGAGCCGTCCTCCGTAGGTCGAGAGGTAGCGCCGCCGCAGCAGGCGCGCCACGAGCAGCGCGTACGCCGGCGTGAGCATCCTGTGGCGGCGCATGAAGCTCAGAAGCGCCAGCGGCCCGCCGTGACGCGGTGGCGGCTCGGCGCGCACGGCCGGCGGAGCGTCGGTCGGCGGCGGTCCCGCCGGGGCCTCGGTCTGCGGCGTCCGCATCGACCGGATGATAGGAAGCCGCTCGACCGCCAGCCCGTACGATCCAGCCGCCGTGGCAGCGCCCGACACAGCCGCTGACCTCGCCGAGCCCCTGCTCGCTGGAGACAAGCGGGCCCTGGCGCGCGCGATCTCGCTCGTCGAGAGCGACGACGCAGAGGGCTGGGCGCTGGTGCGCGAGCTCTACCCCCGCACAGGCCGCGCGTCAATCGTCGGTTTCACCGGGCCGCCGGGCGTCGGCAAGTCCACCCTGATCGGCCGCCTCGTGGAGCACTCTCGCGCGCACGAGCGCCAGGTGGCGGTGCTGTCGATCGACCCGTCGTCCCCGTTTACGAAGGGAGCGCTGCTCGGCGACCGGATCCGGCTCGCGGACCACTTCCTCGATCCCGGCGTCTTCATCCGCTCGATGGCGAGCCGCGGATCGCTGGGCGGGCTGTCGGAGGCGACGCTCCAGGCCGCGCTCCTGATGGACGCCGCCGGCAACGACGACGTCTTCCTCGAGACCGTCGGCATCGGCCAAGCCGAGGTGGACATCATCGACCACGCCGACACGGTGGTGCTGGTGCTGATGCCAGGCGCGGGGGACTCGATCCAGGCGCTCAAGGCGGGCGTCATGGAGATTCCGGACGTGATCGTCGTCAACAAGTCCGACCACCCGCTCACCGGCACGGTGATGCGCGAGATCAGGGCGGTACTGTCGCTCGGCCCCCCGGGAGGCTGGCAGGTTCCGATCGTGAAGACCGAGGCGTCACGGTCGGAGGGCGTCGAGGAGCTCGCTGAGAAGATCGCCGAGCACCGCGCGCACATCGAGGCCGAGGGCACGCTCGAGCAGCGCCGCCGCCGCAACCTGATGAACGAGGTGATGGCGCTCGCCACCCACCGGCTGCGCCGCCGCCTCGAGGAGTCCGTCGCAGACGACCCGGCCGCTGCCGAGCTGCTCGATGAGGTGGCCGCGCGGCGGCTCGATCCGGCGAGCGCGGCCGCTCGGTTGCTCGACGAGCGCGACTGATGCGGTCGCCTAAGACCTCCGCCGGCGCCCGCTTGGAGCCGCGGGGGCCGCGGCGAGCCCGAGGCCGCGAATCCGGGCGTCGGCGCGCTCATTGGCCTGCGCGGCTTCCTCGGGCCGCGCCCCCGCGAGCTCGGAGGCGTAGATCTGCCCCCGCTCAGCCGCCTTCGTGCTGTCCTCGCGAGCGACGTTGGCGGCCCGGATGCCGAAGTATGCGGAGACCACCGTTGCCACGGCGGTCACCGCGCCGCTTGCGATCGCAACGACGCTCTCGCTTCCCGTGGCCGCCCGCCCGTCCGGCAGCGACGTGACCGCGATCAGGAGATCAGCAGGATCGCGAGCAGGCCGCCGCCCGCGATGATCACCGCGCGCCAGTCGCGCGGGACCTCGGCCGTCCCCTGCGGCGCCGTGGTCTCGGCGCGTGGCGTCGGCGTCGTTGGGGGAGTGGCTCTTTCCATCGTCGGTCGTGCGCCGGGCAGTCCGACGCAGGCGCACCCTACCGCGCTGTAACGCCGCCGCAGCTCGGCGAGACTAAGCCGCGCCGGCCCCGAGCAGGAGAGTCGAGAGCAGCTAGATGAGCACGGGCACCAACGCCGCGACCGCACCCACCGGCTCCGGCAAGGCGAGCCCGTCCCAGCCGATCGCCGCCTACGGTTTGCTCGCCGACTGCAACTCGGCGGGGCTCGTGGACCGCGACGGGTCGATCGACTGGCTCTGCATGCCGCGCTACGACAGCCCGGCGGTGTTCACCCGCATCCTCGACCCCGACGCCGGCCACTGGTCGATCCGCCCGACGGCCAAGTTCCGCAGCACGCGGCGCTACCTGCCCGGGAGCCTCGTCGTGGAGACGACCTTCGAGACCGCGTCCGGCAGCGTGCGCCTCGTCGACGCCATGGCTTTCCCCGAGGGCCAGCGCGGTCACGAGCTCGGGCTCGAGCCGCGCCACGAGGTGCTCCGGTCGGTCGAAAGCGTCTCGGGCAGCGTCGAGCTCGCGATGGCGCTCTCGCCGCGGCCGGAGTACGGGCTGGTCCGCCCGCTACTGCGACGCACCGAAAGCGGCGCGCGGACCTTCGGTGGCCCGAACCAGATTGCGGTGAGCGCGGGCGTGCCGGTCGACGTGACCGGCGCCGACATGCACGCGTCGTTCACGGTGGGCGAGGGCGAACAGGTCGGCTTCGCGATGCGCTGGGCGCCGGTGGAGGGCGCGGCGCCCGACCCGTGCCCGGCCGACCAGGTGACGGCGAGGGTCGAGGACACCGCCGAGGGCTGGCGCTCGTGGGAGGCCGACCACGATATCTACGAGGGGCCGCACCGCGACCTCGTGCGCGTCAGCTCGCGGGTGCTCAAGGGCCTCACCTACCGGCCGACCGGGGCGATCGTCGCCGCGCCCACGACCTCGCTTCCGGAGACCGTGGGCGGCGAGCGCAACTGGGACTACCGCTTCGCCTGGATCCGCGACGCCAGCCTGACCCTCGAGGCGCTCTACATCGGCGCGTGCTCGGACGAGGCCGAGAACTTCGTCTCGTTCATGACGAGCTCCGCGGGCGGCCGCGCCGACCACTCGCTGCAGATCATGTACGGCGTCGGAGGCGAGCACGACCTCTCCGAGCGCGAGCTGCCGCACCTGCGCGGTTGGCGCGATTCGCGTCCGGTGCGGGTCGGAAACGACGCGTGGGATCAGACCCAGCTCGACGTCTACGGCGAGCTCCTGAACTCGCTCTACCTCTACCGCGAGCAGCTCGGCGAGCTGCACCCGGAGATCCAGCGGTTCGTCGCCGACCTCGCCGACGCGGCGGCGCGCCGCTGGAGCGAGCGCGACGCGGGCATGTGGGAGATGCGCGGCGAACCGCGCCACCACCTCTCGTCGAAGATGCTGTGCTGGGTCGCGCTCGACCGAGCGGTGAAGATGGCGCCCGAGCTCGGCGAGTACGCCAGGGCCGAGGAGTGGGCGGAGGCGCGCGACCACGTCCGAAAGGCGGTGCTCGAGCGCGGCTGGAGTGAGGACCGTCAGGCCTATGCACAGTCGTTCGACTCCGATGAGCTCGACGCGGCGCAGCTGCTGATGCCGCTGGTGGGATTCCTCCCCGCGAGCGACGAGCGGATGCGCTCGACGATCGAGGCGATCGCGCGCGACCTCACCGAGGACGGCCTCGTGCTGCGCTACAAAGCCGAGGAGGGCCTGAACGCGGACGGGCTATCGGGTGAGGAGGGCACGTTCGTGATCTGCTCGTTCTGGCTCGTGGCCTGCCTTGCGCAGGCCGGCGAGGTTGAGCGGGCGGAGGCGCTCTTCGACCAGCTCGTGGGCTACGCGAACGACCTCGGGCTACTCGCCGAGGAGATCGACACCGCCAGCGGCGAGCTGCTCGGCAACGTCCCGCAGGCGTTCAGCCACGTCGGGCTGATCAAGGCAGCGTGGGAGATCGACAAGGCGCGCTGGCGGGCGGACGGCGACGGGCAGCCGACCGCCGGCTGAGCGGGCGGTCCACGCGGCACCGCGCGGGTAACGCAGGAGCCGCGAACGCGGTATGAAGCTCGGATGAGAGCGCTCGCGATCTCCG
>Ga0136620_10000369_pt1 | contig 20784 bp, 19 predicted proteins | sample AntDrymUQ4162106_2_FD_104806 | JGI IMG/M metagenome (GOLD analysis project Ga0136620, IMG submission 104806) | Polar desert sand microbial communities from Dry Valleys, Antarctica - metaG UQ416 (21.06) | ecosystem: Environmental > Terrestrial > Soil > Desert | place: Antarctica: Dry Valley... | reverse complement strand
TCTCGGTGGTCGCCGGCTCCTTAAACAGAAAAGGAGCCGTCGTCGTCGCCTGTGTCGTCGTCTGGGCCGTCGTCGCCTCGGTGGAGGTCGAGCCGGACGTGGAGCCCGTCGACCCGCACGAGCCCCCGCGCGCCGCCGGGTCGGACTGCCCCGTTTCCGTGCTCGTCTCCTCGCATCCCGATGACGTCGTCGTCGTGCTCGGGAGCTCGTCGAGGGCGTATCGGCCTCGGTCGAAGTAGCCGAACTCGGGCTCGGACGTCAGCGAGGCCCAGTCGCGGGGCGGGGAGTAGCGCAGCGCCTTCTCCATGAACCGGCGCCAGATGTCCGCGGGATAGGTTCCGCCGGCGACCGAGATGCCGTGAACGTTCTCCATCGGGATCTCCGCCTCGGGGTACCCGACCCAGACGGTCGTCTGGAGCTGCGGCACCCAGCCGGCGAACCAGGCGTCGGCGTGGTTCTCGGTCGTGCCTGTCTTGCCCGCCGCGGGACGGCCGAAGTAGGCCCCGACACCGGTCCCGCCGTTGACGTTGTCCTCGAGGATCTGCTGCACCGTGTAGGCGACCCAGTCGGGGATCACGCGCCAGCGCTTCGGCGTTCCCCAGGGGCCGCCCGTGTCCTCGCGCCCATTTGCCAGGATCACGTTGCGAATCGCCATCGGTTTCGAGTAGATCCCGCCCGCCGCGAGGGTGGCGTACGCGGAGGCCATGTCCAGCGGGGACACCTCGACCGAGCCGAGGCCGATCGAGGGCACCGGCTTGAGCGGCGAGCGAATCCCGAGTTTCTGGGCCATCGCGGCGACGTTCTCCGGGCCGAGGTCGAGCGTCATCTGCGCGTAGACGGTGTTGTCCGACGCGAGCGTCGCGCTCGAGACCGAGATCGTGCCGGAGTAGCTGTGCCCGTAGGTCGCGACGTTCCAGGCGGGCGAGTACGGATCCGGCTGGTAACGAAAGGGGGCCGACACGTAGTAGGTCGAGAAGGGGTTCATGCCCTCGGCCACGGCAGCCGTCAGCACGAAGGTCTTGAACGTCGAGCCCGGCTGCCGCCGCGCCTGGGCCGCGAGGTTGAACTGGTTGTTGCTCTTGCCCGGTGTGACGGCTGCCATGGCGCGGATGGCCCCGTTGTCGGGATTGATCGAGACCACCGCCGCCGCAGGGTCAGTGCGCTCGTAGAGGGTGTCGGTGATCGCCTGGCGGGCGTACTTCTGGAACGCCGGATCGATCGTCGTGTAGACGCGTAGACCGCCCGAGCGAACGGTCTCCGCACCGTACTGGGCGAGCAGCTCGTCGCGGACGTAGCTGAAGAAGTAGGGCTCGCGGATCTGCGTATAGAGACGGCCGGCCTTCAGCCCGAGGTCGCGCCGGGCGATCGCCCGCTCGAGCTGGCCGCGCGTGATCGTGCGGTTCTTCAGCATCGCGCGGAGGACCGCGTCGCGCCGGGCGATCGCCGCCGGGCGGTTGTTGAACGGATCGAAGCGGGAGGGCGCCTGCGGCAGCCCCGCGAGCAACGCCGACTCGAGCAGGGTCAACTCGCGCGCGTGCTTCGAGAAGTACGTCTGCGCCGCCGCCTCGATGCCGTAGGCGTGGTTGCCGTAGTAGACCTGGTTCATGTAGGCGGTCAGGACGCGCCGCTTCGACCAGCGCCGATCGAGTTTGATCGCGAAGCATGCCTCCTTGACCTTCCTGTCGAGCGTGCGCTCGCGCGAGACGTTCCAGAGGTTCCGCACGAGCTGCTGCGTGATCGTCGACCCGCCCTCGACCGTCTCGCCCGCCTCGGCGTTCTTCCAGAGTGCGCGGACGATCCCCTCGTAGTCGATGCCGCCGTGCTGCCAGAAGCGCCGGTCCTCGATCGCGACCGTCGCCTTCCTGAACCAGGGGCTGACGCGGAGGAAGGGCACTGGCTGGCGGTTCCGCTCGGCGGGAATCGCGCCAAGGAGCGTCCCGTCGGCAGCGTAGATGAAGGAGTTCTGGCCGATCGCGACCGGTTGCAGGGAGGACAGGCTGCAGTTGGAGAACGCCGATGCAGCACCGAATCCCGCGACCGCCAGCGATGCTGGGATCGCGATCGCGACGACCGCGAGGGCGATCAGGACCAGCACCCGCCGGCGGCGCTTGGACTGGTGCCGCCGCCGGTTGCGGCGCCGGCGGCGCTGCGGTGAGAAGTCGCGGGTGGGTGGGCTCACGCGTAGATCCCGGCCTCACGCAGGCGCCCGTGGGCCCGGACACGCAGGTCGCTCTCCAGCCGCTGGGCGGAGAGCTCGTCGGCCGCCCAGGCCCGGAGGGTTACCGTCGCCTCGCCGTCGAGGGCGCTCACGAAGACCTCCGCATCGCGCTCGGCGGCGGTCTCGTCGCGGAGCGCGTCGACGACGGCCCGGAGATCGTGTTCGAGAGGAATCTGCACGGTGACCTCTGCCAGCTTGTCGCTGCTGACGATGGTGGAGTTGCGGATCGTATCCGAGGCGAGTTTCTCGTTCGGGATCACGAGGCGCGAGTTGTCGGAGGCGCGGATGAACGTGTACGTGAGGGCGATCTCCTCCACGACTCCTTGTACGCCGTCGATCTCGACTCTGTCACCGAGGCGCAGCGGCTGGGTGAACGCGATCAGCAGCCCCGCGACGAAGTTCCCGATCGTGCGCTGTGACGCGAAGCCGATCACGAGCCCGAGCACCGCCGACGAGGCCAGGATCCCGCCCGCGACCGCGCGCACCTGCGGGATTACGAGCAGGCCAGAGAGCAGACCGATCGCGACGATCGCTGTCATCACGCCCCGCCTCACGACGCGGTAGCGGGTCGCCACCTCGGGCGGCAGGTCGCGCCGGGCGATCCGCCGGTCGATCAGCTTCGCCGCGAGGAGCGCGACCAGGAGCACCCCGCCGGCGACCGAGAGCCGTTCCCACGAAGGCATGGGCGCGTATTCGACGGCGGCCGGCGGGCTCCTCAGAGGCTCTGGCCAAGGGGAGGGCGAGACGGCGCGCGATTACTATCCCCTGCGTCGTGAACGCCGTTCAACGCGTGCGTGGACGCCGTGCGGCTCGCGGCGAGCTTCGCTTCGTCGGGGCGCCGAACCCGGTGCCGGAGCTCTTCCTCTGGAGCCGCGCGGCGATCTGGGCCGCGGCGCTCTTCGCCCTGTACGCCTTCGAGCCGAGTCGCCACCCCGAGGCGGCCCGCTGGGACGACCCCTCCGTGACGCGCGACCTCGGCTCCGCGATCGACGTTTGGGCCCGCTGGGACAGCGTCTTCTTCCTGCGGATCGCCGAGCACGGCTACGACGCGGCCTCGGCGGCCTTCTACCCCCTCTATCCCCTGCTGGTGGGTGGTCTCGGGCGCGTGCTTCTCGGCCACTTCGTGCTGGCGGGAGTCGTCGTCTCGCTCGCCGCCTCGCTCGCGGCGCTCCTGCTGCTCCATCGGGTCGCGGAGGAGCGGCTCGGCGCCGACGGGGCCCGGCGCGCAGCGCTCTACCTCGCGCTCGCGCCGATGGCGCTGTTCCTGCAGGCCGTCTACAGCGAGGCGCTCTACCTCCTGCTCGCGCTCGGCTCGTTCGTCCTAGCGGAGCGGCGCCGTTGGCTGCCCGCCGGGGTCCTTGCGGGGCTCGCGCTCCTGACCCGGATCGCCGGGCTCGCGCTCCTGCCCGCGCTTGCGCTACTGGCCTGGCGCTCGCCCGAGCGGCGGCGCGCTCTGCTCTCGCTGGCCGCGGCGCCGGCGCTCTTCGCGCTCTACCCGCTCCACCTCGCAGTCCGGACCGGCGACCCCTGGGCCTTCCTACACGCGCAGGAGCTCTGGCAGCGGCACCTCTCCTGGGCGGGGCCGTTCGGCGGCCTCTGGGACGGTCTGCGGGCAGGCTGGGCCGGCATCCGCCAGCTCGTGTCCGGCTCGCATACGCACGCCTACTGGAGCGCCGTCCCGCCCGGAGACTCCGATCCGCTGCACGTGGCCGCCGTCAACCTCGAGAACCTCGCCTTCCTCTGCCTCTTCGCGGCCCTCACGGTCGTCGTCTGGAGGCGCTTCGGCTCGCCCTATGGGCTGTTCTGCGCGCTCAGCCTCGCGATTCCGCTCAGCGTGCCGAGCGAGCGCTGGCCGCTACTCTCGCTCCCGCGCCTGGGACTCGTGGTCTTCCCCTTCTACCTCGCGCTCGCCTCGCTCGGAGGCAGGCCGCGCGTGCACACCGCGATCGTCTCGGTGAGCGCGCTCCTGCTTGGAGTCGCGGTCGTGCAGTGGTCGCTCTGGCAGTGGGTCTCGTGAGCCGCGCCGTCTGGGCAGTCGCTGCGGCCGCGCTCCTCCTCGGGACGGCGACGGGGTGCGGAGAGCGGAGCGAGCCGGTCGGGGCGCACGTGTCGCCCTACCCGGTGACCGTGCACGGCGCGGGCGAGGACGCCACCGTGCTGCGCGCGCGGCCTCGCCGCATCGTGCCCCTGTCGGCAGGCGCCGCCGAGCTGATCAGCGACCTCGGCGGGCGGAACCAGCTCGTCGCCGGTCGCGCGGGGAGCACAGCGATCTGGAAGCTCTCCGGCGCGGAGCTCGTCCGCGCCGTCTCGCGCCTGTCCCCGGACCTCGTCGTCGCCTCGCCGTCCACCGCCCCGCTCGTCCTGCGCCGGATCAAGCGGGAGGCCCGCGTACCTGTCTACGTCACCCCGGACCGCTCGCTCCGAGACGTGGGCCGGGCGCTCACCCAGCTCGGGCTGCTGACAGACCACGCCGTGCAGGCCCGGAGGCTCGCGCGCGCCAACGACCTGGCGGGCCAGCGGGTCGTCAGGGAGGTCCGCGGCCGGCCGGTGCTGCGCGTCTTCCTCGACACCGGCTTCTTCACGACCGTCTCGACGCGCACGCTCTTCTCGGACCTGCTCCGGCTCGCCGGCGCCCGGAACGTCGTCGGCCCGCGGCCCGAGCCCGGTCCGTTCAGCCTGCGCCTGCTCCAACGGCTCGATCCGCAGGTCTACCTCGCCACAGCCGACAGCGAGACGACGCTCCGCTACCTGCGCAGGAACCCGAGCACGCGGAAGCTCTCGGCCGTCCGGAGCGGACGCTTCAGACTCGTCGATCCGGGTTACCTCGTGGCCGACGGCCAGCTTGGGCCCCGGGTTGCGGCGCTCGCCCGCCTGCTCCATCCGGATGCCGGTCGCTGACGCGCGGGACTGCCCCGGCCGGCCCGCGCGGTGAGCATGGGCGCGCGCCTCGGTGGGTGGGCCGCGATCATCGGCGCGATCGCCGCGCTCGGCTACGCGAGCCGTATTTCCGGCGGCCGCCCGGAGCGCGACGTCATCTACCAGTGGGACGTGGCGATCGGCAACCTCGTCCAGTACGGCGTCATCCTCGGCTTCGTCGTCGGCCTCTCGCTGGGCCGGTCCCGGCAGCTGCTCGCCCTCCGCCGCCCGCGTTCGTGGCGTCGCGCGGCGCTGATCGCGGCCGGCGTGCTCGTGGGCGTCTACGCGCTCGGGATCGCGCTCGACCCGCTCCTCCATGCGGGCCGCGAGCAGGGTCTGACCCCACCGGGCTGGGATCCGGACCGGGCGCCGGCCTTCGCCGTCAACTTCGTTGCGATCGCGGCGGTCGCGCCGGTGGTCGAGGAGCTGCTCTTCCGCGGCCTCGGCTTCAGCCTGCTCCAGCGCTTCGGCCAGACGATCGCGATCCTGGCGATCGGCGTCGCGTTCGGCCTCTGGCACGGCCTCGTCTTCGCGTTCCCGCTCCTGGCCGCGTTCGGAGCCGGCCTCGCGTACCTCCGCAGCCGGACCGACAGCGTGTACCCGGGCATCCTGGTCCACGCCGCGTTCAACGCCCTGGCCCTGATCGTGGCCGTGACGACGTAGTTCGTAGCCGGGGAAGGAATCGCGATCGGCAGGACGTACTCTGGGCGCGTGCGACGAACGCTGGCGATGCTCCTGGTCCTGGCTGCCTGTTCGGCCGCCCCCGCGGCGGCGAGCCCGGCGGCGAAGGCGCCGACGATTCGGCTCTCGGCTCCCACGATCTCCGCCTACGGGGCCCGCGCCGTGCTCGAGGGACGGTTGACCCCGCCGGCGAGGAACGCGCGAGTCCGGATCTCGCTCGGCGGCCGGGTCTTCACGCACGCACGAGTCGGCCCTCGTGGCGGCTTCCACGTCACCGTCCGCGTGCGGGCGCGCGGGCCCTACCGGGCCGGCTTCTTCAAGGCGGTCTCGAAACCGGTCTTCCTCCGCATCCGCCCGCGACTCGACGCCACTCTCGTCGGCGACCGGATGGTCGGCGCGCCGCTCGCGCTCTACGCCCAGCTGCGGCCGGCACGCGCGGGCACGATTCGAGTCGACGTGCTGCGCTCGGGCAGGCGCACGTACTCGGGCTCCTACCAGCGCCATCTCCGCCTCAAGCTCGGGACGAGCCGCTTCGGCGACGTGCGCGTCCGGCTCCGGGTCGTCCCGCGCCGCGGCTTCGCCCCGGCGCCCGCGCAGGTGCTCGAGGCGAAGCTCGTGCCGCCGCAGCTTCGCTACGGGGCGACCGGCCCGGCTGTCACGGAGCTCGTCCGGCGGCTCGCCGCGCTCCACTACGCCGTCTACGACGGCTCCGCCACGACCTTCGGCGACGCCGTGCTCGACAGCGTGCTCGCGTTCCAGAAGGTGCAGGGCTTCGAGCGCGACGGCGTGGTCGGCCCTCGGTTCTGGCGGGCGCTCGAGCGTCCGCGAGTGCCGCGCCCTCGCTCGGCCTCCGGCGACCACATCGAGGTGGACAAGTCGCACCAGGTGATCTACGTCGTGCGCGGCGGCGAGATCGCCACGATCATCCCCACCTCGACCGCCGGGATCTCCGGCTACTACACACCCGAGGGGTTCTTCTCGATCTTCCGCAAGGTCCCCGGCTTCGACCCGAGCCCGCTCGGCACGCTCTACCTCCCCATGTACTTCACAGGCGGCTACGCGATCCACGGCAACCCGTCGGTTCCGGCGTATCCAGCCTCCCACGGCTGCGTGCGGGTGCCGATGTGGATGGCCGGGCGCCTGTACTCCACGATCGGCTACGGAACGACGGTCTACGTCTACTCGTAGAACTCGGTTCAATAGCCGGCAGGCCAGGATCGCCATCCTGACGGCGCTGGTCGCGTTCGTCGGGATCTGGAGTGTCTGGAAGCAGGCGTTCGCCGGAGACCGGCTCCGGCCGCTGACCTGGGTCGACCTGACAGCCCGGGTGGCGCCGCTTAGGTTCGAGCGGGGCACGACACGGTTCCTGCCAGGCCCGAAGACGCTCGCCCTCTACCTGCGCGAGCACGGCTTTCGCGGCCGGACGCCGGCGATCGACTTCAAGAACCGCGACCTGATCCTCGTGGCTGTGGGACCCCGCTCTGCGTCCGGCTACGATCTTCGCGTCGTCGGCGTCAGCGAGCAGCGGAGAGGGGTCGTGATCACGCTCACAGAGCGGACTCCGTCGCTTCGCGAGCGCATCCGGCCAGGCCTGACCTTCCCGTTTCGATTGATCACGATCCCGAAGACCGGCAAGCCGCTCCTCCTCCGCGTCCAGGGTCGCCCTTGAGCCCCGAGCCGGACCCGCTGATCCGCCAGCTGCGGGAACAGGTTTCGGACACCGACCGGGCGATCGTGGACGCGATCAACACCCGCTTGAAGCTCGTCGCGAGGCTCAAGGCCTACAAGGAGTCGCGCGGGATCGACTTCGTCGACCCCGATCGCGAGGAGTGGATGCTGCAGTACCTCTCCCGCGCGAATCGCGGGCCCCTGTCGACGGCGGGGCTGCGGGAGATCTTCGCAGAGCTCCTCGACCTGACGAAGCGCGAGGTGGAGCGAGCAGGCGGCAGTAGCTCGAGCTGAACCCGGGTCAACCGGCCTCGTCCTCGATCGCGAACTCGTCCGGCGAGACCTGATCGAGGAACGTCCTGAACTCGTCGACGATCTTGTCCTCGTTGACCTCCTCGCCCTCGAACTCGATCGCGGACTCGTCGATGACCGTGTCCGCGGCGAAGATCGGCGCTTCCGCCCGGACCGCCAGCGCGATCGCGTCGGAAGGGCGGCAGTCGATCTCGACCTCGGAGCCGTCCTGCTGGACCGTGATCGTCGCGTAGAACGTGTTCTCGCGGAGCTCCGTGACCGTGATCCTGACGACCTGCGCGTCCAGGTGGCCGAGGATGCTCGCCACGAGGTCGTGGGTCAGCGGGCGGGGGGTCGAGGCGCCCTGGAGCTTCATCAGGATCGCGGCGGCCTCGGGATGGCCGATCCAGATCGGCAGGTACTTGCTCCCCTCGGCGGTCTTCAGGAGGACGATCGGCTGCTTGCCGACCAGGTCGAAGCTCACGCCGTAGATGACCATCTCGTACATCGGCAGCCGCCTCGCTTCGCAGTCTAGCCAAGCCCTTCGCGCCAAACCCCGCGTGCTCCAGGAGCCCGCCGACCTGGCAGTGGCCCGCCTCGAGGGCGGGATCGAGAGGTGGATGGCCGGTGTCGGTCGCCGAGCGCGGGTCGGCCCCCGGACCTGCGCAGAAGGCAGGCGAGCGCGCCCCCGCTCGCGATCGGATCGGGCAGAATGGGTTCTCTCGTCGGTGGCCGAGGCTTGGGTTCAGCGAACGCGCGGCCGCACGGTCCCGGCCGGAGAAGGTGGCACCATCGGCTGTCCGACGCCGCCGCGAACCCGGGCCTGCAGCTCAGCCAGGTCGAGCTGTCCGAGCAGGAGCGCGGCGCCGAGGAAGAAGGCGGCCGCGCCGGCGAGGCAGAGGATCGCAGCCGCGAAGTCGAAGCCGATCCACACGGCGACGAACGCGAAGCCGAGCGCTGCGGCGAACTGTCCTGGACTCATCATCAGTTGAGCTCCCTTCGGTGTTTGCGGTCGAATCCGGTCAGCGTGACGTTGACCGGCATCGTGGGCAGATCGTGCTGGGTGAGGGCCGCTGCGATACGGTCGCGGACGTCGTGGACGGTCGCCGGAAGACCCCGCGCCTGCTTGACGGCCACGTCGACGGTAAGGCCGTCCTCCCCGGCGTAACGTGCGGCCGCACTGCTGACGGCCGGGTTCTCCCTCGCCGCGACCTCGGCAGCGCGCTCAATCGCGCGCGGGTCGACGCTCACCGTCGTCAGATCGTCCTCGTAGAGGTCGAGGCTGCTGCGCGCGAGGTAGGGACGAGGGATCTCCTTCCACGCCAGGTAGGTGCAGAGGAGGAACGTCGCCATGCCAACGAGGCCCGCGATTAGGCGGACGCGATCCGTGATGTCCTCCGGCCCGAGCCCGGCGAAGAAGTCGTAGATCGTGCGGTAGGCGCTCACCCGGTCAATCCGGCTCGGCGTGACCTTGAACCCGAGCAGCACCAGCATCAGGCCGTACCAGAGCAGCGCACCCGCGAGGAGGACGACGAGCACCTGGCCGAGATAGGCGAGCGGGGAGACGCGCGTGCGCAGCCGCTGGCGGAGCATCACTGCACCCGTCTTCGGCCGCGCTCGCCCAGCCTGGTACGCACGCGCGTGCGCAGCCGGAACGCCTTGGCGAGCGGCTCGACCGCCGACGAGGCACTCGCGGCGATCTCCTCCGGCTTCCGGTTTCTCGGATGGAAGGCGGTCAGCCGCAGTCTGCCGCCGGAACCCCAGCGGCTCGGGCGGAGGCGTGTCTTCGCGACGGTGACGCCGCGCTCCTGCTCTACCAGAGTCCCCGCGATCTGCCTCAACGGTCGCCGGCGCGCCGCGAGGCGGGATCCGTCTGCCTCGTCCTCGAGCACGAGGAGGCGCTCCCGGCGGGGCGCGAGGACCCCTACGAGCAGCGCCAAACCAATGGCTACGGCCGCCGCCCCCGCGCCGACGGAAACCCATGCGGTCGGCCCGCTGCGCTCGAGGGAGGCAAGGTAGTCGCCGACGATGCCGTCTAGCCGGGGCAACCGCAGATGCCCCGCGAGCTTGGGCAGGCTGAGCGTTCTCGAGTCGCCCTGGATGGAGAAGACCGCCGTGGCCAGCCCAAGCGCGGCGAGGGCCAGCAGGAGGACGAACGCCGTCAGCCGAGTCAACGCGCGGAGAGGTACCAGGATCACCGTCAGCCTTCCAGAAGCTCGATGTCCTCGATCGAGACGCCGATCGAACCCAAGGCGCCTTCGAGGCCGGCCCGCTCCGAGGCTCGGACGACCCTCTCGCGAATCCGCTCTGCGAGCTCGTGGAGCGGCACCGGCCGGACGATCAGGTGGAGGTCGAGGGCGTACCGGCCGTCGGCCTGCGCCACCGCGACCACACCGGGCAGGCGCTCACCCCCGGCCTCCGTGACCCAGGCGCCGTGCGGCCCGGCTTCCGCGCCGACGACATCGCCAACCGCGAGTGCGGCCTCGAGAGCGATCCGCGCCAGCGCGGCACGGTCCGACGAACGCGGCGTTGCGAGCTCCGACACGGGATCGGCCGCGCGCTCGGCTACTCGACCCGCGCGGGTTCCGGGGTCTCGTCGCCCGGGAAGTAGAGATCGTCGACGGCGATGTTGACCTCGGTCACCGAGAGGCCGGTCGTCCCCTCGATTCGCTTGATCACGTTGTCGCGGACCGCCTGCGCGACCCGCGGGATCGACTCGCCGTACTCGATGACGAGCGTCAGATCGACCGCGGCCTCGCGCTCGCCGACCTCGACCGAGACGCCCTGGGAGCGCTCGTCGGTGATGCCGACACGCTGGGTGACCGCGCCAACCGCCCGCGAGACCCCGCCGCCGAGCTGGTGCACGCCCCGGACCTCACGCGCAGCGATGCTGGCAATCTTCGTCACGACCGTGTCCGCGATGCTCGTCGAGCCACGCTCCGACGTGAGCGGAGAGCTCGTCTCGATCGTGTCGGGACTCGTGCGGGCTGAACTCTGCCTCGCCAAAGCTGCTTCCCCCGGCTTTGGCTTCGATGTCGGGCCTCCTGCTTCCACTTCTCACTCCTTTGTACGCCGATTGCGGCCTGTGGGGGTTTCCCCTCTTCAGTTAGAACGGCGCGGCACGGAAAAGTTCCGCTCCGTTCCGCCCGATGAGTCAGGGTCGTCCAGGAGGGCGCCGGAGAACGATCCGGTGCGGGAGTGAGTCGGGGTCGCCGAAGACGTCGTCGACGGCGACCTGCACGTCGGTTGTCTCGAGACCGGTCAGCACCTCGACACGGCGGATCACGCGGCGCCGCACCTCGGCGGCGAGCGCGGGGATGCTCGTTCCATAAGCGACCACGAGCCGGACCTCGACGCTGACGCTGTGGCCGCTGATGTCGACCGCAACCCCCCGCGGCGCCAGGCGGCCCGGGGCGCCGGCCTTTGGCGCGGCGAGCTCGCGCACGCTCAGTGCATGCACGCCAGGCGTGTCGCGCGCGGCCTTGGCCACGATCCGCGCCACTACCGAGTCGGCGATGCGGGTGGCTCCTCGCGGACCGCCGAGGAGCGCGTGCCGGACGAGACGCGGAATGACGGCTTCGAGCGGCACGAGCTGACCCAGAGCTCGGAGCTCCTGCCGGATCCGGCGGAAGACGCTCTCGATCAGGCGGCGCGGCGGGACGATCTCCTCGCGGGCGACCGTCCGCACGGTCCCCCAGACGTGCTCAAGCTCCCGCAGCGTCGCCTGGCAATCAGGGCAATCCGCCTGATGGGCCGGGTCTGCGGACGCCACGCCCTCAGCGATCTGGTCGACCAGAGTCGCGATGTTGGTCCCGCAGGGGAGTCGGCTCAGGTCCTCTCGTCCCGTCATAACCACTGCCTCATCGCAACGACGACCTCGAGCCGGGCCCGGTGGAGCCGGCCCTTCACCGCGGGGACGCTGATCTCGAGGATCTCCGCGATCTCATCGTAGGAGCGGCCCTCGAGCTCGCGCAGGACGAGCGGGACCCGCTGCTCGGGTGTCAGGTGGAGGACGGCCTTCTTCAAGGCCGCCAACGCGTCGTGCGTCTCGGTCGCCCGCTGCGGCCCCGCCGTCGGCGCCTCGTATCGCTCGCTGAGCGGCTCGTACCCTCGCCGTGCTTCCATCAGGCTCAGGCATCGGTTCGTCACGATTCGGTAGAGCCACGTCGACACCGAGCTTTCTCCCCGGAAGGCCGGAAGCGCCTGCCAAACTTGCACGAATGCCTCTTGAGCTGCGTCCTCGGCCTCATCCGGACTCCCGAGGAGGCGCAGAGCCACCCGGTAGACCCGGGTCTCGTGGCGGCGAACGAGCTCCTCGAAGGCCCACAGGTCACCGGTCTGCGCGGCGCGGACGAGCTGGATGTCGTCTGTCTCCACAACCACCAGCAGTGACTACCACGCCCGGCGCAGGAGGAGGAGCGAAAGCGCCTCGACGGGCGCTTCTGCGCTCGCGGCAAACGGCGGATCGCGCTCGACGCCGTCCGGGTCCGCCGTCGACAGCTCGAGCTTCCAGCGCCCTCCGAAGCGCGGCGGCAGGCGGTAGGTGACCGGCTCACCACCGGCGTTCAAGAGCACGAGGAAGGATTCGTCGGAGACTCGCGAGCCGCGCGGGGTCGAGCTCGGGAACTCCTCGCCGTTCAGGAAGAGACCGACCGTGCGTATGTCCGACTCCCAGTCGCGGCGCGTCAGCTTGCGTCCGTCGGGCCCGAACCACCATGAATCGGGGAGCCCGGAGCCGGGCACCTCGCGACCCGTCAGGAAGTGGGTGCGCCGGAAGACACGATGGGCACGGCGAAAGTGGATCAGCCTGCGCGTGAAGTCGAGGAGCCGCTCGCCCCTCTCGTCGAGCGACCAGTCGAGCCAGGAGATCTCGTTGTCCTGGCAGTACGCGTTGTTGTTGCCCCCCTGGGTGCGGCCGCGCTCGTCGCCGCCCAGCAGCATCGGCACGCCCTGGGAGAGCAGGAGGGTGGCGAGGAAGTTCCGCTGCTGACGCTCCCTCAAGGCGCCGATCCCGGGGTCGTCGGTCGGACCCTCGACGCCGCAGTTCCAGCTGCGGTTGTCGTCGGTCCCGTCGGCGTTTTCCTCGAGGTTCGCCTCGTTGTGCTTCTCGTCGTAGGAGACGAGGTCGGCGAGCGTGAAGCCGTCGTGGGCCGTGACGAAGTTGATCGAGGCGAAGGGCCTGCGCCCGTCGGACTGGTAGAGGTCGCTCGAGCCGGTGAAGCGCGAGGCGAACTCGGCAACGCTCCCCTGGCCGCGCCAGAAGTCCCGCACGGTGTCGCGGTAGAGGCCGTTCCACTCGGTCCAGAGCGCCGGGAAGTTGCCGACCTGGTAGCCGCCGGGCCCGAGGTCCCAGGGCTCCGCGATCAGCTTCACCTGTGAGAGCACCGAGTCCTGATGGATCGTTTCGAAGAACGCCGAGAGACGGTCGAACTCGTAGAACTGCCTCGCGAGCGTCGACGCGAGGTCGAAGCGGAAGCCGTCCACGTGGCACTCGGTGACGAAGTAGCGGAGCGAGTCCATGATCAGGCGCAAGACGGCCGGGTGGAGCGGGTCCAGGCTGTTGCCCGTTCCGGTGAAGTCGAGGTAGTAGCGTGGGTCACCCGGCTTCAGCCGGTAGTAGGAACGGTTGTCGATGCCCCTGAAGGAGAGCATCGGCCCGAGGTGGTTCCCCTCGGCCGTATGGTTGTAGACGACGTCGAGGATCACCTCGATTCCTGCTCTGTGCAGGGCTTTCACCATGCCCTTGAACTCGGACACCTGCTCTCCTCGCGTCCCCGTGGCCGCGTAGAGCGCGTGCGGGGCGAGGTACCCGATCGAGCTGTAGCCCCAGTAGTTCGTCAGCCCGCTGCCGTGGAGGAAGCCTTCGTCGGCGATGTGGTGCACGGGCAGGAGCTCGACCGCGGTCACGCCCAGCGAGGTCAGGTACTCGATCGACGCTTCCGAGGCGAGGCCCGCATAGGTGCCCCGGAGATCCTCACGGACGCCGGGGTGTCGCTTCGTGAAGCCCTTCACATGCACCTCGTAGATGACCGTCTCGTGCCAGGCGGTCCGCGGTCGCCCCCCGTCGTCTCCCTCCCAGTCGAAGGCCGGATCGACGACGACGCACTTCGGGATCGCGGCAGCGTCGTCCGAGTCGTCCCGTCGGAGGTCGGGATCGTCTCCGGCACCCGGGACGTAGGGGAAGACGCGGGCGGCGGCGAAGTCGACCGGGCCCTCGATCGCCTTCGCATACGGGTCGAGCAGCAGCTTCGCGGGGTTGAACCTGTGACCGCTGTCGGGCGCATAGGGACCCTCGACGCGGAATGCGTACCGCTGACCGGGACCCACGTCGGGCAGGTAGCCGTGCCAGTTGAAGGCCGTCTGCTCGCGCAGGCGGTGGCGCTCTTCGCAGTCGGCAGCGTCGAAGAGGCAGAGCTCCACGCCCTCGGCGTGCTCCGAGAAGAGCGAGAAGTTCGTCCCGGCTCCGTCCCAGGTGGCACCGAGCGGGAAGGGCTGGCCGGGCCAGTGCTCAGGCATCGCCGAGGACCGTCATGGCTTCGCGCCCCCCGCAGCAGCGGGCGCGGTTCCGGGAGCGCCCGGCCTCCGTCCAGGACGAAGAGGTAGTCGCCCCCGGGCCTGGCGGCCCCGCAGGACTGCTCCCGGGGGCCTGGGCGCCGGCTGCCAAGGGCGGGAGCCTACCCGGGCCGTCGCTTCCCTCCTCTGACACACCTCCGAGGTACCTCCGAGGTGTGTCAGAGGTAGAAGCTCGAAGCGGCCGGGCTCACGCCTCCGGCACGAGCCAGACGACGCCGAGCGGCGGCAGGGTCAGCTCCGCGGAGAACGGCTGCTCGTGCCACGGCTTCGCCTCTGCGGCGACGCCGCCCAGGTTGCCGACGTCCGAGCCTCCGTAGTAGGCCGAGTCCGTGTTGAGGGCCTCCACCCACCGGCCCTCAAGGGGTAGACCGAGGCGGTAGCCCGGCCGCGGCACCGGCGAGAAGTTGCACACGCAGACGAGGACCCGCCCCGCTTCCGCCGCCGAGAGCCGCGCGAAGGCGAGCACGTTGGCGGCCGCGTCGTTCGGCTCGAGCCAGCGGAACCCGGCTGGCTCGAAGTCGAGCTCCCAGAGCGCCGGCTCGCCGCGATACACGCGGTTCAGGTCGCGCACGAGCTGCTGCACGCCGGCGTGATCTCGTCGCTCGAGCAGGTGCCAGTCGAGGCTCGAGTCGTGGTCCCACTCGCGCTCCTGCCCGAGCTCGCCGCCCATGAACAGGAGCTTCTTACCGGGGTGGGCCCACATGTAGGCGTAGAGAGCGCGCAGGTTGGCAAACCGCTGCCAGCGATCTCCGGGCAGCTTTCCCAGCAGCGAGCCCTTGCCGTGTACGACCTCGTCGTGGGAGAGCGGCAGGATGAAGTTCTCGGTGAACGCGTAGACGAGCCCGAAGGTCAGCTGGTGGTGGTGGAACCGCCGGAAGAGGGGATCGGTCTGGAAATACGCGAGCGTGTCGTGCATCCAGCCCAGGTTCCACTTGAAGCCGAAGCCGAGGCCGCCGAGGTAGACGGGCCGGGACACGCCGGGCCAGGCGGTCGACTCCTCTGCGGCCGAGATGACCCCGGGCTCGCTGGCGTGAAGGACCTCGTTCAACTCCTTCAGGAACACGACCGCCTCCAAGTCCTCCCGCCCACCGAACGGGTTGGGGATCCATTCGCCCTCTCGCCGCGAGTAGTCGAGGTACAGCATCGAGGCGACAGCGTCCACCCGCAGGCCGTCCGCATGCAGCTCCCGCAGCCAGTAGAGCGCGCTCGAGAGCAGGAAGTTCCGCACCTCGTGGCGCCCGAGGTTGAAGACCAGCGTCCCCCAGTCGGGGTGCGCGCCCCGGCGGGGATCCTCGTGCTCGTAGAGGGCGGTGCCGTCGAAGCGCGCGAGCGCCCACTCGTCGCGCGGGAAGTGCGCGGGCACCCAATCGAGGATGACGCCCACCCCTCGCTGGTGCAGCCGGTCGACGAACGCTCGCGCCTCGTCGGGGGAGCCGAACCGCGCGGTCGGCGCGAAGAAGCCCGTCACCTGGTAGCCCCACGAGCCCGTGAACGGGTGCTCCATGAGCGGCAGCAGCTCGACGTGGGTGAAGCCCAGGTCGAGCACGTAGTCGGCGAGCTGGTCTGCCAGCTCGCCGTAGGTGAGCGAGCCCCCGCGCCACGAGCCCAGGTGGACCTCGTAGATGGACATCGGCCCGGCCTGCGGCTCGCGGCCGCGGCGACGCTCGAGCCACGGGGCGTCGGACCACTCGTGCGCCGACTCGAAGACGATCGACGACGTGCCCGGGGGGGCCTCGGTCCGGAAGGCGTAGGGGTCGGCCTTGAGGCGCATCGTCCCGTCAGCGACCCGAACCGCGAACTTGTAGCGCTCCCCGCCGGTCGCAGCCGGCACGAAGGTCTCCCAGAGACCAGACGAGCCCAGGGCCCGCAAGGGATTCGCATCGGCCTTCCACCCGTTGAAGTCGCCGACCACCGACACTGCGCGCGCGGTCGGGGCCCAGACCGCAAACGCGACGCCTCGCACGCCCTCGAGCTCCCGCGGGTGGGCGCCGAGCAGCTCGTACAGGTGCTCGTGCCGGCCCTCACCGACCAGGTGGAGGTCGAGGTCGCCGAGGCTCGACGGAAACTGCGCCGGGTCGCTCACTCCAGCGGTCGCCCGAGCAGGCGCTCGATCCCCGCGACGGGGATCTCCACCCAGTCGGGCCGGCTGTTCAGCTCGTAGCGGAGCTCGTAGACCGCCTTCTCCAGCTCGAAGACGGCAAGGAGGCGCTCGACCGCCGCGCGGCCGGACGGCACGAGCGCCGAATCGACGGTGTCGAGGTAGCCGCCGACGAACTCCTCGCGCGCCCGTTCCTCCCAGCCCTCCGGAGGCTCGACGCCTCGCAGGATTCGGGCCGCTGACGCAGCGTAGGCGAACGAGCGGAGCATCCCGGCCACGTCACGCAGGGGGGACCGCTTGCGCCGGCGCTCGGAGATCGAGCGGGCCGGCTCTCCCTCGAAGTCGAGGATCACCCAGTCCCCGGCGGCCCAGAGGGTCTGCCCGAGGTGGTAGTCGCCGTGGTTTCGAATCACGCGGCCGGCGGTGCCGACGTGCGACAGGAGGCGCAGCCGGTCCCGAACCTCCTCGCCGCGCCCCGCGATCGGCGCGAGCGCCGGGTGGTCCGGGAGCCGGACCCAGATCTGCTCGATCTCCTCGTCGATCGTGGCGGTCAGCAGACCGAGCGCCTCGGTGCTCGGGTCCTCGGGGGAGAAATTCGGATCGCTCCCGTCCGACGCGAGCGCGGTGTGCATCGCGCCGGTGACCTCGCCGAGCCTGCGGAGGCGCCCGACGAACCGATCCGGGGCCTGCGCTAGCTCCTCGAGCGCGAGCTCCCAGCCGTCCTGCGCGCCCGGCACGAAGCGCTGGAGCACGCCGAGCGTCGCATCCATCGGACGCCCGCGGTACGCGTACCAGCCCCCGAGGGCGGCGATGTTCGGGAAGCCGCGCGCGGTGAGGAAGCGGAGCAGCTCGAGCTCGGGGTTGATTCCCGGCTCGAGGCGCCGGAAGGCCTTCAGGATCAGCTCCTCGTCGAACACGAGCGAGGTGTTCGACTGCTCGGTAGGGATCGGCCGCGCCTCCCGGAGCTCGCGGCCGAGGTCGGCGGAGCCCTCGACGGTGTGGAACTCGAACGTGCCCTCGCCCGCCGCCCGGTGCCGGCCGCTCCTGATCGAGTGGACGAGCTCGCGAGCGAGCGTGGGGTCGGCTGGCGCGTCGTAGACCGTCCACTCGCCGAGCTGCGCGATCACCCCCTCCCCCCAACCCTCCGCCGCACGCCGCAGGCCGAGCAGGAGCTGGTAGCTCTCGTGCGTACCCGGCTGGAACCGCAGCTCGACGAGCACCGTCGCGAGGAGCGGCTCGACGGTGCGGACGAAGGCCGCGTCGACCACGGTCGCATGTGTGACCTCGCGGGCCTTCGAGCCGAACCACCGCTGGGTGGTGACGTACTCGATCAACGCCCGCTCCTCGAGCCCGTCGAGGAGCGCTCGGACGTCCGCCTCGCTCATTCGTCGGCCCTCAGCTGGAACCAGAAGAACCCCCTCGGCGCCAGGGTCAGGAGGTAGGGGAGCTTCCCGATCCGCGGAAACCGCGACCGGCCGAGCATCTCCTCCGGCACGAGGCCCTCGAACGCGGAGAGGTCGAGCTCGACCGCCTGCGCCGAGCGCGCGAGGTTGTGGACGCAGAGAATCACGTCCTCGTCGTAGCGGCGCACGTGCGCGAAGATCCGCGTGTTGCCGGGCCGGAGCGGCTCGTACGTGCCGAGGCCGAAGACCGGGTGCCCCTTGCGAAGCGCGATGAAGCGGTGCAACCAGCGCAGGAAGGAGTACGGGGTGCGGAGCTGCGCCTCGACGTTGATCGCCTGGAAGCCGTAGACCGGGTCCATCAGCGGGGGCAGGTAGAGGCGTGCGAAGTCGGCCCGCGAGAAGCCGCCGTTCCGGTCGCCGGTCCACTGCATCGGCGTCCGGACGCCATCGCGGTCGCCCAGGTAGACGTTGTCGCCCATCCCGATCTCGTCGCCGTAGTAGAGGACGGGCGAGCCCGGGAGGGAGAACAGGATCGCGTGCATCAGCTCCGCGTCGTCGCGCGCATTGTCGAGCAGGGGCGCGAGGCGCCGCCGGATCCCGACGTTGATCTTCATCCGGGGGTCCTTCGCGTACTCGGCGTACATGTAGTCGCGCTCCTCGTCCGTGACCATCTCGAGCGTCAGCTCGTCGTGGTTTCGCAGGAAGAGGCCCCACTGCGCGGCCTCGGGAATCGCGGGCGTGCGCTCGAGGATCTCGAGCATCGGGAGCGCGTCCTCACGACGCATCGCCATGAACATCCGCGGCATCACCGGGAAGTGGAAGGCCATGTGGCACTCGTCTCCGGCGCCGAAGTACTCGACGACGTCCTCGGGCCACTGGTTCGCCTCGGCGAGCAAGACCCGATCCGCGTAGTTCGCGTCGACCTCGGCGCGCACGCGACGCAGATACTCGTGGGTCTCCGGCAGGTTCTCGCCGTTCGTACCGTCCCGCTCGTAGAGGTACGGGACTGCGTCCAGCCGGAACCCGTCGATGCCGAGGTCGAGCCAGAACCGCAGGACGTTCAGCATCGCCTCCTGCACCTCGGGGTTGTCGTAGTTCAGGTCGGGCTGGTGCGAGAAGAACCGGTGCCAGAAGTACTGCCCTGCGGCCGGGTCCCACGTCCAGTTGGAGGGCTCCGTGTCCACGAAGATGACTCGCGCCTCCGGCCAGGTGTCGTCCGTGTCCGACCAGACGTACCAGTCGCGCTTCGGCGAGTCTCTGCTCGAGCGGGCCTCCCGAAACCACGGATGGTCGGAGGAGGTGTGGTTCATCACGAGGTCGGCGATCACGCGCATGCCCCGCTGGTGAGCGGCCTCGACGTAGGCCCGGAAGTCCTCGACGGTTCCGTAGTCGGGGTGGATCGAGAAGAAATCGGCGATGTCATAACCCCCGTCCCTCAGCGGCGAGGCGTACATGGGGAGCAGCCAGATGCAGTCGATCCCCAGCCACTGCAGGTAGTCGAGCTTCTCCATGAGGCCCCGGAAGTCGCCGGACCCGTCGTCGTTCCCGTCGTAGAAGCCGCGGATGTGGATCTCGTAGAAGATCGCCCGCTTGAACCAGAGCGGGTCGCGCTCGAACCAGTGACCGGGCTCCGACATCCCCGGCTACACGTCTCGAGCGTGTACGCCCGGGAGTCTCACCGGTCGACCCGCAGCACGTGCGACTGTCCGGGCCCGAGGCGCACGTAGTTCCGGCCGACCGACCAGCGGAAGGACTCCCCCGTCAGGAGCTCGGCGGCAGGAAACGAGGGGGGCAGCCCGAGGCCCGCCGGCACGATGCAGGTGCCCTCGCGCGCCGCGCGCGGATCGAGGTTGACGACGACGAGCACCGTGTTCCCCGGCTCCCGCTTCGCGTAGGCGATCAATTCGTCCGACTCGGTCTCGAGGAAGGTGAGGTTCGCAAGCCGCTGGAGCGCGGGGTTCGCGCGCCGCGCCTCGTTCAGGCGCCTGACGAGTGGCAGCAGGGGGCCGTCGAGCCGGCGCTCCTTCAGCTCGTACTTCTCGGAGTCGAAGTACTCCTCGCTTCCCTCCCGCAGTGGCACGTTCTCGCAGTGCTCGAAGCCCGAGTAGATCCCGTAGCTCGGCGAGAGGGTCGCGGCGAGCACGAGGCGCGCCTCGAAGGCCGGGCGGCCGCCGCGCTGCAGGTACTCGTGGAGGATGTCGGGCGTGTTCGCGAAGAAGTTCGGCCGGAGAAAGTGGGGAAGCGTCGAGGAGGTGAGCTCGGTCAGATACTCGGTCAGCTCCCACTTCGCGTTCTTCCAGGTGAAGTACGTGTAGGACTGGGTGAACCCGGCCTTCGCAAGTGTCGACATCATCGGCAGCCGTGTGAAGGCCTCCGAGAGGAAGATCGTCTGCGGCTCGCGCGCGCGCACCTCCCGGATCAGCCACTCCCAGAACGGCACCGGCTTCGTGTGCGGGTTGTCGACACGGAAGACGCGGACGCCGTGGTCGACCCAGTGCAGCACGACGTCGCGCAGCGCGTCCCAGAGGCCGCGCCAGTCCTCCGAGTCGAAGTTCAGGTTGTGGATGTCCTCGTACCGCTTGGGCGGGTTCTCGGCGCACTTGATCGTCCCGTCGGGGCGGCGGTGGAACCACTCGGGGTGCTCGGCGAGCCAGGGATGGTCGGGAGAGGTCTGGATTGCGAAGTCCAGCGCGATCTCGATCCCGAGCTCGCGCGCTCGCTGCACCAGCCGGTCGAGGTCCTCGATCGTCCCGAGCTCGGGCGAGACGGCGGTGTGACCGCCCTCCTTCGCGCCGATCGCCCAGGGGCTCCCAGGATCGCCCGGGGCGGCCTCGAGCCTGTTGTTTCGGCCCTTTCGATTCGTCCGGCCGATCGGGTGAATCGGGGGCAGGTAGACGACGTCGAAGCCGAGCTCGGCGAGCTCCGGCAGGACCTTC
>Ga0136620_10000368_pt1 | contig 20798 bp, 17 predicted proteins | sample AntDrymUQ4162106_2_FD_104806 | JGI IMG/M metagenome (GOLD analysis project Ga0136620, IMG submission 104806) | Polar desert sand microbial communities from Dry Valleys, Antarctica - metaG UQ416 (21.06) | ecosystem: Environmental > Terrestrial > Soil > Desert | place: Antarctica: Dry Valley... | reverse complement strand
GGCGCCGTGACGCCCAAGCCGGCCGTTCCCAAGGCGGCGGCAGGCCCCGCAACGGTGGGGGGCAAGCCGGTGACGGCCGCAGCCGGCGCGAAGCCGGCGACCGCTGCCGGCAAGCAGGCCCCGCCGGTCCCGGGCGCCCCCCAGCCCGCCGGGGCTCCCGCGACAGCCAAGCAGCCGCTGCCGGCGACCGCCCAGGGCGCGGCCACGACCGCCGGGAAGGCCCCCGCTGCAGCGACGAGCCCCGACGGCGCCACGGCGGCCGCCCCGGCGCCGCCGACCGCTCCCGGCAAGACCGCGGCAGGTGGCCCACCCCAGACGACCACGGCCGGCCCGCCGCGGATCCCGCGGCCGGGCGCGCCCGGCAACCCGCCGACCCTGCCACCACGGCGCCCCGGCCAGACGCGCATCGTCCCGCCCTACCAGGCCTCCCCGCCGGAGGCAAAGTCGTCGGGCTCCCGCGGGCTGCTCGCCCGGCCTCGCACCCTCGTGCTCGTCCTCCTGGGCGTGCTCGTGGTCGGCGGCGGCCTCGCCTACGGCGCACTCCAGCTGACCGGCGAGGACAAGCCTGCGAGCGAGCAGGCCGGCGGCGGCGGCGGCGGAGGCGGAGGCGGCGGCGAAGGCAAGGGCGAGGGCGGCGCGAGCGCCCCCGTCGACCCCTCGACGATCACCGTGTCGGTCCTCAACGGGACCACCGTCCCCGGGCTTGCGGCGCAGGTCGGGGATGAGATCGAGCGCAAGGGCTTCCAGCTCGGCAACGTGACCAACAGCGCCGAGCAGGGCGCCCGCGCCGAGTCGGTCGTGCTGTTCTCGCCGGGAAACGAGCGCGAGGCGAAGGCGGTCGGGCGGCGGCTGAAGATCGCCCAGCGCGAGGCGATCAGCCCGGAGAGCCAGGCTCTCGCTGGCGATGCGACGGTCGTCGTCGTCGCCGGCGCCGACCAGACGCAGTAACGCTTCAGGTCGCGGCCGGCTCCTCGGCGCGCGCCGTGAGGTGGGCGACACCAAGCCCGGACAGCTCCTCGGCGGCGCGGGCGCGGGCCTGTCCCGCGGCGTCACCGTCGCGGTCGGCGAGCAGCAAGCCGGCAAGCAGGTGGCAGCGCGCTGCCTCGAGCGGCCGGCCTAGCCCGGTCCAGGCCGCGTGCGCCTCATCGAGCAGGCGCACCGCCTCGGCGGGGTCCTCGGCCGTGGCGCCCTGAGCCTCGAGCGCGCTCGCGTGCCCGACGGGGTAGTGCAGCCGGCCGGCGAGCTCGGCCGCCTCCGCGGCCGCCTCGCGCGCGGGGGCGTCCTTGCCGGCCAGCGCGAGCACGATCGCCCGCGCCGAGATCCCCTGGATCGACTGCGCGATCAGGCCGGCGCGCTCACAGACATCGACAGCCTGCGCGAGGGTGGCGACCGCTTCGGTGTAATCGCCGCGGTCCCGCAGCACGAGCGCGAGGCCGAACAGGGACGAGAACGCGAGCTCGGACCAGCCGACCTGCTCCGCGAGCTCGTGGGCGCGCCGGAAGAGCATCTCGGCCTCCTCCCAGTCGCCGTTGCGCCAGGCTAGGAGCCCCTGGAGCACGTACGGCAGGCACAGCTTTCCGACGAGTCCCTCCCGCTCCGCCAGCGCGGAGCTCGCCTCGGTTGCGGCCTCCACCGTCTCCCAGTCGGCGCGGTAGACGGCGAGCTGCGCCAGCGCAGCGTGCAGCTCGACCTGCGCGGGCAGGTCCCCGACCTGCTCGGCGAGCCCCAGCCCTTCCTCGTAGGCCTCGCCCGCGAGCGAGGTCTCGGCCTCGGAGATCTCGAGGTGGCGGCCGAGCGCGAGCAGGGCGAGGATCGTCTCGCCGTGGTCGGAACCGCGCGCGAGCTCGACCGAGCGCTCGAGGTTCGTGCGCGCCTTCTCGGTGTCGCCGATGCGCCCGAAGACGCGGCCGAAGATGCCGTGGGCGCGGCTCGCCGCGCGCGTCTCGCCCAGCCGCTCCGCCAGCCGCAGCGCCTTCTCCGACGCGTAGATGGCGAGCATGTTGTCTCCGGTGTGGAGATAGAGCCACGCGGCCTCCTCGTACAGCCGCACGAGCTCGAGCCGGGGGGGGCCGTCCTTGAGCAGGTTGATGCCCTTCTGGTAATGCTCGATCGCCGTCTTGCGCTCGCCTTTGTGCGAAAGGCCGGAGCCGAGCTTGCGATGGAGGTCGGCGACGCGGTCGAGGTCCTCCTCACCGCGGTGGTAGGCAAGGCATTCCTCCCAGACCTCGAGCGCATCCTCGACTCGCCCGAGTCGAAGCGCGACGTCGCCGCGCTTCTCGCCGACGCGCATGATCGTCGCGCGCTCGTCCTCGACGCCGAGCTCGCCGGCGGCGGTGAAGTGCGACAGGGCCTCGCGGTTCGAGTACAGCAGCGCGGCAGCGTCGCCGGCTTCCTCGAGGTAGCGCAGCGCGCGCTCCTGCATCGGATCGAGCTCGTCTCCCGGGATGCCGCACTCACGGCCGAGCGACGCTGCGCGGGCGTAGTGCTCTGCCAACAGGGGGACGATCTCATCCGTGCGGTCACCGGCGCGCCCCTCGATGAAGCCGCCGACCTCGAAGTGCTTGTGCGAGCGGACGGACTTGGGCAGCATCCCGTAGGCGACGTCGCGGATCAGGACGTGCTTGAAGGCGAGCACGCGCTCGCCGGCGAGGCGCCCTTCGGCGCCCGGCACGACGATGTCCTTCTCCTCGAGCTCGCGCAGCGCCTGGTCGAGGTCGCGCCCCTCCTCCTCGGCGATCGGGGCGAGCGCCCCTGCCCAGAACGTGCGCCCGACGATCGACGCCTGCTGGACGAGACGACGCTCGAAAGGCTCGAGCGAGTCGAGCCGCGCAGCCAGCACCGCCTGGACAGTGTCGGGGAGCTCCGCAGCCTCCGAGCTGCCCTCCTCGACCAGCCGCCTGACCATCTCCTCGGCGAACAGCGGGTTGCCACCGGAGCGCTCGGCCACCTGCGGCACGACGTTGCCGCCGTTCGCGTCGGGGAACAGCGACGCGACGAGCTCGCGGGCATCCTCGGCCGTGAGCGGGTCGAGGAACAGCTGGCTCGCGCGCCGGCCGCTGCCCCAGTCCTGGCGGCGCTCGAGCAACTCGTCGCGGGTCATGCAGAGGATCAGCAACGGCGCCCGCACGAGTTGAGCGAGGTGCTCGATCGCATCCAGCATGCCGTCGTCGGCCCAGTGGATGTCCTCGAACGCCATCACCAGCGGGCTGTGCTGCGCGATCGCCTCGACGACTGACCGCAGCGCTGAGAACAGCGAGTCGCGCAGCTTCTCCGGATCCTCCTCCGCAGGCTCGAGGTCCTCCGGGATCTCGACGCCGAGGAAGCGGCCGAGCAGGGCAGCGCGCCGCTCGGTCGGCTCCCCGCCCGGCTCGCCCTCGCCGAGCAGCTGGTTCATCGAGTCGCGCAGCTTCTCCCAGGCCTCCTCGCCGGAGTCGCTCTCGACGATTCCGCATTCGGCGCGCAGCATTTCGCCGAGCGCCCAGTAGACGATCCCCGAGCCGTAGGGGAGGCAATGCCCCTCGAGCAAGGTCGGCTGCGGCTCGCGCGCGCACAGCCGGCGCTCGAACTCGCTCAACAGGCGCGACTTGCCGACGCCGGCCTCGCCGATCATCGTCACCAGATGGGGCCGGCCCTCGCGAACGACCCGTCCGTAGACCGAGTCCAGCAGGCCGAGCTCGTAGTCGCGCCCGACGAGCGGGGATTCGCTCGCGCTCGGCGCTCGGCCCACCGGCTGGGCCGCGACCCCGTTGGCCTCCCACGCCGGCACCGGCTGGGCCTTTCCCTTCAACGTGAGCGGCTCGAGCTCGGTGTACTCGACCGCTCCGCTCGTCGCACGGACGGTCCGCTCGCCGACCGTGACCGTGCCCGGGCGCCCGGCGGACTGCAGCCGCGACGCAACGTTCACGGTGTCGCCGATGACGGTGTAGCCGTCGCCGATCGCGCCGGCGATCACCTCGCCGGTGTTGAGCCCGACGCGCAACTCGAAGCTGACGCCGTGCGCGGCCCCGACGTCCCGGTTGATCTCTTCCATCGCGTCCTGCATCGCGAGCGCGGCACGCACGGCGCGCTCGGCGTCGTCCTCGTGGGCGACCGGAGCGCCGAACAGCGCCATCACGTTGTCGCCGATGTACTTGTCGACGTGGCCGCCGTAGCGGTCGACTTCCTGGCCGAGGCGGCGGAGGCAGCGGTCGACGAGGCTCTTGACCGCCTCCGGGTCGAGCTGCTCCGCGACCGCCGTGTAGCCGGAGAGGTCGGCGAACAGCACCGTCACCTGACGGCGCTCCTCGGGCGCCGTCTTGGCTGCCTCTGCGCGCGAGGGCTCGGGTGCGGGCACGGGCGGCGGCTCTTCGGCTGCCCGGGCCACGGGCGCGAGTGGCGCGCCGGTGGCGAGGTCGCTCCCGCACGACATACAGAACTTGGCCTCGTCCGGAGCGCCGACCCCGCAACTCGGGCAGCTGCGCTCGAGCGCCGAGCCACAAGCCATGCAGAAGCGAGCCCCGTCGGGGTTCGCGGTGCCGCAAGAGGGACAGCCGGACCCTGCCATCTGAATGATTTTACCGGCCCGCTGCGGCTCGAAGAGGCTGGGCGCAGGCGCCCAGCCGGAGGCGCGGCGGGCGGGCTGCGGATAGCTTTTCGCCGGTGCCGCGCCCCAAGCTCGTCCGCGCCGTCTTCGGCGTGCTGCTCCTCGCCACGGTCGGCGCCTTCTCGCTGACGCAGTGGCTCAAGAGCGAGCCGCCCGCGATCGTGACCCGCTTCATCCGGGCTCCGAAGCAGATCTCGCCCGGCGGGGACGGGCTCAAGGACTCCACCAGGGTGGGCTTCCGCCTGCGCCAGCCCGACGAGGTCCGCTTCTCGATCGTGGATGCCGAGGGTGGCGAAGTGCGCCGGCTGGTGGATGACAGGCGGCTCTCCGCCGGTCGCCACGTCTACACGTGGGACGCCCGCGACGGCGGCGGCGAGACCGTCCCCGATGGTCGCTATGGCCTCCAGGTCGCGCTTCCCGCCGAGGGTCGCACCGTCAACTCGATCAAGCGGATCAAGGTCGACAGCAAGCCGCCACGCGTGAAGGTGGTCGCGGCATCACCGGAGGTGGTGGCGCCCGGTGAGCCGGTCGAGGTCCGCTACCGCGGCCCGCGCAACTTCGCGCCGCTGTTCAAGGTCTTCCGGACGACGGGCGGGGCGCCGGTCGAGGTTGCGCGCTTCAAGGGTGACCGGTCGCGCACCGGGACCTGGGACGGCCGCCTGCGCGGCCGAGCCGCGTCCGAGGGGACCTACGCCTTCTCGGTTACCGTGCGCGACCGCGCCGGCAACAGCGCGACGGCGCCGGGAGTCCCGGCGCCTGCCCGCACCCAGCCGGGCACAGGCGGCGGCGCACTGCCGGGGAGCGGGGTGACGGTCAGCTCGCTCGCCGTGAGTGTGCCGCCGACGGTCGTGCGCGCCGGGCAGCGCGCGGCGATCGAGGTTGGGCCGAGGGACGGACGCTTCGAGTTCACGCTGCGCCGCATCGGCGCGAGGCGGGCGCTGCGCTCGGGCAGCGGCCGGAGAGCCGCGCTCCCGCTGCGCATTCCCGGCGATGCGGCGACGGGCCTCTACCTGCTGCGGGTGCGGCGCGGTTCGCACCTGGTCGTCGCCCCGGTGGCGATCCAGCGGCGCGAGCCGTCACCCGCCCGCCCGCTCGTGGTGCTGCCCGCGATCGCATGGGAGGGCCTGCGGGTCGCCGACGACGACGCCAACGGCTTCCCCGACACTCTCGAGGACTCGCAGTCGGTCGCCATCGGCCGTCCAGAGGTGAGCCCCCGAGCTCCGGCCGAGCTGCGATCGCGCGTCGGCCCGCTGCTCGATTTCTTCAGCCGCGAGCGCCTTCCCTTCGACCTGACGACCGACATCGAGCTCGCCCGCGGCGAGGGCCCGAAGCTCGACGGCCGGCCCGGGGTGGTGTTCCCGGGGACCGAGCGCTGGTTGCCCGTGGACCTCCAGCGACGGTTGCGCGACTACGTCGAGGACGGAGGCGACGTCGTCTCCTTCGGCACCGAGTCGTTCCGGCGCACGCTCGCCGTCGGCGCGGACCGTCTGTCTGCGCCTGGGGCACCGCAGGAGCAGGACGCCTTCGGCGAGGCCACCCGCATCCGCCGCACGCGGCCGGCCCCGCTGCGCCGGGGGTTGGACGAGCTGGGGCTGTTCGGCCCGGAGGACCGCTTCGTCGGCTCGTTCGAGACCTTCGAGGAGTCGCTTCGGCGGCCCGATGGCGCCGAGGTCGTGACCGCCGCCGGCCGCGACGACGAGCGCCCCGCGCTGGTCGCCTACCGGCTGGGCAAGGGGAACGTGATCCGGATCGGAGTGCCGGGCTGGGGCCGCTCGTTGACGGGTCAGGGCGTCGCCGGGGACACCGCCCGCGTCACGCGCCGTATCCTCGGGCAGGTGCAGCGCTGAGAAGGGCAGTGAACGGTCTCAGGCTCATTTCAGGCGCGAGACCTACTTTCGGTTGGCAGCGTCACCCGGGTCGGGCGCAGCGCCCTCCGGCACAGACACCCTCCGGGTACAGGCACCCTCCGGGCACAGGCAGTCAACCGAACGAAAGGAACGGACATGAGGGACAAGCTGAAGGGAATCCTGATCGCAGGCGCCGCCATCGCGGCGCTCGCCGTCGGGGGAGCGGCGATCGCCGGCGCGGCCGGCGGCGAGGGCGAGAACGAGCAGCCGATCACCGGCTCGGCGCTCGACAAGGCCAAGGCGGCGGCGCTCGAGAGCACCGGCGGCGGCAGCGTCACCGAGACCGAGGTCGGCGACGAGGAAGGCGCCTACGAGGTCGAGGTCAAGAAGACCGACGGCAAGTCCGTCGACGTCCACCTCGACAAGGGCTTCAACCCGATCGGCACGCAGGCCGACGAGGAGAAGTCGGGCGAGGAGGACGGCGCCGGCGAGAAGTAGTCGCAGCGTGAGTGGCGCGGAGGCGGGGAACGGGTCCCGCCTCGCCGTCGTTCCACGACGCTCGAGATCAAGTGCGTGTCAGGGCGACGCGCGCTTCAGGGGTCGCTCGCGCCGAGCCGGCCGTTGTAGGCCTCGGCGGCCTCGCGGATCCCCTCGCCTTCGTCCGGCCGCAGCGCCTGGCGGGCGTGCAGCAGGTAACGGCGGGGGTCCTGGCCCGCCAGCACGAGCGCGGCCAGCGCCCGCGGCAGGTAGCTCCAGGCGTGGAGCACCCGTGCGGCCGGCGCGACGGCGGGATGGTGCTTGCGCATGTAGAGGTCGCGGTTGCGGTGGAACTCGACGATCCGCCGCCGCTCCGCCGGCAAGTCGGTGTTGAGCTGGTCGTGGTGGATCGCCCGCGCGGCGGGCACGTGCAGGTTGCGCCGGCCGCGGTCGTGGAGGCGCTTGGCGAAGTCGGTCTCGTCGGAGTAGACGAAGAAGTCCCGGTCGAGCCAGCCGACAGCCTCGGCATCGGAGCGGCGCACGAGCAATGCACTCGACTGCGACCAGCCGACGGCGCGGGTCCCTTCGCCGCCGCTCTCGACGATCAAGGCGCGATGAAGGAACGCCGCCGCCGCGAGGGCGGTTACGAGGCCGGGCAGGCGATAGGCGCACGGGCGCGGCTCACCGGCGGGCGAGACGAGCTGCGCTCCCGCTGTCGCCGCGCCGGGGTCCGCCTCGAGCGCGCCGAGCAACTCCGCCGCCGCGCCGTCGCAGAGCTGAGCGTCCTCGTTCAGCAGCAGGCAGTAGCGGCCGCGCGCCTCCTGCAGCAGCCGCGAGTCGTTCTCCGCCTTGCCGCGACGTTGCTCGAGCGCGATCAGGCGGATGTCACCGCTCCGCGCGGTGACCGCCTCGGCCGAGCCGTCGCCGGAGGCGTTGTCGAGCACGAGCACCTCGTGCGTGACGTCGGGCGGCGTCGTGCGCTCGATCGCGTCGAGGCACGCGAGCAGGAAATCGCGGCCGTTCGTGTTGACGACGCAGTAGGAGAGCAGCGGCTCGGAAGCCATGGCGGACGGAATGATCGTCTACCGGGGTCGTCCGACCGGGCGCGCTCGACAAACCTCAGGCTCCCCGTTCTCACGGGGTCCCTTCAGTAGCTGAAGACCTCTGCGCCCTCGTCCCCGATCCATTCCCACAGGGGCGTCGCGCCGGCGATGCGCGCGTTCGGGGCGAGCTCGTCCTCGTCCAGCTTGCGGGCCTCGAAGCAGATCGGGCACACGAGCAGCTCGCCGCCGCCGTCCGCGTACTGCTCGAGCAGCTTCGACAGCGCCGGGCATCCGTCACAGGCGACCGCCTCGGCGTGACCCGGTAGAGCCAGCCTGACGGCCTCCTTCGTGAGGAACATCGCCACGTCCCTGCCCTGTCCGGCGGCTGCTCCTCCGACGAGGAACGCGACCGTCACCCGCTCGGCGTCCTCGAGCCCCGTCGCCAGGTTGATCACTGCCTTCCGCGCCATCGGTCAGCCTCCAGTTACGGTTGCTTACGCTCGTCGCAGCGTATCGCTTGCGGAGACCCCCCGTCATGAGGCGTGTTACCTCATTTTTGGGCAGCGAAAGCGTCGCGACCAGGTCGGCGAGGCGAATGTTCACTCGGCTCGGAGGCCAGAGCGGACACAATGGTCGCCGGTGAAGGTCCAGCTCGTAGATCCGTCGGCCAATACGCCCGCCTACGACCACGCGCTCGCGGGCGCACTGGCGCGCGCGGGTGGCGACGTCGAGCTCGTGACGAGCCGCTACATGTACGGTCCGGTCCCGCCCGCGCAGGGCTACCGCGTCAGCGACGCCTTCTACCGCCGCTCGAGCCGCATCTACGGCGACGGTTACCTGCGCACCCGGCCGACGGGGCCGAAGGCGCGCGCGCGGCTGGCGCTCAAGCTCGCCGAGCACGTCGCCGGGATGCTGCGTTACCGCTCGCGCGCCGAGGCGGCCGACGTCGTCCACTACCAGTGGCTGATGCTCGAGCAGCTCGACGCGCGCCTGCTGGCGCCGAAGCGCCCGCGCGTCTTCACCTCGCACAACGCCGTCCCGCGCGAGCCGCGCCGCGGCCAGCTCGCTGCGGCGCAGCGGCTGCTCGAGCGGATGGACGCGATCGTCGTCCACTCCGAGCACGGGGCCGGTCGCATCGGCGAGACCTTCGGGATCCCCGTCGAGCGCTTGCACGTGATCCCGCACGGCACCTTCGACCACCTGACGCGGCTGCCGGACGAGCAGCCGCTGCCGGACGAGCTGGCGGCGGTCGAGGGCCCGGTCGCGCTCTTCTTCGGCACCCTGCGGCCGTACAAGGGCGTCGAGGTCCTGCTCGAGGCGTTCGCCGCGGTCGAGGGCGGCGAGCTGTGGGTCGTCGGTCTGCCGCACCTGCCGCTCGAGCCGCTGCGCGAGCTGGCCGCGCGGGCGCCGGGCACGGTGCGCTTCGTTCCGCGCTTCATCACCGACCCCGAGATCCCGGCCTACTTCCGCCGCGCCGACGTGGTCGTGCTGCCCTACCGCGAGATCGACCAGTCGGGCGTGCTCTATACGGCGCTGGCGTTCGGGAAGGCGATCGTGGCGACTTCGGTCGGGGGCTTCACGGAGGCGGCTGAGCGGGATGGGGTGGCGCGGCTCGTGCCACCGGAGGACCCCGGGGCGTTGGCGGAGGCGGTTGACGAACTGCTGGGCAATGAAGGGGAGAGGGCTCTCTTGGAGGAGGCCGCTCGGAAGGCCGCCGCCGGCCCGTACTCCTGGGACGCGATCGGCCGGCAGACGATGGCGCTCTACGAACGCCTGCGCCAGGACTGTTGACCGGCGCCGTCCTGCCTTTTCGTCGCAGGAGCACCAAGATCCAGGACAGCGGCGACCCTAGACGCCGCGAATCGCAGCTTCCAACACGGATTCCAGCTTCAGTGCCAGCTTTTCCCGCGCGAACTCGGTTTCCGCAAGGCGGCGGGCGTTCCGACCCAGCTTCTCGGCCAGCGCAGGGTCGTCGCGCAGGCGCAACACCACGTCAGCCAGGCCCGCCCCGTCCCCCGGCCGCGCGTACAGGCCCGCCTCGTTGTCCTCGACGAGGTCCCTCTGCCAGCCGGGCGTGTTGACGATCGCCGGCCGGCCGGCGGCGAAGGTGTCGAAGAGCTTGTTCGGCGAGCAGGTGTAGAGCACGGGGACGTCCTTGTAGATCGTCATGCAGGCGTCCGAGGCGGCGGCGAGCTCGGCGATTGAGCGCTTGTCCGGGATCGGCTCGGAGAAGACGACGTTTCGCAGCCCCAGCTCGCGCGCGCGGGCCGCGAGCGCCTCGCGGCGCTTGCCGTCGCCGTGCAGGACGAAGACGACGCCGTTTTCATTGCGCTCCGCCAGCACGCGGCCGGCCTCGAGCACCTGTGTCAGGTCGTTCGCCTCGCCCATCGTGCCGAAGTACGAGCACACGAAGCGCTCGCCGAGGCCGAGCCGCTCGCGCGTCGCCACGCCGTCCACAGCGGGCGAGAACAGGTCGAGATCGGACGCGTTCGGGATCACGGCGACCCGCTCGGGGTCCTTGCCGGCGGCGACGACCCCGTCGCGCATCCCCGGCGACAGCGCGACGACGCGCTCCGCGCCCCGGTACACGGTCCGCTCGAGCGCTCGCGCCAGGCGGATCGGCAGCGCTCCTCGCAGCGCCCCCATCTGGATCGGCGCCTCGGGCCACAGGTCGCGAACCTCGAACACGAGCGGCACCCGGTGGCGCCTGCTCGCGGCGAGCGCCGGCAGGGCCATCGTCAGCGGCGGCGAGGTCGCGTAGACGACGTCGGGCCGCTCTTCCCGGACCGCGGCCGCAGTGGCCGCCGCGGCGAAGGCCGCGAAGGAGCCGACCCGGCGACCGTAGGAGAGCTTGGTTCCGCTGACGTAGTCGGAGTAGCCGGCCTTGACCTCGACCAGGCCGATGCCGTCGACCATCCGCCGCGAGACCCGCCGCTCTGCGCCCTCGCCGGCCGCGGTTACCATGGTCACCTCGTGACCGCGGCCCACGAGGAACCGGGCGAACTCGTACGAGCGCGTCCCGCCGACGCCGCCCCTTGTGACGAAGTACTGATGGAGATAGAGGATTCGCATGCGCCGTCGCCCAGCCCGAGCGCGAAGCTTAGGTAGCCGGTGAACCGACCGCTCGACGTGCTCGCCGCGGGCGTGCTCCTGGTGCTGGCGTCCCCGCTGCTGCTGGCCGCGGCGATCGCGATCCGGCTGGAGGGCGGCGGCGGCGTGATCTATCGCCAGCGTCGCGTCGGCCGCGACGGCCGGCCGTTCGAGCTGCACAAGCTGCGCACGATGGTCTCGGGCGCCGAGCACATGGGCGCGGGCATCGCGGTCGCGGCGGGCGACTCGCGCATCACGCGGACGGGGACGCTGCTGCGTCGTTACTCGCTCGACGAGCTGCCGAACCTGGTCAACGTCCTGCGGGGGGAGATGGCGATCGTCGGCCCGCGGCCGACGATCCAGTCCCAGGTGGACGAGTACACGCCGCGCCAGCGCCGCCGCCTGGAGGTCAAGCCCGGCTTGACCGGCTGGGCGCAGGTCAACGGCCGCACCTCGCTGCCGTGGGCGGAGCGGATCGAGCTCGACGTCTGGTACGTGGACAACCGCTCGCTCGCGCTCGACCTCAAGATCCTCGCCCGCACCGCGCGCCTGCTCGTCAGCGGCCACGGCCTCTACAGCGAGGACCCCGAGGGCGGTTGGCGGCCCGGCGCGTAGGCCGCGCCCCTACGGTCGCCACCCTTCACCGCCCCGCACTCGCTCGAACCCGATCCAGATCACGTTCACCGCCGTGGTGACGATCTGCTCGCGGGGAACGTCGGGATGCTCGCTCCACCACACGGCGAGGCCGGTGAGCCCGGCGCGCATGACCTCGGCCGCCATCTCGAGCGACTGCGGATCGCCGGAGCCGGCGATCCTCTCGGCGCCGTCGAGACCACCGAGGATCGCGCTGAGCGCGACCCGCGCCTGGTCCTGTACCTCATTGTGGATCGACTCGAGCTCGGGCACCCCGCTCATGTCGCGGAAGAACATCCGCGCGGCGAAGGGGTGCGACTCGACGTAGCGCGCCCAAGCGTCGAGCGCCGCCGGGATCCGCACCGCGGCGGGCTCGTCCGTGTACAGGTACTCACGCCACATCTCGAGCAGCTCGTCGCGGGTCCGCTCGAGCAGCCTCCGATGAAGGTCCTCCTTCGAGGAGAAATGGTCGTAGACGACGGGCGGAGACACTCCGGAGCGCCGCGCGATCTCGTCGATCGATGCGCCGCGATAACCCCGCTCGGCGAAGACCTCGGTCGCGGCGGTCTCGATCAGCTCTCGCCGGGCCGCGGCGCTCAGGCGCTTGCGGGGTCTCACCGTGGCCGCGCTGCGTTTCGCTTTCGTCTTCCTGCGCGTGCCTGTTGACAACCTAGCGATCCTTAGGTAGTGTTCCTAGCCGTCATTAGGTTACGATGTCTGGAGGACGAATGGAAGCCACGACCAAGCGAGTGCACGAGGATCCGGTCCTGCGCCAGCGCTACAGCTTCGAGCGCTCGACCGACTCCGACGGCGACGAGGTCCTCCACGTCGACATCTGGGTCGACCCGGGCGGAGGGGTGACCCCTCACATCCACCCGCGGATGGAGGAGCACTTCCACGTGCTCGAGGGCCGCGCCAGCTTTCTCGCTGGACGCACATGGACGGAGGCCGGCGCCGGCGAGTCGGCGCTCGTCCCGCCCGGCACCCGGCACGCCTATCGCAACCGCGGCGACCGGCCGGCCCACATCCGCTGCGACGCGCGGCCGCCGACGTCGCTGCAGGCGTTCCTCGAGGATGCGGCCGCCCTCTCGCGCGCCGGTGCGATCACCCGGCAGGCGATCCCGAAGGGTCCGGGGGCGATGCTGAAGGCGGTCGCGATGGCGCACCACTACAGCGAAGACACGGTGCTGCTGTTCCCGCCCCTGCCGCCGCCGTCCATACAGCGGCTGGTCGTGCCCCCGCTCGCGCGGCTCGCCGGACGCCGCGGCTACCGGCCCGGGACCTACGCCGACGCGGCGTAGTTCAGGGAGCGCGCCCGCCGCCCGCCGGCCCGGAGGCGGCGGCGACGTCGAAGCGGTATTTGCGCGTACGGCCGCGGGCGTTGAATTCATCACCCGGGAAGACGACGTAGAGGCGGTGGCGCCCGGTGCGGCGCATCGCGAACGCGGCCGAGAAGCGACCCTTACGCACGCTCACCTCGCTGAGGGTGACGCGCCGGTAGGCGCCGTCCTTGAAGCGCTGGATGACGAGCAGCACGCGCGCCTTGCGCGGCTTGATCGTGCCGCGTACGCGCACGCGCTCGCCGGCGTCCACCTCCCGCGGCGGCTTGCGCGTGAATGCGAAGCGTGGCTTGACCTCGATCACCTTCGAGCGCGAGCGCGACCCGCGCAGCGCGGACGTGCTCTTGAAGCGCGCGCGCAGCCGGCGGGTGACGCTCATCCGCACGCGCGTGCGGCCGAAGCCCTCTCCATTCGTGACCACCGAGCCGACCCTGCCCCAGCGGCCGCGACGGCGACGCTCGATCAGGATCCGCTGGCCGCGCACCGGCGCCCCGCTCGAGCGCCGCAGGCGAACAGCGACGCGTGTCCTGCGCCCACTGCTGATCACATCAGGACGGAAGATCGCGCGCAGCCTGGTGCCGCGATCGTCGGGGACCACGCCGCCGACCATCGCCCGCAGCGCGGGAAGCTGTCCGTATAGCTCGGTGCCGGGGCAGGCGGTCGAGTTGCCGTCGCGGTGGCCGGAGACGCGGTTGAGCCGCAGTGTGCCGCCGCCGGCGTTGACGACCGTCGTCCGCCCGCTCGTCGGGGCTCCGTGGAGCGGCAGCTTCCAGCGGATCAGCCTCGCCAGCGAGCGCAGCGCAGCGCCGCTCTGGCGCTGGTCGGTGAACGTGCCGATGTTGGCGACGCCGAACGACTTCGTGTTCAGGCCGGCGACCTGGGCGCCGACGACCGGCTGGTCGATCCCGCCGGCGCGGCCCTCGTAGAGGACGCCGAACTTGTCGACGAGGAAGTTGTAGCCGATGTCGTCCCAGCCGTTCGAGTTGCGGTGGAAGCGGCAGATGCCGAGCACGATCGCCGGCGTGTCCTCGCGCGAGTAGTCGTTGGTCGTCACCGTGTGGTGGACGAAACCCACCTGGACGCGGCCGTAGCTCGGCCTGTTCCGGGGCGCGCATTGGCTCGAGCCCCAGTCCCTGCGCCTGACGATTCGCGGCTGCGACTCGGCGGCCTGTGCCCGCGAGGGTGCGACGGCCTTCGTCGCCAGGCCGCCGATCGTCGTCACGCCTGCGTTGGCGGTGCGACGGATCGCGGAGCGGACGCGTTCCCCCCGGGTCGTCGTGCCGCGCGTGTTGACGAAGTGGAGCCGCAGACCCGGGACCCGTCTCGACATCCTGTACTGGACGTAGTCGGCGTCGCCCGCCCAGGCGGGGGCGGTCGTGCCCGCCGGCTGTGGCTCACCTCGGCCGCGATCGGGCGCGTGATCGCGGTCCGCGGACACCGGCGTCCAGCGCGACCAGCGCCCGCCCGCGCGCCGGGTGCGGATCGCCACTCCGGGCTCGGCCGAGCCGCGCCAGCGCAGCCCGACGAGGTTGAAGCGCTTCGGTGCCCGCAGCGGCTTGGATACCACGCCCGACCCGTCGCCGGCCGCCTTGCCGAGCAGCGCGTCCGCGCCCGGCTTCAGCTCGAAGTCAACCGGCGCAGGCGTGTAGGGGCGCAGCGAGAGCGCCGGCGCCGCGATGGCGCCCAGCACCGCCACGCAGGCAGCCAGAAGCGTGAGGACGAGTCTCCTCATTCGGTAACCCAAACACGTTCACCGGCCCGGCGTTGCGGGTGTACGCGTTATGGCAACCTGGCGCTTGCAGGGAAATCGCGTCGGCACAGCGTGTCTTGGCGCACCCGCGCCAGCGCGTCTACGGGACCGGCTCGGGGCCGCGGCCCCGGTGCTCGTCCTTGAACGAGCGCAGCGCGTCGAAGATCTCGGGCTTGTATGTCGGGCACTCGAGCAGCCGGCCGGTGCCGTTCGGCTCCGGGTCCTTGTTCCAGGCCGTCGCGGCGACGGCGGGCTTCATCTCCGCGTTCGGCACGAGCACCAGCTGGTACTGATCCTCGTCGAAGAGAGCCTTCAGGTTCGCCCGCTGATCCTCGGGCAACGATGACTTGAACCAGACGATCACCCGGCCGTGCTCGAGCGTGTGGACGAGGTTGACCTTTGCGGGGCCGTCCGCGTAGGCGCCGTCCTCGGCCGGGACGGGGTCGTGCGCGCCCGAGGTCGGCGGCTCGCTCGTGTAGGGGGTGGGCGGCCGTCCACCGGTGGCCGAATGCTCGCGGCTCGTCCCGGCGAAGTCCTTGGTCACGCAGCCGGCCTTCGCCGCGGCCTCCCTCAGGTCGCCCACCTTCTGCTCGGGCACCGAGCCGCCATCCGGGAGCTCGCCGGCGTCCGGGGCCGAGCCGCCGGGCCCGTCCCCGCCGCCGCTTCCGCCGGCCACGATCACGGCGATGATCGCGCCGAGCGCCGCGAGCGCGATGACGCCGCCGATCCCGTAGCCGACGAGGCGCTTGCGCCGTTGTGCCCCCTTGGCCGCCTGCTCCCGCTGCTCGCGCTCGCGCCGGAGCGCCTCCTTCTGTTCCTTCCGGCTGGACACGGGTCAGAGACTAGACACGCTGCGCAGGCCGGACTGCGGTGCAGCGAAGCACTCGTCCACGAAGCCCGCGATCTCGCCCGTCAGCCGCTCCGGCGTCAGGCGCAGCTCGAGGATCGAGCCGGCCTCGAGAAGCCGCGCGTCGGCGAGCTCGCGCACGAGCATGTCCGAGTCCGAGAACGGGTGGATCGGGTCGCGCGGGTGGCCGATCACGAGCGCCTTGGTCTCGAATCCGATCCGCTCCGAGCGGGGCGGTGCGGTGCGGCCGAAGAACAGACCCTGGAGCACCGAGGCGGACGGCTTCGGGTCCTGGCTGACCCAGTCGAGCATCGAGTCGGCGAGCAACGAGCTCCCGCGCGGGACTTGCCGCATCGCCATCGAGAGCAGGCGCGTGGCGGGCGCTCCAAGCGTGAGCCCGACGAGCAGCGGCGCGAACGCGAGCGCGCAGCCGAGCAGGGCGTTGTCGAGCACGGGCATCTCGATCAACATGCCGCGGAGCCGGTCGGGGTTGGCGACGGCGGCCTCGAGCGTCGTGTTGGCGCCGAGCGATGTGCCGCCCATGACCGCCTTGTCGATCTCGAGGTGGTCGAGCAGCGCGATCGCCTGCTCGCCGAACTGCGGCATCGAGTAGCGCCACATCTCCTCGGGGCGGTCGGAGTCGCCGTGGCCGAGGAGATCCAGGCACAGCACGCGGTAGCCGCGCTCGGACAGCGTCTCCGCGAGCGGACCGTGCAGCTTGCGCGAGAACAGCAGCCCGGGAAGCAGCACGATCGCCTGCTCGCCGGCGCCGTACTCGTCGTAGACGAAGCGGTGGCCGTTGAAGCGGAAGTCCCGTGTGGTCGGCTGCGCCATCGGGGGGAGAGGATATGCCCCCCGGCCTCAGACGAGCCTCCGCGCGGAGGCGTCTTGGTCCATAATCGCCGCGAGCTACAGGGAGAGCGGATGAGCGCACGCGGTGGGATCGATCTCGGCGGCACCAAGATCCAGGCGGTCGTGGTCGACGACAAGCATGAGGTGCTGGGCGATTCGCGCCGGCCGACGCCGCACGAGGGGGGCCCGCAGGACGTCGCCGACGCGATGGCGGAGACCGTCCGCGACGCGGCCAAGGCGGCGGGGCTCGAGCCGGGCACGCTCGCCGGGATCGGGGTTGGCTCGCCAGGCGCGGTGGACGACGGCGCGGGGACGGTGACGAGCGCACGCAACCTGCCCGGCTGGGAGGGGAGCTTCGACCTCGCCACCAGCCTTTCGAGCGCGCTCGGGCCGATCGTCCGGCTCGGCAACGACGTCCAGGTCGCGACCGACGCGGAGTTCGCCCTCGGCGCCGCCGAGGACTCGAGCTCGCTGCTCGGCGTCTTCTGGGGCACCGGGGTCGGCGGCGGCCTCGTCCTCGACGGCGAGCCGTGGCTCGGCCGCGGCGCCGCGGGCGAGATCGGCCACATGGTGGTCAGGCGCGGCGGGGCGCACTGCACATGCGGGCGTCGCGGTTGCATGGAGGCCTACGCCGGTCGCGCTGCGATGGAGATCACCGCGCGCCACAAGCATGAGGACGGCGCGAAGACCGACCTCTTCAAGATCATGGAGAAGCGTGGCCGCGACCGGCTCACGAGCGGCATCTGGGCGCGCGCGTTGAAGAGGGAGGACAAGCTCGCCACCAGCCTGATCGAGCGCGCGGTGCGGGCGCTCGGAGCGGGGGTGGCCTCGGCGGTGAACCTGCTCGACGTCGAGACCGTCGTCATCGGCGGCGGCATGGGCGTTCGTCTCGGTGAGCCCTACGTCGAGAAGATCGCCGCTGCGATGACGCCGCACCTGTTCAGCGCCGACCGGCCGCCGGCGATCTCGGTGGCGCACCTGGGCGACCTCGGCGGTGCCATCGGCGCGTCGCTGCTCGTCGATCGCAGCTAGCCGCCACGATCGTTCAACTGTTGCGGTCGCCAGTCACGCGGGCGACCCACTCGGACAGCTCAGCGACGAAGTCCGGGTCTACGGTGTGCGGTATCGGGGACTCCCGGTAGCGAACCTCGGCGCCGGCCTCCTCGAGCCGCTCGCGCGCCTCGCGGCCGAACTCGACGCCGATCACCGGGTCGTGCTCGCCGTGGCCGATCGCTACCGGCAGCTCCGCCGCGCCGGCGAGGTCGATCTCGAACCCCTCGACCGTCGGGATGAAGCCGCTGAGGGCGAGGATCCCGGCCGGCCGCGGGCGCCCGGCGCCGAGCCCGAGCGCGTAGGACATCACCGCGCCCTGGGAGAAGCCTCCGATCACGGTCCGCTCCGGCGTGATCCCGTGCTCGGCGAGCAGCGCGTCCATCCACTTCGCCGCCGGGTCGAAAGCGGCATGAAACGTCTCGGCGTCGGGAAAGCCGACCCGGCGCACGACGTACCAGTGAGCGCCGCCGGGAGGAAGTGACAGCGGCGCGCGCGGCGTCGCGGCGAGCAGCCTGCGCTGCGGATCGAGCGCGTCGAGCAGCGGCCCGAGGTCGTGCTCGTCGGTTCCACGGCCGTGGAAGAGCAGCAAGGCGCCCTGCGGCTCCCCGTCCGCCAGGCGGGTTCGAGCTACGAGATGGTCGTCGGGCGCGATAATCCGTACGCAATCACTTTCGCCCAGGCGGGGTGGCGCCCCGCGCACGGAGGCCGAATGCAGCTCGAGGGCATCCATCACATCACTGCGATCACGGGCGACGCACCGGGCAACGTCGCCTTCTACACGCGCGTGCTCGGCCTGCGCCTGGTCAAGAAGACCGTCAACCAGGACGATCCGAGCGTCTACCACCTCTTCTATGCCGACGAGCAGGGCAGCCCCGGCGCGGACCTCACGTTCTTCGAATACCCGGGAGCCGCTCCCGGGCGGGCGGGCGCCGGGATGATCCACCGCATCGTCTCGCGCGTGGGCTCGGCCGAGGCGCTGGAGTTCTGGTCCGAGCGCCTGACGTCCGAGGGAGTCGAGGCCGAGCTCAGCGGTGACGACCGGCTGCGGTTCGCGGATCCCGAAGGCCTCGCGCACGAGCTCGCCGTGGTCGAGACGGCCGACGAGCCGCTCGTCGCCGAGCACCCCGAGATCTCGCCCGCGCTCGCTCTGCAGGGCTTCGACAGTGTGCGCGCCTACTCCTCAGACTCCACAGCAAGTACCGAGCTGCTCGAGCAGGCACTCGGCTTCTCCCCGAGTGGCGACGGCTGGGAAGCGCGCGGCGAGAAGCGCGGTAGCCGCTACTTCTACGATGAGCCGCCGGAGCAGGCCGGCGTCCCGGGCGCGGGCACCGTCCACCACGTGGCCTGGGCATCGACGATGGGTGAGCACGAGGCCTGGCGCGAGCGTGTCAGCGAGCACGGCGCCCACCCCACCCCTGTGATCGACCGCTTCTACTTTCGCTCGATCTACTTCCGCGAGCCGAGCGGGGTGCTGTTCGAGATCGCCACGATGGGGCCCGGCTTCACCTCGGACGAGCAGCTCGAGCATCTCGGCGAGCGAGTCTCGCTCCCACCTGACTACGAGCACCTCCGCGAGCAGGTCGAGTCGAAGCTGACGCCGCTCCCGAACCCCCGCGCTGACTGGACCGAGCGGTAGCACAGGCAGGCAGGCGGCGACGGGCAGTAGCCTTACCGCCCGCCGCCGCCAACGAGAATCGGAGAGAGAACCTGATGAGCAACCGCACCTTCGTCGTCGGAGTCGGGATGACCAAGTTCGAGAAGCCCGGGTCGCGCGACTGGGACTACCCGGACATGGCGAAGGAGGCGGGGACGAACGCGCTCGAGGACGCGGGCATCCCGTACGACTCCGTCGAGCAGGCCTATGTCGGCTACTGCTATGGCGAGTCCACCTCCGGGCAGCGCGCGGTCTACGGGCTCGGCCTTACCGGCATCCCGGTGATGAACGTCAACAACAACTGCTCGACCGGCTCCTCGGCGCTCTACATGGCGCGTCAGGCGGTCAAGGGCGGCCTCGCCGAGTGCACGCTCGCGCTCGGCTTCGAGAAGATGGAGAAGGGCTCGCTCGGCGTCAAGTACACGGACCGCACGAACCCGATGGACAAGCACGCCGAGGCGATGTTCGCCGTGCGCACGCCGGAGGACGCCCCCGCCGCCCCCCAGATGTTCGGCAACGCCGGCCGCGAGCACATGGAGAAGTACGGCTCCGAGTCCGACCACTACGCCTGGATCGGGTGGAAGAACCACAAGCACTCGGTCAACAACCCGTTCGCCCAGTTCCAGGACGAGTACTCACTCGAGGACATCAAGGCGGCGAAGATGATCCACGAGCCGCTGACGAAGCTGCAGTGCTCGCCGACCTCCGACGGCTCCGGCTGCGCCGTGATCGCCAGCGAGCGCTTCGTCGACGAGCACGGCCTCTGGAGCCAGGCCGTCGAGATCGCCGGCCAGGCGCTGACGACCGACATGCCCTCGACATTCGACGAGGGCAGCTCGATCAAGATCGTCGGTTACGACATGTCCAAGCAGGCGGCGGCCGCGGCGCTCGAGGAGGCCGAGGCATCGATCGACGACGTCGACGTGATCGAGCTGCACGACTGCTTCTCGGCCAACGAGTTGATCACCTACGAGGCGCTCGGCCTGGCCGAGGAGGGCGAGGGCCACAAGCTCGTGGACGCCGAGGCGACCACCTACGGCGGCGACGGCCCGGTCGTAAACCCTTCAGGCGGGCTGATCTCGAAGGGACACCCGCTTGGCGCGACCGGCCTCGCCCAGTGTTCGGAGCTCACCTGGCAGCTGCGTGGGGATGCGGACAAGCGCCAGGTGGACGGCGCTGACCTCGCGCTCCAGCACAACATCGGCCTCGGCGGCGCGTGTGTCGTGTCCGTCTACCGCCCGGCCAACGGCGCAGCAGGCTGAGCGACGGAGACGAGCTCAGCCGGCGGCTCCGCAAGCTGCCGGCGTTCGAGGGCGAGCTTCCGGCCTTTGATGTCGAGGGGGCTCCTGAGCAGCCCGCTGAGTTGTTCCTGGATTGGTTGGACCATGCGATCGCCGCCGGTGTCGGGCAGCCGCATGCGCTGACGCTCTCGACCGTCGATGAGGACGGGCGGCCCAACTCCCGCGTGCTGATCCTCAAGGGCCTCGACGACGGGCGTTGGAAGTTCGCGACGAGCCGGACGAGCCCGACGGGCGAGGAGCTCGCTCGGAACCCATCAGCGGCCCTGAGTTGCTACTGGTCCGAGGTCGGCCGCCAAGTGCGCCTGCGCGGCCGGATCCTGGACGGCGGC
>Ga0136620_10000366_pt1 | contig 20880 bp, 24 predicted proteins | sample AntDrymUQ4162106_2_FD_104806 | JGI IMG/M metagenome (GOLD analysis project Ga0136620, IMG submission 104806) | Polar desert sand microbial communities from Dry Valleys, Antarctica - metaG UQ416 (21.06) | ecosystem: Environmental > Terrestrial > Soil > Desert | place: Antarctica: Dry Valley... | reverse complement strand
TCGACCTCGCTCGCCCGGGCGTGCGCAGCCGCGAGCGTGCTCGTCGGGTCGAGCCCGAGGGTCAGGAACGCCACGAGGCCCTCGGACGTGCGCAGCACGCGGACCTGGCGCGGAGGGCCGCCAGCCACTTCGCGCACGATCCGCTCGATCGCTCCGGGGGCGAGCTCGACGGCCGCGCTCGCCTCGGCGAGCGGCTCCAGGTGCGTCTGCACGGAGCCGATCTCGGGCACGGCGTCGATGATCGCCGCCTCGACCTGCTCGGCGAGCTCGTGAGCAGCCTCGAGGGGGAGCTCGCCCGGGAGCTTCAGGTGCAGCGAGAGCTCCGTCGCGCCGCCCAGCGTGACGAGGCTCAGGTTGTGGATCTCGCGCACGTGCGCCACCGAGAGCGCCGCTGCGTGCGCTCGCTCGCGCAGCGCCTCCTCGGCGACGCCGGGCTCGACGTGGACGACCACGTCGCTGCCCGGGAGGACGCGCTCGACCACCTCCTCCACGCGATCGGCGGCCGCGTGCCCCTGGCCCACCGCCGCCCCCGGCGGGACGGCGATCACGACGTCGGCGAAGTGGCTCGCGCCGGCCTGGCGCAGCCGCAGGCGCGAGAGCTCCACGGGCGGATCGAGGAGGGCGATCGCCGCGAGCACCGCCGCCTCCGCCGCCGCGGGCGCGCGGTCCATCAGCACGTCCACGTTCCTCCGGATCAGGCGTCCCGCGGCCGTGAGCACGAGCGCCGCGACGAAGAGCGCTGCGATCGAGTCGCCCTCCGGGTATCCCCACGCGGCGGCCGCGAGCCCTGCGACCACTGCGAGCGTGCCGACGAGGTCGCTGCCGAAGTGGAGCGCGTTCGAGAGGAGCGCGGCGCTGTCGTAGCGCCGCGCGGCGCGGAAGGACGCCGCGGTGCGCGAGACATCGATCGCGATCACGACCACCAGGACGGCGAACACCCACCACGCGGTCTCGATCTCCTGGTCGACTGCGCCCGCGAGTCGTGCGACGGCAAGCGCTGCGACGGCCAGGCTGACGAGTGCGAGCACCGACGCCTCGGCGAGCGCGGCGAGATGCTCGGCCTTACCGTGCCCGTAGGGGTGGCCCTGGTCGGCGGGGCGGCCGGCGACGCCGAGCGCGAAGAAGGTGAGCAGGGCGGCGACGAGGTCGGTGCCCGAGTGGAGCGCCTCGGAGACGAGGCCGAGGCTGCCGCTCGCGAGCCCGGTCGCCAGCTTGAGCGCCAGGAGGAGAGCCGCCGCGGCGATCGAGGCGAGCGCGGTTCGCCGCAGCGGGCTCATCCGTGGGAGGCTAGATCACTCGCACGAACGGCTGATGCGAAGCGGGTTTTGGTACAGGCGCCGCCCCGCCTCCACGGCCAGGCGGCTCGAGGCGTCGAGGCTGAAGAGCCAGATCCCCGGATGCTCTCCGGCGAGGCTGAAGAGCGGCCAGGGCCGGTGCTCGACGACGCGCAGGGTCGCGGCCTGCCGGGCGGGCGCCTCGATCAACTCGAGGGCGTTGCTCAAATCTCGGGCGCGTTCCTCGTGGTGCGAGGTCGCCGGCCAGGGCACGATCAGAGGTTGCCGCGCAGGGCCTGCTCGCGCTCGATCGACTCGAACAGCGCCTTGAAGTTGCCTTCGCCGAAGGTGGTCGCGCCGTGCCGCTCGATCACCTCGAAGAAGAGCGTCGGCCGGTCCTGGGCCGTCTTCGTGAAGATCTGCAGCAGGTAGCCGTCGTCGTCGCGGTCGGCGAGGATCCGCAGCCGCCGCAGGTCGTCGTAGCTCTCGGTGATCTCGCCGACGCGGCCCTGCACCTCCTCGTAGTAGGTCTCGGGAGTGTCCAGGAAGGCGATTCCCCGCTCCTTCAGCGCCTCCACCGTGCCGACGACATCGTGGGTCTGGAGCGCGATGTGCTGCACGCCCGGACCTTCGCTGAACTCGAGGTACTCGTCGATCTGGCTCTTGCGCTTGCCCTCCGCCGGCTCGTTGATCGGGAACTTGATCTTGCCCGAGCCGTCCGCCATCACCTTGGACATCAGCGCCGAGTACTCGGTCTGGATCTGGTCGTCGCCGAAATGGACGATGTTCACCATCCCGAAGACGCGCTCGTAGAACTCGACCCAGTGATCCATCTTCCCGAGCTCGACGTTGCCGACGACGTGGTCGATGACGACGAGGCCGACACCGGCCTCCGGCGAGCCGTTCGCGGCGAGCGAGACGAAGCCTGGAAGGTAGGGCCCGGCGTACCCGGAGCGGTCGACGAATGTGTGGACGTTCTCGCCGTAGGTCGCGATCGTCGCGACCTCGACGCGGCCGTGCTCGTCCTCGAGCGTCTGCGGCGGGGCGACGCCCTGCGCTCCGCGCGCGAGCGCCTCGTGGAAGGCCGCTGCGGCGTCGGGCACCGCCAGCGCGACGTCCTTCGCGGCGTCTCCGTGCCGGGAGACGAAGCGGACGACCTCGCCGTCGGAGCGCAGTCCGCTCGTCAGCACCAGCCGAATCTCGCCCTGCTCGAGCACGTACGACGCTCGATCGCGCAGCCCCGTCTCCGGGCCTCCGTAGGCGACGCGCGTGAATCCGAACGCCTGCTCGTAGAAGTAGGCGGCCTGCTTCGCGTTGCCCACCCAGAGCTCGAGGTGGTCCCAGCCGTCGAGCGGCATGAAGTCGTGCTCGGACACGCCGCAATCCTACTCGCCGGCAGGCGGGGGTGTCTTCCGCGCGGGGCGGCGCGCGAGCAGGATGCCGCCGCCGATCAGCACGCCGCCGGCCACCTGGAGCGCCGTCATACGCTCGGAGAGGAGGACGAGCGCGAAGACGGCCGCGACGAAGGGCTGCAGGTTCGCGATCAGCGTCGCCCTGGAGGGGCCGATCCCGTGCAGGGCGCGGAACCAGAGGACGTTCGTCAGGACGAGAGGGCCCAGGGTGGCGAAGGCGAGGAGCACCCAGACCCACGCCGAGACGCCGTAGTCCTGATCGGCCGCATGCGTCCCGCCGGTTGCGGCGATCGCGACCCACCCCAGCGACAGGACGACGGCGCTGATCCGGGTGGCCGAGTAGCGGGCCATCAACGGCGCGATCGCGACCGAGTAGCCCGCCCACGTCGCGGCCGTCAGGATTCCGAGCAGAATCCCCAGCCGGCTCGCCGAGACTCCGCCGCCGGCGCCCGCAGCGACGAGGCCTACTCCTGCGAACGAGACGACCGAGGCGCCCCAGAAGCGCCGCGACATCCGCTCCAGCCCGAGTGCGAGGCCGATGAGCGCCGCGAACACCGGCGTGGCCCCGAGCAGCAGCGCGATGGTCGAGGCGCTCGTCGAGTTGAGCGCGTACACGAAGGCGATCTGGTTGAGCCAGAGGAAGAGCGCCGCCAGCGCGACGAGCCCGAGGTCGCGGCGCGCGATCCGCAGCGTCCGCTCGGCGAGCACCGCGATCGCGATGAAGATCGCCGAGGCGAGCCCGTAGCGGACGACCGCGTAGGCCAGCGGCTGGAATCCGTGCTGGAGGATGTAGCGCGTGACGGTGAGGTTCAGCGCCCACAGGACAACGGTGACGAGCAGCATCAGGTGGACGGGGCGGACCATCGGTCCGACAGTACTCAGGGCCGTTAGTCTTTCCGCGCGATGGCCGAGCCGACGACCCGCGACGTGGACGCCCTGATCGGGCCGGCGACGCCGCATTTCGCCTACCAGCTGCGCGCCCGCGTCCGCGAGCTGATCCAGGATCTCCCGACCGGACACGAGGTGCGCCGCTACGGCGAGGAGAAGATGCAGCTCCTCGACCGGCTCGGACACGCCTCGACGAAGGCGGAGGACAGCGCCCCCGAGCCCCGGTCGCGACCGGGCTGGGAGACCCTGCCCAGCTCCGCACCCGCGTCGGCGCCGCTCCCGCCGCGCGGATGAGCTTCAACGGTGCGTCGGTCTTCGTGACCGGCGGGTCGCGGGGAATCGGCAAGACGATCGCGCTTCGCTTCGCCGCGCTCGGCGCCGCGCGGGTCGCGATCGGCTACCTGCGGTCGGATGCCGCCGCGGAGGCGACCGCCGAGGAGCTCCGGGAGCTCGGAGCTGAGCCCGTGCTCGTCCGCGGCAACATCACCTCGACCCGGGTCCTCGGGGAGGTCGCGGAGCTGGGAGCTCTCGACGCGCTCGTTCACAACGCGGCGAGCGGAGTGATCAGGCCCGCGCTCGAGACCGAGGACAAGCACTGGGACTGGACGCTCGGTGCAAATGCGAAGGCACTGCTCGCGCTCGTGCGCGTCACTGTGCCGCAGATGCCTCGCGGCTCGTCGATCGTCGGCATCTCGAGCCTCGGCTCGCAGCGCGTGCTCGAGAACTACGCGCTCGTCGGTACCTCGAAGGCCGCGCTCGAGGCGCTCGTGCGCTACCTCGCGGTCGAGCTCGCGGCGCGCGGCGTCCGCGTCAACGCAGTCTCGGCCGGCGTCGTCGACACCGACGCGCTCGAGCACTTTCCGAACCGGGAGGCGATGCTCGAGCTGGGCGCCCGCAACCCCGTCGGGCGGCTCGTGACGCCCGAGGACGTCGCCGCCGCCGTGACCTTCCTCTGCTCGCCCGAGGCCGAGATGATCCGCGGCCAGACGCTCGTCGTCGACGGCGGCTATTCGCTGCTTGCCTAGGAGCGGCGACGCTTGCCGTCGTCGAAGCGGCCGCGGCTGGCGCTCGTGAGCCAGTCGCCGCCGAGCGCCGCCGTGTACGCGATCGCGCAGGCGAAGAGGGCGAACGCGAGGAAGACGAAGAACGCGCCCGTACCCCAGAAGACGAGCACGGCGATTCCCGCGAGGACGACCGCTCCGAGGACGATCCGGCGCACGATGACGTCACCATACGCCCCCACGGGGCACACTGCCTGCGTGGACCCGACCGATCACAACCGACGCGCCTTCGACGACGCCCACCGGACCTCCGAGCACGTGCTCGCGATCCCCGGCCTGCCGCCCCGGGTTCGAGAACGTCTGGTCGGAATCGGCGGCAGCCGCGTGCTCCATCTCCTCTGCGGCACCGGCCGCGAGACCCTCGAGCTCGTCGAGCTCGGCGCGCTCGTCACGGGCGTCGACGACGACGCGGACGCGATCGAGGCGGCGCGCAGACGGGGCCCCGACGTGCCGTGGGTGCACGCGAACGTCGAGGCCCTGCCGCCCGAGCTCCTGCTCGGCCGGTGGGATCTTGTCTACCTCGGCTCCGGCTCGCTGCGACGGCTGCGGAACCCCCGCGCGTGGGCCGCGGGCGTCTCCGCCGCGCTGCGCGGTGGCGGCGTGCTGCTGCTCCACGACGAGCATCCGGCGGCCGTCTGCCTCGATGCGTTCGCCCGCTGGCGCGGCGACTACTTCGCGTTGGTGGGAGTCGGCGAGCTCGTCACCTCCATCGTCGATGCCGGCTTGCGACTACGCGGCGTCGAGGAGTGGCCCGGCCGCGATCCCCACGTTCCGGGTCAGCTCGTGGTGGCGGCCGAGCAGGTCGAGGCGTAGAAAACGCGAGAACGGGGACGACGGCAGCATGGGAATCGCCATCAGCATCCTCCTGATCGCCGCCGGCGCGATCTTGACGTGGGGCGTCACCGCCGAGGCCGAAGGTCTCGACGTGAACGCAATCGGCGTGATCCTGCTGATCGTCGGCCTGCTCGGCCTGATCCTCTCGATGATCTTCTGGTCGAGCTGGGGCGGATTCCACCGCCGCACGACGTATGTGGAGGGCGAGCCGGTTCGCCGGGCCGTGCCCCGCCGGCGTGCGAGGACGGTCGTCGAAGAGGACGACGAGATCGCTCCCGGCCCGCCGCTGCCCTAGCGACCGGGAACGAGGCGGTTGAGCGTGTCGGCGGCGATGTAGCCGGCCACCTTCGGGTTCTCCTGGAGCCGCCGCAGCGAGTACTCGTACCACTGGCGCCCGAACGGGACGTAGATGCGCAGGCGGTGCCCCTCCGCGAGCAGCCGGTCGCCGAGCCGTGTCTGCACGCCCAGGAGCATCTGGAACTCGTACTCGTGAGCGCCGAGCCCTCGCTGCCCGACCTTCCGCAGCGCCTGCACGACGAGCCACTCGTCGTGGGTCGCGATGCCCACGTAGCAGCCTCCCTCGAGCAGGGCGTCGAGCGCCTCCACGTAGTTGGCCCGCACCGCCTCGAAGTCGCGGAAGGCGAGCTCGGGCGGCTCGAGGTAGATCCCCTTGCAGAGCCTGACATTGGCGCCGGCGAGGGCCCTCGCGTCACCGACCGTGCGCTTCAGAGCGGCCTGGAGGACGACGCCGACGTTCTCCAGCCCGGCCGCCCGTAGATCGCGGTAGAGCTCGAGGGTCGCATCGGTCGTGGAGGAGTCCTCCATGTCGATGCGGACGAAGGTGCCGCGGGCCGCGATCGCCTCGACGTTCGCCCGCGCGAGCTCCGGGTCGAGCTTCAGGCCGAGGCCGGTCAGCTTGACGCTGACGTTCGCGTCGAGCCCGTCGGCATCGATCGCGTCGAGAACGTCGAGGTAGGCCCGTGCGATCGCCTCCGCCTCGGCGGGACGGGTGATCTCCTCTCCGAGCACGTCGACCGTCGCGAGCTTCCCCTCCGCGTTCAGGTCTGCCACGACCCGCCTCGCGTCGCTCAGCTCCGATCCGGCGATGTAGCGCGCGGAGAGCCGCCGCACGACCGGTCGCGGCACGGCCGGAAGCAGGCGGACGATCGTCTTGTCGAGCAGACTCACTGGTTCTAGTTGGCGCAAGATCGAAATTTGCGGAAGCAGATTCCGATGGCACGAAGATCCCTGAAGGGGCCGCTGCGCGGCCCACCAGCCCCTGTCGTCATCGTCGCTAACTCTCGCGCATGAAGCCCTGACGCGCAGCGGAAACCAAGGCCACGGCCTCGGGGAAGAGCACGCGCATCGCGTCGCGCAGCGCGACCGCCTGCTCGTCGGCGGATCCGGCCGCCTGCACCTGCTTGAGCGCGGCGGCGGTCAGCCCGACAGCGGTGTTGAGCGTCAGCGTCGCGAACTGCTCGCGCTGCGCCTCCTGCACCGTCTCGGCCTGCTTCGCCGCGAACTCCTGGAGCCCGCGCAGGAGATCCTCGGGATCGCCGCCGAAGGGGAAGCCAAAGCCGCCTTCCATGCGCGACAGGTTAGATGATTGATCTAGACGAGCGTCCCGCGGTAGGAGCGCTCGATGTCGCCGAGGAGCGAGTCGACGGCCGCGGACGAGCCGCGCAGAGCCTCGGCGAACCGAGAAGGCTGCAGGGCACCGCCGAGCGCTACTTCGAGCGTCCGCGCCGCCAGGCCGATCGCGTCGAGCCGCTCGGGGCTCGCGAGCGCGGGCGGCGAGCCGAGGACGCCCTGCAGCTCGTCGAGCGCGGCCTCGGCCGCCTCGATCCCCTCGGGGCGCTCGGTGATGCGGAGCGCGACGAGGTGCGCTCGGAGCTCGTCGAGGTCGCCTTCCGTGGCCGTCTCCTCCGCCAGCTCGCACAGCGCGGCGATCGAGACGGCCTCGTGCACGTCGGCTCGGTCCGCGACGGGCGCACCGACCGCGTCGAGTGCCAGCCAGGAGCGGTTCCGGCCGTCGGGGCGCTCGAACGCACAGAGGTAGATCCGCCGCCCTCGCGCAGGCTCGGTCGCGAGCACCGCCGCGACGCGCTCGGCGGGGCCGGCCTCGACCGCCGCCCGCGCCGCGATCCTCTCGAGCTCGTCGGCGAGCGCCACCGCGTCAGCATGCCGCAACTGAGAGCTTCCAACGGACTGGGGCGGAGCTCTAACATGCGCCGATGCTCGAGAACGCGTTCGACGCCGCTTTCGTGCTCGCCGTCGTCGTCGCAGTAGCGGCGGTCGGAGCCGTCGCCGCCGACCTCGTGAGCGCACGCGTGCCCGCGCTCCTCGCGGGGCTGCTCGGCGCCGCCGCCGCAGCGGCGTGGATCGTCGTCGCGCTGGAGCAGACGCGCGAGCTCGCGCTCGCGGCGACGGGAATCACCGGCGCCGCCGGAGCAACAGCGGCAGCGGCAGGACTGGCCCGGGCGCTGCCGCGCACCCGCGCGAACGAGCGGCTGCTCGAGCGGGCGCGCGCAGCGATCGAAGCGACGATCTCGGAGGAGGCTGAACGGCGCACCGCCGAGCTCCAACAGCTTCTCTCTCGCGCGCGCGCCGACTCCAGCTCGAGCCTCGCCGAGGAGGAGCGGAGGATCGCGGAGGAACGCCGGCGCGAACTCAGCGAGCGCGAGCAGGCCGCAGGCCAGGCCCTCACAGAGGCTCTCGCGTCGGTCGAGCGACGCGTCCAGGAACGGCTCCGCGGCTGGTCGGACGACCTCGATCGCGCCCAGAGCGCGCTCGAGGCGCAGCTGGAACGGCTCGGGCAGCGGCAGAAGCAGCTGATCGCCGAGGCCGAGTCGCGCATCGAGGCCGAGGCGGTGGAGCTCGTCTCCACCACGGAGGCTCAACGGGCCTCCGTCCTGCAGTTGCGCGAAGACCTGGAGCGCTCAGCCCAGGCGGCCGTGGCGGAGGCGCTCAACGAGCTCGAGACGCACACGGCCGAGCGGCGCCGCGTGATCGAGGAGATCGCAGAGCGACTCCGTCGCCGGGAGGAGGCGCTCGCAGAGCAGATCGAGCGGAGCGAGCTCGAGGCAACCGGGCGGATCGAGGCATCCTTCGCCGACGTCGAGCGCCGTCAGGTCGAGCAACTGCAGCGCGTCGTCGCCCGCGAGACCGAGCGCTTCGCCGAGGCGGCGTCGCAGCAGCTCGACGTGACGGTGCGCAGCTCCCGCGAAGAGGCCGCGGTGCGCCTGTCCCGCGAGCTCGACCGGGCCGTCGAGACGTTCGTCCGCCAGGCTGACGCCGTGTTCGCCGATCGGCTCGCCCACACCGGCGAGAGCGGCCAGAAGCGGTTGGAGGCCCGCCTGCAGCAGGCGCAGAGCGCCTTCGAGCGCCAGAGCGAGGAGCTGACCGAGTCTTTCGGGCGCCGGATCGCGGAAGCCGACGCCGACCTCAGGCGCATGCTCGGCGCGCTCGCGGCCGAGGCGGAGGCCGAACGCGCGACGCTCGAGGCGAGGCTGGACGACCTCGCGCGGCGGATCGACGACGTGCACTCGGGCGTCCGGCGCGGCTGACGGGCCCACCGGAGCGCGCCAACTAAATGCGGGAGGGTTCGTCTAGTGCAACACGAACACTCGACGCACAATGGGTGAGACGACCGAGCTCATCGGCCGCGGCAACGAGCGGGCGAAGGTGGAGTCCTGGCGGCTGCACGTCCTGATGGAGGCCGGCTATCCACTCCCGCTCGCGGAGAAGATCGCGGCTGCGCTCGAGGCGGACCTGCACGAGGCGGTCGAGCTCGTCGGCAGGGGCTGCGATCCCCGCACCGCCGCCGAGATCCTGCTCTAGTTTTCGCGCAAGATCGGAATCCGCGAAAGCAGATTCCGATCGCGCCGAGACCCCTATAGGAGGCCGCGTTCGCGGCCTCAACTCTGCGACGCACGTTCGGAACCGCCAGCGGTTTCCGATCGCGCCAAGACCCCTAAACCGGGTCCGTAGGCGGCGACGAGGGCGGCGAGAGCCGCTCCGCCGCACCCGAGCGTGAATGCCGCGTCCACCCCCCACTCGTCGATCGCCACGCCGCCGAGGGCCGCTCCTGCGGCGAGCCCCGCCGAAACCGCGGTGCCGATCCACGCGAACGCCTCCGCGTGCGTCCCCCGCGCGGCGACCCGGTCGAGCAGGCCGTAGGCGGCCGCGAAGGACGGCGCGATCGGCAGGCCGGCGACGAACGCGAGCACCGCGAGCACAGCGAGCGAGGGTGCCAGCAGGAGCGGTGCGAGACCGATGGCGAGCAGCACCGACGAGATTCGCATGAGCGACCGCGGCTCTCGCGTCGTGCGGGCGCCCACGACGAGACCGCCGACCAGGCTGCCGGCGGCGAAGAGGGCGAGCGGCACGCCCCCGAGCGCAGCGCTGCCGTGGGCCTCGGCGAACGCCGGCATACCGACCTCCGCTCCGCCGAAGGCGAGGCCGCAGCACACGCCGAAGAGGACGATCGTGCGCACGCCGATCGCACCGAGCGCACCGGCGCGGCCGGCGCTCGCGTGCGCCTCGTCCGGCCGCCAGGCTCGCACGGGAGGTGTCGTAGCGAACACCGTGGTGCCGATCGCGCCGGCCGCCGCGGCGATCGCCAACCCGGCGACCGGAGCGAGCAGCCCCGCGGCGAGCGCGACGAGGAGCGGACCGACGACGAAGAAGATCTCCTGGAGCGAGGCTTCGAGCGCGTACGCAGTGGTGCGGAGGTTCGTCCCCTCCAGCAGGCGCGGCCAGAGCGTGCGCAAGGCCGCTCCGACCGGCGGGAGCAGCGCCCCGGCGACCGCCGCACAGCCACCGATGGCCACGAGCGGCGCGCCGGCGACCGCCAGCCCGCCCGCGGCCAGCAGCGCGAGCGGCGAGAGCAAGGCGCGGCGGAGCAGGATCCTCGCCGCGCCGCGGCGATCCATCAGCCTGCCGGCGACGGGCGAGCCGATCCCCGCCGAGACGAGGTAGGAGCCGCTCACGAGCCCGGCTGCGCCGTAGCTGCCGCCGCCGTCCCGCACCACGAGCAGGAGCGCTAGCGGCACCATCCCCATCGGCAGCCGCGCGACGAGCGCGGACGCGGTCAGCCGCCGCGCGTGCGGCGTCGCGAAGAGCGCGCGGTAACGGCCCGGCGTCGGGACGGAGGCGACGTCGTCCATCGACCGATCCTGCCATGCCTCCGGAGCCCCAGGTGGAGCCTCTAGGCTGGCGGGCGTGAAGATCGAGCCGCTCCACTACGGCGATCGCAAGGTCTACACCGTCGCGGGCTTCAACCGGGGCGTCGCGGACTGGCTCGCGCGCCTCCCGACGCTCTGGATCGAGGGCGAGGTGACGGAGCTGCGGCGTCACGAGCGCTGGGGCAGCGTCTTCTTCACGCTGAAGGACCCCGCCGACGGCGCATGCCTGCCCGCCTCGATGCGGCGCCGTGGGTTCGACGCGCTGCGCCTCGCCCTCGAGGACGGTGAGCGCGTGCACGTGTTCGGGCGCCCCGAGCTCTACGCGGCGAAGGGCGAACTGCGCCTACGCGTGCTTTCGATCGAGCGCTTCGGGCTCGGAGCGCACCTCGCGTCGATCGAGCGGCTGAAGCAGACGCTGACGGCCGAGGGTCTCTTCGACCCGGCCCGGAAGCGGTTGCTCCCGCGCTTCCCGCGGCAGATCGGGCTCGTCACCGGGAGCTACGCCGCCGCTAGGCACGACGTGGTCACGACGATCCAGTCGCGCTTTCCGGCCGCGCGCGTGCTCGTCGCCGAGACGCTGGTGCAGGGCCTACGCGCAGCAGCCGGGATCGTCGCCGCGCTGGAGGAGCTCAGCGGGCAACCGGAGGTCGACGTGATCGTCCTCACACGCGGCGGCGGCAGCTTCGAGGACCTCCTCCCGTTCAGCGACGAGCGCGTGGTGCGTGCCGTCGCCGGCTGCCCGGTGCCGCTCGTGTCGGCAGTCGGCCACGAGCAGGACACGCCGCTCTGCGATCTCGCGGCGGACGTCCGGGCGTCGACGCCGACGGCAGCCGGCAAGCTCGTCGTCCCGGACGTCGACGTGCTCCGGCGGGAGCTCGCGCGGGCGCACGCCGTCCTCGAGCGCGGCGCACGCCGGACACTCCAGCGCGAGCACGAGCGACTGCGCCGCGCTCATTCCGGGCTCGAGCGCGGCGCCCGCCGCACCCTGGAGCGCGACGGCCGGCGGATCGAGTCGCTGCGCGAGCGCCTGCGCCGGGCCCCTGCGCTGCTCGTCGAGCGCAGGCGCGGCGGGATCGAGCGGAGTGCCGGCCGCCTCGCCGCGCTTTCACCGCGGTCGACGCTCGCGCGCGGCTACGCGATCGTCCGGGGTCGGGACGGCGTCGTGCGCGCCGCGGCGGAGGTCGCAGCCGGAGACGCCGTCGCCGTTGAGCTCGGCCGGGGCAGCTTCGGCGCGCGCGTGGAGGAGGTATGCGAGTGACGGATCTCACCTTCGAGCAGGCGCAGCAGGAGCTGGAGGCGATCGTCGAGCGACTCGAGCGCGGCGGGCCGAGCCTCGACGAGGCGATCGCGCTGTGGGAGCGCGGCGAGGAGCTGCTGCGCTTCTGCGTCGCGAGGCTGGACACGGCTCAGGGGAAGATCGAGGAGCTCGCGAAGCGCAGCGAAGGCGTGGCACCCGGACCGGATCCGTTGGGCGCGCGCGGGCCGACTTAGTTGCTCTGAGCAACCAGGTCCGTCCCGAGCGCCCGCAGGTCGGCCTCGGCGGCCGCGGGGTCGCCCGAGAGCGCGATCGTCTCCACACCCGGGAGCGGCCCCTCGACCACGCCACCGAAGACGACGCAGCGCACCTGCGCCGCTCGGGCTGCCGCAGCCACTGCCGCGGGTGCCTTGCCGGCCAGGGTCGAGGCATCGACCCGCCCCTCCCCCGTCACGACGAGGTCGGCGGCCCGCAGCCGGTCCTCGAAGCTGATCGCACCGAGCACCCACTCGGCGCCGGCGACGAGCTCCGCGCCGAGCGCCGCAACGGCCGCGCCCAGGCCGCCCGCGGCGCCGGCGCCGGGTAGGGCCGCGAAGGGCACGAGCTGAGGCATCAGGGCGAGGCGCCGCTCGAGCCGAGTCACGTCGGCGGGCGAGGCGCCCTTCTGGGGGCCGAACATGCGCGGCGCCTCCCACAACGTCGTGCGCACGTCGCAGAGTGCGATCGCGCTCGCCGGCAGCTCCCCCAGCACCTCGCGCAGGCCGGCACCGCCGTCCATCGTCGCGGTGCCGCCGAAGCAGAGCACGAGCGCGCGCGGCTGCGCCTCGAGCGCGTGGAGCACGAGCTCGCCGAAGCCACGGCTCGACGCGGAGATGGGATCGAGGCACGCGGGGTCGAGGGGAACCGCAGCAGCCGCCTCCACGACCGCGGATCCGTCCGGCAACACGAGCCAGCGCGCGGGGTGCATCGCTCCGAACGCGTCCGGAACCCGGGCCTCGAGCCACTCGCCGCCGAGTACCGCGTACAGCACCTCGGCGGTGCCTTCGCCGCCGTCGGCGACGGGCAGCAGCTCGGCGGTGGCTCCGCCGGCACGGAGGCCCTCCCCCAGCGCTGCCGCGGCAGCGGCGGCGCTCAGCACGCCCTTGAGGCTAGCGGGAGACGCCAGCGCGAGCACGGCGCGCCTCGAGCTCCGCGATCGGCTCGGCGGGCTCCTCCCGGTTGGGCAGCTCTTCCACCACCTCGGGCAGCTTCCGCAGCGTGGCGAAGGAGAGCCCCTCGCGCGCGAGGAAGATCAGCCCGACGCCCACGCCGACGGACATCTCGACCACCTGGAGCACGAGCCCATACGCGAAGCCGGTCGAGTAGGCGACGCCGTACGGAACGAGCGGCAGCGCGACGGCGGCCTGGAGCAGGCCGATGTTGCCCGGCCAGAGCGGGAAGATCGTCGCCACGTTCATCAGCAACAGCACGAGCCCGGCGGCGGGCAGCGGCGCGTGGATGTCGAGGGCGCGCATCGCCACGTAGACGGCGAGCAGCTGGAGGAACCAACCCGCGCACTGGAGCAGGATGGCACCCGCAGCCGGCGCGGGCGCCTTCATCACCGACAGGCCCTGACGCGCCATCCCGAGCAACCGGAGCACCGGTTTCGCGTGATCGGACCGCGCCCGGTCGCCTCGGCGCGCGCTCAGCACCGCCATCGCGAAGAGCGCGACACCGAGAGCGGAGACGACGACGAGGCTCGTCACGGCCCAGGTCGGGATCTTCGCGGTCGCGAGCACGTAGCCGACGAGCAGCAGGGCGGGGATCACGTCGAAGAGCCGGTGCGCGAACACCGTGCCGACGAGCGCGACGCTCGTACCGCGGCCGTGGGTGGGCAGGCGGCGCCGCAGCACCGCGACACGCGCGAGCTCGCCGATGCGGCCGGGAAGGGCGGCATTGCCGAGCAGCCCGATCGCGAACGCCGAGAAGACGCGGTTGTAGGGCGGGTCGGGGGGATCGAGCGCCTGCACGATCGTCAGCTGCCAGGCCAGCGAGCGCGCCAGCACGGAGGCGAGGTTGAGACCGAGGGCGAAGACGATCCAGGCCCAGTTGACGAAATCGAACGCGTGGTAGACGACGTTCCAGTCGGGCCCCCGCCACCAGAGCAGGAAGCCGACGATCGCAAACAGCACGAGCACGCCGGCCGCCTGCACCCAGCGGCTGCGCAGGAGGCGCCTCACACCCGCTGCGGCGCCGGCAGAGCCGGAACCTCCGCTCACGCGGCGACCGTCGCGGCCGGGGCCCCGGTGACCGACTCGTAGATCCCGAGCAGCCGGCGGCCGATGTCGTCCCATGAGTAGCGTCCGACCGCGAGCGCGCGGGCCGCTGCCGCGAGCGCGAGTCGCCGCGACTCGTCCTCGACGAGCGCGACCATCGCGGCCGCGAGCGCGTCCGGGTCCCCCGGCGGCACTGCCACCGAGGTCTCGACGGTCATCACGTCGCGATACCCGTCGATGTCGGAGGCGATCACGGGGGTCGCGCAGGCGAAGGCTCGGGTCAGCACCATCCCGAAGCTCTCGCCGCCGAGGGAGGGCGCGACGAGGGCCTTCGCGGACGCGAGCTCCGCGGTCAGGTCGTCCTGGCTGAGAAACCCGAGCAGGTCGATCCCCTCGTCGGGGACGCGCAACCGCGTGAGCAGCAGCCGGACGGCGAGCGGGTCGGCTCCGGCGACCCGCAGCCGCGCTCCCGTCCGCCGCCGCACCTCGGGCCAGGCTCGCAGGAGCACGTGGAGTCCCTTGCGCTGCTCCTGACGGCCGGCGAAGACGAAGCGGTGCTCGCGACCGCCGGGGACGACTCCGTCCGGGATCAGAACGCCGTTCGGCACGATCTCGTACTCGCCGGGCAGCCAGCGCTGCGCCGAGGCGCGCGCCTGCTCGGAGACGGCGAGCCGCCGGTCGAGCCGCTCTTCCAGGAAGCCCCAGACGGGCGTCGCGAGCCGCATCCAACCGAGCTCGCCGCTCGCATGGTGCGTCCCCACGCTCGGCCCGTCCCAGAACGCGAGGGCCGCGATGCACGGGATCGGCGTCATCGGCTCGTGCAGGTGGAGCAGGTCGAAGCGCTCCTCGGCGAGTACGCGCCGCATGCGCAGGAGCGCGCGCGGGCTGAGGATGATGTTCGGCAGCGAGCCGTTGGCCGGGACGATCACGGAGCGGCCGACCGCGATCACGTCGTCCGGCGCCTCGCCGTGCCGGCCGACGCGGGGGTGCAGGACACGGGTGAACTGCCCGGGCGGGTCGTTGCCCATGATCAGCTTCACCTCGACGCCGAGGCGGCGCAGCGCGGCGGCCTGGAGCTCGGCGTGCTCGACCACGGCGCCCCAAAAGGACCACGAGAACGGCACGACGATCCCCACCTTCATCCTCGTGTCAGTCTATGACGGATCGGGAATACTTGCCGGCGCAAGGATCGTTTGGACGGTTGTAGTCCACGGAGGGGGATCGCGATGCAGCTCGAAGGGATCCACCACATCACGCTGATCACGGGCGACGCTCCCGGCAACGTCGACTTCTACACGCGTGTTCTCGGCCTGCGGCTCGTCAAGAAGACGGTCAACCAGGACGATCCGACCGTCTACCACCTCTTTTACGCCGACGAGGCAGCGAGCGCCGGCGCCGACCTCACCTTCTTCGAGTACCCCGGCGCGCGCCGCGGCCGCGCCGGTGCGGGGATGGTGCACACGATCGTGTACCGGGTTGCCTCGGAGGAGGCTCTGGGCTTCTGGGCCGACCGGCTCAGGGCGGAGGGTGTCGCCGTCGAGCGCTCCGCGAGCGGGCTGACGTTCGAGGACCCCGAGGGGATGAGCTTCGAGCTCGCGGCCGTGGAGACCGCCGACGAGCCGCTCGCCGCCGAGCACCCGGAGATCCCGCCCGAGCTCGCGCTCCAGGGGTTCGAGGGGGTGAGAGCCTACAGCGCCGACCCGGAGCGGAGCCGGCCGCTGCTCGAGGAGACCCTGGGCTTCCAGCCGAAGGACGATGCCGCCTGGGAGGCTCGCGGCGAGCGGCGCGGCGGCTGGATCACGTACGACCCGCCGCCCGAGGAGCGCGGGATCGGCGGCGCCGGCACGGTCCACCATGTCGCATGGGCGACGGAGATCGCGGAGCAGGAGGCTTGGCAGCAGCGCGTGGCGGAAGCCGGCTACCAGCCGACGCCGGTGATCGAGCGCTTCTACTTCAAGTCGGTCTACTTCCGCGAGCCGAGCGGCGTGCTCTTCGAGCTCGCGACGCTCGGGCCGGGGTTCGCGACCGACGAGGACCCGGAGCACCTCGGCGAGCGGCTGTCGCTGCCGCCCGCCTTCGAGCACCTGCGCGAGCAGATCGAGCCGGCTCTGACCCCGCTGCCGAATCCGAGGGAGTCGTGGCAGAGCCGCTGATCGGCGCGCGCGTGCGGGAGCCGGTCGGGCAGCCAGAGGGAGCGCTGGTCCTCCTGCACGGGCGCGGCGCCGACGAGCACGACCTCCACCCGCTGCTCGACGCCCTCGATCCGGAGCGCCGCCTGCTCGGCGTGACGCCGCGCGGGCCCCTGTCACTCCCGCCGGGAGGCGCGCACTGGTACGCGCTCGGAGGGCTGCCCACGCCCGATCCCGATACGTTCTGGCCCACATTCGAGGCGGCCTCGTCGTGGCTCGACGAGCTTCCAGTCCCGCTCGAGCGCACGGTGCTCGGCGGCTTCTCGCAGGGCGCGGTGATGAGCTGGGCGCTCGGCCTCGGCCGCGGTGCCGCGAAGCGGCCGGCCGCGATCATCGCCCTGTCGGGCTTCATGCCGCAGGTGGACGGCCTGGAGCTCGCGCTCGCAGGACTCGAGGGCTACCCGATCGCGATCGGTCACGGCACCTACGACGAGGTCATCCCGGCGCAGTTCAGCCGCATGGCCCGCGAGCGACTCGAGCCGGCCCGCCCCGACCTGCTCTACCGCGAGTACCCGCTCCCGCACACGATCGATCCCGGGTTCCTGCCGGATCTGCGCGACCTCGTGGCGCGCGCGCTCGCCGGGTAAGCTCGCCCGATGATCGACGGCGGGCTCGCCGAGCTCCACACGCATCTCGGGGGCTCGGTCGCCTCCGACATCCTCTGGTCACTGGCCCACGAGCAGGGGATCGCGCTGCCGGTGAAGGACTACTGGGAGTTCGACGCGCTCGTAACCGTGTCCGACCCGCGCGGCGTGGAGGACCTGAACGCGCTGGACCGCATCTACCACTGGACCGAGCTGATCCAGAGCTCTCCGATCGCGGTGGAGCGCTCGGTGCACGGGGCGATCGGCGGCGCCTACCGGAGCCAGCGGATCACGACGCTCGAGCTCCGCTTCAACCCGATGAAACGGAACCGGAGCGGCGAGCGCGACCTCGACCACGTCATCCTCGCTGCGATCCGCGGCCTCGACCGCGCCTCGATCGAGTACCCGCAGGTGCGCTGCGGGCTGATCCTGATGATGGACCGGACGTTCACGCAGCGCCAGAACGAGATCGTGGTCGAGAAGGCGATCCGCTGGGCCTCGCGCGGTGTGGTCGGCGTCGACATCGCAGGCCCGCGGCCGGGCGGCGGGCGCTACGACTACACCCAGGTCGCGCCCATGATCGAGGCTGCCCGCACGGCAGGGCTCGGGATCACGATCCACGTGGGCGAGGAGGGCGAGACGGGCGCAGCCGAGATCCGCGAGGTCGTCGAGCACCTGCGCCCCGATCGGATCGGCCACGGCATCCTCGCGGCCGGCGACCCGGAGCTGATGCGCCTGCTGCGCGAGACGGGAGTCGTGCTGGAGATCTGCCCCACCTCCAACCTGCTCACGAAGGCGCTGGCGGACGAGGACGCCTTGCGCACGACCGTTCGCGCGTTCGTCGAGCACGGGGTCGCCTTCACGATCGCGACGGACGGCCCCGAGATGATGCGCACGCACCTCCGCGACGAGCTCGAGCTGCTGGAGCGGATCGGCGCGCTCACGGCCGGCGAGCTCGACGAGGCGAACCGGCGCGGCCACGAGGCCAGCTTCATCCGCGACTAGCGCGCGCGTGCGATACTGGCCGCATGAAGGGTGCGCAGAAACCGAAGAAGGTCGGCAAGAAGGCGCCGCAGAAGTCGCTGAAGGAGAAGCGCGCCGAGAAGCGCGCCGCGGCGAAGACCAGCCGCCCGCTCGACGCTTAGCTAGCCGGCGCAAGATCGGGATCTGCGGAAGCAGATCCCGATCGCGCGAAGACCCCTGAAGGGGCCGCGGCCCACCGCCCTAGGCGGCGCGTTCGCCCGTCGAGCTAGCGGCCGTTCACCTGCGAGCGCTGGTGGGCCAGGAACTCGAGTAGGTCCGACCGGGTCAGGATCGCGGTCGGGCGGCCGGCGGCGGCCACCACGACGGCTGCGCTCGGCCCCGAGAGGTCGGCGAAGACCTGATCGAGCGAGTCGGTCACGTCGACGGCGGCGAGCGGGGGCTGCATCACGACCGCGACGTCCTCGTTCATCGCATCCGGGTTCTTGAAGACGCGGTCGAGCACGCCGCGCTCCTGCAGCGAGCCGACGACGTCGGCGAGCGAGTCGGCGCCCGCGTGGCGCACCACGGGCAGCTGCGAGATCGAGTAGCGCTGCATCAGGTCGATCGCCGCCCCGACCTTCTGGTGCGAGGCGATCGTGACGAGGTCGGGCACCTCGTGCTCCTCGCCGCGCTTGAAGCGCAGCACCTCGTCGATCGTCGGCGCGGGCGCCTTCCGCTCCAGAAAGCCGTACTGGAGCATCCAATTGTCGTCGTAGAACTTGGAGAGGTACGAGCGGCCGCTGTCGGGGAGGATGGTCAAAATCGGTGCCTCGGGGCCGAAGTCGCGCGCGACCTGGAGCGCCGCCCAGACCGTCGTGCCCGCGGAGCCGCCGCCGAGGATCCCCTCCTCCCGGGCGAGCCGCCGCGCGGTCACGAACGAGTCGCGGTCGGACACGCGCACCCAGCGGTCGACGATGTCGCGCGCCATCGTCACGGGCCACGTGTCCTTACCGATCCCCTCCACGAGATAGGGGTGCGTCTCCTCCGAGGTGTAGACGGAGCCCTCCGGGTCGGCGCCGACGATCAGGATCTCGGGGTCGCGCTCCTTCAGATAGCGACCCGCTCCCGAGATCGTGCCTCCCGTGCCCACGGAGACCACGACGGCAGCGAGCTCGCCCCCCGTCTGCTCCCAGATCTCCGGACCGGTCGTCTCGTAGTGCGCCTGAGGGTTGGACATGTTCGAGTACTGGTCGGGCTTGAAGCCGCCCGGGATCTCCTCGGCTAGTCGGTCGGAGACCGAGTAGTAGCTCTCGGGCGAGTCGTGCTCGACGGCGGTCGGCGTGATCACGACCTCGGCCCCGTAGGCCCGCAGCATCGAGATCTTCTCCTGGCTCATCTTGTCGGGCATCACGAAGATGCAGCGGTAGCCGCGGCTCGCCGCCGCGATCGCCAGCCCGACGCCGGTGTTGCCCGAGGTGGGTTCGACGATCGTGCCGCCCGGCCGCAGCTTGCCCTCGCGCTCGGCGGCGTCGATCATCGCCATCCCGATCCGGTCTTTGTTCGAGCCGCCCGGATTCAGGTACTCGAGCTTGGCGAGGAGCTGCGGCTGCACGTCCCGGCCGATCCGGTCGAGTCGCACGATCGGTGTCCCGCCGACGAGCTCGAGCAGCGTGGGGTACTCGCGAGCCATGGGCAGCGGAAGCCTACCGAGCAGGCCCGTTGCCTCGATCTCCCGTCGGATCGCCCCGGAGGGCGCTCCAGCCGAGCACCCCAGTCAGGCCCGTCAGCTGCTCGCCGACAGTGAGCCCGTGCTCGCCGACCTCGCACTGCCACAGCCCCTTGGCGTGATCCGAGCCGCGCATCTTCAGCACACCAATCGATCGGCGCACCTCCGACTCGATCTCGATGTAGCGCAGCAACACGATGTTGTGGAAGAGGAACGAGAGGTCGACGAGGGGGTCGACGGCCCCGGCCAGAGTCGCCGTCTCGCTCGTGATCAGCGCCGAAGCCCCGCCCGCGCGGATGAAGCCTGCGAGCGCTCGCGTGTAGGCGGGAAGCCGCTCGAGCTCCCGGGCGGCGAACACGAGCTCGCCGAGACTGTCGACCGCAACCCGCCGCACGTCCCCGGCGGCCAGCTCCGCCCGCACTGCGGCGGCGACCCTGTCGAGATCGAGCTCCTCGCCCGGCACGTGGTTGATCACGAGCTGGCCGGACTCCAGCGGCGCGAGCAGGTCCCAGCCGAACCCGGCCGCCTTCTCGACGAGCTGCGCCGCGGTCTCCTGGAACGAGACGTAGAGACAGCGTCCGCCCTCGTCCAGCCCCTGGACGACGAAGTGCAGCGCGAACGCCGTCTTGCCGGTGCCCGACGGCCCCCCGATCGCCGTGGCTTCGCCGGCGTGGATGCCGCCGCCCATCAGCTCGTCGAGCTTGGGGATCCCGGTTGCGATCCGCACTCCCACGGGTGCGTCGGTCTTCTGCGGCGTCGGGATCGTCTCGAGCCGCGGATACACGGTGATCCCCGGCTTGGCGATCGTGAACGAGTGCTTCCCGCCGAGGTGGGCGGAGCCGCGCAGCTTGCGCAACCGCAGCCAGCGCCGGTCGACCGGCTCGCGCGCCTCATAGGCGAGCTCGACGATCCCGTCGGCGAGCGAGAACTCGGCGGAGCCGCCGAGCTCCTCGGCGGAGTACTCGCCGAGGAAGAGAACGACCGTGTCGCTGTGCGCCACCCTGCCGGACAGGTCGTAGATCAGCTTGCGCAGCGCAGCCTTTTCGACGAAGTCCCGGATCGACTTGGCGCTGTCGATCACGACGACGGCCGGCCGGCGCTCGAAGCACGTGCGCACGATCTCGGTGATGAGGGGGCCCAGCGGGTCGCCGTCCGGCCCTCGCTCCTCCGTCATGATGTCGCCGAGGTGGATGAACTCGACGCGCTCCTCCAGCGCGTTCGGGTCGAAGAACTCGAACGACTCGAGGTAGCTG
>Ga0136620_10000365_pt1 | contig 20885 bp, 22 predicted proteins | sample AntDrymUQ4162106_2_FD_104806 | JGI IMG/M metagenome (GOLD analysis project Ga0136620, IMG submission 104806) | Polar desert sand microbial communities from Dry Valleys, Antarctica - metaG UQ416 (21.06) | ecosystem: Environmental > Terrestrial > Soil > Desert | place: Antarctica: Dry Valley... | reverse complement strand
TCGAGCGCGGCGCGAACGCGGAGTACGTCGCCGTGCGTGAGGCCGGCGCGATCGCCCAAAAGCCGACAGGGCTGACGTACGAGGAGGCGGCGGCTATCCCCGACGGCTCGCTGCTCGCGCTGAGCTGCCTGCGACCGGCGGATCCGCTGCAGGGGAAGAGCGTCCTCGTCTACGGCGCCGCGGGCTCCATCGGAACGGCCGCGGTCCAGCTACTCGCGCACCACTTTGAGGCCGATGTGACAGCGGTGTGCGACACGAAGGACGTCGAGCTCCTGCGGTCGCTCGGCGCGCCGAACGTCCTCGATCGCTCTCGAGAGGACTTCACGAGGAACGGCAAGACGTACGACGTGATCTTCGACGCGGTCGGCAAGCACTCGTTCCGCCGCTGCCACCGCTCGCTGAAGCCCGGCGGGGTCTACATCAGCATGGACCTCGGGTTCATGTACCACGTGCCACTCGTCGCTCTCGTCACACGGTTCATCGGAAGCAGGCGTGCGACGCTCGGCATCGGCCGCTATCGCAAGGAGGACCTCCTCCTCGTCAAGGAGCTCGTCGACGCGGGCAAGTACCGGCCTGTGATCGACCGGCGGTACGCGCTCGACGAGATCGTCGACGCGACCCGCTACGTCGAGACCGGCCAGAAGACGGGCAACGTCGTGCTCCGCGTGAGCGAGGCTGCGCGCGTCGAGCAGCCCGAGCCCGCCGCGAGCAACGACGCGCCGTGAGGCGGGATGAGACCACGCTCGCCCATGCGGATCACGCGCACCATCGCGGGCACTCGCACGGCCTGGTCGACCCGTCGATCAAGCGCCCGCGCGCCGGACTTAGCGCAGTCGCGATCAGCCTTGCCGTCCTCGGGCGACCGGGCTCGCGCAGGCTGCACTCTTCGCCTTCACCCACAGCGTCGCTCTCCTCGCCGACTTGATCCACAACGTCGGCGACGCCCTCACGGCTGTCCCGCTAGGGATCGCCTTCCTGCTCCGCAGCGAGCGATCAGCCCCCTCGTCGCGCTCTACCAGAGCATCGTCCGCCTCTTCGATCCGCAACCGCTCACGCACCTCTGGGTGCTCGCAAACGATCCGCGTGGCTAGCCCGGCGAGACCGCGAAGAGCAGGAACTGCGTGAACTGCGCCGGGGCGAAGTTGTTGTCGCTGACGAGGACGAGCGAGCGGCGCCCGTCGGGGAGATCCGGGCCGAAGGCCATTCCCTCGACGTTGTCGAGCGGGAGTCCTAGCACGTCGAGGTCGAGCAGCAGCGTCTTCGCGGCCGGTTGCACGGTGCCGAGCAACGACGTGAGGCTGTCGAAGCTGTTGACGTCGTCCGCTCCGGGCAGAGCGACGCGGTACAGCCTGATCGTGTTGCCGGTACCGGGCGCTCCGACCGAGAACGACCGCTCCATCGCGAGCAGGAACTGGTTGTTCAGCGGCAGCAGCTCGACGAGGCCGCTCACCGCAAACGCGCTCGCGGGGACGGATGGCTCGGCGATCGGGTCGGTCCAGTAGACGTACTGCCGGTCGAGGCGGCCCGTCTGGAGGTTGTAGCGGAGGAGACGCGCCGGGCTGCCGGCCCCGAGGGTCGCGGGCGGCCCGTCCTGTGCGAGCGCCGCTTCGGTGCCGGTGAAGAGGAAGCGGCCGTTCGGCGCCGTCGCGGCGCTCTCGAAGCCGAGATTCTGGCGAACGCCGCGTGATCCGGCAGCATCCGGCAGGAACGCTGCGGGCACAGGCAGCGCGCGCAGCTGGCGGCCGTCGAGGGCGAACTCGCGCACCCACGGGTCGATCAGGCGGCTCGCGAAGCCCTCGGACGTGAGCACGAGCGTGTCGTCCTTCGTCAGCGCGAGACCTTCCGGGTCGAGGCTGAACGGCGCGAACGGCTGGCCCGACGCGTCGCGTAACGTCGTCACGGCGTCGATCTGCACCGCCGGGAAACCGCCGCCGACCGTGATCCGCAGGGTGTAGAAGCGCGCGCCGACCTGATCGTCGGAGAGCGCGTAGAACACGCCACGGCTCTCGTCGTAGGCGAGACCGGAGAGGCCGCCGAACGTGGTGCCGCCGTACAGCGTCCCGGTCGGGAGGATCCGCTGGCCCAGGAACTCCAGGCCGGGCGTACGTGCTTGAGCTGGAGGCGCTGCGGCCGCTCCAGTCGCGAGCACCGGCGTGAGCACGAGCGCGACCACTACGAGCCGCACAAACCTGGTCAGTACGAACCCCATGACGAACCTCCGGTCGCTAGCGAGCTGCCGGAGCCGACCCTAACCCCTCCGGACTCGTCGGGCGAGTGGACGCGCGGTGGACACAAGGGCTGATTCCCCTTCCCGGCCTCTAGACTGGCCGGGCATGGAGCGCGCGGAGATCGCGGTCGTCGGCGCGGGAATCACCGGCCTGTCGATCGCCTGGCACGCGCTCGAGCGTGGCTTCACCAGAGTGGTGGTGTACGAGAAGACGGGCGTCGGCGCGGGCGCGTCGGGGGTGCAGCCGGGCGGCATCCGCCAGCAGTGGTCGACCTCGGTCAACTGCGTGCTCACCCGCGACTCGCTCGCGTTCTACAGGGACGTCGGAGAGCGGCTCGGCGCCCGCGTCGACCTCCGCTTCGACGAGTGCGGCTACCTCTTTCTCGCGCACTCCCAGCAGGAGCTCGATCGACTCGCGGGTGCGGTCGTCCTCCAGCACAGCCTCGGCGTGCCGTCGCGCCTCCTCTCGCCGGAGGAGGCGGCCGCGCTCGTGCCCGGACTCGACGTCGAGGGGGTCGCCGGGGCCGGCTTCTGCCCTGAGGACGGTTACTTCGACCGGCCTCAGGCCGTCGTCGAGGCTTTCGCCGAGGCGGTCGTACGGGGCGGCGCGGAGATCAGCCCGGCCGAGGTGATCGCACTCGAGGAGCGCGACGGCGGCTGGACGCTCCGGCTCGCGGACGGCCGTACGGCGGGCGCCGAGCACGTTGTCGTCGCTGCGGGCTACGACGCGCCGGGGCTGCTCGCAACCGTCCGCTCTCCCGTCCCGATCGCGCGCGAGGCGAGGTACCTCTTCTACAGCGAGTCGATCAACGAGCGCCTGCTCGAGCCTCTCGTCGTCTCGTCCGAGCGGCAGTTCGCGGCCAAGCAGCTGGCGAACGGCCGGGTGCTGGCAAGCCATCTGCGCGCGACGGGCGATCCCGCAACCGACCGGGAAACCTGGAGCCGCCACGTCCGCAGCTGCATGCTCGAGTTGCTGCCACGGCTCGAGTTCGTCTCGCTGCCGCTCCTCGTGGAAGGCTTCTACGACGTGACACCCGACCATCAGGCGATCGTCGGTGCGGTTCCCGGCCGGCCGGGACTCTGGATCGCCGCCGGCTTCAGCGGTCACGGCTTCATGATCGCACCCGAGATCGGCCGCGCTGTCGCGGCGCAGCTCTGCGGCGAGGAGCCGGAGGCGACCATCGCCGAGCTCGCCATCGAGCGTTTCGCGCGCGGCGCTCTCCTCCCGGAGTCGAGCGTCGTGTGAGCGAGCTCGCCCAGCTCGGCGCCAACGGCCTCGTCACGGGCTCGATCCTCGCGATCGCCGCCGTCGGCGTCTCGCTCGTGTACGGGATCCTGCGCATCGTCAACTTCGCCCACGGCGACTACCTCACCTTCGGCGCTTACGTCGCGCTGCTCGTCAACGTCGCCTGGGGAGGCCACATCGTTCTCGCGGCGCTCGGTGCGGTCGTGGTGACCGCACTCCTCGCCACCGGGCTCGAGTTCGCGCTCTGGAGGCCGCTGCGGCGAAAGCGCGCGGGCCTCTTCAGCCTCTTCATCGCGGCGATCGGTCTCGCGCTCGTCCTGCGCCACGTGATCTTCCTCGCCGCCGAGGCGAGGCCGCGCCGCTACGACGTCGACGTGTTCCAGGTCTACGAGCTCGGCCCGATCCGGCTCTCGCAGAGCCAGTCGGTCGCGGTCGGGATCGCGCTGACGGCGATCGTGCTCGTCGGGCTGATGCTCGCGCGGACAGGCCTCGGGAAGGCGATGCGCGCCCTCGCCGACGACCGCTCGCTCGCTGCGGTCGCGGGCATCGACGTCGACCGCACCATCGTCGTCACCTGGATCCTCGCCGGCGGGCTGGCGGGCGTCGCGGGGCTGCTGCAGGCGTTGATCCTGAACGCCTTCAATCCGAACTTCGGCTCGCTGCTCTTGCTGCCCGTCTTCGCTGCGGTCGTCCTGGGCGGAATCGGGAGCGCCTACGGCGCGCTCACCGGCGGGCTCGTGCTCGGCCTGGTGATGGAGGTCTCCACCTGGAGCGCCCTCGCCGGCGGGGCGCCGCCGGTCTACAAGCCGGTCGTCGCCTTCGCCGTGCTCATCCTCGTCCTCCTCGTCCGCCCGCAGGGCGTGTTCGGCAAGGTGCGCGTGCTGTGACGATCCTCTCGCTCGAGTTCTGGGCGTTCGTCGGCGTCGTCGCCGGCATCTACACGATCCTCGCGCTCGGGCTCCAGGTTCAGTTCGGCTTCACCGGGCTCCTGAACTTCGGCCACGCGGCGTTCATGGCCGTCGGCGCCTACACGATGGCGATCCTCGTCGTGAAGGCCGCGTTCCCGCTCTGGGCCGCCTGCCTCGCCGCGCTCGCGGCGGCGATCGCCTTCGGGCTCCTGCTGGGCCTGCCGACGCTCCGTCTGCGCGCCGACTACCTCGCGATCACGACGATCGCCTTCGCCGAGATCATCCGCTACGTCGCGATCAATCAGCAGGGCCTGACCGGTGGGCCTGTCGGGACGATCGCCCTCGCGGGGCCGGGCCGCGCGGCGTCGTACAACACCGAGTGGCTGGAGCTCCAGCGGACGGTGCAGGGCTGGCTCGAGGCGCTGATCGGCGACTCGGCGACTCGCGACGTGACGATGCTCGCGATCGTGTGGACGGTCGCGCTGGCTCTGCTCGTCCTCGTCGATGCGGCCCTCCGCTCGCCGTGGGGTCGCGTGCTCCGCGCGATTCGCGAGGACGAGGACGCGGCGTCGGCGCTCGGCAAGAACGTCTTCGCCTACAAGCTCCAATCGCTCGCGCTCGGCGCCGTCCTGGCGGCAATCGCGGGCCTCGCCTTCGCCTTCCAGTTCTCCTTCTTCAGTCCCGGGGACTTCGACCCGCTCGTGACCTTCTTCGCCTACACCATCGTCATCCTCGGTGGGGCGGCACGGAACTGGGCGCTCCCCGTCGGCGCCCTGCTCTTCGGCCTGATCTTTGCCGGGACCCGCTTCTTCGACTTCCCGCCCTTCACTTTCTTCGACTCTGCCGAGCGGGCCTACCTGCGCCTGATCGTGATCGGGCTGATCCTGATCGGGTTGATGCTCTTCCGCCCGCAGGGGCTCTTCGGCAAGCGGGAGGAGATGGTGCTCGAATGAGCGCGCTGCTCGAGACGCGCGGCGTCCGCAAGCAGTACGGCGGCGTTCAGGCGGTCGACGCGGCCACACTGTCGGTCGAGCCGCGCTCGATCACCGCTCTGATCGGACCGAACGGCGCTGGGAAGACGACGCTCTTCAACGTCGTCTCGGGCTTCACGCGTCCGGACGCGGGGTCGGTGCTGCTCGGGGGGGAACGCATCGACGGGCGCCCGCCGCACGCCATCGCGCGGCGCGGGCTCGTGCGGACGTTCCAGACGCCGAAGGCGCTGACGCGGATGAGCGTGCTCGAGAACCTACTCCTCGCAGCGCCGCGGCAGCCGGGCGAGCACATCTGGCGTCTCGTGGCGGCGCCGCGGGCGGGCCGCACGCGTGAGCGCGAGATCCGGGAGCACGCGCTCGATCTCCTCGGGCTCGTCCGCCTCGAGGGGCTTGCGGGAGCCTACGCCGGGACGCTCTCGGGCGGACAGCGGAAGCTACTCGAGCTCACGCGCGCGCTGATGACGGAGCCCCGGCTCGTCCTGCTCGACGAGCCGATGGCCGGCATCAACCCGACGCTCGGCGCGCAGCTGCTCGACCGGATCCGGACGCTACGCGAGAAGCAGGGCCTGACCTTCCTGCTCATCGACCACGACCTCGACGCCGTCATGTCGGTCAGCGACCGGGTGATCGTGATGAGCGAGGGGCGTGTGATCGCGGCCGGCACACCGGCCGAGGTTCGCGCCGACCCGCTCGTGGTCGATGCCTACCTCGGCTCCCACGCGGGAGAAGCACGGTGAGCGAGGAACCGCTACTCGCAACCGTCGACCTGAGCGCCGGCTATGGCGAGCTCGAGATCCTGCACGGAGTCTCGATGTCGGTTCCGTCCGGCGGCTTCGTCTGCGTGATCGGGCCGAACGGGGCCGGGAAGTCGACCCTGTTGAAGGCGATCTACGGACTCGCAGACCGACGTGGCGGGAGCGTCCGCCTCGCGGTGGAAGGCGGCGAGCGCGAGCTCACGGGGCTGCCTCCGCACGAGCTGACTCGGCTCGGCCTCAACTACGTACCGCAAATCGAGAACGTCTTTCCGAGCCTGTCCGTCCAGGAGAACCTCGAGATCGGCGCCGTACCGACGCCGGGCCGCCTGGCCGAGCGCCTCGAGGCGATCTTCGAGACGTTTCCAGTCCTGCGCAGTCGCCGCCGGCAGCGGGCGGGAACGCTCTCCGGCGGAGAGCGGCAGATGCTCGCGCTCGCGCGCGCGCTCATGCCCGAGCCGCGGCTGCTCCTGCTCGACGAGCCGTCCGCCGCCCTCGCACCGGCGGTGGTCGATCAGCTCTTCGAGCGGCTCGTCGAGATCAACAGCTCGGGGATCGCGATCCTGATGGTCGAGCAGAACGCGCGTCGGTCGCTCGCCCTCTCCGACTACGGCTACGTGCTGGAGCTGGGGCGGAACCGGTACGAGGGCCCGGGCTCGGAGCTGCTCGACGACCCGAAGGTGCTGGAGCTCTATCTTGGTGGCGCAAGCTGACTACTACTCGAGCTGTGCCTCCACCTCGACCTCGACGAGCATCTCCTCCGCGATGAACCCCGCGACGTAGAGGGTCGTATTCGCGGGGTCGACGCCGCCGAGCAGCTCCCGGTGCGCACGAACCGCCTCGCGCCAGTCCGCCTCGCGCGTGAGGTACAGGCGTGTTCGGATCACGTCCTCGTGCCTGCCGCCCAGCTGGCGGACGGCCGCGAGAGCACGCTCGAGGGAGCCGCGTGTCTGTGCGTAGGTGTCGCCGGGGTGGCCGACCTCTCCGTCCGGAGTGACATCGCCGGTGCCGCTCACCGCGATCCGGTCGCCGTGACGCGCCGCGCGCGAGTACCCGGCCACAGCCTCGAAGCCGCCACCGTCCCGGAAGCGCTCGGCCACTAGCCTCCGAACGTGAACGTCTCGAGCGTCGCGACCTCTCCGCCGTCGAACTGCCACACCTCGTAGATCGCCGAGCCCGGATCGCCGTTCTCGTCGAAGTTGATCGGTCCCCAAGCGCCCTCGTAGTCCACGTCCTCGCCCGCGAGGATGGCCTCAATCGCCTGGTCGAGCTCCTCGAACGTGTACGTCTCACCGGGCGGACCCGAGACGGCGGCGAGCTCCTCCTTGAGCTCCGCCGGCTCCGACGAGCCGGCCTGAAGCGCGGCGAGGAACGCCACCATGACCGCGTCGAAGGAGGCCCCCTCAAAGCCCGTCAGCGGCGTCCCCTCCTCCGCCTCCGCCGTGAAGAGCTCGTCGAAGGCGTCGCGCGCCGGAGCGTCCTCGGACGTCGGCGCCGTGCCGCGGAGCCCGTCGGTCGCCTGCGCGCCGATCTTCTTCAGCTCGTCGGCGTTGCGCATCGCCTCCGTCATGAAGGACTTCGTCGGATCCCAGCCGCCGGCGCGCACGAGCGCCGGCCCGACCTTCGCGAAGGTCTCGGGAAAGTCGATGATCACCCAGCCGTCCGGGTTGCCCCTCGCGAGCTGCTGCGCCTCGGTGTCGAACGTCGCCGCTTCTGGATTCCAGCTCACCGAAGCCCCGACCGTGCCGCCACCCTCCTCCCAGCCCTCCTCGAAGAGCTGCTTGAGCGCGGTTCCGAAGGCGTCGTTGCGCGCGCCGACGTTGATCGTCGCGTCTGCGCCGAACGCATCCGCTACGGCGTCGACGAGCGCGCTCCCCTGGAGCGTGTCGGAGGAGAGGATCCGGTAGACGTAGCCGTCGTCCTCGAGGTCGGAGATCTCGGGTGCGGTCGACGTCGGTGAGATCAGAACGATCTCGTTCGGCGTCGCGACGGACTGGGCGATCGGGATCGTTACCGAGCTGGCCATCGTCCCGAGCAGGACGTGGACGTCGTCCGTCTGCACGAGCTTCGTCGCGGCCTCGACGCCGGCCTGTGACTTGCCGCCGTCGTCCTCCACGCCGACCAGCTCGACGCTCACGTCCGAGACGCCCGCAGTCCCGAGCGCGTCGGTGATCTGGTCGACCGCGATCCGCGCAGCCTCCGCCTGTGACGGCCCGAAGGAGGCGAGGTCTCCCGTCAGCGGGAGGACGGCGCCGATCCGGAGCTCGAACGACGGCGCCTCGGCGGCCGCGGTCTCCGTCTCGGCCGTGGTCTGCTCCGTGGGAGCGGCCTCCTCGTCGTCGTCCCCTCCGCAGCCTGCCGCTGCGAGCGAGCCCAGCCCGACGAGCACGACGGCGAACAGACGGACGAGCGCGAGCATCGAGTCCTCCTCAGGCGTGATCCCGGCCGACGCGATCATAACCCCGCCTACCGCAGGGCGGGAAGCACGCGCGAGACAAGCAGCTCGACGCCGCGCCGGTCGGTGAGCCCGTGCGGCGTGCCGAACTCCACCCTGGTCGCGCCCGCCTCGTAGAGGGCCTGGGCTTGCGCGGCGACCTGCTCGGGCGTTCCCGAGAACGCGAGGCGATCGAGCAGGTCGTCCGGGATCAGCTCGCCTGCCGCACGCTGGTCGCCAATGTCGACGAGGCGCCCGACCTGCTCGACGAGCGCCGGCGGCGCGCCGAGCGTCGGGTCGAGCCCGGCGACGACCGGGAAGTACAGCGCTGCCTCCGCGCGCGCCCGGCGTCGGGCTGCGGCTCCGTCCTCGTCCACCACCGTCACGGCGCCGACGACGATCCCGACCGCGTCATTGCCGATCCGGCTGCGCATCACCGGCACGAGCGCAGGATTGGCCGTGCCGCCGATCTTGACCTCGCGCGCGATCGTGCCCGCGAGCGCGGCCAGCCTTTCCCCCCAAGTCCCGATCAGCAGAGGGATGCTCCTTCGGAGCGGCTCATAGCGGAGGCGCGCACCGCGCGCGAGCGAGAAACGCTCGCCTGCGAAGCCGCTCGCGTCGCCCGCGAGCAGCCGCGTGACGACCTCGATCGCCTCGCGCAACGCCGTCAGCGGCCTCGTCGTGTCGAGCCCGAGCTCGTCGAGCCACGATCCCCGGACGAGGCCGAGAAAGGCGCGGCCGTCCGACGCGGCATCGAGCGCCGCCGCCTGGCCGGCGATCTCGACCGGGTGGAGCGTGAACGGATTGAGCCCGGCCGGCCCGAGCCGGACGCGCTCGGTCACCCGCGCCATCACCAGCAGCGGATAGATCGCCGGCTGGAAGAACAGGTCCTGGTACACGGCGACGACATCGGCGCCGCCGCGCTCGGCCAGCCGCGCGAGCTGCTCGTACTCCTCCGGCGACTTGTCACTCTGGAAGCCGAGCCCGACCTCGACGGCCGTCACGTGAGGTCTTCGGCCCGCATCGTCCGCTCACCGATCCGCTCGATCCGCATGATCAGCCGTTCCTCGGCGTCCGGGCAGGCGACGAACGTCTCCTGCTCGAGCCAGTCCTCGTCCGGGAGCTTCCGCTGCTTGGCCGGGATGAGCGGGAAGACGGCGGAGAGCGCGTAGAGGCAGAAGTGGCGACCTGCGGGAATGCGCACGCGGTTGCTCTCGGTCACCTCGAAGTAGTCCCCCGGCGAGAGGCCGCACACGGAGCGGCCTTCGATGCGCTCGACGGTCACACGCAGGTCGAAGATCCGCATGCCGGGCATCGACCGGAACGTAGCGCATTGCGAGCTGACGCCTTCCTGAGAGGGCCGACGTCAGATTCCGTTGCTCGACGTGCCGAAGCGGGCGAGCAACTCGCGGCGGCTGTGAATCCCGATCTTCGCGAAGACGGACTTGAGGTGGTCCTGGACGGTGTGACGCGAGATGAACAGGCGTTCTGAGGCCGCACGGGTATCGAGCCCGGCGACGACCGAGCCGACCACCTGACGTTCGCGCTGCGTGAGCGCGTAGATCCGGCAGAGGCGGTCGAACGCCTCGCCTGCCGTGGCTGCCCGCAGCGTGACCGCGATCGTCCCATCGCGGGACGCGCTCCCACTCCTCGTCGCTCACGTCCTCGGTGTGGAGGGAGTTGCCGCCCACGCCCGCACAGCAGACGAGCACGTCGACTCGCGGTAGCCGCTCGATCGCCCTGTTCAGCTGGCCGAGTCGCGAACGTCGTCGCCCTGAGCCAGGTCGAAGACATGCACCTCGGCTCCGCCCGCACGCAACCGCTCGACTGCCGCGGCGCCGATGCCGCTCGCGCCTCCGGTGACGAGCGCGACGCGACCCTCGAAGTCGTAGTGGTTGGGCACCGGCTATTTCTACACGGTTTCTCGGTGGCCCTCGATTCGGGGCGTGGGCGGCACTGGCGGCCGCGGCGCCGCGATCGAGGCGATGGCGCGCGCCTCGCGCCCGCTCGCCCTGACCTAGCGCGAACCTGGGAGGACGAAAGAGCCGCAATTTCCGGGAACCGCCGGCCGTCGGCCCTTGACGTTCCGGCAGGTCCGCCCGTAGCTTGCCCCTTGCAGCGAGCACGGGACGCGAGTAGGTCGAGTCCACCCCAGTAGGCCGTAGGAAGAAGCCGCAAGGCGGAACGCCGAAGGTTCGTTGGAGTGGAGGACGAAAGCGCACCCGGCTCGCTGAATTATGGTCCGGTGCAGCCCCGCCGAACCCTGCAGGCGCCGGCGAGGCAGGAGCGCATCGTCTGCGGAGCTCGGCGGTACGGGTAACCGCACCTCCGGAGACCTGGCCGCCGCACTGTGCGACGGCAGCACGGCTGCGAGCCTCGGGCACGAACGGGACGTCCGAGCGGCGCCGGGCCGATGAGTTCCTGGACGCAGGCCAGTCTGTCACGGGAGAACCTCAGCGAGGGAAGGGGCGGGACGCATGACCGAGCACACCGCAGGAACCGAGCCGGAACCCTTCGAGCGGCGGGCAGCCCACGAGCGCCTGGCGACCGGCGCGTTCGCGCGCTGGGCGCGCGCCTGCTCGACGCATCCGTGGCGCGTCGTCCTCGGTTGGGTCGGCATCGTCGTCCTCCTGATCGTCCTCGTCGGAACGGTCGGCGGCAGCCTGAAGGACGAGTTCGACATCCCTGGTTCCGACACGCAGAAGGCGACCGACCTGATCGAAGCGGAGTTCGCGTCCGAGCAGGGCGGTGTGCTGAACCTGGTCTTCGCGGCGCCCGAGGGCGAGCGCCTCGATACGGCCGAGCGCCGGGAGGCGATCGAGGACGCCGTCGGGCAGCTCGAGGCGGAGGAGTTCGCGCCGACCGAGGACGAGGCTGGGATCGAGAGCGTCGGCGACCCGTTCAGCGACGAGACGCTCTCGGACGACGGGCGAATCGCCTACGCGGAGGCACAGTTCGACCGGGTCATCTTCGAAGCGGATCGCGAAGCGGTCCTGGCCGTCCAGGATGCCGTCCGCGAGGCGGTCGCGCCTGCCGGCGTCACGGTCGAGTACAACGGCGACGCCGAGTTCCCGCCCATCGAGCAGGGAACGCAGGAGCTGCTCGGCCTGCTCGCGGCGCTCATCGTGCTGCTCGTCGTCTTCCGCACGTTCGTCGCGATGTTCATCCCGATCGCGCTGGCGCTCGTCGCGCTGGCGACGGCGTTCCTGCTCCTGTTCATCCTCGCCGGCCTGACCGACATCAACACGATCACGCCGCTGCTCGTGTCGATGATCGGCCTCGGAGTGGGCATCGACTACTCGCTGTTCATCGTCACGCGCTTCAGGCAGCTGCTGCACGAAGGGCTCTCGCCGGCCGACGCCGCGGCCGAGGCGGGCGCCTCTGCGGGCCGGGCCGTCCTCTTCGCCGGCCTGACAGTTGCGATCTCGGTCACCGGCCTGGCCTTCTTCGGGCTCGACTTCGTGACGAAGCTCGGCATTGGCTCGGCGCTCGGCGTCCTGACCACGGTGCTGATCGCGAACTCGCTGCTGATCGCGGTGCTCCGGCTGCTCGGGCACAAGGTCGACCGTCTGAAGGTGCCGTTCCTGCCGCGGATCGACGACTCGGAGGCGGCCCGCGAGAAGACGCTGGTCGCCCGCTGGGGCCGGTTTGTGACCGCGAACGCGAAGGTCGTCTTCATCGTCGTCCTGCTCCTGATCGTCGCGCTCGCGTCGACCTCTGCGCTCGTGCGCCTGGGCGCAGCCGACCAGGGGACGCAGCCGGAGGCGCAGACGGCCCGCCGCGCCTACGACCTGCTCGCCGAGGGCTTCGGGCCGGGCTTCAACGGCCCGATCCCGATCGTCGTCGACGTGAACGGCGACGAGGACGCTCCGCAGCGGATCTTCGAGGGCGTGCAGGGTCTCGATGGCGTCGCCTCGGTGGCCGAGCCGCAGCTGAACGACGAGGAGACGGTGGGGATCGTTTTCGTCACCCCGTCCTCGGCCCCCCAGGACGAGGAGACGGACGAGCTCGTCGACCGCCTGCGGGACGACGTGGTGCCCGCGGCGACGCAAGGAGGCGACGCGGTCGCATACGTCTCCGGCCTGACCGCGGCGTTCAAGGACATCGGCGAGCGCATCATGGAGCGCCTGCCGCTCTTCCTGCTCTACGTGATCGGAGTGACGTTCATCCTGCTCGCGATGGCCTTCCGCTCGGTCGTGATCTCGCTGACCGCGGGGATCACGACCATCGTCTCCGCCTTCGCAGGCTTCGGCGTCCTGACCCTCGTGGTGCAGGAGGGCCATCTGCTCGGATTGACCGGACTCGACCGGACCGGGCCGATCGAGACCTTCGTGCCGCCGATCGCATTCGCGATCCTCTTCGGGCTCTCGATGGACTACATGGTCTTCCTGATGAGCCGGATCCGCGAGGAGCATGTTCACGGACTGAATACTCGGCTCGCAGTCGAGCACGGGATCGCCGCGATCGGCCGGGTGGTCGTGGCTGCGGCGGTGATCATGGGCACCGTCTTCGCGGCCTTCATCCTCACGGCCGACCGGATCTCGAAGGAATTCGGGATCCTGCTCGCAGTCGCGATCCTGACCGACGCGCTCGTGGTGCGGATGACGCTCGTGCCGGCGTTCCTGACCATGCTGGGCGAGAAGTCGTGGTACATGCCCCGCTGGCTCGACCGGGTGCTCCCCAACATCACGATCGAGGCGCCGCACGACCGGGAACCGCCGGCGGTGGCCTACGACGAGCGTCCGGCCGAGCGTCCGATCTAGCTGAGGTTGCCCGGCGGCGGACCCCACCGGCTCCGCCGCCCTACCTCACCGTGCGTGACAACGCGTCGTCAGGGAGCACGACCGAGTGGCTGCTCCCGATCAGGGAAACGATCGCCTCCCTGGGGCCGTGCCGCCATTCGTCGCTGCCGTAGAAGGCGTCCTGGCTGCGCTTCAGCTCCTCGAGGCTCGGGTAGCCCCGGATCAGGTAGTACGAATCCGCGTCGTCGAGCGAGGGGCCGAACGCGCTGACCTCCACGCCCCACCGCCGCAGCATCGGCACCGACTCCTCGACCACGAGGCGATGGAACGCCGCGCCGGCTCCCGCCAGCAGCTCGTACGTCCGGATCTCGAGCACGCGCACCGCGCGATTATGCAAGCGCCGAGGGATGCAGGAGCGGCACGAGCGGCTGCCAGCCCGCGCGTAGCACCCCGACGAGCGAGGGTGGCGTGAGCACGAGCGCCTGCCGCCGCGCCGGACACGCCCTGCGCTCGACGTAGCCCGCCGGCGTCCACGTGCGCAGCTCGCCCCCGAGCACCAGGCAGGGCCTGCCGCTCTCCAGGACGAACGCTCCATCGGGAAGGTCGTCGAACGTCAACTCGTGCCGGCGTTGCAGGCTCGAACCGGGAGCGACGCGCTCGCAGTGGAGCTGCGCGTCGATGGCGTCGGCGCCTGCCTGGCCGGGGTGCAGCTCGCGCCAGATCTTGCCGAGACGGACGTAGTCGGCCCGCCGGCAGAGTGCGCACGGGCGATGGCCGGCGGCGAGCGCCGTCGCCTCGTCGAGGAAGAAGAGCTCGGTGAAACGCCCTGATTGCAGCAGCGGGCCGCGCTTCCAGCCCCGGAACTCGAGGCGGCAGGCGATCCAGCGCCGCCCGGCCCAGCGTCGGCGGATCCGGCCCTCGCCGTCGTGCAGGCAGCCGCGGTTTCCGTAGACCAGGCCTCGCGCTGGATCCGCGACCAGCTCGCTGAGCGGCGTGACGCGGTTCTGCAGCGGCATCCGGGCCAGGCTATCCCAGACCACGGACCGGAACCCGGGCAGCGCTACTCGGTCGGCTCCGGCCCGTCGAGCGTGCGATCGAAGCGGACGGAGACCTCGTGCAGGCTCTTCCGGACCTCCGGCGGGCTGTCGGCACTCGGAACGACGAACCCAGTGGCGCGGCCGACCTTGCCGAACGCGACCTGCAGCCGGATCTCGCCGTCGCGCACGACCATGCCGGGCAGGCCCGAGCCGACCTCGTCGACGAAGCCCTCGATCAGCTTCGCCACCTCCTTGGCGGGCAGCACGGGGGCCGTCGTCTTGGCCTTCACCTGCGCCTCGGCCAGCTTCAAGCGCTCGCTGACCCGGTCCCGGTCCGACTCGGCCTTCTGCAACGCTCGCTCTGCCTGCTTGCCCGCCGAGACTGCCTGCTTCAGCTCCCCCCGCGAGGCGGTCAGCTCGTCGCGCAGGCCGGTTCCGGCAGCACGCAGACGCTCGACGTCGGCGCCCAGCTCGTCGAGCCGCTTGGCGAGCCGCGCGTTCTCCTCCAGCACCGCCGCGAGCCGGCCGTCGACCTCTGCTGCTTCCTTCTCAGCTGCCTTAGAGGCACGTTCGGCCGCGCTAGCGCGGGCGCGGAGCTCGCGACGCTCCTCCGCGAGGCTGCGCCGCTCGTCCTGTGCCCGCTCGAGCCGACCCTCGAGCGCGTTCAGCCGGCGGAGGTCCTGTGCGCTGATCTCGGGCATGGCCCGCTACCGCTTCTCGTCGGGGACGAGGACCTCGCGGACGAGCCGCTGCTCCGCATCCCGCGCGGTCACGAGCCAACGCTTGCCCGCGGGGACGAACACGGCGTCGTAGACCAGTCCGCCGAGGATCTTGTCGAGCACGGCGACATCGTCCCGGTCGCGGACGCCGTCGATCACGTCCTCCGGCGTCCGGTTCGGCGGCGCTGTGGTCAGGGTGTCGGCGGCGACAGCCACGTAGTGCACGCGCACGGTCGAGAGCAGCCCGGGAGTGATGCTTCCCCGGCGCATGTCCTGCGTCGAGATCGTCTCGAGCTCGAGCGTCCCGTCCGCCCGGCGCCCGACCGCCGCCTTCACCTCGAGCTCGGCCTCCGAGATCGCGACCGCCGCGGGGATGTCCGCGACGTCGCCGGCGAGCGAGCCCTGAGCGTCGGCGAGCGAGCGCCCGGCCGCCTCGAGGAACCCGCCAAGATCGGCTCCCGTCTCCGCCACCGCCTACGTCTCCACCGGCGGCGCTGTCGTCGCGCGGCTCGGCTCCAGGCGTAGCGGCATCGGCACCGGCACGAGCGTTGCGGTGACCTTCGAGTGGACGCTGACGTCGCGGTTCAGCTTCCGCTCGGCGCGCACGTCGACGGTGCCTGCGAAGAGGCCGTACCTGCGCTTCCCGTCCTCCCGCACCTGCTCTTGCTCGACGATCTTGATGTCCATCACGACCTCCACCGTCGACTGGGAGAACTGGTAGAAGGTCGGGGTCACACCAAGGCTGAGCAGAGAGACCTCTTGCGCGTCGCCGTGGGCGTAGGTGACGTTTCCGTCCGCGTCGATCGTCTCGGTCACGCTCGGCACGATGCTCACGGTCGTCTCCGCAAGCTCGGCGACGAGAGCCGCGGAGGCGCGGTCGAGACTCGTCTGGGCGTCGGCGATCCCCTCCGCCAGCATGCGCACGAGGTCGCCGAAGCTGACGGAGGGGCTCTCCCGGACCGGCACCTCGGGCGCGACGATCGGGTCGCGGAACGAGCGCACGGCGAATCGGTTGGCGACGGGGATGAGCGCCACGGGTCCCTTACGTCTCGGGCGGAGTCGGAGGCGCGGCGGGCACGCGGTTGTCGACCACCGTCACCTCGGGGAAGAGCCGAGGCGGCGGCGGCACGGGCACCATCTTCGTGTACAGCCTGCTCGTCCCGCGCACTTCCTTCTGGAACTTGCGGTTGTGCGAGACGTCGACGCGAACCGAGGCGCTCCACATCGAAAAGCCGACCTGGGCCTTGAAGCCGACCTTGATGTTCGTCTCCGACGAGGTCGTCGTCTTGATGTCCATCGTGACCTCGATCGTCGCCTCGGCAAACTGGTAGAAGGTCGGGAAGAGGCCGATCTGGAGCAACGACACGTCGATCGGGTCAGCGGAGGTGAACGTGACGTTGCCGTTCGCGGCGATCGTCTGCGTCAGCGCCGGGACGATCTCGATCTCGGTCTCCGCAAGGGCCTGGGCGGTCTCGACGGAGTTCTCGTCGAGCGCGCGCTGGGCCTCTGCGATCCCGAGCGCCAGCTTCGTGACCATGTCCGGCAGCGGTACATCGAGAAGCTCTTGTCCTACGCTTGCCATCCTCGTTCCTCCTCGGCCGCAGAGTCGTGGTGGTTTTCCCTCGCGCGGGTTACGGCGAGGCGCGGTCGAGAGCGACCAGTTGCGCGAAGCGTTCGAACCGCTCCGCGTCGATCGACACCGGCCCGGCCACTGCCACGGCCGGATGCCGGCACAGACCTGCATAGGCGTCGAGCGGGGCGATCGCGAGCACGCGGCGCGGGTCGGGGAGGCGGGTCACGATCTGACCCCCGGCGGCGGTGACGGCCTCGTCCGGCGTGCCGCCGCGGCCGACCACGAAGAAGAGCGACCGCCCCTCCGTCCGCAACGAGACATCCGCCCCGAACGCGGTCGCCGTGTCCGAGAACACGGCCGACGAGCTGCCGCAGTAACGATCCGCTTCCTGCGTTGCCACGGGCCTCCCTTCGTTACCGAGCCGACCATCGCAAACCTCGGGTGCCGTTGTCAACCGGGGGCGCCGTCTCTCACCAGTCGGTCGGGCCGAAGTCCTTCAGGAAGGCGCCCCACACGTGTGTGCCCGTGTTGAAGCCGTCGATGATCGGATCGACGATCCGGGCCGCCCCGTCGACGATGTCGAGCGGCGGCCGGAAGCGGTGCTCGGCCGTCTTGCGCTCCGCGAGCCGCGCAGGATCCTCGTCGCTGACCCAGCCAGTGTCGACGCTGTTCATGTGGATCCCGTCGGCGTGGTAATCGGCAGCGGAGGTCCGGGTCATCATGTTCAGCGCGGCCTTGGCCATGTTCGTGTGCGGGTGGCGGGTCGTCTTGAACCGGCGGTAGAACTGCCCCTCCACCGCCGAGACGTTGACGATGTGCTTGTCGCGCTGCTGCTTCTCGCCTCGGGGCGTGCGGAGCAGGAGCGGCTTCAGCCTCGCGTTGAGGACGAACGGAGCCACGGCGTTGACGAGCTGCGTCTCGAGCAGCTCGACCGAGGAGACCTCCGCGAGCAGGAGGCGCCAGGAGTTCCGCTCCCGAAGGTCGACCTGCTGCAGGTCCTGGTCGAGCCGTCCCTCGGGAAACAGGTGACCGCCGTCGACGAGGTCCTCCGCGAGCAGGGCCAGCTGCGAGAGCTCGGCCGGCCTCGCCAGGCCGGGCGGCGGGGACGTGGGCACCGCTGCCGGCAGCATGTCGGAGCGGCGCAGGCCCTCGTACTCGCCGATCAGCGCTCGCACGTGCGCGGGCATCGCGGCCTCGGCCGACCCCTCGCCCTCGAGCATGTGCCGGTAGAAGGCCGACGGCCGACGCACGGTCTGGCAGGCGTTGTTGACGATGAAGTCGAGCCGTTCCCTCGTCGAGCCCAGATGCGCGCAGAAGGCCTCGACGCTCGGCGTGTGTCGCAGGTCGAGCCCGAAGATCTCCAGCCGGTCGGCCCAGTCCTCGAAGTCGGGCTCCTGCACATAGCGGGCCGCGGAGTCGCGCGGGAAGCGCGTCGTCACGATCAGCTGCGCCCCCGCGCGCAGCAGCTTGATGCCGGCCTGGTAGCCGATCTTCACGCGTCCGCCGGTGAGCAGCGCCACGCGTCCGCGCAGGTCGGCGGTCTCGGTGCGCTTCGCGTAGTTGAGCTCGCCACACGGCCGGCAGAGCTGGTCGTAGAAGGCGTGGACGTCGAGGTAGTCCTGCTTGCAGACGTAGCAGTGCTGGGGCTCGACCGCCTCCCGGAACTCCGGGTCGTCGGCCTCGCGCTGGTCGAACCCGGAAGGTGGGAAGACGTTGGGCGAGGTGTAGACGGGCTGCTCGCGCAGCGCCCTGATGCCCGTGCCGGCGAGCACCTCATCGTCGTGCCGGAGCCTGGCCGCCTTCTTCGCGCGCCGGGCGACCTTGTTGAAGCGCCGCCGCTGCACGACGTCGGGATTGTGGACGTCGCCGGCGGCCGCGAGCAGGCGGGTGCGCTCCTCCAGGGACAGCGCCCGCAGGAGCCCACGGTCGCGCACCACCGACTCGAGCACCTCCGTCACCTCTCTCAGGCGCCCGGCGACGTCCTCGGCTGCGGGCGGACCCTGTTCATCGATCGACATCGCGTGAGGGTAGCCGTCGCCGGGAGCGGCATCCGCTCAGAGCCAGCCCGCCCGCCGGAAGCGGACGTAGAGGACGCTGCACGCGACCGCGATCAGGGTGAGCACGGCCGGGTAGCCGAGCCGCCAGCCGAGCTCCGGCATGTGCTCGAAGTTCATGCCGTAGATCCCTGCGACCATCGTCGGGACGGCGATGATCGCGACCCAGGCCGAGATCTTCCGCATGTCCTCGTTCTGGCGGACGCTCACCTGCGTCAGGTTCGCCTGGAGGATGCCCGCGAGCAGCTCCCGGAAGCCCTCGATCTGCTCGTTCAGCCGCGTGACGTGATCGGCCACGTCGCGGAGGTAGGTGCGGATGGGGTCGCCGACGACGCCGGACTCCTGCGCCATCAACGTCCCCAGCACGTCGTCCAGCGGTGCGACCGCGCGATGAAAGTCGAGCACCTCGCGCCGCAGCTTGTAGATGCGCTCCACGGGGTTGGTCCGCTCGTTCGAGAACACGGCGCTCTCGAGCGCCTCGATATCGTCCGCCACGGCCTCCGCGACGGGTCGGTAGCCGTCGACGACACGGTCGATCAGGCCGTACATCGCAGCGCTCGGGCCGTGCGCGAGTAGCTCGGGCCTCCGCTCGAGGCGTTCGCGCACACCACCGAGCCCGCCGCTCGGACCATGCCTCACCGAGATGAGAAAGTCGGGGGCGACGAACAGCATCACCTCCCCCGTCTCCACCATCTCCACGGCCCCCTCGTGGACAACCGTCTTCAGGACGACGAAGACAACGTTTCCGTAGCGCTCCACCTTCGGGCGCTGGTGCGCCTTGACCGCATCTTCGACGGCCAGCTCGTGCAGGTCGAACTCGCTGCTGACGGCGGCGAACTCCTCGACGGTCGGCTCGACGAGCGCCACCCAGATGAAGCACTCGTCGCCTCGTCCGAAGGCGTGCACGCCCTCGATCGTCGCATCGCGCTTCACCCGGACACCCCGGTCGTAGACGGCGCAGTCGACGATCACGCCGACATGATGACTATTCGATCGTGCCGGTCGCGGCGAGCGCGAGCACGAGGAAGCCGAGCACGATCCGGTAGGCGACGAAGGCCACCGTCGAGTGGGTCGCGAGGAAGCGCAGGAGGAAGGCGATCGACGCGTACCCGACGACGAACGCGAGCACCGTCGCGATGGCGAGCGCCCCCACGCCGACCTCGTGCCCGCCGGAATCGATCGAGCCGAGCTCGAAGAGTCCACTGAGCACGGTCGCGGGCACCGAGAGCAGGAACGAGAAGCGCGCCGCAGCCTCACGCTCCAGCCCGAGGAAGAGCCCGGCGGTGATCGTCGCTCCCGAGCGGGAGACGCCGGGCACGAGGGCGGCGGCCTGCGCGACGCCGATCGCGATGCCGTCCCGCAGCCCGATCGTGTCGACGCCGCGCTCCCGCGTGCCGACGTGCTCGGCCACGAGCAGGACGAGCCCGAGGACGATCAGCGTCGACCCGATCAGGTACAGGCTCCGCGCGCCGGACTCGATCTGATCCTTGAAGGCGAGACCGAAGAGCCCGATCGGGACGGTGCCGAGAACGATGATCCAGCCGAGCCGCGCATCCACGCCGTGCCGCCGGTCGCGCCGGACGATGCTCGCGCCCCACGCGAGCGCGATCCGGATCAGATCGCGTCGGAAGTAGAGGAGCACAGCGGCGATCGTCCCGAGCTGCGTGACCGCGGTGAACGCGGCGCCGGGGTCCTCCCAGCCCGCGAAGGCCGGCACGATGCGCAGGTGCGCGCTGCTCGAGATGGGCAGGAACTCGGTCAGCCCCTGCACGATGCCGAGCACGATTGCTTCGAGGACGCTCATGGCAGGCGAGTAGGCAGCGACGCTTTGCGGATCAGATCGTTTCGGGCGCTTCCGCGCGAGCGGTCAGTTGCTCGATCGGCACGACCTCGAGCGCGCGGACGTGTGTGGCGCCGAGGACGACGGGAGGTGCACAGCCGGCGTGGTGCGCCTCGAGCCACCGGGCCGCGCACACGCACCAACGATCGCCCGGCTCGAGGCCCGCGAACCCCCACTCGGGACGCGGCGTCGAGAGATCGTTGCCCGCGGCGCGGCTGAACTCGAGGAACTCCTCGGTCATCACCGCGCAAACGGTGTGGCTGCCCTCGTCCTCAGGTCCGGTCGCACAACAGCCGTCGCGGAAGAAGCCCGTCAGCGGTGCGGTCGAGCAGGGCAGCAGCTCGCCGCCGACCACGTTCAC
>Ga0136620_10000364_pt1 | contig 20915 bp, 21 predicted proteins | sample AntDrymUQ4162106_2_FD_104806 | JGI IMG/M metagenome (GOLD analysis project Ga0136620, IMG submission 104806) | Polar desert sand microbial communities from Dry Valleys, Antarctica - metaG UQ416 (21.06) | ecosystem: Environmental > Terrestrial > Soil > Desert | place: Antarctica: Dry Valley... | reverse complement strand
TCGAGACAGGGTTTCGCGGCGCTGGAAGGAGTACGGCTTCGCCTCCCCTGACGCGAGTCGCGCCGACCAGTAAGAATCCCATGCGTCAGCCGATACGTCGTTGACAGCGGCGATAGCCGAGAGATTGAATCCAGACCTGGTCTGCGTTGAGCACTAACGGTCCCGACACCCCACACGTTCCCGGGCCCAGCCTCTGGCCGATCGGGTTCGCGATCGGGGTCGCCTGCCTCCTGCTCGGCCTTGTCCTGAGCTGGGTCGTCGCGGCGATCGGCGCCGTCCTTGCAGTCGTATTCGGGATCCTCTGGGCGCTCGACGTCACGCGCGACGTGCGCGGCCATGTGCCAGCGATCGCGCCCGAGTCACGGGCCGCGGTGGCAGCTCAGGCTGAGCCCGAGGTGGAAGCGCCCGAGAAGCCTCTGCCGGCATACTCGCGCTCGCGCTTCCTCGAGGCATCGTTGATCGGCCTCTCGGCCGGAATGGGTGCCGTTCTCACGCTGCCTGTCCTTGGCTTCATGGTGCTCCCGTCGTTCACCAACATCGACGAGGACGAGGTCGACCTCGGCCCGCTCGACAACTTCCCCGAGGGCGAGTACGTGATCGCGACGTACCTGTCCAAGCCGGAGCAGGGTGAGGTCTCGCGGCGGACTGCGTTCGTCCGCAACAACGGGTCGAGCGAAGCGGGCGAGCCCAGCTTCACCATTCTGTACAGCCGCTGCGTCCACCTCGGCTGCCCCGTTCAGCCGAACGGCCCGATCGACGAGGACTCGATCAAGAGGATCAAGGATGTCGAGCTCAGGCCGGTGCTCGCGCAGTCGTTCGGCTGCCCGTGTCACGGTGGCCAGTACAACGCCGAAGGCAACCGCACGGCCGGGCCGCCCGTGCGCTCGCTCGACCGCTACAGCTTCTCGATCCGGAACGGCAAGCTGATCCTCGGCGAGCTCTACGCGGTCGGGAACGTCTCGGGCACGGGCGCCAACGCAACCATCGCCAGGTACCCGTGGTCGGTGCCCGGCACGCACGTGGACGGGCTCGAGTCCTGGCTCTATCCGATCGTCCCGAGTCAGGTGACCGGTTAGCCAGTGGTCGCTCCGGGAAATACGGCACCGCTTGGCCGGCTGCAAACGCTTCGAATCTCGTCGTCCTCAGTCCTACCCCAGAAAGTGCTGCGCACTTCCTGGCGGCCCCCGAAACCCTGCTCCGATATCCACCGATATCGGGGCTCCCTGCGTCCTAGCGCTGCTCGGTTTTCGCTCGGCCAAGGGCACCGGATTCCCTGGAGAAACCACTAGTGGCCACGCGTAAGACCCGGAAGCAGACCATCGTCGACCTGGCGGTGCTCGCGCCGCTCGACTGGGTCGACGAGCGCACCGGCGCCGTCCGCGGGACGAAGTGGTTCCTCTTCCGCAATGTTCCCAGGGACATCAGCTGGGCGCAAACGCTCGGCTTCGGCACGCTGATCGCGTTCGCCGTCCAGACGCTGACCGGGGCGATCCTGGCGATGTACTACAAGCCGGCCTCGGAGATCGACCCGACGACCGGCAAGCCGCTCGCGTACGCGTCGATCGAGCACATCACGAGCGACCTCACACTCGGCTGGCTGGTGCGCGGAATGCACCGTTGGGGCGCGAGCGTCTTCGTGATCCTCCTCTTCATGCACATGGCCCGGGTCTTCCTGTTCGGCGCGTACAAGTACCCCCGCGAGCTGCTCTGGATCACGGGCGTCCTGATTCTCGCGATGGGGATGCTGATGGGCTTCACCGGCTATCTGCTGCCGTGGGACCAGACCGCGTACTGGGCGACCGTCGTCGGAATCAACCTGAACGGCACCGCGCCCTTTGCCGGCCCCTGGCTGTCGCAGTTCCTCGCGGGCGGGGCAGAGATCGGCTCGGACACGCTCGCGAAGTGGTACGCGCTCCACATGCTGCTCATCCCCGGCGCGCTGATCGCGCTCATCGGCATCCACCTCTACCTCGTCGCTCGGCTCGGGATCACGTCGCCTCCTTGGTCGCAGGAAGCCGCAGGGCGTGAACGGCCGGTGCGCAAGCCGACCGGGGCGCGGGCAGGTCTCGTCCGGCCGGGGCGCGGGGGGAAGTAATGGCGAAAGGTCTGGGCGAGCAGAACCGCGAGTGGTACGCCCGCTACAAGGACGACGTCAAGAAGGAGGGCAAGGCCTTCTTCCCGCGGGCGATGCTCCACGACACGATCATGGGGATCGTCGTCGTCGGGGTCATCATCGGCCTCGCTGTCATCTGGTTCTACGACGCGGAGGGGACAAGAGCAGGAGTCCTGGGGCCGTGGTACGAGGATCCTGCGGAGCCCGGGACGACAGACTTCATCCCGCGTCCGGATTGGTACTTCTACTTCCTCTTCTATCTCCTGCGGATCTTCGAGTGGCCGGAGACGGTCGTGATCGCCACGGTGGGAATCCCCACGATCCTGCTCGTGCTCTTGATCGGCCTGCCCTTCTACGATCGGCGCCGCGAACGGCGCCCGTCCCGGCGCCCGGTGGCGATGGTCGCCGCGCTGTTGACCATCCTCTCGATGGGAGTGCTGACGTACAAGGGAGCAACCGCGGAGGAGTCGCTCGGGTCGACGCTGATCGCCGACGGCGTTCCGAGTGAGTGGGCCGAGAAGCAGGGCTTTGCGGGGAACGAGCAGGCCGAGGCGGGGGCACAGCTCTTCGCCCAGACCGGTTGTCTGCAGTGCCACACCTACCTGGGCTTCGGTGGGGGGATCCTCGGCGCTCCCGACCTGTCCGAGGTCGGCCAGACCAACGACGCCGCGTACTTCGTCCTGTACCTCTCGAACCCGGCGCGTTTCAATAACACCGTGATGGGGTCGTACGCGTATCTCGGCGAGGAGAATCTCGCGGCGCTGGGCGCCTTCCTGGAAGCGTCGAAAGGCGGAGAGGAGCCCGCAGGGCGGTAGGGGAGAGCTTGCCTCGGCCTCGTCCGGTAGCGCCCGGATACCCTTGAAACGTGCGCGTTTTCCTGGGTGTAACCGGCGCCTCCGGCGCTCCGTACGCCGAGCGCTTGTTGCGCGCTCTCGTCGCTTCTGACTGCGAGGTCGGGCTCTCGGCTTCCCGCTCGGGGATCGAGGTCATAGCCACCGAGCTCTACGGCGATCCCTCCATCAGGCGCGAGGAGGTGCTCGAGCGCTTCGTCGGTGACGCCGGCTCGCACGTCACCGTCTACGGAGAAAGTGACTTCAAGAGTCCCTACGCGAGCGGCTCGGCAAAGGTCGACGCCTACGTGATCTGCCCCTGCTCGATGGCGACCGTGGGAACGCTGGCTTCAGGAGCGATGCAGAACCTCATCCACCGAGCTGCTTCGGTCGCGCTCAAGGAGCGCCGCAAGCTCGTGCTCGTGCCGCGCGAGACGCCGCTTTCCTCGATCCACCTGCGCGGACTTGCGACCCTGAACGAAGCCGGCGCCGTAATTCTCTTTGCCGCGCCGGGCTTCTACCACGCTCCCGAGACGATCGACGATCTCGTGGACTTCCTCGTCGCGCGTTGCCTCGACCAGCTCGGGATTGAGAACGTGCTAGCAAAGCGGTGGGGGGACTCATGACCCACGAGACCGGAAGGCTTCCCTCCGACGAGGTGCGCGGGATGTTCGACCGCATCGCCCCGGTGTACGACGTGATGAATCGCGTGATGACCGCAGGGCTCGACGGGCGCTGGCGCCGCCTCGCGGCGCGCGAGGTCGTGTGGCCGGGCGACCGGGTGCTGGATGCCTGTTGCGGTACGGGCGATCTTGCGATCGAGGCCGAGCGCTGCGGAGGAAAGGTGGTCGGGCTCGATTTCTCCGAGCGGATGCTCGAGCACGCGCGACACAAGTCCGGGACGATCGAATGGGTCCGGGGCGACGCTCTCGCGCTTCCGTTCGTCGACGGGGAGTTCGACGCGGTCACGGTCGGCTTCGGCGTCCGCAACCTCGACGATCTCGAGGGCGGGTTGCGTGAGCTCCATCGTGTTCTCCGTCCGGGAGGCAAGGCCGCCGTTCTCGAGATCACGCGGCCGCGTGGCCTTCTCCGCCCGTTCTTCCGGCTCTGGTTAGACGTTCTCGTCCCCGCCGCGGGCAAGGTGCTCCCGGGTGGGAAGGCCTACACCTATCTTCCGGCAAGCGTCCGCCGCTTTCCCGGCCCCGAGGATCTCGCCGCGCTCTTCGTCTCCGCCGGCTTCGAGGGAGTGCGCTACCGGCTGCTCGGCGGCGGGAGCGTGGCCCTGCACACTGCGACGCGCCCGAAGTGAGCGCCCAAGCAGTTCTCCAGGAGGCAAGGCCGTATCTCGGCGAGCTGGAGCAGCGGCTCGAGCTCGCGGTCGAGCGGTATCCGGGACTCGTCGCAACCGTTGGACGAAACGCAGTTGCCTCCCGTGGAAAACGCCTCCGGCCTTTGCTCGTTCATCTGACGTCACCCGAACGGGAACGCGCCCTCCATTGCGGCGTCGCGGTGGAGCTGGCGCATGTGGCGACGCTCGTCCACGACGACCTGATCGATGGGGCCGAGCTCAGGCGCGGGCACTCGTCGGCTTGGCACGAGCACGGCGAGATCGCGGCGAAAGCCGGCGGTGATTACCTCTTCTCCCGCGCGTTCGCGGAGCTCGCCGTTGCCGGCGATCTCGAGGGCGTCGAGATCCTCGCGCGCGCCTGTCTCGCGATCGCGCGTGGAGAGGCGATGCAGCAGCGGCAGGCGCACGACCCCTCGACGCCGATCGAGGCGTATCTCGAGCGGATCTCCCTCAAGACCGGGAAGCTCTTCGAGGCGTCGTGTCTGCTCGGCTCGCGAGACGCGCGGCTCGGGGAGTTCGGGCTCGCGCTCGGCATCGCGTTCCAGATCGCGGACGACATTCTCGACTGTGTGGGCGACACAATCGAGACGGGAAAGATCCCGGGCGCGGACCTCCGAGAGGGCGTGCCAACCCTCCCGCTCATCCTTGCCGCGCGCGAGGACGACGTCGTGCGCCGAGCGCTCGAAGGAGGGCCGCTCGAGGGCGCGCTGGTCCGCGTCGCCGCGTCGAGCGCGCTCGACCGGTCCCGGGCCATGGCCTTGGACTACGCTAGGAAGGCGAGGGCGCTCCTGCGGGGCGAGCCCGATCTGGAGGCGCTCACGCACATCGTCATCGACCGGGAGCGGTAGTTCGAGGCCTTGACGTGAACGCCAGAGAGACAGCGGCCGCGAAGCGGACGCCTTCAGGGATCTTCGCGCGACCGGAATCCGCGCGAGCGGATTCAGGTCATGCGCACTGCGCGCAGCTGAGCACGCTGGAGCCGATCCGCGAGAAGATCGAGGCGGGCGAGCGGCTCGGGTTCGAGGACGGGCTCGCGCTCCTCGAGTCGGACGACCTGCTCGCCCTCGGTGAGCTCGCCGACCTGGCTCGCCGAGTGCGCGGAGGAACGGACGAGGTCTTCTTCGTCCAGAACCTGTATCTGAATCAGACGAATGTCTGTCGCGTGAAGTGCAAGTTCTGCGCCTTCGCGGCGACGCAGAAGCAGGCTCAGGCGTACACGATCACCGCCGAGGAGCTCGTCGCGGACGTTCTCCACCAGCGCGAGGCCACCGGCTTCACCGAGATCCACATGGTCAACGGCGAGAACCCGCACGTCGACTTCGAGTTCTACCGAGGCACGATCGCGTCGTTGCACGAGGCGCTTCCCGACGTGCATCTCAAGTGCTACACGGCCTCGGAGATCCATCACATGACCACGCTCTCCGGGCTAACGCACGAGGAGGTTCTGCGCGAGCTCAAAGACGCGGGGTTGGGGTCGCTTCCCGGAGGGGGCGCAGAGGTCTTTGCCGACCGCGTGCGCCGGCTGGTGGCTCCGGGCAAGGAGCACCCGGACATCTGGTTCCACGTCCACGATACGGCGCACAAGCTCAACATCCCGACGCACTGCACGATGCTCTACGGGCACGTCGAGACCTACGAGGAGCGGGTGGAGCACTTCATCCGGTTGCGCGACCAGCAGGACAAGACGGGTGGCTTCCTCGCCTTCATCCCGCTCGCCTTCCACCCCGAGAACACGGTCTTCGAGCGGCGCGGCTGGCGGCATACCACGGGCTCCGACGACTTGAAGATGCTCGCAGTCGCGCGCCTCATGCTCGACAACATCCCGAACATCAAGGCCTACTGGATCATGATGGGGATGCCGTTGGCAGCGGTTGCCCTCCACTTCGGCGCGAACGACGTCCAGGGAACGGTCGTGCGCGAGGAGATCTTCCATGCCGCGGGCGCGGTCACCGAGACCGAGCAGAAGGTCGAGGAGCTTGTTCGCTTCGTGCGCGACGCCGGCCGCATTCCGGTGCAACGGGACACGCTCTACAACGAGCTTCGCCGGTGGTGACCACTTTCACGTCAGCCGTTCCGATCGTCCCGGCGCGCGACACGGAGTCAGCGACTGGCTGGTATCGCGACAACCTCGGCTTCGAGGTGCGGCACGTTGAACCGGAGTACGGGATCGTCTGCCGTGACGAGGTTTACATCCACTTCTGGGGGCCAAGTGGAGTCGATCCGCACGAGTCGATGTACATGTTCCGCGTCGGCGTTGACGCGATCGAGGAGCTCTACGAGCACTGTGAGTCGAAGAAGATCGTTCATCCGAACGCGCCGCTCCGCGAGCAGTCGTGGGGTTCTATCGAGTTCGCGATCAGCGACGGTGACGGCAATCTCCTCACCTTCTTCGAATCGAAAACCGCGTGAGCCGCTTTGCGAGAACGCGTGTCACGCCGCGCGCGACGACGCGCAGCAGATCTGTGCTCGTGTGGGCCGTGTACGCACTGGGCGCCCTTGCTGCGCTCGTCCTGATCGCATCAGCCCTGTTCACTGCGGGCGGGTACTTCGGCTCGGACGACACTACGGTGAGCATCTCGCCGCTCGCGATCTTCGTCTGGGGAGCGCTCGTTGCCCTCGCAGTGGCGACCTGGCTCTGGCGCCGTCGCAAGGCGCCGCGATGATTCGCCTCGGCCGCATCAGCTACGTGAACATGGCGCCGGTTTTCTACGGCCTCGAGACCGATGTCGAGGAGGTCGTCGGCGTGCCCACCGAGCTCAATCGGATGCTGCTCGACGGGGAGATCGACATCGCGCCGATCCCGTCCATCGAATACGCCCGGAACCACGACCGGCTCCGAATCCTGCCGCGGCTCTGCGTCTCCTCGGAGGGCGCGATCGACTCGATCCAGCTCGTCACGAGGCTGCCCTTCGGTCAGGTTCGGTCGGTGGCGGTGACTCCCGAGAGCTCGACCTCGGTTGTCCTCGTCCGCATCCTGCTTCCCAAGGCCGAGATCGTCCCGCTGGGCATGGACGCGGACGCGACGCTCTTGATCGGCGACACCGCGCTCAGGAGCGCGTTCGAGGATCCCACGCCCCACTTCGACCTCGGGCGTCTCTGGCTCGAGCGGACGGGCCTGCCGATGGTGTTCGCCGTCTGGGCGGCGCCCGAGCCGCTCGTCGACGGTCTCACGGAGCTCGAGCACGGGCTGGTCGCCTCCGTGCGGCTCGCGCGCTCGGAGCCTGAGCGCCTGGCACAGCAGGCCGCCGAGACGTACGGCTATCCGGCCGGCTTCATGGCCCGCTACTTCGAGAAGCTTCGCTACAGCTTCGGCCCGCGCGAGCGCGCCGGTCTCTACACCTTCCTCGAGATGGCCCGCGACGCGGGTGAGTTGCCGCACGTCCCGGAGCTCCGCTTCGTGCGCGAGGAGGTGCCTGCGTGACGGTCGTGGCCGACCCGCGGCCGATTGTCCGCGACGTGCTCGACAAGGCACTCGACGGCGAGCGCATTTCCGACGAGGACGCGAGCGCGCTCCTTCACTCACGCGACCTCGTCGCTGTCGGCCGGGTGGCCAACGAGATCCGCAACCGCCTGAACGACCCAACGAAGGTGACGTTCATCGTCGACCGGAACCTGAACTACACGAATGTCTGCGTCACCGACTGTGACTTCTGCGCGTTCTACCGGCGCCCGGGTGACCAGCGCGAGTCGTATCTGCTCCCCAAGCCGGTGATCTACAAGAAGATCGAGGAGACCATTGCGATCGGCGGCACCGGTCTTCTCATGCAGGGAGGCCATCATCCGGATCTCGGGATCGACTACTACGAGGATCTCTTCAGATCGATCAAGGCGCGTTACAAGATCCACCTGCACGCGCTCTCGCCGCCCGAGATCCAGCACATCGCACGGCGCTCGAAGCTGTCCATCGCGGAGACGCTCGCGCGACTGCGAGACGCGGGTCTCGACTCGGTTCCCGGTGGCGGAGCGGAGATTCTCGTCGACCGTGTCCGCGCGATCATCGCGCCGAAGAAGACGAAGTCAGACGAGTGGCTCGACGTCATGCGCCAGGCCCACCGGCTCGGCATGTCGACGACAGCGACGATGATGTACGGCCACGTCGAGACGCTCGAGGAGCGCGTCCTGCACATGCGCCGCGTGCGCGAGCTGCAGGACGAGACGCGCGGCTTCAGGGCGTTCATCTCGTGGACGTTCCAGCGGGACGGCAATCGCCTGGACGACGTCGTCTCGGACGAGTCGCGGCCGACCTCCTTCGATTACCTGCTGACGCAGGCGGTCTCGCGGATCTACCTCGACAACGTGCCGCACATCCAGTCCTCGTGGGTGACGCAGGGGCTAAAGATCGGCCAGGTCGCGCTCGGGTTCGGGGCGGACGACATGGGCTCCGTGATGATCGAGGAGAACGTCGTCTCGGCCGCCGGCACGACCTATCGCACGACCACTGACGAGCTCGTTCACCTGATCCGCGCGCTCGGGAAGATCCCGGTGCAGCGCGACACCTTGTACCGCGAGGTCAAGGTCTTCGCGTAGGGGCCGGGCCTACCGGCCTCTACATCGCGTGACGGTGGAGACTGACCACACAGCCGTCGAGCGGCGCCTTCTCGACCAGACGCTCCGGTCGGGCGCCGTCGCGCTCGACGCGGGTTGTGGCCGAACGACCCGCCTGCGCCACTATCGCGATCGCATCGTCCGGCTGGTCGGTGTCGACGCGGACGAAGAGGCCGGCCGTGCGAATCCCTATCTCGACGAGTTCCTCTTGGCCGACCTCGACGACTCGCTGCCGCTCGACGATGCCAGCTTCGATCTCGTCTACGCGAACTTCGTGGTCGAGCATCTCGCGTATCCGGAGCGTGCATTTGCCGAATGGCGGCGTGTCCTGCGGTCCGGCGGCACCCTTGTGCTCCTGACGAGTAACCGCGCGAGCCCGCTGATGGCTGCCGCGGACAGGCTGCCGCAGCGGGCGCGCCTCGCGATCAAGCGACGCGGAGCCGGAGCGGTCGAGCGGGACGTCTATCCAACCCGCTACCTCGCGAACACGCCGAAGCGGCTCGCACAGGTTGCGGCGACTGCCGGGTTCGAGCCGGTCTCGGTCGAGCACGTCGGCACCCTTCACCGCTACGGGGCACGCGTGCCGGGCGCAGCGCCACTCCTGAGGACGACGGAGCGATTCCTCCCGGCGCAACGACGCTCGACGATCGTCGCCGCCTACCGCTAGCGCCGGCTGTTCGGGTCCTGTAAGAGCCTGCAAATCGAGACTTTGAGTTCGGGTACCCTCGACCGCGCCGTGCTTCGCCTCCTGGTGTCCTCTGCGGTCGCTGCTCTCGCGACGGCTCTTCTCGCCGCCCCCGCGTCGGCGCAGCCGGCTCAGCTCTTTCCCGGGACGACCTACGAGCGGGGAGTGCAGTTCACGCCGCACGGTCCCGTGGCGATCCACGTCGTCCGTGGCCCGCGACCCGTCGGCCTCTACCGGCTGCGCCCGGTGCTCTCGAACGAGTCCGTTGTCCGGCGCGAGACGCTCTCGGCGATGCAGCGCAGGATCGCGAGTCAAGGCACGGTCGTCGGCGTCAACGGCGATCTCTTCGCCTGGGCTGACGGAAGACCGAGCGGGATTCTCCTCCGGGACGGCGTCCTCGTCAGCCCTCCCAACGGGCAGCGCTCGAGCGCGGGAGTCACGCTCGACGGCACGCTCGACGTGAGACGGGTCAAGTTCTTCGGGACCTGGCGTGGAGGTGGCCAGCGACGTGCGCTGAACGAGTTCAACAAGACGCCGGGAAAGAACGGGATCGCGCTCTTCACGTCCGACTACGGGGCTACGACGCCGCGCGTGACGGGGTCGTATGCGGTCGTTCTCTCCGGGTTCCCCGCTTCGACCCCCAACACGGACATCACCGCGACAGTGACGAGCTCCGCGCAGAACGGGCCTTTCGGGATCGCTCCCGGGACGGCCGTGCTCGTCGCTCGCGGGATTGCCGCAACCAAGCTGCAGGCCGAGGCGCCCGTCGGCACGACGCTCGCGCTCCGGCTGATCCTCCAGCCCGGCTGGGAGACGGTCGGCGACGCTATCGGCGGAGGACCGGTTCTCGTCCGGTCCGGACGGCCCGTGTATAAGGCGAACGAAGCCTTCACGACCTCGCTGCTCGCGCCGCGACATCCGCGTACTGCGATCGGCCAACTGGCTGACGGGCGCATCCTCCTCGTCGCCGTCGACGGCCGCCAGTCCGGGTACTCGGTGGGCATGACGACCTTCGAGATGGCCCAAACCCTCGTTCGGCTCGGCGCTGTCCGCGGCATGCAGCTCGACGGAGGAGGCTCGACTACCCTCGCCTTCGACGGCACGATCCTCAACCGCCCCTCCGACAGGACGGAGCGCCCGATCTCGACCGCGCTGATGCTCTTCTACTACGGCGTCTACGCGCCGCCGCCACTTGTCCCGGTGGTCTCTCCGAACGGGGACGGCGTCGCCGAGGAGCAGGAGCTCTCGTTCAAGGTGGTGCGGCCGTCGAACGTCACTGTCACGCTTACGGCGCCGGACGGCACGGTGGCGCTCTCCGAGATCGCCGCACGCGCGCCTGGCACGTATCAGGTTCCGTTCCCACCCGTGCCGACGCCATCGTCCCCGCCGGATCCGAGCCTGCCACCACCACCACCACCGGCGCCGGAGCCGCTTCCGTCGACCGAGGGCCGCTGGACTCTCAGCCTGAACTCCATCGACGACCAGGGCCTGACCTCGTCGGCGGTCCGACGCTTCGCCGTCAACTCCACGCTCGGATTCCCGAAGCTGGAGCCGGTGCGCCTCGCTCTGCCTCCGCGAGGCGCCAACGCCACTGTCCGCTGGACGCAGACGCGGGCGGCGCGCGTCAAAGTCAGCGTCGAGACGATCGAGGGTGTGCTCATACGCGTCACCGCGCTTCGCCGCTTCGAGCCGGGAGAGCAGGCGGTGGTCTGGAACGGCCGGCAGGCCAGCGGGAAGCTCGCTGCCGGTGGTCGCTACCTCGTTCGCGTCACGGCTGAGAACGAGCTCGGGAGCGTTACCCTCGAGCAGCCGCTCACGGTGCGCCGAATCGCCGGCCGGAAGTAAGTCTCAAACCGGGGTCTGGCTGAAGGCAGAACCCAACCCAGGCTTAGCCTGACCTCCCGTCTCTCTACACTCGCCCCGTGCTCGTCGCCTCCGTCCTGAGCGAAATCACGGAGGCGATCACCTCGACGATCGGCGACTACGGCCTGTATGCCGTGTTCCTCCTGATGCTCATCGATGCCGTGCTGCCGGCGGCGAGCGAGGTCGTCATGGTCTACGGGGGAGCGGTCGCCGCCGGCGCCTTTGCCGGGCAGGACGTCGTCTTCTTCGGGCGCACGCTCGAGGAAGGCTTTCCGGCGTACCTTGCGATCGCTCTCGCCGGAACGATCGGCTACACGTTTGGCTCGATAGCGGGCTGGGCAATCGGGCTCTACGGCGGACGCCCGTACCTCGAGCGCCACGGGCGCTGGCTCCACCTCGACAAAGGAAAGCTCGATCGCGCAGAGCGCTGGTTCGAGCGCTGGGAGGACTGGGCGGTCTTTCTGGGTCGCGTCACTCCGGTCGTGCGCTCGTTCGTCTCTATTCCGGCCGGTGTCATGGAGACGCCGTTCGTCCGCTACACGCTCCTCACGCTCACCGGATCGGCGATCTGGTGCTTCGCGTTCGCAGGAGCGGGCTGGGCGGCCGGGGAGAGCTGGGAGGACTTCCACCACGCGTTCCGCTACCTCGAGTACCTGGTCGCGGCGGTGATCATCGCCGTTGTCGCGTGGCTTGTCGTGCACGTGGTGCGGCGTCGGCGGCGGCGCCTCGCCGAGGAATCTCCTGGAGCCTGAGGAACCCAGAGGTTGTACCCCTCCGAGCTACACTCGCCCGCGTGACTCCGCAGATCCCGCTCATCGATGTGAAGGCGCAGTACGCGCCGTTGATCCCGCAGATCAAAGCGGCGATCGACGATGTTCTCGAGAACGGGCAGTTCGTCTTCGGGCCGAACGTCAGCGCGTTCGAGGAGGAGGCGGCGCGGTATCTCGGTGTCCGGGAGACGATCGGTGTCGGGAACGGGACGGACGCCATCGTCCTCGTCCTGAACGCGCTCGAGATCTCCGCAGGCGACGAGGTGATCTGCCCGGCTTTCACGTTCTATGCCACGGCTGAGGCAATCGCGCGCGTAGGCGCGACGCCGGTCTTCGCAGACATCGATCCCCACACGCTGAACCTCGACCCGGAGCGCGTCGCAGAACGCGTCACGAGCCGCACGAAAGCGATCATGCCGGTGCATCTGTTCGGGAGGCCCGCGCCGCTCGCAGACCTCGCCGAGCTCGGACTCCCCTTGATCGAGGACGCCGCGCAGGCCTTTGGCTCGCCCGAGATCGCCGGAGCGGGCATCGCGTCGACCTTCAGCTTCTATCCCACGAAGAATCTCTTCGGTCTCGGAGACGGCGGCCTTGTCGCGGTAAACGACGCCGAGCTCGCGGAGCGCATTCGCATGCTGCGCTTCCATGGCTCGAAGTCGAAGCGCATCTTCGAGTACATCGGGACGAACTCGAGGTTGGACGAGATCCAGGCTGCGGCGCTCCGCATCTTCCTGCGCGAGCTGGACGGCTGGACGGTGTTGCGACGTGAAGCCGCCGAGCGCTACCGCGAGCTGGGGCTCGGGAACGCCTGCGAAGTTCCCGCAGACGAGCTGGGTCACGTGTACCACCTCTTCGTCTCGCGCTCGCCTCAGCGTGACGAGATCCGCGCCGCGCTCACTGAGGCCGGGATCGGGAGCGCCGACTACTACTTGCCGGCTCTCCATCTCCAGCCGGCACTGCGTTATCTCGGGTATTCGGAGGGCGACCTTCCCGAGACCGAGCGCGCCGCGAGGGAGAACTTCTCGGTTCCTCTCTGGGCCGGGATCACGGCGGAGCAGCAGGAGCGGGTCGTCGAGACCGTGCGCGCGGCGCTCGGCGTTCCGGCGTAACCATGCGCTTCCCGGTCAACCGGCACAGGCTCTGGCAGGTCGGCGTCGACGTCGGGCTGATCGCCGTCGCCTGGGTGCTCGCGTGGTACCTGCGCTTCGAGGGTTCGACACGACCCGTTTACTACAACCGGTACCTCGAGTGGGATGTCATCGCTCTCGTCCTCGCGGTCAAGCTCCCGATCTTCATCGCCTTCGGCTTCTACAACCGCTGGTGGCGTTACGTGTCCACGCAGGACGTTTGGGGCGCCGTCCGCGGCGTCGCCGCCGCGGCCGTGGCCGCATTCCTCGTCTTCACCCTGCTCGATTTCCATCCAGCGAGTGTTCCGCGCGGCATTTGGATCGTGGACGTGCTGCTCCTGCTCGCGCTCGTCACCGGCTCCCGCCTCCTTGCCCGCACACTGATCGAACGGCCGTCAGCGGGCACCATCATCGCTCGCGGCAAGGAAGTGATCATCTTCGGAGCGGGTGACGCAGCGCAGCTCATCCTCCGCGAGATGCTGAAGAACCCGTCGCTCGGCTACACGCCGATCGGCCTCGTCGACGACGATCCGCGGAAGAAGAATGTGCGTCTGCACGGAATTCGTGTCCTCGGCACGAGGAGCGAGCTCCCGCACCTGCTTCGCGACCGCCGTCCGGACGAGCTCCTGATCGCGATCCCATCGGCCTCGGGCGAGGTGCGAGAGCGGATCGTCGAGATCGCGCGCGTGGAGAACGTGCCGGTGAACACGCTTCCCGGGTTGCCCGAGCTGATGACGGGCGACTTCAACCTGACCGGACAGATCCGCCCGGTCGAGGTGGAAGACCTCCTCGGCCGCGAGCCGGTCGAAGTCGACATCGACTCGATCGCGGGTTATCTGACGGGCGAGGTCGTGCTCGTCACGGGCGCCGGCGGCTCGATCGGGTCGGAGCTCTGCCGTCAGATCGCTCGGATCGGCCCCACGCGGCTCGTGCTCGTCGACAACTCCGAGTCCGGCCTCTTCGAGATCGAGCGAGAGCTGGTCGACGAGCGCGGCTTCCGCGCGACTGCTGCAGTCCTCGCCGACGCCGGCAACGCGACGAAGATTCGGCAGGTCTTCGAGAAGTACCGACCCGCTGTCGTCTTTCACGCGGCCGCGTACAAGCATGTCGCCCTCGTCGAAGCGAACCCGGTCGAGGCCGTCCGCAACAACACGCTGATGACGCGGACGGTGGCCGACATCGCGGTCGAGCTCGGAGCAAAGCGCTTCGTTCTCGTGTCGACTGACAAGGCGGTGAATCCGAGAGGCGTGATGGGCCAGACGAAGGCGCTCTGCGAGTGGATCGTCGAGGCCTGGGGGCACCAGGAGGACACGTCCACGCGCTTCTGCGGGGTCCGCTTCGGGAACGTGCTCGGGTCGTCGGGCAGCCTCATCCCGATCTTCCGCAAACAGATCGCCCGCGGCGGCCCGGTCACCGTCACGCATCCGGAGATGACCCGCTACTTCATGACGATTCCCGAAGCAGTCCAGCTCGTGATCCAGGCAGGGGCGATCGGGGGGCGCGGTCAGATGTATGTGCTCGATATGGGACAGCCGGTCAAGATCGTCGACCTCGCCGACACGATGATTCGGCTGTCGGGCAAGGAACCGGGTCGCGACATCGCGGTCGAGCTCGTGGGCGCGCGGCCGGGCGAGAAGCTGCACGAGGAGCTGTGGTCTAAGTCGGAGACAGTTACGCCCTCCAGCCATGAGGCGATCCTGCTCGTCACGCGTCCGCCGATCGACCCGGCGTGGCTCGAGGATGAGCTCGATGCGCTGCAGACGCTCGTCGAAGAGGGTGACGCGCTCGAGCTCGCCGCCCGGCTGAGCTCGCTCGTCTCCGCGCCGCGACGCGCATTTGAGGCCGGAGACGGAGCGGGCGCCGCAATCGCGACGCCCGCATCCGAATCGGTCTAGTTCTCGTTTCTGGCTTCGGTTCTACGAGCTAGGCGCTCGCAGCAGCAGGAGCTGTCCGTTCTCCCGCTTCGGGACTGCCGGCGGGTCGTTCCCGCCTGGAATCTCGGTGTCCCAGCCATGGGCCTGCACGTCCACGAGGAACGCGCCCGGGCCGAAGACCGCCGACGCGTCGACGATCCCGCTCGACTCCCACGTGCCTCTGGCCGCAGCTGGGGCGCCGGTGATCGCCTGGTTGACCTCGGCGACCACGGTGAGTGCGCGAGTGGTGAGGTCGTATCTCCAGATCCGCGCGTTCGTGGCGCCCGGGAACGCCGCGTACCCCGTCGGCGGGCTGGAGGAGTTGTGTGCGCCGGTGTCCTCCTGGATGTAGAGCGCATCCCTCGTCGTCTCCAGGTTGTCGGGCTGATGCACGACATTGGCGTTCTGATAGCCACCCAGGTCGAAGTTCGCCCCCGGGAGGATGTCGAGCGTTGCTCCAGCGAGCGGATTCGAGCCGAGCCTGAGCTCGTAGATCCGTCCGTTCGGATACGCGCCGTTCGTGCCGGACGATCCACGTCCGAGGCGGGTTCCGCTCGAGATCGCCCGCGGCTCGCCGGTATCGGCGAGATAGACCGTCCGTGGGCTGGTTCGGTTATACGCGATGTCCTCGACACGGATGAACTGGAACACGTTGTTGAGGTTGCTCCAATGCTCCAGGACCCATTGCGGGCCGTTGGGGATCGCGGAGCTGGGGGGCGCCGGATACCCGAAGTCGGCCGAGGTCACCTCGCGCCCGTTGATCTTCCCGGTTGCGATCGCCCGCGGCACCTCGATGAAGGCTCCGGGCACGGCGGCCATGGCTTCGGTGATGTCGCCGTAGTCGTTGATCGCGGAGTTGTCGGCGACGAAGGCGTACAGCTTGCCGTTGTCGTTCCAGACGTCGGCGCCGCTCGCCGCCTTGTACAGGTACAGCTGCGACGCCGGCGCGTCGAAGGTGTCGTCTCCCGAGAGTACGACCGGGTAGCCGTAGCCGGGGATGCCGACCGCGTTCTCATGGTTGTGCCGACCCATCCCGTAGATCGACCTGTAGGCGCCGCTCCGCGGGTCGAGCGCCACGACGACGCCCGCCTGCTCGGCGCCGGGTTCGGTTAGAAGCACTCCGGGCGGCGACGGGCCGTGCCAAGAGTCCGCCTGACGAAGGACGATGTCGCGTGCCTCTTCGTTCGTCAGCAGAAGCTCGCGCTCGAAGCCGTGCTCCGGGCCGACGAGGAAGCTCGAGCAAAAGCGCTGGTAGCCGGCGCTCTGCGGGATCACGTACTCGCCCTTGACCACGCCGGCCCCGTTGATGTTGAGGCGCAGGCGGCTGACGGTCGAGTTGAGGTGATCCTGCCTCGTCGCCGGGAACGGCACGAGCGAGAGCTCATGGTTGACGAAGATGTCGGCCGTGCCCCGGCCGTTGACCCGCTCGACCGCGATCCCGTCCGGGATCGCTTCGAACGTGTAGCCGCCGCCGAGGGTGTCGCCGACGGAGATGATCGCCTTCGTCGTCCAGCCGTTCCGTCCGTCGAGCATCTCGTCGATGCTCGTTTGGAAGCCGCCGTTGCCTCCGGCGGCCGTTGTCGCAAAGACGGCTATGAGCGCGAGCGCGCCCATGGCCAGTGTGAACCTCAATCGTCTCATTTCCCCTCCCAAAGGTCGGTGCGCATTGGACCTAAACAGATCGAGCGCTTTCCACCAAGTGACACAGTGTCACAAGGCGGTGAGCAACAGGTCGAGAAGAAGCGCGTAGTCGCGCTCGCGCCGCGGCGCAGGGGCGCCTCTTTTTCGAACCGGGAGCTCCTCCGCCGATTCGAGCACTCCCAATCTCCCGTCATGGATCAGTGCTTCGTCTACCGCACCGAGTCGACCTGCAAACGTCGTGTACACCGGTACGCCGAGAGCAACGGCCTCGCGGTTCATCGTTCCGCCTGCCGACACCACCAGGTCGGCGAAGGCGACGACGCTCTGGGCATCGACTGCCTGCTCGGGCAGAACCAGCGAGGGCAGGTCCAGCGCGACGATCGATCGCCGCTGCTCGACGGTGCGAGGGAGGACGACGGCCTGAACAGCCGGGTCGGCGCCGAGCTTGCGGAGCACGTCTCCGAAGAGCGGATTCGAGTGGCGGTGGTACAACGAGACCTCGGGCGGCGTGCGGACGATGACGAGCACGCGCTCGCGGTCGAGGTCGAGTCTCTCGAGCACGGACCAGTCGGGCTCGAAACCGGCGAGGTAGTACTCCTCCTCGAGCCCCGGAAAGCGCCGTACCTTCTGCACCCGGGCGCCCAAGGCGTCGAGCCGACTCTGCGGGATCGCCTCGGGCACGACGACACGGGTGGCCGCGCGGCAGCCGAGCCCGTGCTGCACACGTGCGAACTCGTAGTCGAACGCGTACGCGGAGGGGATCGAGAGCGAGCGCGCGGCGAGTGGGAGCTCGTGCGACGCGTGTGAGAGCGCGATGTCGAAGCTCCTCCCCTTTGCAAAGCGACGCAGCGCTGGGACCCGCGCAGCCATCGCACGCGCCTTCCCCCACGCACTCGCGCCGCCGTGCCGCGGCCCGACGACCTCGTGCGGGATGCGGTGGAGCCGCAAGAGCTCCACCGTCTGCGCGTAGTCGCGCGTGGTCACGTCCACCGAGTGACCGCGAGTCTCGAGCAGCGCGATCAAGGGACGGAAGAACGGCACCTGGGGCGAGTTAGAGACGTCGATCCAGACGCGCACGGCCAGACCCTAGACGCTCGACCAGCCGCTTCCATCGATTGCGCTGCCTGCAAACAGCAGCTATTGCGGCTACTTGAAGTCGACAAGACTCGACCCGTTACTTGCCTTCACCCGAGGGCATCTCAGCGAACGATGCGCGTCGCGCGCGCGTGCTTTCGGGCTAGCTATAAGCTTTCCTCATGCGTCTGCGTGCCATTCAGCGAACTTGGCGAATCTGTTTCAGTTCGCCAAGCACCTAGTCCTCGCTTTTCATGGATACGCGCCAGCTCGCGGCGTTTTGCGCGGTCGTCGAGCGGCGAAGCTTCTCCCAGGCGGCGCAGCGCCTCGGTGTCACGCAGCCGGCGGTTTCGCTGCAGATACGCGCTCTGGAAAAGCGCCTCGGGACGCAGCTTCTCGACCGTTCGGGCCGGCGGGTGGAGCCGACCGAGGCCGGGTGGCGGCTGTATCGCGGGGCACAGCGGATGCTGGCGCTCGAGGAGCAGCTCGTGTCGGAGCTCGCAGCTTCGGCCGAGGGCGAGATCGCCGGCGACCTCGTCCTGGGCGCGTCGACCGGGCCTGCCGCGATCGTCGTCCCCGTGCTCCTGGGCGAGTTCCAGCGCGAGCACTCCGACGTGCGGGTGTTCCTCACTGTCTCGGACACCCACACGGTGATCGAGCGTGTCGCTGCCCGCGAGCTCGAGTTGGGAATCGTCGGCGCCTCGCGGCGGCACCGCGGAGTTCGCTTCGAGCCGTTCTTCTCCGACCAGGTCATCCTCGCCTGCCCGCCGGGACATCGCTTCGCGGGGCGCACCGTGACCCTCGACGAGCTCCGCGAAGAGACGCTGATCCTGATGCAGGAGGGCGCGGGTGTACGCCAGATCGTCGAAGACGCTCTGCGCCGCCTCGGTGTACGTCTGCGCGATCTCGACGTGCGGCTCGAGCTCGGTCTTCAGGAGTCTGTTCGGCGCGCGGCCGAGGCGGGCTTCGGCGTGACGTTCATCTCCCGTACGGCCGTCGAGTCCGAGCTGGCCGACGGTCGGCTAGCGGAGGCGCGAGTCGAGGGACTCGAAGCGACCAGGGAGATCTCGCTGGCCTCGGCGGCGGGGAGAGCGCGCACGCGTGTCGCGGAGGCATTCGTCGAGTTCGCCCAGGAGCGCGTCTCGTGATCGTCCGCTGGGGTCTGACCGACCTCGCCGCGCTCCTCGCGGAGCTCGGCATCTCGCGACCACTTCTCGTGACGACCGAGCGGTTCGGCGAGTTGGAGCTTCCCGTCGCGACTCGGTTCTCAGGCGTGCGGCGACACGCGCCCGTCGAAACCGTCTCGTCAGCGGTCGCAGCAGCTCACGGCGCGGATGGCCTGGTCGGGCTAGGGGGCGGAAGCGCGATCGACACGGCGAAGGCAGTTTCCGCCGCGAGCGGGCTCTCGCTCGTCGCGGTGCCCACGACGTACGCCGGAGCCGAGTGGACGCCCTACTTCGGGATGCGGGACGAGGCGCGGAGGATCAAGACCGGCGGCAGCGGCGCACGCACGGTGGCGATCGTCTACGAGCCGGAGCTGACGCTCGGGCTCCGTCTGGAAGAGACGGTGGGAACTGCCATGAACGCGCTCGCTCACAGCGCGGAGGCTCTCTACGTCGAAGGTCGAAACGCCGAAGGGGACACCGAAGCTATCGCGGGAGCGGAGCTGATCGTGCGCTGGCTCCCCGAGACAGTCGCGCGACTGGACGACCTCGAGGCGCGGACAGGCCTCCTCCGGGGAGCGGTGCATGCGGGCAAGGCGCTCGGTCTCACAGGCCTGGCACTAGCGCACGCACTGGCGCAGGCTCTCGGAGGGCGTCACGGCCTCCCGCACGGAGCGATGAACGCGCTCACGCTACCTCCCACGCTTCGTTTCAACGAGCCGGCTGCTCCCGGCGCGATCGAGCGGTTCGGAAGGGCGCTCGAGTCCGACGATCCGGCGGCAAGGGTGGAGGAGCTCGCCCGGCTCGGAGGGTTCATGCGGCTGCGAGACTTCGAGGTGCCGGAGGACGACCTGCCACTCGTCGCGACGGAGGCGGTGGATCGAGCAGGGGCGCGTGCGAATCCACGCACGGCGTCACCTGACGACGCTCTCTCGCTCCTGCGCAGCATCTGGTGAGCTCCGGGTTGACGCGCGACCCGTTCGGACGGACTATGTAGCGATGCTCGTCGAGTACGCAAGCCTGGTCGCTGCGATGGCGGTGCTCACGGCGTCGCTCACCGGCGCCTTCGGCCAGAAGCTCTCCGTGCTCCCCACCTCCAGCGGGGCAGCTCTATCGACGTTGAACGCCGCGGCGGGCGCCCAGAAGGTGCCGGCAGGAGGGGCGCGTGCCGCTTACAAGCGTGCCCCGTATTCCAAGCCGGTGCTGAAGTACCTCTACGCGGTGGGCTGGATCGGAGGCAAGAAGAGCCCGCTGTCCTGCCTCTTCGCCCGCACCCAGCCGTCGGAGACGGAGCAGGAGGCGCTCGTCGAGATCAAGGAGAATGGGAAGCTCGTGAAGCAGCTCCGTCGAGTCCACGTCGGCCAGAAGCTGGCAGCCTCCGTCGTGGTGACGGGGATCGCGTCCGCTTGTAGCTGACGCTACGCGGCTTCGGGCGCGGCCCGGCGGCGGCCGCCCATCACGCGGCGCAGGCTGACGACGCCGAGCACGTTCGATCCGTCGACGACGGGCAAGTGGCGGAAGCCGTTGTCCAACATGACCTGGGCGGCGTCGTCGAACGTCATGTCAGCCGTGGCCGTCATGGGATCGCCGGTCATCCACTGGCGCACGCGGGCGTCGCTCGTATGCACGCGCGCGGCCATGGCCCGGAGCATGTCGCGCTCCGTGAGGATGCCGATCAGGCGGCCGAAGTCCTTGACGACGACGGCGCCGGTGTTCTGACTCGTCATTCGCTCCGCAACCTCGCCGAGCGTGTCCTCCGGCGCGACGGTGATGAAGTTCGGCGTGACGATGTCGGCCAGGGTGCCCATCGATCGCGCGAGTCTACAGCCCTCGCTGCGAGAGT
>Ga0136620_10000362_pt1 | contig 20946 bp, 21 predicted proteins | sample AntDrymUQ4162106_2_FD_104806 | JGI IMG/M metagenome (GOLD analysis project Ga0136620, IMG submission 104806) | Polar desert sand microbial communities from Dry Valleys, Antarctica - metaG UQ416 (21.06) | ecosystem: Environmental > Terrestrial > Soil > Desert | place: Antarctica: Dry Valley... | reverse complement strand
CTCGTTCGTCAGCCAGGCGCGCAGCTGGGCCGACCGGATCCAGGCGCGGAGATAGTCGGCCGAGTAGAAGCCGGCGTCCATGTCCGCGAGGTACGCGTCCGGGCGGTAGGAGATACCCGTCGGCGATGTGAGCAGCTCGTGGTAGCGCTCGGGGCCGGCAGCCCCATCGTTGAAGTTGCCCCAGAACTCGAGCTCGAACTCGAGCTTCGCCGTGTACCGCCGGTAGAGCAGCGCCTCGAGGAAGATCGTCGCCTCGGCGTTCTCGGCGGCCTGCTCGTCCGAGAGGTCGAAGTACTCCGCGTGCCAGGCCGCCTCACGCGAGATGGCCTCGAAGATGTAGGAGTAGATCTCCGTCAGCGCGTGGTCGCGCGAGAGGTTCCGGAAGGTGTACGGCAGGCTCGGGTCGCAGCCGCCGTAGTGGAGCGCATGGCCGGCTTCGTGCAGGAACGCCTGATAGTCGTGGAGCCCGCCCTGCGCTCGGGTGATCAGATGGACGACACGGGGCGGATCCGCTGCGATCACACAGGCACGCGGCGACTTCTGCGGTCGATCGTCCAGGTCGAGCTTGATGTTCGGCTCCTGGTCGAGGTCGAAACCGAGACGGCGGAGCGTCTCCAGGCAGACCTCCGTCGCCCGATCCTTCGTGTACGTCGCCTCGAGTGGCGAGAGCCTGCGGAGCCAGCCGACGTGGTAGGAGGTCGGCACCTCTGCACGCTCGTCGCCGAGGAGCTTGTCGAACCACCGCCGCGACAATCGGCGGTAGACGTCGTCGGCGGCCCGACTCGCCTGTGTGAGCACCCCTGAGAGGTCGCGGAGGGAGATCCGCTTCTCCTCCTCGTTCCGCCTGACCGGGTCCGGCTGGCCCGAGAGCTCGGCGTCCAGCTGCTCACGCGCCTGCAGGAGCTCCATCCGGTCGTCGTTGAACCCCGCAGACGCATCCCCCTGCAGCCGCCCGAGCTCCTCGCGATCGGCGTAGTCCGGCAGGACGGCCAGCTGCGCCTGAGCAGACCGCAGTGGAAGCTCTTCCCCGCGGAAATTGATTCGCGCGGCGAGGATCGCGTTCTCATGGGCGTCTTCGCGCTCGCTGAGCTCGACCTCGACGAGGCCCGACTCGCACGTCTTCCGAAGGCGGTAGATCCTCTCGCGTTCGTCGTCGCCGGCCCCCGACTCGGCGTCGTGCAGGGCATCGAGCTGGTCGCGCGTGAAGAGCTCGCGGTAGCGGGCGACGATCTCGGCGCGCTCCGAGACCTCCTTCTCGCCAACCCGCACCGCGCGCCCTTCCTCGGCGCGCTCGTACAGGTAGCGCTGGAGCTCGGCCTCGAATTCGGCAGGAGTTCGGACTGCAGTCGTGCTCACGGGCGCGGAATGTACCGCAGGGTCAGCGGTCGACGAGCGTTCGAACGGTTCGGGTCAGCTCGTCGATGGCGAAGGGCTTGCCGATCACCGTCTCCCCGTCGGGCAGGTATGTCCCCGGGCTTCCCGTGAGGAGCGCCACTCGACGCCCCCCTTCCTTGATGGCCGGTAGCAAGCTCAGCCCGTCCTGGTTCCCAAGATGGACGTCGAGCAGGACTGCGTCCACGCTGTCGGACTCGAGAGCGCCTCTGGCAGTCTCGAGATCGCCGGCCTCGACGACCCGATATCCCTCGAGCTCCAGGTTCACGCGACAGAGGAACCGGAGGGACGGATCGTCGTCCACGACCAGCACTGTGGCCGGGCCGTCTCCCATGGCGGCGAGTGTATAGGGGTGTTCGGCCGTACCCAGATCGCGGGTTCGTTCGTTTACCTTTTTGAAATGGGAAATCGGCCCGAACCGAAGACGCCCGCCGCCGAGGGGCAACGCCTCCTGGAGCTGCCGCGCCCGACGCCGGCTTTTCGCCGCCGCGCGTGGCTCGATTTCCAGCGAGCACTGGACCCGCTGGCGTCGCCTAGGCCGCTGCGCCGCGGGCTGCTCTAAGCCGCCGAAGAGTCTCTTCGCGCCCGAGCAGCTCGAGGCTCTCGAAGAGGCCCGGCGAGATCTTCGACCCGGTCACGGCGATCCGGAGCGGCTGAAAAGCCTCGCGCGGCTTGAGCTCGAGCCGCTCGGCAAGCCCTCGGAGCACCCGCTCGATCTGGTGGGCCGTGAACGGCTCGAGGCCTGCGAGCGCGGTTTCAGCTTCGGCAAGAACGGGTGAACCACCGTCCAAGAGCGACGGATCCGGAAAGACGTCTTCGAAGAGGAAGCGCGTGTACGCCTGGAACTCGGCGAGAGCCTCGATCTTCTCCTGCACGAGGGGAGCCGCCTTCCGGACCAGGTCTTCCTCCCACTCCGCACCCTGATCGCGGAGATAGGCGCTGACCCGGTCTGCGTACTCCTCGGGCGGGAGGTTTCGTAGGTGCACGCCGTTCAGCCAGGCGAGCTTCTGGTAGTCGAAGACGGCCGGGCTTGCTGACACCCGTTCGAGGCTGAAATGCTCGACCAGCTCCTCGCGGGAGAAGACCTCTGTCTTGTCGTCGTACGCCCACCCGAGCCTCGCCAGGAAGTTGACGATCGCGGCCGGGATGTACCCCTGCTCCCGGAGCTCGTCCACCGACTGGGCGCCGTGGCGCTTGGAGAGCTTCTTGCCGTCCGTGCCGAGCACGTCGGAGGCATGCGCGTAGACCGGGAGCTCCGCGCCCAGCGCCCCCAGGACCTGGATCTGCTTCGGCGTGTTCGAGACGTGGTCCGAGCCGCGGATGACGTGGCTGATTCCGTCGAGCATGTCCTCGACCGGTGAGGCGAAGTTGTACGTGGGTCGCCCGTCGGAGCGCACGAGGACGACGTCCTCGAGCTGGGCGTTCGGGAAGTCGATTCGCCCGCGGACGACGTCGTCCCACCCTGTCTCGCCGTCGTCGGGCATCCGGAAGCGGATCGCACCCTCGTCCTCGTAGGCCTTGCCTTCGTCGACGAGCCTCCGGGCCAGCTGCTGACACTCGTCCATTCGGTCGAGCTGGAAGCGAACCTCTCCGTCCCAGTCGATCCCGAGCCAGCTCAGGCTGCGCTTGATCTGCTCGGTGGACTCCGCGACCTCGCGGCCGGTATCGGTGTTCTCGATTCGGAGCAGGCACTCGCCACCCTCCCGCCCACGCGCGAACAGCCAGTTGAAGAGAAAGGTCCGGACGCCTCCGATGTGAAGGAAGCCGGTGGGGCTCGGGGCCATGCGGACGCGGATCATGGTCTGACTATCGTAGGGCCGTGCTCCTCGGCGGCCATGTTGGCGGCGGCGTCAAGGCGGCACCGGAGCGCGCACGCGCGATCGGCGCCGAGGCGCTGCAACTCTTCGTTCAGAGCCCGAGGGCCTGGCGCTTCCCCGACCACGACCCGGAGGTGCTGTCGACATTCGACGACCGGGCACGGGAGGCGGGAATGCATGCCGTCCTCGTGCATGCCATCTACCTCTGCAACTTTGCGAGCCCCGACGACGTCGTCTACGGGAAGTCGACCGAGACGCTCCGAAAGACGGTCGAGACGGCCTGCGCGATCGGCGCGGACGGCGTCGTCTTCCATGTGGGGTCTCACCTGGGCTCCGGGTTCGATGCGGGCCTCGAACGAGTGTTGCCGGCGCTCGAGCAAGTCCTCGAGGGCTGCTCCGAGAGGACGTGGCTGCTCGTCGAGAACTCGGCGGGCGCCGGCGGGACGATGGGACGGTCGGTGGAAGAGCTGGCGACCCTGATCGGCAGGGCCGGTCGGCATCCGCGGCTCGGGATCTGCCTCGACTCCTGCCACCTCTGGGCCTCCGGGCATGACGTGACCGATCCGGCCGCCCTCGATGCGCTGCTCGACGAGGTCGACGCCCTGATCGGGCTCGACCGCCTCAGGGCTCTTCACGTCAACGACTCGGCGACGCCGCTCGGCTCGAACCGAGATCGGCACGCGAACATGCTCGAGGGTCTGATCGGCGAAGGGCTCTCCGTCTTTCTCGGCAACCGCCGGCTTCAGGGGTTACCGGCAGTCCTGGAGGTCGCAGGCCCGGACAACCATGGGCCGGATGCGAATGAAGTGAAGAAGCTGCGGTCGCTCTGGGAAAGCGGAACTAGGCGTTCGGGCGGACCTGCGCGAAGACGCGGAAGCTCGGCGCGCCGACCGGCAACTCGAAGTACTCGGGGTTGACGCAACCTAGATCGTCACTCCGACCTGCGTAAGTGCTCTCGACCTCCGCCCGGCACATGGGCAGCGGGTTCCTGTTGGCCCGAACAGCGCCGAAGCCCGGGGCGCGGGCTTCGGCTTCTTCGAGCAACTCGAGGTCGATCTCGACCCGGTAGACCTTCTGCATGCAGCCGACGTACGTACGGCCGACTTCCTCGAACGCGTAGAGGAAGGGGCACGCCCGCGCGACACAGGCAGCCGGGTAGACGACCTTGTCGCAGTGGACCTCGCACCGGCGGCACTCGACTTCGTCCTGGGGGCGAAGCGGGAGGCTCCGCGGACGGGTCGCCTGTGACGCCATAGGTGGATTGTGGGTCACAGATCTTGGCCCGCGCAAGACTTGACAGGGGCCTGTAATCGCGCTAGCGGCGCGAGCTTGCCCGAGAATCGTCGTGACCCGGAGACAGGCGTTCGACCGCGTTCAGCACGTCCATCTGGGTGAAGGCCTGGAAGTCGGGCTCCACCGGCACCTCGGCGTCGTCGGCCCGGAACCACAGGGCCTGCACCGTCTTGATCCCCACCCGCGAAGCCCCGAGGATGTCGGCGTCGAGGCGGTCGCCGACGAAGAGCGCCTCGGCCGGCACCGCCCCCACCTCGGCGAGCGCCTGCTCGAACATCGCCGGATGCGGCTTCCGCTTGCCGAGCTCGGACGAGAGCACAACGACGTCGAGTCGCTCGACGAGCCCCTGCCGCTCGAGCACGGGCCGGAGCAGCCACTCCGGGCTCGCGGTGTTCGAGACGAGCGCGAGCTTCAGGCCACGCCGGCGGAGCGCCTCCAGCAACGCGTGCGTCGTCGCTGCCAGCGAGTAGTACGAGGCGAACACGTCGTGGCTCGCAGTCAGAAAGAGACGGATGTCATCGTCCGTGAGATCGGCGCCGTGGTGCGTGAAGCCCGAGCCCATGACCGCTGCGATGTCGATCTCGTCAAGGTCGTCGAGCGAGAAGAGCTGCTCCGAGTTGTCCTGGAAGTATCGGAGCAGCGCCTGGGCGTCGGGAAGGTGGTCGCCCGGGATCGCCGAGAGCCCCGCGGCGTACCCCTCGAGAGCGATGTCGTCGCTCCACTCGTCCTGCATGAGGGTCCCACCCCAGTCGAACAGAACAGCTTTGAGCACGGTGGTTAGGGTAAAGGCGTGGCGCGTCGAATCCTCTGGGGCTCGCTCGCGCTTGCTCCGCTCTCGATTCTGTTGCACTACGCCGCGGACATCGGCGACACCGCCGAGTTTGCGCTCGCCGCCGCCGCCCTGATCCCGCTCGCGTGGCTGATCGGCGAGGCGACGGAGCACGCCGCCCACCACACCGGGGCCGGCGTGGGCGGCTTCCTGAACGCCACCTTCGGGAACGCGCCGGAGTTGATCATCGCGCTCCTCGCGGTCAACCAGGGCCTCACCGAGGTCGTCCGAGGATCGCTGACCGGCAGCGTCGTCGGCAATCTCCTGCTCGTGCTCGGCTTCTCGCTGCTCTTCGGCGGCAGGGGCGAGATCGACCGCGATTCGAGCCTGGTCTCGATCGGGCTCGTGGCCCTGGCCATCCTGCTGTTCCTCGTTCCCGCAGTGCCCGGGTGGACCGGCGATCCCGAGCGCGACCTGATCGTCCGGCTCTCTGTTCCCGTCTCGATCGCGCTGCTCGTGGCCTACCTCGGCGTGACCTGGGTCTCACTTCGGCGCCACCGCCGGCTCCACGTGTCCGACGAGCCCCGCGAGATGATGGGTTGGAGCTTCCGGACAGCGCTGGCCGTCCTCGGAGTGGCCACGGTCGTGACGGCGCTGATCGCCGAGATCGTGGTCGGATCGATCGAGGTCTTCGCCGACGAGCTCGGCCTCTCCGAGTTCTTCGTGGCGGCGGTGATCGTCGCGATCGTCGGAAACGCGGCAGAGCACGGGGGTGCCGTCGTCGTCGCGGCCCGCGGGCAGATCAAGCTCGCCGCGGAGATCGCCCTCGCCTCCAGCGCGCAGGTGGCGGTGTTCCTCATCCCGGCGGTCACACTCATCGCTCTGCTGATCGATCCCCTCGCGCTCTCACTACGCGAGATCGAGATCGCGGCACTCACGTTCGGCGTCCTGTTGACGCTCGTGCTGTTGATCCAGGGCCGCTCGAGCCGCGCCCGCGGCGTGATCCTGATCCTGGGTTACGTCGCGATCGCCGTAGCGTTCTTTCTGGCCGGCGAGCGCAACTCCTAGCCGAAGGTCTCGGGCGTTCTCGTGACCGGATAGGTCGCGAAGTAGAGCTTCACGGGCGTGCCGCTCTCGTCCCGGACGATTCGCAGCAGCTCGCCGCGCTCGTAGCCGTGCACGACCCGGTAGACGTCCTCGGCCTCGCGCTCGTAGACAGAGCGGCCGAGGTCAAGCCGCGCTTCCGGAAAAACCGACTCGAGCTTTCCGCTCCGGAAGGAGAAGACCACCTCGTGCCCCTCCGACCACCACCGGCCGAGAACCCCTTCGAGCTCCGGGGAAGCGGCCTCGCGCGGGCGCCACTCCTCCTTGACCGGAGGAAAGGCGTCCGCGACCGCCTTCGAGAGCTGGATGCCGAGCGCAGAAATCGTGACCCCGGCGCCGGAATTGGTGACGACGGCGGCACCGGTCTTCGTCTCCGGAAGGCACGAGACATGTGCGAGGAAGCCCGCATGAGCGCCGTCGTGGCCGGCAAAGATCCTGTCCTCAACCCGGTAGAGCGCGAAGCCGAGTCCGTAGCCGAGCCGCCACTGCGTCAGGTCGAGCATCGACTGGAAGACGCGCATCTCCTCCACCGTCTCCCGACGAAGAACTTCGTGGCTCGCACCAGCGATGAACGCGGCCCAGCGGCACAGGTCCGGCGCGGTGCTCCAGAGCTCGCCTGCCGGTGCGAAGGCGCGACCCTCGATCACCGGCTCTCGACGGGCCAGGTCGGCGTAGGGGTCGACCAGGTAGCCGGTCGCCGCAGGAAGCTCCGCCGTCCACGTCGTACGAGTCATGTCGAGCGGGGCGAGGACGCGGTCGGTGAGGTAGCGCTCCGGTGCGTCGCCCGAGACTCGCGCCAGAACCTCTCCGAGCAATGCGAAGGCCAGGTTCGAGTAGTGCCAGTAGGCCGCCGGAGCCAGCACCTGCTCGGCTTCGGCGAGACGCGAGAGCAGCTCCTCGCGCGTCGGCATCTCCAGTGTCTCCCAGACTTCACCGGGAATCTCGCGCTGGATGCCCGAGAGGTGCGAGAGCAGGCCGCGGATCGTCGGATCGTGCGCCGCCTCGGGAACGTGCCGTGTCAGCCGGTCGTCGAGGCCGAGCTTCCCTTCGTCGCGCAACTGGAGGATTCCGACCGCCGTGATCGTCTTCGTGATCGAGGCGATGCGGTACTGATGATCGGGCGTCGCCTCCTCGCCGGCCTCGGTATCCGCGAGGCCGACCGCTTCCTGCCAGACGACCTCGCCGTCGTGGACGGCGGCGGCGCTGACGCTCGGCAGGCGGTTGACGGCCTGCGCGTCTCGGACGATCCGCGAGAGCTCGCCGTGGATGGATTCAGGCGCGGGCAAGCGAGGCGGCGCCCAGCGCACCCGGCAAGAGCTCGATCGCCTGCTCGATGTCGCCGTCGTCGATGTCGAGGTGCGTGACCGCGCGGAGCCGGGTCGGGTAGACGGTTCCGGAGACGCCCACGCCTGCCTGCCGCGCCCGCTCGAGGGCTTCTGCCTGCGAGAGCCCCAACGGCCCGACGTCGATCTGGACGAAGTTCGTCTCGACGTCGTCGGGCTCGACGGGCACACCGGCCCGAGCGAGGCCCTGCGCGAGGCGCCTGGCGCGTGCGTGATCCTCGGCGAGGCGGTCGATGTTGTGCTCGAGCGCATAGACCCCCGCCGCGGCGACGATTCCCGCCTGACGCATCGCGCCGCCGAACATGTGCTTCAGGCGGCGCGCCTTCAACATCAGCTCGGAGGAGCCGGCGAGAAGGGCGCCGAGCGGGCAACCGAGCCCTTTCGAGAGGCAGATGGTGACGGTGTCGGCCCGACCGGAGATCCGCGCAGCCGGAACCCCCAGCGCGATCGATGCATTGAAGAGCCGCGCGCCGTCGAGATGAAGCTTCAGGCCCAGCTCACGGCAGCAGTCGACCACCGCATCGAGCTCCTCCAGCGGCCACACTCGCCCGCCGGCGCTGTTGTGGGTGTTCTCGATCGAGACCACGCGGGTTCGAGGTGTGTGGAAGTCCTCGACGAGGTGCGCGGCCGCCCGGATCTGCTCGGGGCTGATCCGCCCGTGCTTTCCGACGAGAGGGCGTGACAGGAGGCCCGCAAAGACCGCCGGGCCGCCCAGCTCGGCGATCAGGACGTGCGAGTGCTCCTCCGTGAGCAGCTCGTCACCGGGCTCGCCGTGAAGCTTGAGCGCGATCTCGTTCGCCATCGTCGCCGTGGGGAGATAGACCGATTCCTCCAGGCCGAGCAGCTCAGCTCCCCGCTGCTCGAGGAGGTTGACAGTCGGATCCTCACGGCGCTGCTCGTCTCCCACTTCGGCCGAGGCGATTGCCCGCCTCATCTCCGGCGACGGCTCAGTCTTGGTATCCGACCGCAGATCGATCACGACCGGGATTCTTGCTATTCGCCGTCGACCGCGCGGAAGTCGGCCACGGCGCGGCCGTCGTCGGTCAGGGCGGTTTCGTCAGCGCCGTTCGAGACGAGCAGGTCGTAGAGCTCGTCCTCTCCGCTCTGCGCGGCTTCGTGGATCGGCGCGAAGCCGCCCTCCTGCCGCACGTTCGGGTCAGCCCCGTGGTCGAGCAGGATCTTCACGATCGCCGTGTGCCCACCCGCTGCCGCACTGTGGATCGCCTGCACCCGCAGGGAGTTCCGCGCGACCGCACCTGCGTCGGCACCGGCCTCGAGCAGAAGGCCCACGATCTCCTCGTGCCCGAAAAAGGCCGCGAGCTGGAGCGCTGTGAAGCCGTCCGGCGACCACTGCTCGACGAGCCCAGGCTCGATGAGCACGAGCTCGCGCACGCGACCGAGATCTCCCACCGCAGAGGCCTCGAAGACCGTCAGGCTGGGTCTCTCGGCAAGCTCCGCCGCCACCGCATCGTGATCGCCCCGGTAGAGGGCGTCGAGGATCTCCGACCCGGAGCTGGGAAGCCCGCTCATGCCCGCATTCTCTCCGGTCGAGGGATTGGCGGCAGGCCTACGCGGCCGATGTGACTACTGACCGAAAGGAGAGGCCGCATGACCGCGACCGGCGCTTCTCTGTGGCAACTCATTCGTGATGACATGCTCGTGCGCCGCGGCGCCTGGACCGCCCTCGGCGTCGTCTGGCTCTCGGCGGCCTGGGCGGAGCTCAGGCTCCTGCTCTTCCTCCCCGCCCTGGCCGGCGTCATCTGGCTGCTGCGCAGGCGCCGCGGGGAGATCGACGACGAGGCAGACCTCTTTTAGGACTTAGAACCTCTAACAGCGGCGCCGCACGGTGTCCGCGATGCTCTCAAGCGCGTCCACGACCTCGTCCAGCGGCGCGCGCGTGTCGATCTCAGTCGTCGCACCCGCGCGCAGCAGCGGCTCAACCTTCGCCAAGTCGTAGAGGATCCGATCCCGCTCGGCATCGCGCTTGCCGAACTCGTTCGACTCTCGACTAGCCACGCGCTGGAGGATCACATCCGCAGGAGCCCTCAACAGTACAACGGCGTCGAAGCGCGGGTAGAACTTTCCCTGGTTCGAAACACAGCCGGCGATGAACAACAGTCCGTCGTCGTATCCGTCGAGCAGCGCTTCGATCCGATCCTCCCGCCACAGCTGCTCCCAACCGCCTGCGTCAGAACTCGGCACTTCCTCCGAATACGCGCCGTAGTCAGTGTCCACGACCCGATGTCCTCTGCGCGCGAGCTCGGCGAGAGCCGCCGACTTGCCTGTCCCAGACATCCCGGTCACCAGCACCACGGCCACGACACCACCGTAGTGTGTGCAGTGAGCGCCGCCGACCGCGGCTACGACCTTGGCCCGCTCACCTGCTGGCTCGCTGATCTGCTGAGCAGGCGGGGAGATTTCATTCAGCCAGAATCTCTTACACCCCTTTTGGAGCCTGGATCTCCGGGGAGGCGGTCTGCTCGCCGGAGAGGTCGGGGTGATCCTCGAACCGGTAGCGGACGATCGCGCGCTTCGCGGCCTTGACCTCGTCCAGGCGGCGCACGGGACGGCCGTGCGGTGCGGCCTTGAGCGTCTCCGGCTCCTGGGCGGCCTCGCGGGCGATCGCGAGCATCGCGTCGGCAAAGGCGTCGAGCGTCTCCTTCGTCTCCGTCTCCGTCGGCTCGATCATGAGCGCCTCGGGCACGATCAACGGGAAGTAGATGGTCGGCGGGTGAAACCCGTAGTCCATGAGTCGCTTGGCGACGTCCAGCGCCGTCACCCCGTGCTCGCGCTTGAGGCCTCGGGCGGAGAGGACGAACTCGTGCATGCAGAGCCGGTCGAACGGCAGGTCGTACGCTTCCTTCAGGCGAGCCAGGAGGTAGTTCGCGTTCAGGACGGCGTCCTCGGACATAGTCCGCAGCTCCTTCCCCCAGGCGAGCATGAAGGCATAGGAGCGGACGAAGACGCCGAAGGGGCCCGTGAAGGCCCGCACCTTCCCGATCGACTTCGGGCGGTCGTGGTCGAGGTGGAAGCGCTCGCCGTCCCGGACGACGGCCGGAACCGGCAGATAGGGCTCGAGGCGCTCGCGCACCGCAATCGGTCCTCCACCGGGGCCGCCGCCTCCGTGCGGCTGCGAAAAGGTCTTGTGCAGGTTGATGTGAACGATGTCGAAACCCATGTCGCCCGGCCGCGAGATGCCGCACACCGCGTTCAGGTTCGCGCCGTCGTAGTAGAGGAGCCCGCCCGCCTCGTGAAAGATCGCGGCGATCTCTTCGATGTGCTCGTCGAAGAGGCCGAGAGTCGAGGGGTTGGTGAGCATCAGGCCCGCCGTGCTCTCGTCGACCCGGCTCCGGAGGTCGTCGAGGTCGATATTGCCGCGCGGGTCCGTTTCGACCTTCTGGAGCTCGTAGCCCGCCATGGTGACGCTCGCCGGATTGGTGCCGTGTGCGGTGTCCGCCACGATGATCGTTCGCCTGGTCTCGCCTTCGCCGCGGTCGGCGAAGTAGGCGCGCATGAGCATCAGCCCTGTGAGCTCTCCCTGCGAGCCTGCGGCCGGCTGCAGCGAGACGGCGTCAAGGCCCGTGATCTCGGCGAGCATCTCCTGAAGGTGGTGCATGAGCTCGAGCGAGCCTTGCGCCCCCTCTTCCTCCTGGAGGGGATGCGCGTCACGGAACCCGGGAAGGGCCGCAACCCGCTCGTTCACCCGAGGGTTGTGCTTCATCGTGCAGGAGCCGAGTGGATAGAAGCCCGTATCGATTCCGAAGTTGCGCGCCGTGAGCTCGGTGAAGTGGCGGACGATCTCCACCTCCGGAAGCTCGGGTAGGCGCGGCGGATGCCGGCGGAGAAGCTCCCCCGGTAGCTTCGCGGCGGCGAGATCCACGGGACACGGGATGCGCCCCGCCCGCTGGCCGGGCCGAGACTTCTCGAAGACGAGCCTCACGCCGCGAGCGCCTCGACCAGCCGCTCGATGTCCTCGATGCTGCGACGTTCGGTGACCGCCACGAGCAGCGCGTCGTCCAGGCCCTCGTAATCGCGTCCAAGCGGGTAGCCGGGATGGACACCCTGGGCACGGGCAGCGCGAACCACCTCCTGGGCGGGCCGTCCGGCGCGGATGGCAAACTCCTTGAATGTTGTCTGATCCGAAAACAGGAGAGAGCCGCTCAGCTGTTCTTTCGCATGGTCGGAGAGAGCCATGCAGGTCTCCCCCAGCTCGCGGAGACCCTCGGGGCCCAGCCAACAGAGGTAGATGAGGCCGCCCAGCGCCAGCAGGGTCTGATTGGTCGTGATGTTCGACGTCGCCTTCTCGCGCCGGATGTGCTGCTCCCGCGTCTGGAGCGTGAGGACGTAGCCGCGCTCGCCCGCCACGTCGGTCGTCTCGCCCACGATCCGTCCGGGCATCCGCCGCGTGAACTCCTCGCGCGCGGCGAGGAACCCGTAGTGGGGCCCGCCGTAGGAGAGCGGGTTCCCCGCGCCCTGCCCCTCACCGATGGCGATTGCGCACCCGTACTTGCCGGGGGCCTCGAGGACGCCGAGTGAGATCGGGTCGACGTGGGCGACCGCCAACGCGCCCGCATCGTTCGCGGCTGCCGCGAGGTCAGGCGCCGCCTCGAGGCAGCCGAAGAAGTTCGGCTGCTGAAAGATCACGCAGGCGGCGTCCTCGGCGGACGCGCGGAGCTCGTCCGCGTCGGTGACTCCGCCCCGGTGGGGGATCTCGACGACCTCCATCCCGAAGCCCGGCGCGTAGGTTTTGACGACCTGCCGCACCTGCGGGTTCAGCGTTTCGGCGAGGACGATCTTCTGGCGGCCCGTGGCGTGCTTCGCCACGTAGCACGCGTCGGCGGCGACAGTAGTGCCGTCGTACCCCGACGCATTCGAGATGTCCATGCCCGTCAGCTCGCAGATGACGGTCTGGTACTCGAAGATCGCCTGAAGCACGCCCTGGCTCATCTCCGGCTGGTACGGGGTGTACGCCGTCAAGAACTCGCCGCGCTGGAGGATCGCGTCGACCACGGCGGGGGCGTAGTGGTCGTAGACGCCGGCGCCGAGAAACGAGACCTCCTGACCGGTGTGGACGTTCCGGTCGGCAAGGCCCTGGAGCCGCTCGACGATCTCCTGCTCCGAGAGCGGAGCTCCGAACGCGAGCTCGCGATCGAATCGAACCCCCGCCGGGATATCACGAAAGAGCTCGTCCAAGCCGGCGACCCCGATCGCCTCGAGCATCGCCTCGCGATCGCCGTCGGTGAGCGAGACGTAGGTCACTGCTCGGCGAGTAACGCGCGATACGCTGCGGCGTCGAGCAGCTCGCCGGACTCCGCCGGGTCGGCGAGCCGGATCCGCACCAGCCAACCCTCGCCGTACGGATCCTCGTTCACCGTCTCCGGCGCATCTACGACCTGCTGGTTCACCTCGAGCACATCTCCCGAAAGGGGCGAGATGAGGTCGGAGACGGCCTTTACGGACTCGACCTCCCCATAGATCCCATCCTTCGCAACCGGGTCGCCGTCGCCCGGTGGCTCGAAGTGGACGAGCTCGCCCAGAGCGTCCTGTGCGAACCATGTGATCCCGAGGACGGCTTCGTCGCCCTCGATCCGGGCCCAATCGTGCTCTCGGTGGTACAGCAGCTCGTCGGGGTAGCTCTCCTGGGCCGCCATCAACCATCCTCCTCGCGCTCGTAGATCGGCTTCTTCACGACGTGCGCGCGCCTGGGGCGCCCGCGAAGATCGATAGTCACCTCGGTCCCCGGCTCAGCCCGCGAGGCGGGGAGGTACCCCATCCCGATCCCACGGTCGAGCATCGGCGAGTGGGTGCCCGACGTGACGGCGCCACCGCCCTCGATCGGCATCCCCTGTCGCGGGATGCCCGGTTCGTCCATGACGAACGCAGCCAGGCGGCTCTCAGGCCCCTGTTCCTTCACGCGACGAAGCTCGTTCGCGCCGATGAAGTCCTTGTCGAGGGCACAGACCCAGCCGAGGCCGGCCGAGATCGCGTCGGTCTCCGGCCCGATGTCGTTCCCGTGGAGCGCGAAGCAGACCTCCAGTCGGAGTGTGTCGCGCGCCCCGAGTCCGCAGGGTGTCGCTCCTCGAGCGACGACTGCGTCCCAGAGCGCGGCGCCGTCCTCGGCAGGTACGAGCAGCTCGACGCCCTGTTCGCCCGTATAGCCGGTGCGGTTGACCATGCATTCGATTCCGTCGATCTCACCTTCGGCGAAGGTGAACGCCGGTGCATCGTCGAGATCGAGACGTCTGAGCGACTGGGGCCCCTGGACGGCGAGCAGCGCAAAGTCGTCCGAGATGTCGCGGACGTCCGACCCGGGCAGCTCGCGGTCCTTCAACCACCTGAAGTCGATGTCACGATTCGACGCGTTCACGATCAGGAGGTAGCGGCCGGCCTCGAGTCGATAGGCGATGAGGTCGTCCACGATCCCGCCTTCCTCGTTCGTGAGGAGCGTGTACTGCGCTGCGCCGGGCTCCACCCGGTCGAGGTCGTTCGAGAGGACGGACTGGAGGAACTCGGCGGCGCGCGGCCCCTCCACTTCGAACTCACCCATGTGCGAGACGTCGAAGACCCCGCAGTCGGCGCGCACCGCCCTGTGCTCGGCGAGGACGCCCTCGTACTGGACGGGCATCTCCCACCCGACGAACGGAACCATGCGAGCGCCCAGCGCCAGATGCCGCCCGTAAAGCGGCGTGCGAAGGAGCGTCTGCACGACGCCCGATGCTACGCGAGCAGCCCCGCGCGAGCGGAGAGGTGCTACGCCGCTTTAGTCCCGGAGGAACGAGGGCACTTCGAGCACCTCGTCGGAGACGTCGAAGCGCTCGGGCTCCCGATCGCCCGCCGGTACCGCCGGAATCTCTTCCGGGTGCTCGGCTCGCCGCCGGCGGCGATGAGCGGCCGGCCCGAAGCCCGTGGCAATCACGGTCACCCGAACCTCGTCCTTCAGCGAGTCGTCGATCACGGCGCCGAAGATGACGTTCGCGTTCTGGTCGGCTGCGCCGGTCACGACCTCGGCCGCCTCGTTCACCTCGAAGAGCCCCATGTCCGGAGGGCCGCTGATGTTCAGAAGGACCCCGGTCGCGCCTTCGATCGACGATTCGAGGAGGGGAGAAGAGACGGCCGTGTGTGCCGCCTCGGCTGCCCGGCTCTCGCCGGACGCCGTCCCGATTCCCATCAGCGCGGAGCCTGCGTCCGACATGATCGCCCGGACGTCGGCGAAGTCGAGGTTGACGATCCCCGGGACCGTGATCAGGTCGGTGATCCCCTGGACGCCCTGGCGGAGGATGTCATCGGCCATCCGGAACGCATCCATGATCGACGTCCGCTTCTCCACGACCTGCAGGAGCCGGTCGTTCTCGATCACGATCAACGTGTCGACGCGGTCGCGAAGCTCCTCGATGCCGATCTGCGCCTGCGTCGCGCGCTTCCGACCTTCGAAGTTGAACGGCCGGGTGACGACACCGACGGTGAGCGCCCCCAGCTCGCGAGCGATGTCGGCGACGACGGGCGCGCCGCCGGTGCCCGTTCCCCCGCCTTCTCCGGCAGTGACGAAGACCATGTCCGCGCCCTTCAGGACGTCCTTGAGCTCATCGCGGCTCTCCTCGGCCGCGCCGCGGCCGACCGCGGGGTCGGCTCCCGCCCCGAGGCCGCGGGTCGACTCGGCGCCGATGTGCACCTTCACGTCCGCCTCCACCACGAGCAGGGCCTGGGCGTCCGTGTTGGCCGCGACGAAGTCGACGCCGGTCAGGCCGGCATCGACCATCCGGTTGACGGCGTTCGAACCGCCGCCGCCGACACCGACGACCTTGATCACTGCCAGGTAGTTACCAGTCTGATCGCGCACGCTCAATGTCCCTCCACCTCAAGCTCGACTGTAGCTCGCTGGTTGCAAGCCACGGCAAGGCCCCCAGGGTAGGGGCACTCGAGGCGCCTGTCAACGGCCGCTCTCACCCGTTACCCTAAGGCTCTACTTCAGAGTTTAGAGTTGTTCCGGCCACCGGCCGCTGGGGAACGCTGACATCGACATACCCTGCTGGCTCCTCTTCTTCTCGCCTCAGTGTGGCGAGCACCTGCCGCGCAGCCGCAAGCTTCAGGCCGAGATCGGTGCTGTCACCGAGCCGCACTTCCAGCCGGTCGTGAAGAACGGCGACGAGGCCGGCATCCACGGTCTTGACGTACCAGACCGTGCGAGCGAGCCCGGGATCCGCAGCGCGCAACGCAGCGACAACCTTGACTCCTCTAGCCGGCTCGGCGGATCGGAGGATCGCGCCGACCTCGGGCTCGACGCCTCGGGAGGCCCAGACCACGGGCAGCGGCCGGCGGAGAGGACGATCGAGCTCCCGGAGAACGCGCGCTTCCGAGGAGACCAGCCAGCGGTCGGCTCCGCGGCGCAGGACGGCCGCTGGACGCTCGACGGAGACCCGCACCCGTAGCTGGTCGGGGAAGGCTCGGTCGAATCCGAGCAAATGGACGTGTGGCAACGATGCGAGACGCCGTTGGATGTCGGCATCACCGACCTGGAGAAGGCTGGTACCCGACAAGCCGGCGAGCGCGCGCCGTACGAGCCGAGCCTGCGCCGGTGGCGCGGACTCGATCTGCACGTCCCGAACCGCGAAGACTGTCGATTCCCGCGCCCCCACGTACAGCGCGAGCGCCGCCGCGAGCAGACCGAAGCCAAGCGCCAGAGACTGTCCCGATGGGATGAGTCTCAGAGCAGGCGAGGGCGAGACCGCGGACGGAGCCACGCCGCCCACTTCGCCGTCGCCGTCGCCCTTCCTACACCCTCTCGCCTGCGGCAGGAAGGGCGATCGAGCCGAGCAGTTGCACTTCGTGCTCGAGCTCGACGCCGAACTGCTCGAGTGCGCGCCGGCGGGCCTCCACCATCAGCGCGATCGCGTCGGCGGAGCGTGCGTCACCGGAATTCTCGATGAAGTTCGCATGGCGCGGGGAGATCTCTGCCCCGCCGATTCGGTATCCCCGAAGGCCACAGGCTTCGAGCATTCGTCCCGCCGTCAACTCGTGATCCGGATTTTTGAAGACGCTGCCGAACGTCCGCTTGTTCGTCGGTTGGGCCGCCTTCCGCCGAGCCTGCATCTCGGTGACCGTCGTCTTGATCTCTTCGACCGGACGGGGCGACAGCCGGAACTCGACACGGGCGACGACCTCGCCCGCAGCCAGCGCGGAGCGGCGGTATTCCAGCCCGAGCATGTCGGGAGTTCTCCATTCCGCTCCGTCCGGCCCGACGACGAGTGCGCGAACGAGCACGCCCGCGATCCATCCATCGTAGGCGCCCGCGTTCATCTTGACCCCCCCACCTGCGGTTCCGGGGATCGCGCAGGCGAACTCGAGCCCGCCGAGGGCCGCTGTCCGCGCTCGGTGGAGACAGACGGCCAAGGGAGCTCCGCCGCCCGCGAGCAGGCAGTCGCCCTCGACCTCGACCGATGCGAGCTCGCCGGTGAGCTTGAGGATCAGCCCATCCACTCCCTCGTCGGCCACGAGGAGGTTGGAGCCGAGGCCCACCACCGCCACGGCCGCACCGCGGTCGTCGGCCCACCGCAAGGTCTCGGACAGCTCGTCGAGCGTCTCCGGCTTCGCGAACCAGCTCGCTGGCCCACCCGTCCCGAGCGTCGTATAGCGGGAGAGCGGTACCTGCTGCTCAGGAGTCACTCGAGCTCCTCCAGGACGAGCGGTGCCGCCCGGTCGACGTCTCCAGCCCCGACCGTGAGGATCACGTCACCGGGGCGGGCCCGGCGCGAGAGGAAACGGACGCCGTCCTCGATCAGGGGCGTCCAGCCGACCGTCATCCCGGATCGCAGCTCCGTCAGCGCATCGACGACGAGCTTCCCGGAGACACCCTCGATCGGCTGCTCCCGTGCGGGATAGATCTCGGTGACGGCGACCGTATCGGCAGCCGCGAGCGCAACGGCGATCTCACGGGAGAGGTGGCGCGTTCGGGAGAAGAGGTGGGGCTGGAAGAGCACGAGCACGCGGGCCGCGCCCTGCTCTCGCAGCGCGGCGAGGGTGACCTCGATCTCGGCCGGGTGGTGCGCGTAGTCGTCCACGACGCGAACGTCCCCGGCCACGCCGACTTCCTGAAGGCGCCGGCCGGCACCGCGGAACCTCCGCAGTACCGGCCAGGCGTCGCGGGACTGGACGCCCGCGAGCTCGAGCGCGGCGAGAGCCGTAGCGGCGTTCCGACGGTTGTGCTCCCCGGAGATGCCGAGCTCGCCGTCGTACGGCTCGAGGTCGTCTCCGCGCACGGTCAGCGGTACGTCGGAGAGCCACCGTTCGAACAGCGCCTCCACCTCACCGCGCGAGGCGAACTCCGTGTGGTGGTCGAGGTCGACGTTGGTGACGACAGCGATCGCGGGACGCAAGCGTTCGATCGTCCGGTCGGACTCGTCGCCCTCGACGACGAGCCAACCTGATCCGGCCCGCGCGTTCCCGTCGAGCTGCGGCACCTCCGCTCCGATCAGGAACCCCGGGTCGCGGCCGAGGCGATCGAGGACGAACGCGATCATCGCAGCGGTCGTTGTCTTTCCATGCGCGCCGGCGACGACGATCGAGTCCTGGAACGAGACGAGCTCGGCGAGCAGCTCCGCCCGTGTCCGGCCTTCGACGTGCCCGGCGAACGCCGTCGACACGATGGCCTCGTACCCGTCCGGCACGGTTGGAGGCTCGTCGGACACCTCGACCGCGATGCCCGCCTCGCGGACGTGAACGAGATACGGCGTCTCGTAGCGATCCCAGCCCACGACCTCGGCGCCCCAGGCCCGAGCGACGATGGCGTATCCCGAGAGGCCCGCCCCTCCGATCCCGACGAAGAACAGCTTCCTATCCGCGAGTGGCTGCAAGCTCGATCACCTCCTCCGCGATCCGGTCGGCGGCGTCCTCCCGGCCCAGAGCGCGCATCGCCTCGCTCATCTCTTTCAGTCTCGCTGCGTCGGCGAGCAGCTCGGCGACCAGGCCCGGGATCAGGCCGATCTCCGGCTCGGGCACCAGGACGGCGCCCCCGCCGCGCTCGAAGTAGCGGGCGTTCTTCGTCTGGTGATCGGCAGTGGCATGCGGCAAGGGAACGAGGATCGCGGGAAGACCGGCGGCGGCGAGCTCCCAGACCGTCCCGCCGGAGCGCGAAACCGCGAGGTCGGCGGCAGAGAGCGCCGCGCCGAACTCGTCGACGGTCGGCAGCAGCCGGTAGCCGTCACGCCGAACGGCGCCTCGCAGCGCCTCATAGTCGCGCTCGCCGGAGAGGTGGAGCACGGTCGGCCCGTCGCTCCCCCACGTCTCGACGGCAAACTCGTTCAAGCGGCGCGCGCCGGCGCGCGCGCCGAACACCGCAAGGACCGGGCCTTCCGGGAGGCCGAGCTTCGCTCTGGCCTCGGCTCTCGGCATCGGCTTCGAGCGAGCCGGAATCGGCCGTCCGACGACGCGATACTTCGGCGGCTCGAGACCCTGAATCGCATAGGCGAGGAATACCCGGCGAGCAAAAGGCGCCGCCAGGCGGTTGGCGAGGCCAAGGTGCGCATCGGCCTCCGTCAACGCCGCGGGAATTCGCATCGACGCTGCCGCGACGACCATCGGTCCTGCGACGAAGCTTCCCGCTCCGAGCACGACTCCCGGCCGCCGGCGGTGGAGGATTCGGCGACATTCACCGACTGCTCGACCGGCGCGGAGCAGCGAGCGCGCAAGCTCTACGCCCGGCTTCCGCGGCAAGCCGTCGATGGAGAAGGAGTCGAACTCGAACCCGGCCTCGGGAACGAGACCGGCCTCAACCCGATCGCGCGACCCTGCGAACGTCACGCTCGCGCCGCGCTCTCGAAGGGCTTCTCCGACCGCGATCGACGGGAGCACGTGCCCTGCCGTCCCTCCTGCCGCGATCAGGCACACGGGCCTTTGCTGTTTGGCCATGGTCACCGGCGATGTTAAGGAGGATGCCGACTGCCGCGAGGCCCACGACGAGGCTCGACCCTCCGTACGACACGAACGGCAGGGTGATTCCCGTCAGCGGCGCGGCTCCCATCACTGCGGCGAGGTTGATGACCGCCTGCCCACAGATGAGCGTCGTGATGCCCGCGGCCAACCGTTTTCCGAAGGGATCTCGGCAGGTCAGCGCCAAGCGGAAGCCTGCGTAGGCAAAGGCGGCGTACGCAGCGATCACCACGGTCGCACCGACGAGCCCGAGCTCCTCGCCGATGACCGCGAAGATCATGTCGGTGTGAGCCTCCGGTAGGTAGTTCACCTTGAGGATCCCCTGCGCGAGACCCTCACCGAACAGGCCGCCCGAGCCCAGGCCGATCATCGCCTGGACGGTCTGGTACCCGGCCCCTTGCGGATCGTCCCACGGGTTGAGGAAGCTGAGCAGGCGTGCGCGCCTGTACGGCTCGAGCCAGATCGCCGCCAGGGTGAGCGCAGCGGCGAGACCTCCGGCGGTGGCAAGCAGTCGGCCTGGAGCGCCCGAGACGACGAGCACTCCGCCGAGCATCAGCACGATGGTGATGGTCGTTCCGAGATCCGGTTCGGCAAGCAGGAGCGCGCAGACGACGCCGAAGACGAGCCCGACGGGGCGAGCCAGCTCGCCGAGCGTCTTCGGGACGGGCTTTCGAGCGAGATAGGCGGCGACCCAGATGACGAGTGCGAGCTTCGCGAGCTCCGACGGCTGGAAGACGGCGGGTCCGACCTGGATCCAACGGCGGGCGCCGTTGACCGCTGTACCGATCACGAGGACGGCGAAGAGCAGGCCGATGCTGGCCAGGACCAGGGCCGGCGCAAGGTGGCGGAGTGACCTGTAGTCGATCCTCCGGGCGAGGACGAGGAGAACGATGCCGACGAGGGCATAGAGGCCTTGCTTCTTCAGGTAGTAGGAGGCGTCGCTGTCGCCGACCGTCGCCGACGCAGAGGTGGCGCTGAAGACCATGACGAGACCGAAGGCGACGAGCGCCAGCGTCACGAGCAGCAGCAATTGCGCCTCGAACTGTCCCTTCTTCATCGCAGCTCACCGACGAGGCGGCGGAACTCGTCGCCCCGCTCCTCGAAGTCGCGGAACTGGTCGTAGCTTGCGCACGCCGGCGACAGGAGGACGATCTCGCCGGGCTTCGCCGCCGCCGAGGCAGCACGCACGGCTGTCGCGAGATCGCCGCTCAGCTCATGGTCGCCGATCGCGGCTCCCAACGCAGGAGCTGCGGCGCCGATCAGATATGCGCGGGCTTGCCGGACGCGAAGGTCGGCGGCGAGGTCG
>Ga0136620_10000359_pt1 | contig 21019 bp, 19 predicted proteins | sample AntDrymUQ4162106_2_FD_104806 | JGI IMG/M metagenome (GOLD analysis project Ga0136620, IMG submission 104806) | Polar desert sand microbial communities from Dry Valleys, Antarctica - metaG UQ416 (21.06) | ecosystem: Environmental > Terrestrial > Soil > Desert | place: Antarctica: Dry Valley... | reverse complement strand
CGGCAACCACCGGCGCCTCGCGGGGCACCCCGGGGGACTTCACCAGCGTGGCCGCGCGTTCCAGGAGCACCACGCCGTCGGTGGCCGTGTGCACCTCCACGCCGAGGTCTTCGAGACCCGTGGGCTCGCCCGAGTCCACCCCGATGACCTCCTCCCCCCTGGCGGCCAGCATGCGCGCCGCCGCCTTGCCCGAGCGGGCGAGGCCGGCCACGAGGTAGGGGCCGGGCGGGAGAGGCGGACGGGCTGGCACGCCCGCAGGGTATGAGACGCCCGCCGTGGTGGCGCGATCGGGAGATCGGGTCTAAGCTCGGGTCAACCAATCGAGAGGATCGCCTTGCCGGCCCAACGGCGCATTCGTAAGCCCTCACCCGCACTCGTCATTGCCTTGCTAGCTCTGTTCATGGTGCTCGGCAGCTCCTCTGTCGCCGCCCCGGCGCGGGACGCCGCGAAGAGGCTGATCACCGGCAAGCAGATCAAGAACAGCTCTCTCACGACCAAGGACGTGAAGAACCGATCACTGCTGGCGCAGGACTTCAAGGCGGGACAGCTGCCGGCGGCCGCGCAGGGGGCCAAGGGCGATTCCGGCGCCCCAGGACTCAAGGGTGATGCTGGCGGCCAGGGCCTCAAGGGCGACACGGGCGCCAAGGGCGACGCAGGCGCGCAGGGTGAGGATGGGCCGGCAGGGCCAGCAGGACCGAACGGGCAGGCAGGGCCAGCAGGACCGAACGGGCCGGCTGGACCAGACGGGCCGGCAGGACCGAACGGTCCCTCCGGTGCGCAGGGGCCCCAGGGCCCCGTAGGCCCGGCGGGCCCCAAGAGCTTCACCTCAGTCGCGCCCGAGAACTTTCCGGCCAGCGGCTCCGGACACACCAGGATCGTCACGCCGACATTCGTCGTGCCCGCCGGGGTCACCAGTTGCTTGGTCACCTCTACCGTTCAGACGCAGCCTCCTGGGTCCGCGCCCAACGACATGGTGTTCTTCCGGAACGCCGTCTCGCGCGACGCCGTGTACTCCGAAGACGGCCAGTACGGCCACTACCTGTACAACGACGGAACGGGGCGCAAGCAACCCACCATCACGCGCTCGAGCGTGCTCACCGTCACACCAGGGCAGACCGTGGCCTTCGGGGTCTTCTTCTCGGGCCTTACGGGGACCTGGTTCAACTCGCCCTACAGCCCCACAACGAGCTACGCCTGCTTCTAGTAGGGATCGGGTAGGCCTCGCCACTACTACGTGATCGACTGCTGGTAGAGCGTGAAGCCGATCGCGGAGCAGATCGCGGCCACGATCCAGAAGCGCAGGATGATCTTGGTCTCCGACCAGGCGAGCATCTCGAAGTGGTGGTGGATCGGGGCCATCAGGAACACCCGCCGGCGGAAGCGCTGGAAGGCGAACACCTGGATCAGCACCGACAGGGCCTCCATCACGAAGATGCCCCCGATGATCAGCAGCAGCTCCTCGGTCTTGGTCATCACGGCCAGGGCCGCGATCGCTCCCCCTAACCCCAGCGAGCCGGTGTCGCCCATGAAGATCGCCGCCGGGAAGGAGTTGAACCAGAGAAAGCCCACACACGCGCCCGCCAGGCAGGCGCACAGCAGCGTGATGTCCTCCTGACCCTCGGTGAGCAACGTCATGGCGGTGTAGGCCAGCAACACGATCGCGCAGCAGCCCGCGGCCAAGCCGTCCAGGCCGTCGGTGAGGTTTACGCCGTTCGTCGCACCGACCAGCACCAGCAGTATCAACACGGGGTAGAAGTAGCCCAGGTCCACGGTGTAGTCGATCACCCGCAGCCGCAGGGTTGGTTGCAGGCCCACGTACTCGGTCACGATCAACCACAGAGCGATCGCGATCGCGGCCTGGATCGCCAGCTTGGTCTTGGCGTTCACGCCTAGCGACCGGCGCTTGGAGACCTTCTGGAAATCGTCGAGAAATCCCAGCCCCGCGGACGCGATCGCCGTGCCGAAGATGGCCAGGCTGGCGGCGCGATAGTCGGTCAGGATCAGAAACGGGAGCGACACCGCGAGGAAGAGGATGAGCCCGCCCATGGTGGGCGTGCCCGCCTTCTCGTGGTGGCCGGCCGGGCCGTCCTCGCGGATGTGCTGGCCGAACTCGCGCACGCGCAGGAAATCGATGAACTTCGGGCCGAGGAAGATGCAGATCAGCAGGGAGGCCATGCCCGCGATCAGGATCTCCCCCATCAGGGGCCCGCCCGGCAGGCCATCAGGCGAGGACCCTCTCCAGGCCCGCCGAGCGCGAGCCCTTGATCAGCACGCGGTCGCCCGGCTGGGCGATCTCCTCCAGCAGGGCGCTGGCCTCCTCGGCACTGCCGGCCGCATAGGCCTCGCCCTGGAATCCCTCTCCGTAGGCCAGCGCGTCCTCGCCCACGGTGATCAGGACATCGATGCCCAGCGCGGCGGCCTCCTCGCCGATCTCCCGGTGAAACGCCACGGAGCCGTCACCCAGCTCGGCCATGATGCCGAGCACGGCCAGCCGGCGATCGGCGGGCGTCTCGGCGAGGTGCTGGAGAGCCGCCCGCATCGACATCGGGTTGGCGTTGTAGCAGTCGTTGACCACGGTAACCCCGCCGGGGAGCTCCACGACCTCTCCTCTCAAGGAGGAGAACTCCGTCTGCACCCGCCCTCCGGGGCGCACGCCGATGGCGGCCGCGGCGGCCACGCCGGCCAGGGTGTTGAGCAGGTTGTGGGGCTCGGAGTAGGACAACTCCACCCGCACGATCTGCCCGCGCGCCTCGATCTCCGCCACCCCGCCGGCCCCGCGGGCGTCGAAGGCCAGCAGCATCACCTCGCCCCCCGGCCCGAACGTCCAGGTATCGACATCGTCGCGCAGATGGGAGTCCAGCAGCGGCTCGGCGGCCGGCACCACGCAGGCGGCGCCGGGGCGCAGGTCGCGGATCAGCTCGGCCTTCGCGGCCGCGACGCGCTCGACCGTGCCCAGCAGCTCCAGGTGGACCGGTCCCACGTTCACGATCACACCGCAGTCGGGCTCGGCCACGGCCACCAGCTCGGCGATCTGGCCCTCGCCGCGCATGGCCATCTCCAGCACCATCGCCTCAGTGCCCTCGGGCGCCTCGAGGATCGTGAGCGGCAGCCCGATCTCGGTGTTGAGGTTCTGGCGGTTGCGGTGCACCCGCGCGTGGGGCGCCAGGAGCGCGGCCAGGATGTCCTTGGTTGAGGTCTTGCCCGTCGAGCCGGTGACCCCCACCACGCGGCAGTCAAGCTCGCGCCTCCAGGCGCGGGCCAGCGCCTGGAGGGCGGCGAGCGGGTCCGCGGCCTCGAGCACGACCGCTGCGGCCGGCGCGGCGGCCGCGGCTCGCTCGGCGTGCTCCGCGGACACCAGAGCCCCCCATGCGCCGGCCTCCAGCGCCTGCGCGGCATAGGCGCCGCCGTCGGCGCTGGCGCCCCTCAGGCCCACGAAGAGGTCGGCCTCCGCCGCCTGACGCGTATCGATCACCGCCCGGCCGGGCCCCGGAGCGCCGGGGTCACCTGCGCGTATCGTTGCCCCCGCGGCCTCGGCCACCCATCCGGCGCTGCGGCCCTTCACCCCCGCGCCCCCGCCCGGGCCCGCAGCGCCTCGCGCGCCACCGTGATGTCGTCGAAGGGCTCCTTGCGCCCGCCCTCGAACTCCTGTCCCTGCTCGTGGCCCTTGCCCGCCAGCACCACCACGTCGTCGTCCTCTGCCGTATCCACGGCCCGCGCGATTGCCCGGCGCCGGTCGGGCTCGCGCTCCACGTCGGCTTCCGCACCCGTGCCCTCCAGCACCTGGTCCACGATCGATTCGGGATCCTCGGAGCGCGGGTTGTCGGAGGTCACGATCACCCGGTCGGCCAGGCGCGCCGCCACCTCGCCCATCAGCGGGCGCTTGCCGCGGTCTCGGTCGCCACCCGCGCCGAACACGACGTGCAGTCGCCCGGGCGTGATGCCGCGGGCGGCCCGCAGCACGTTCTCGAGCGAGTCCGGGGTGTGGGCGTAGTCCACCAGCAGGCCGAACTCCTGCCCTTCCTCCACCGGCTCGAAGCGGCCCGGTACGCGCGCAGCACCTGCCAGTCCCCGCACCGCGATCTCAGGCTCGACTCCGAGCGCGCGTGCGGCGGCCAGCGCGGCCAGCGCGTTCTGGACGTTGAACAGGCCGGGCAGCCGCGTGGCCACATCCAGCGTGCCGTCGGGGGTGTCCACGGCGAAGGTGGCGCCGGCCACGTCGAAGCTCACGTCCCGCGCCCGGTAGTCGGCCTCTGAGTCCTCCACCGCGTAGGTGATCGCGTCGCCCAGCTCGCCCGCAAGGCGGCGACCATAGGTGTCGTCGAGGTTGACCACCGACGATCCGGGCTCGTCGAACAACCTGCGCTTGGCCAGGTAGTAGCCCTCCATGTCGGCGTGGAAGTCCAGGTGGTCCTGGGTGAGGTTGGTGAAGACCTTGCATCCGAAGCGAATGCCCGCCGCCCGCCCGAGCTCCAGGGCGTGGGACGAGACCTCCATCGCGCAGGCGCGGTCGCCCGCCGCGAGCATGCGGGCGAAGTCGGCCTGAAGGTCGATGGCCTCCGGGGTGGTGCGCTCAACCGGTTCCTCCACCCCGCCGACCACGCGCTTGACGGTGCCCAGCAGGCCGGTCTGGATCCCGGCGGCCTCCAGCACCTCGCGCACGAGGAAGGCGGTGGTGGTCTTCCCGTTGGTGCCGGTGATGCCCACCACTCCGAGCTCGTGGGAAGGGTCGGCGTAGAAGCGCGACGCCGCCGGCCCCATCGCCGCGCGCACGCTGTCCACCTGGATCTCGGGCACCCCGAGCTCCAGCGGGCGCTCGCAGACCAGCGCGGCGGCTCCCCGCTGCACGGCGTCGGGGGCGAAGTCGTGGCCATCGGCGGTGAACCCGGGCACGCAGAAGAAGAGCGCCCCCTCGGAGACGCTCGCACTCGAATAGGCCAACCCCGAGATCTCGACCTCGGGCGCCCCATTCCCCATCAGCTCGCGGAGGGTCATGGAGGGCCGAATGCTAGAGCGGGGTGCGGGCGTTCCCCCCGGCGCGCGCGGAGTCCCGAGCGCTTCGAGGCAATGCCATCGTGAAGCGGCTCGTCAGCGGAGGGTACGGCGCAGGTTGAGCGTGCCTCTGGCCGATCGCCCGCCGGGGTACCGCACCGTGACGTAGTAGGTCTCCGCCCTGCCGCGCAGTGCGGGCAGCCGCAGGCGAAAGCGTCCTCGCATGCGATCGCGGCCGGTGATCTTGCCTACGAGGTCGCGACCGCGCCTGCGGCGCACACCGACGGCGCTCGCCCGCTCGCCCGCGAAGACGTGCAGCAGGGGCCTGCGCCGTGCCGGGAGGCGCGGCTTGAACTCCGGCGGGGTGATTCGCGGACACGGCTCTTGGGGCGGGCGACAGACGAGGGGGCGAACCGTCGCCTGTTTGCCTGCGCTTCGCACGCGCAGCACCAGCCGCTTCTTCGCAGCGGCCTGCGGCTTGAGCGGGGAGCTGGGCTGGCGCTGCGCCTGGCCCGCCGCCGGGCGGCGTTCGTCAAGCGCGGCGCCCACATCCAGCCGTCCGCCGGTGACCGTACGACCCGCGAGATGGCCGAGGGGCTCGACGGTTCCGAGCAGCGTGCTCCGAAGCTCGGCGGTGGTGAGCCACGGCTTGTGCGCGAGCAGCAGCGCGGCGGCACCGGTGACCTGGGGCGCTGCGAAGGACGTGCCGCTGACCCGCGGGTACTCGTCGCCGCGGAAGGGGCCGCGGAAGCAGTACAGGTAGGTCGAGGTGATCCGGACCCCGCGGCCCTCGCCGGCGTCGTCGGATACGAGCCGGAACCGCAGCCGAAAGCCCGCGCGGCCCTCGAACTCGCGGAGGGGGAAGTAAGTCGATGAGGTTTGCGGCTCGGTGTGCTCGGCGAGCGTGGTCCAGTCGACACCCTCGGCGCTCCCCTCGACCCGCAGGACGTCCCCCGAACCGAGATCGATGTCGGAGAGCTGGTAGCCCGCGCTACAGCGGTCGAACCCGGTCAGGTCGATGCCCTCGGCCATCCGAGCCCAGCTGTCGCTGCCCGGTTCGTATGGCACCCCGGGCGAGTCGTGCAGGTCCAAGCCGGTCGATCGGTCGTTCAACCACTCGTCGGTGTCGCCCGCGAGTCCCCAGCGGTTGCCCGTCCCGCCGGTCGTCCAACGGCCCTCGAGCGGGCGCTCGAAGTCCTCGTTCTGTTGGATCCGGCGGGGAAGGCCGAGGGTGAGAAGGTCAAGGCCGGGCGCAGCGAGGTCGACCGAGGTGGCGCCCCAGTTGGAGAAGCCGGCCAGCCAGTCGCCGTGGTCGGTCGCGGCGACGCAGATGACGTTGGGGAGCTTGGAGACGCAGGGGTAGCGCTCGCCCGGGTTCTGCTCTACGTCCCACGCCTGATTGCCCGCGGAGACGGAAAGCAGGATCTGCGGGTTGGCGGCCAGGGCGTCCTCGATGACCTGCGAGAATGGAATGCCGAATGAGCCGTTGGCGACCCGCACGCCGTGGGAGGCGGCGTAGTAGATCGCCTCGGCGACGCCGGCGGTCCCGTCATTCCAGACCTGGAGCGGCATGATCTGAACGCGGCGGTTGATGCCGGTGATCCCGGTGCCGTTGCCGCCGATGGCGCCGATGATCCCCGCGGCGGCGGTGCCGTGGCCGTTGTAGTCCGTTGGGTCGGGGTGGCCCCAGAAGTTCCAGCCGCGAGCGTCGTCGACGTAGCCGTTGCCGTCGTCGTCCACTTCGTTGGTCTCTCGTCCGTCCCCGGTCTCACCCGGGTTCGTCCACAGGTTCGGCCCCGTCGCGGCGGTGCCTGCGAGGTCGGGGTGGCGGATGTCGACGCCCGAATCGAGCACTGCGACGACCACGTCGCGCGTGCCCGTCGTCAGGTTCCAGGCGGCGGGGACGCCAAGACGATCGAGCGCCCACTGCTCGCCGCGTAGCGGATCGTCGCCGGTGACGCCGTGCGGGACGAGGCGGAAGTTCGGCTCCGCGTACCGGACGGCAGGGTTGCGTTCGAGCCGCTCACGTGCTTCATCGACGCGCTGCCCCGGTCCGAGGTCGAGGACCTCGGCTGCCGAGCCAGGTAGGACCTTCTCGACGGCTGCGCCCAGGCTCGCCCGCACCTGGCGCCGCTGCTCGGCTGTCGCGGTCGGGGTGAAGTCGACGACGAGCTGCCCGGGCAGGTGAGCGGCAGCCGTTGAGTCGGCAGGCCGGTCGGCCGCCGCAGGATCTGGGGGGCCGACCAGCGCGGCGAAGATCGCCAGCACCAGCGCTCGCGCGCCGCATATCTGTCGGTGATTCAAACGTACCCCTTGTGCGCCACGACGAACTCCCGTGGGCGAGGGTAGCTCACCGTGCGTCCGCGGACGGTCAGTCGAGCACCGCAGCCCGGCTCTCAGTCCGGCGGGATGCGCATGTAGGGCAGGGCGAACTCCACGATCTTCTCGAAGGCGGGAGCGGCCACCTCGGCGCCGTAGTAGCCGCCCTTGGGCTCGTCGACCATCACGGCGATCATCAGCCGGGGGTCCTGCGCAGGCGCGTAGCCGAGGAAGGAGGAGAAGAACTTGAACTCCGAGTAGCCGCCGGTCTCGGGGTCGGGCTTCTCGGCGGTGCCGGTCTTGCCGGCCAGGCGGTAACCGGGCACCGATGCCTCCTGCCCGGTGCCGCCCGCTCCGAGCACACCCTCGAGCATCTTCGAGACCTGGCCGGCGGTCTTCTCGGACACCACCCGGCGGCCATCGTCACGCTCGCCGGCGACCACGTGGGGCTGGTGCATCACGCCGCCGTTGGCGAGGCTCGAGTAGGCGGCCACCATCTGCATCGGCGTCACGGCCAGGCCCTGGCCGATCGGCAGGTTGCCCAGCGACGAGCCCGAGTAGTCCTCGGGCCTGGGCACGATGCCGCCTGCCTCGCCGGGCAGGCTGACGCCCGTCGGCTCGCCGAACCCGAAGCGGCGCACCCACTTGTCGAAGCGCTCGACCCCCAGGTCCAGGCCGATCATCACCGAGCCAACATTTGACGAGCGGGCGAGGATGTCGGCCACCGTGAGCGTGCCCGCGCCTCCCTCGTGGGCCTCGCCGATGGTGCGATCGGCCACCTCGATCTCCGACGGGACCTCGAGCGTCGAGTCCGGCCGGATGAGCTTGTCCTCCAGCGCTCCGGCAACCGTGAAGGCCTTGAAGGTCGAGCCCGGCTCGAAGCTGGACGCCACGGCGCGATTCTGCCGCGCCTCGGCCGGTGCCTCTCCCGGGTTGTTGGCGTCCACGCGCGGCCAGTTGGCCAGCGCCAGCAGCTCGCCGTTGCGCGGATCCATGACCACGGCGGTGGCGCCCTCGGGCTGGTAGTCGGTCCCCACGCCGTCCAGCACGGCCTCCACCCGCTCCTGCAGCGCCGCGTCGATGGTCAGACGGATGTCCTCACCAGCCTCGGCGCGGTCGGTCTCCACGATGCTCACCGTGTTTCCGGTGGCGTCCTTGACCAGCTGCCTGTCCCCGTTGGTCCCGCGCAGGCGGCGCTCGAACTGCTGCTCCACGCCCGAGAGGCCGTAGTTGTCGGTGCCCACCGAGCCCACGAGCTGCCCGGCCAGCTCACCTTGGGGGTACGTGCGACGCGGCTCTACCACGGTGCCGATGCCCTCGATGCCGAGATCCTCGACCTTCTCGCCCCTGTCGGGATCCAGCTTGCGCCGCAGATAGACGAAGCCGGTCTCGCGGTCGGAGAGGGTGTCCAGCAGTTCCTCGCGGTCGAGCTTGACCAGCGGCGCGAGCTTGGTGGCGACACCCGCCGGGTCGTCGATCAGGAAAGGGTTGGCGAACACGGTGACCGCATCCTCGGACACGGCCAGCTCCAGGCCCTTGCGATCGGTGATCGTGCCGCGGCGCGCGGTCACCTCCAGCTCTTCCAACTGCTGCCCCACCGCGCGTTCCTTGAGCTCGCCGGCCTGCACGGTGCCCAGCCAAGCCGCGCGCGAGCAGGCGAGGCCCAGGAGCACGAGGAAAAGAGGAAATAGGAGGCCGATCCGGCGGTCGACGAGGCCGGTCACGGCCGTCCCGCTACTCCCCCACGCCGGTCGGCGCGGTGCTCACGGGCGCTGGTGTGACGGGCTCCGCGGGAACCACCGCTTGGGTCTCGGGCGCCAGGGGTTGCACGGGCGCGGCGTCAGCCGGTTCGGGGGCCACCGCCTCTGCCTCGATGGGCTCGGCGGGCACCATGGGGGCCGCCGGCGGTCCCGAGAGGTCTCCCGCGTCTATGCGCTTGGCCGCACGCTCGGCGTCAACCGTGGGGCTGGCGTGCAGGTAGCGGACCTCGCCGGGCGCGGGCATCACCAGACCGGCCTCGGCGGCCACCCGCTGGATGCGCTCGCTGGAGCCCAGGCGCGCCATCTCGGTGCGCAACTTGGCGTTTGAGCGCTTGACCTGCCCGGCACGCTCGGCCGTCGCGGCGATGTCGCGGTTCATGCGCAGCAGGTCGACGTTGAAGAAGACGATCCCCACCAGCAGCAGGAACACCAGGCCGATCCAGCCGCGGCCGTGCAGGAGCTTGTCGAGCACGACCGCCCCGCGCGGGCGGCGGCGTACGCGCGATGTGGTGGAGGGCTTGGCGGGCCGGGGCGACGGACGGCGCGCCGGCGCGGTACGGCGCGCGGGCGCAGGCCTGGCAGGCCGTGCCCGCGTTGGAGTGCGGGCGGGCGCGCGGCGTACGGGCGCGGCGGCCATCAGCCCCGCTCCCCGGGGGTCAGCCGCCGGGCCACCCGCAGCCGCGCCGAGCGCGCGCGGGAATTGTCTGCCACCTCGCCCGGCGTGGCCACCACGGAGCGGCGGGTGAGCAGCTCGGCCTCCGGAGTCTGCCCGCAGGCGCACACCGGAAGGTCGGGCGGACAGATGCAGCCGCGCGCGCGGTCGGCCAGGAAGTGCTTCACGCGCCGGTCCTCCAGCGAGTGGAAGGAGATGCCCGCCAGCCGCCCGCCGGGTCGCAGCACGGCCCAGGCGGCCGGGAGCGCTCGATCGAGGGACTCCAGCTCAGAATTGACGGCGATACGGACGGCTTGGAAGACGCGCTTGGCCGGGCTGCTTCCGCCGAAGCGGCGCCGCACGGCGGCGGGCAGGGCAGACTCGATGGCGTCCACCAGCTCGCCGGTGGTGGTGAGTGGGGCACGCGCGCGGCGGCGGACGATCTCGCGAGCGATGATCCGCGCGTTGGGCTCCTCACCGAGGCGGCCAAACAACTGCTCCAGGCGCCGTTCTTCCCAGCCGTTCACTATCTCGCGCGCGTCGAGCTCCTGATCGGGGTCCATGCGCATGTCCAGCGGGGCGTCGTAGGAGTAGGAGAAGCCGCGCTCGCGCGCGTCGACCTGCATCGAGGAAACGCCGAGGTCGAGGTAGATCAGGTCGGCCTGGACCCCCTCTTGGGCGAGCAGCTCCAGGGCGTCCGCGTAGTCCATGCGCAGGAAGCGCGTGTCGCAGGCCACCTCGGCTGCCAGCTCGGCGAAGTGCACCTCCGCGGCAGGGTCGCGGTCCACGCAGACGAGGGTGCCGGCGGGGCCGATGCGGTCCGCCACGAGGCGCGCGTGGCCGCCCGCGCCGAAGGTGCAGTCGACCACTGTGTCCCCCTCGCCCGGATAGGCGATGTCGATCAGCTCGCCGGCCAGGACGGGTACGTGCGCGCGCGTCATGTCAAGAAGGATCGCCAAGGCTCTCGGTCACCTCCCCGATGTCCCCGTCCAGAGCCTGCTGATCGGCGTGCCAGGCCTCGCGGCCCCATACCTCGACGTGGTTGCCCACGCCGGCCACCACGACCTCCTTCTCGATCCCCGCGTGCGTGAGCAGCGGCGGCGGCAGGGTCACTCGGCCCGCGGAATCCAGCTCGAGGTCGAAGGAGTTGGACTGGTGGTAGCGCTGGATGCGCTTGAAGGCGCGGCCCAACGGGTTCTGGCCCTCGAGCGCCCGGGACACGGTGTGCTCGTGCTCCTCCGGCGTCCAGACGGCGATGCACCCGTCGCCGTCCTTGGCGAGCACGATGCCGCCCGAGAAGGGGGCTCGGTACCGAGCGGGAATGCTCAGTCTGTGCTTCGCGTCTAGCGAGTGTTCGAAGTGGCCTCTGAATGCCATCCGGTGCTTCCTCTCCGGGGTAATGCTCGGACCGGAGTGGCGGAGTGGGAGGAGCCCCGCCACTCCGGTCCTTATCGAGCGGCGCCACTGTAACCCACATAGCCCCACTGTGCAACACCTCTCCCCACTTTTCCATCCGAGCTGCCTGCCTTCGACCTGCGGAGCTCCCCGATTCCGCTCTGTCAGCGGGATCTCGGACCTCTCCCGCGGTGGGACACCGGCCCACTGATTGCGGGCGGCCGCTTGCACCGTGCCGCCCTGGGTGGGCGATTGCAGCCGCCGGCGCGAATTTGCAAGCATTCCTGCAGAACGCCATCCGCCGCCGGAATGTCGATTGCGGCCCTTCTTGTTCGTCATAGGGGGGACAGCGGCGACCGGCGCCGCGACTACCACGGAGGTTCGACATGCGGTACCTGCTCACACTCGTCAGCACGGATGGTGGTGGCGAGGACATGACTCCCGAGCAGTGGCAGGCGGCAATGGGGCCGTGGGAGGAGTTCGATCGGGAGGTGGTCGGCGCCGGCGCATTCGTGGCGGGCGACGCACTCCAGCCCAGCGACACGACGACCACGGTCCGGCTCTCCGAGGGCGGCGACCAGACGGTGACCGACGGCCCGTTCGCCGAGACCAAGGAGCAGCTGGGGGGCTTCTACCTCCTGGAGTGCGCCGACCTGGACGAGGCGTTGGAGTGGGCGAAGAAGGTGCCGATCAGCCCCGGCGGCGCGGTGGAGGTCACGCCGGTCGTGGATCTGAGCCAGTTCGGCTACCCCGATCCCTACGAGGCCGTCGCGGCGAGCCGATAGAGGGCGCCCCCGAACAGCTCGACCGCCTGTTCCGGCGCGAGTCGGGACGAGCGGTCGCCACCCTCATCCGCCTCCTCGGCGATTTCGACCTCGCCGAGGAGGTGGTGCAGGAGGCGTTCGCGGTCGCCGTCGAGCGTTGGCCCGAGGACGGCGTTCCCGGCAACCCGGGCGCTTGGATCCTGACCACTGCCCGCAACCGCGCGATCGACCGGCTGCGGCGCGACAAGCGGCTGGCAGAGAAGCGCGAGCTGCTGGGGCGCGAACTGGAGCGCGGTGAGGAGGAAGCAGACGTGGACGAGTTCCCCGACGACCGGCTACGGCTGATCTTCACCTGCTGCCATCCCGCCCTGGCCCCCGAGGCCCGGGTCGCGCTCACCTTGCGCAGCCTCGGCGGATTGACGACGGCGGAGATCGCCCGCGCGTTCCTGGTGGCCGAGCCGGCGATGGCGCAGCGCATCGTCCGGGCCAAGCGCAAGATCCGCGACGCCGGGATCCCGTACGTGATTCCCGAGGAGCACGACCTCCCGGACCGCCTGGCATCGGTGCTGACGGTGCTCTACCTGGTGTTCAACGAGGGCTACTCGGCCAGTTCGGGTGACGCGCTCGTGCGTCGCGACCTGTGCGCGGAGGCGATCCGGCTCGGCCGCGTGCTGGCCGCCCTGATGCCCGACGAGGCCGAGGCCCTCGGACTGCTCGCGCTGATGATGCTCCAGGACTCGCGGCGCGAGGCGCGCGTGGACGCCGGCGGCCAGATGGTTCTGCTCGAGCAACAGGACCGGGCGCTCTGGAACCGCACGGAGATCCAAGCCGGGCTGCGGCTATGCGAACGCGCGCTGGCCCTGGGCCCCGCGGGCCGGTACACACTCCAGGCCGCCATCGCCGCCGAGCATGCCCGGGCCATGCGGCCTTCCGACACCGACTGGCCTCGCATCGCCGCGCTCTACGGTGCGCTGGAGCGGGCTCACCCCTCCCCCGTGGTGGCGCTCAACCGCGCGGCCGCGATCGCCATGGCCGAGGGACCAGCGCGGGGGCTGGAGCTGATCGACCAGCTGGCCCCCGCGCTCGACAAGTACTTCCCGCTTCACACCGCGCGAGGGGACCTGCTGCGAAGGGCAGGGCGAACGGACGACTCGCTGGAGGCCTACCGCGCTGCGCAGGAGCTGGCCAGCAACGACGTGGAGCGTGCCTTCGTGCGACGACGCCTGCGAGAGCTCGGAGGGCGGTGAGCGCGCCCTCGAACCGCTGCCGCCAACGCTCGCCTAGGCCGGATAGAAGCGCCGCATGAGCGGCAGGAGGATCGAGTGCGGGGCGTACCGAGAGAGGGTCACGCCGGCGCGGACCGGTAGGTGTGGGACCACAACCCGGCGGCCGAGCTCGAGACCCTCGACCGCCGCCTTTGCGCACGCCGCCGAGCTGATCCACAGGAAGTCCGGCGACTGGGCGGCGGCGTCCTCCATCGCGGCGGCCTTGACGAACTCGCTCCGAACCGGTCCCGGGCAGACGGCCGTGACCGTGACGCCGGTCCCACCCAGCTCGCTCGAGAGGGCCTCGCTGAACGACAGCGCGAACGCCTTCGAGGCGGCGTAGGTCGCCTGATTGGGGATCGGCTGGAAGGCCGCGCTGGAGGCGAGGTTGAGGATCGCTCCCCGTCCGCGTTCGACCATCCCTGGCGCCACGCCGTGCGCGAGCGCGACCACCGCCTCGACGTTGGTGCGCACCATCTGCACCTCACGATCGCCGTCCAGCTCGACGAACGCCCCGGCCGTCCCGAAGCCGGCATTGTTGACCAGGACCTCGGTCCGAAGGCCGGTGTCGGCGACCCGCTCGAGGAGCTCGCTGCGCGCGGTCGCGTCGGTGACGTCGCAGGCGATCACCTCCGCTCGGATCCCGTGGCGCTGATGAAGCTCGTCGGCAAGCTCCCGGAGCCGGTCAGCGCGCCGCGCCACGAGCGTCACGCCGTGCCCCCGGCCCGCGAGCTCGCGGGCGATGTCCGCGCCGATCCCCGACGACGCGCCGGTGATCAGGCAGGTGGAGGCGGGGTTGGGTGGAGGGAGACTCATCGAGCGAGAGGCTAACCCAATGACTCCTTCACACCGGCAGCCCGCCGGAGTCCAGCAGTGCCGTGGCCAGCGCCGCGGCCACCATCAGCAGCACCGAGGGCACGAGCAACAGGGCGACGACCAGCTGGATCTTCGGGCCGGCGCGGGCCGCCTCCTCCTGCACGCGGCGTCGCAGCGAGAGGCGTGCGTCGCGCGCCTGCCCGGAAAGGGTCGCGCCAAGGGGGGCGCCATGACGGCGCGCCCGCTCCAGCGCTGCGCACAGCGCCCGGACCTCGGGCAGAGGCAGGCGCTCGGCCATGCCCTCGAGGGCCTCGGCCAGCGACACACCGAGGGCCACCTGACGGCCGCACGCCCGCCACTCGGCCGCGAGCGGGCCGCCGGCCCTCTCGCCCACCTCCGTGAGCGCCGCGGGCAGCGACGCGCCGGCGTCCACTGTCACACGCAGCAGGTCCAGCAGCGCCGGCAGCTCCCGGCGCACCGCCCGCGCCCGCTCACGCGCGCGGCCACCCAGCCACAGGTCCGGCGCGAGGAAGCCCACGGCCGGCGCCGCCGCCAATACGAGCGCGCCCAGGCGACCCGGCATGACCGCCGAGAAGGGCACCCCGAGCAGGCCCGCCAGCAGCGCGCCGGCAAGCTTGGCCGCCATCACTTCGCGCGGGCCCAGGCCGCCGGGCCGGCCCGCGGCTGCCAGACGGCGCTCCAGATCCCGGGGCGGCGAACCCCTTCTGCCGGCGCCCGTGCCCAGCGCGACCAGGGCGCGGAGGATGCGGGGCCGCCCGGAGGCCGGGCGGCCCCGAGCGGGCGCAAGGATCAGGCCCAGCGCTCCCGTGACCGCGAGGAAGGCCGCCGTGAAGGACAGTGCGGCGGCAGTCACCAGCGCACGCGCCCCAGGCGGCGGATCGCCACCGCCGCCACCACCTGCAGCACGACGGCGATGCCCACCAGCCAGGCGGTCAGGAACGACGACGTCAGGCCCAGGATGAAGCCCGGGCTGGCCAGCTCGGCCATGAGCGCGCCGCCGAACGGCAGCAGCACGACGATCACTCCGGTGAAGCGTGCCTGTGCGGTGGCGCTGCGCACCTCATCTTCCAGGCGGGCCTGGTCTCCGAAGGCCTCGGCGCACTCGCGCAGAAGTCGTGCCAGGTCCCCACCCGCCCGGCGCTGCACCAGGCAGGCCGCCACCACCGTGTCGAGCCGAGCCGACCCGGCGCGCCGGCGCAGCGCCTCGAGGGCTCCCTCGGTGGGGGCGCCGGCCGCCAGCTCCGCGGCCAGCCGGCGCAGCTCGTGCCCGGCGGCGCCGGCCACACCCCGTGCGGCCTCGTCCAGGGCTCCGCGCAGCGAGTGCCCGGCGCCCAGGGCGTCGGCGAGCGCGACGGCGATGGCGGGGGCGTCCTGCTCGACCGCCCGGCGGTAGCGCTCGCGTCGCGCGCGAAGAAGGCGGGAGACCAGCCACGGCCCACCGGCGCCGAGCGCCACCGCCGGCAGCGGGCCCAGGACCAGGAGGCCTGCCGCAAACGCCAGCACCGCCCCGCCCAGCAACAGCCGCCGCCGCTCGGCCGCCCCGGGGTCGCGCCCTTCGGTGCCCACCGCCACCAGCACGTCGACGGTGTGAGACAACGAGACGAGCAGCCGGGGCGCACGCTCGCGCAGCAGTCGGCCGCAGCCGCCGGCCAGCTCGAGCGCCACGCCCGCGCCGAGCACACCCGCGGCGAAGGCGTAGGCCCCGGGGCTCACGGGCTGCCGCCGACCGCCGCCAGCCGCGCGGCCACCCGTCCACCGGCGCCGGGTTCGAGCACCGCGCCGCCCGGGGCCATCAGCTCGCGCGTGCCGATGGCGCCCGCCACCCTGACCACCTCGCAGATGGATTCGATGGCGCGCGATCCGTCGCCGCGGCGGACCTGGTGCACGACTACGTCCACGGCGCTGGCCACCTGCTCGCGAACGGCGGCGTGCGGCAATCCCACCCCGGCCATGAGCGCCAGGGTCTCGAGCCGCCGCAGGGCGTCGGAGGGCGAGTTGGCGTGCACGGTGGACAGCGAGCCATCGTGGCCCGTGTTGAGCGCCTGCAGCAGGTCCAGGGCCTCGCCGCCCCTCACCTCGCCCACCACGATCCGATCGGGGCGCATCCGGAGCGCGTTGCGAACCAGCTGGCGGATCGTGACCTCGCCTCCGCCCTCCAGGCTCGGGGGCCGGGACTCCAGGCGCACCACGTGACTCTGGCGAAGCGCCAGCTCGGCGGCGTCCTCGATGGTCACGATGCGCTCGGCGCCCGGGATGGCGCCCGACAGCGCGTTCAGCGTGGTCGTCTTGCCCGATCCGGTGCCGCCACTCACGAGGATCGATGCCCGTCCGGCCACCGCCAGCGCCATGAGCTCGGCGGCCGGCGAGGACAGCGTGCCGTTGGCCACCAGGTCGCGCAGCGAGAAGCCCTCGCGCCGAAAGCGGCGGATGGTGAGACATGGCCCGGTCAGCGACAGCGGCGGGATCACCACGTTCACGCGCGAGCCATCGGCCAGGCGCGCGTCGCACAGCGGGGAGGCCTCGTCCACGCGCCTACCCAGCGGCGCGAGGATGCGCTCGATGGCGTGCAGCAGGTCGGCCTCGGAGTCAAAGCGCGCGGCGCTGGGCTGGACCTTGCCGCGTCGCTCAACGTAGACCGAGTCCGCACCGTTGACCATCACCTCGTCCACGGTGGGGTCGGCCAGCAGCGACTCCAGCGGCCCGAGCCCGGTGGCCAGCAGCAGCACCCGCTCGCACAGCGCAGCGCGGTCGGCCTCGCCCAGCGGCGCCGCCTCGCGCTCCACAAGGGTCCGCACCTCCTCCATCATGCTCTCCGTGGCCGCCCCCGAGCGGGCGCGCTCGATCAGCCGGCCCCGCAGCGCGGCGGCCAGGTCGTCAAGTGCCTCCATGCCGGCTACATGCGCGAGCCCTTCGGGATTCGCCCCCCCCTGTGTGGCGTCTGACATCTTGGAGTGGTGGGCCGCCTCTTCCCCCTGATAGCCGCCGTGATCCTCGTGGACAGCGTCTTCTACTCCGCGATCACGCCGCTGCTGCCCGAGTACAGCGAGGAGCTCGGGCTGTCCAAGAGCGCGGCCGGCCTGCTCTCCGCTTCCTACGCCGGCGGCACGCTCATCGCCGCGCTGCCGGGCGGCTGGCTGGCGGGACGCGCCGGCGGCAGGGTCACGACGCTGCTGGGACTGACGCTGCTCGGCGCGACCAGCGTGGTCTTCGGCTTCGCCGAGGACATCGTGGTACTCGACGCAGCCCGGTTCCTGCAGGGAGTCGGCGGCGCCTGTTCGTGGGCCGGCTGCCTCACCTGGCTTATCTCGGAATCGCCGCCTGAGCGCCGGGGCGAGACGATCGGCGCCGTGCTCGGCGTGGCCGTTGTCGGGTTTCTGATCGGGCCCGCGCTGGGGGCCGCCGCCACGGAGGTCGGCACAGAGGTGGTGTTCTCCGGGGCGGCGGTGCTGGCCGCCGCGCTGGCCGTGTGGGCGCTGGCAACACCCGAGGGACACCGTGAGGCGCCGGCGTCGTGGCGCACGCTGGCCGCCGCGCTGCGGCGCCGCCCGCTGGCGTCCGCCGTCTGGCTGTTCACCCTCCCGGCCCTGTTCGCGGGCACCCTCAACGTGCTCGTGCCGCTGCGGATGGACGACCTCGGCGCCGGGGCGGTGGCGATCGGCGCCGTCTTCATCGCCGGTTCCGCCGCGGAGGCTGTGATGAGCCCGCTGCTGGGGCGGCTGTCGGACCTGCGCGGGCGCTGGCTGCCCCTGCGGGCGGGCCTGGTAGGCGCCGGAGTCACCGCCCTGCTGCTGCCGCTGCCCGGAACGGCGTGGCTGCTGGCCGGCATCATGCTGAGCACGGTGATCGCGCTCGCGTTCTTCTGGGCGCCGGCGGGAGCGATGCTCTCGGAGGCCGCGGAGTCCGCCGGCCTCGACCAAGGGCTTGCCTTCGGGGTTCTGAACCTGGCGTGGGCGGGCGGCCAGGTGATTGGCGGCGGCGCCTCGGGAGCGCTTGCCGACCTGACATCGGACGCCGTGCCCTACGGGCTCCTCGCAGGCCTGTGCCTGATCACGTTCGCGCTGGCGCGCCGGCGCGAGCCCGTGCCCGCTTGGTAGGGGCACATTGGCGACGAGGTTCCATTACCTGTGGGCGCCACCAATGCGCGGCCAGTACCAACGTGGTGGCGCAAAGCCCCGGACGGCCCATCCGCGCCATCGGCTGTGACCTATCTCAAGCTGTGGTGCTGACTTGCTGACATGCTGTTTCGAAGACCGAGGTGGCTACATGGCTCAAGCCGGCCGCCGCCGCCCTGTTCGCGCTACCACTGGGGCTGGCATGGATCACCCTGGCGCTGATCGCCAGCTCCAGCTGACGGGGAGACCGGGGGATGTCACCTAGCGGGCCGAACGCCCGCATACCGGCCACGGCTTTGTGCCCTGCGCGCGATAGAGGCGCAGGGCCACACGGTCCTGGGCGGCCTCGGGGGCCTTGGCGGGATCGCCGCTGCCGCCGTTGGCCTGGTAGGTGGCGCGCAGGAACTGATACTTGCCGCGGTAGCGCCCGTCGCGCGAGACCGCGGTCGGATCCCCGCCGGACTCACAGTCCGCAATGCGCTTGAGGATGGTGGGCACGTCGGTCGGGCTGGGGGACGAGCGCCTCCTCGAGGGATGGCGCACGCTGTCGCGCGCGAACCGGCGCAAGCCCATCGCACGGCGGGTCATCGGGCCGACGATGCCGTCGGCGATGAGGCCCTTGCGGCGCTGGTAGCCGCGCACGGCGCGCGACGTCTGGCTGCCGAACACGCCGTCGGCCGAGATGCGCAGGCGGCGCTGCAAGGTGCGCACGGCGGGGCCGCGGTCACCCTTGCGCAGCGTCACCTCTGTGGTCGCCGCGCCGGTGGCGCTGGGGTCGTCGGCCAGCGCGGCCGGGGGAGCAATCGCACCCGGTGCGGCTAGCACCGCGACGAGCGCGGACGCTGCGAGCGCAGCGCAGATGCGCGCGCGGCCAGATACACACTTCGAGCCCAAACCGCTTCAACTCCTCTTTCCTAGCGCCTACGGGGTAAGCTGACGGGCTCGCGCTGGAAAGTGCGCTACGCCGCGGACCTGCGGCGATTCGCCCCTGAGACCGGCTGACTGCTCCGGTCCCGGTGGTTCCCCCGTTCCCCGCCGTGCTGGACGGCGGGAACTCGGCTGGTTGCTAATTGCAGCGGCGAAGTGAAGCAGAAACACCCGCGGGTTGTCTACACCGGAGTGGAACTAGCGCCCCTCGTACTCCCGCTCCACCACGTCGCGTAGGGCCGCCGGGATCTCGTAGAGCTCGTACACGAGCCCGTCGGCCTCGTCGATTCCGGCGGTTAACTCGCTCCGCAGCGGTGCGAGCCGGTCGAGGCTCGCCTCAAGCTCGCCGGCGAGCAGCTCCCGAAAGCGCCGGCTGTCCGGATCAGTTCGCAGCCGGGTGGCTGAGCGTCCCAAGACCGCGATCAGCTCGTCGAGCGTATAGCGGTCGTAGGTCAACAGGGTGGTCGATCCGGGCAGCGAGCGTGGGTCTGTTCCCAATTCGCCGGCGAGCCAGGCGAGGAAGCCCGCGCGCTCGCGTGAGACCGCCGCCGCTTTGACGTGCAAGCGCTCGCCCAGCTCTTCGAGCTGGGCGGCCTGGGTGGAGGTGGGGAGGCGGATCGGCAGCGGCGCAATGAACTGCTTGTTGGCCGACTTGAACTCGCCGCGAAACGGAACGGACAGGCGCTGGAAGTAGTAGTCCAGGAGCCTTGAGTTGAGGAGCACCCCGAGCGTCCACCGCGACGGCCCGCCATCACGAAGGAGGATGCCATTGACGTAGGCGATCGGGTACGTCGGCGAGATCCAGGCCGGTGTAGTCGGAGGCCTCGGGAAGGATCTCCTCGAGGAAGTGCTCCGAGAAGAGTCTTCGGTCTCTAAAGGGGCCGAGGGCGAGACCGAGCTGTTCGCCGCCGCCAGTCAAGCCCGTTGGCGATCAGGCCGCGAAGAGAGAGTCCTGGTCGGCGACCCGGCGGGCATCGCACATCGCGCGACGGACCTTGACCGGCTGCGCGTACGAGGCGATGACAAGGTGCTGCCGACCGAGGAACGTGGCCGCGCTGTTGGCGAACGACCGGATTCTGGCGTCGGGCCGGACTTGCGCGACGAGTCCGATGAGCTGCGCCCGCTCCAAAGCCTCGGAACCCCGTGGCTCGACCGAGAACTCCGCGTGGGTGCGCTCGTCGGTGTCCAGGTCACGGGTCTCCACCCTGACTGTGACCGTCGTGTTCCGCTCCATCTCACTGGCCTCCATTGCGGTCGAAAGTATCCGTCCTGTCGGAGGTCAAAGGCCGGGGGGCGATGAGCTTCGCCCCCCGGGCTCGCATTGTGCGGGTTCTGCAGGGTTGCTTGGCCTACGCCATCGACACCGCCGGAGCGGGCTCGAGCGCCAGCTCGAGCACCTCCCCGATGGTCATCACCGGGTGGAAGGTCATCTGGTCGCGTACCTCCCCCGGTACCTCGTCGAGGTCGCCGCGGTTGCGCTCGGGGATGATCACGTCGGTGAGCCCCGCCGCGTGCGCGGCCAGCACCTTCTGCTTGAGGCCGCCGATCGGCAGCACCCGGCCCTGGAGCGTGACCTCGCCGGTCATGCCCACCGTGTGCTTGACCGGCCTCCCTGACAGCAGCGACGCCAGCGCGGTGGTCATCGTGACGCCCGCGCTCGGGCCGTCCTTGGGGATGGCTCCCGCCGGCACGTGCACGTGGAACTCCCGGCCGTCGAAGGACTCGTCGTCCGCACCGACCTCGTCCGAGTGGCCGCGGACGTAGGAGAGGGCGATCCGCGCCGACTCCTTCATCACGTCACCCAGCTGGCCGGTCAGGACCAAGCCGTTCTCGCCCTTCATAGAGGTGGCCTCGATGAACAGCACGTCACCGCCGACCGGGGTGTAGGCCAAGCCTGTGGCCACGCCGGGCACCGCGGTGCGCTCGGCCGCCTCCTGGAAGAACTTCTGGCGCCCGAGGGCGTCGCGAATCACGTCCAGGTCCACGGCCACCGGCGCCT
>Ga0136620_10000358_pt1 | contig 21026 bp, 21 predicted proteins | sample AntDrymUQ4162106_2_FD_104806 | JGI IMG/M metagenome (GOLD analysis project Ga0136620, IMG submission 104806) | Polar desert sand microbial communities from Dry Valleys, Antarctica - metaG UQ416 (21.06) | ecosystem: Environmental > Terrestrial > Soil > Desert | place: Antarctica: Dry Valley... | reverse complement strand
CGGGCTGGCTTTCGACCAATCAACTTTAGAGACCGAAAGCAAGCTTGGGGTCATGATCGGGTCGGTAATCGCAGCAACCATTGGTGCACTACTTCTTCGCAACACAGCCCGAAGATCGTCTCCGCTCTAGTGTCGTCTATGGCGGGCCACCAGTTCTCGTGGCGGAACACACCTCTGCCGAACGTGCCTGGCCCCGTCACCGGTGCTTGGTTGTGGTTTCCGCAGCGTGGGCAGCACATCGCAAAGTATTGCCTCGGCTCGGATGGCGAGGACTTCGTCGAGTAACTGGTCGGCGGTGATCTTAATGCGTTTTCCCTCCTGAGTGTCGAGGCGCTTCTGCGTTGCGCAATAAGCGCCAAAAGCGCAAAAAGCCTCACGTGGAGCAACATCAAGGGCAACTCATTGAACTCGTCGGGGGTCATCGTCGGCTCAACTTGTCGAGAGCCTTGAGATACCGAACCGCCCCGACACCGCTCGGGCGCCGAGTGCCCTTCTCCCAGCGGTGAATCGTGGTTCGATGCACGTCGATCTGGTGTCGGAGGGGGGACTTGAACCCCCACGTCCCGTATAAGGACACTAGGCCCTCAACCTAGCGCGTCTACCAATTCCGCCACTCCGACGTGGAAAAAGCCCCGCTCGGGAGAACCGTTCAGGGCGACCCAACTATATTCCGCACGACCGAGGACAGGATCGTGCCCGCCGAGTCGGAGAGGATGGGACTGACGTGCGACAGGAGCCAGCAGCTCGCCGGGCCCTTAGCCCCCATTAGCCTCCCGGCTCCAGCTCTCGAGGTTCCACAGCGGCCCCTCCAGAGTGGGGTTGGGCTGGGGCCCCCTGATTCCCGGGCGCCATGCCAGCACCGTGCTCACCCGGGCCAGCGGCAGGGCGTCGGCTGCACCCGCCCCCGGGAGGCCCCCCGGCACGCCGGTCGAGCGCCTGAGGGCAACATCGACGGGATTGTCTCTCAGCCAGCCGCCATAAAACTCGGTGCTCTCGATGGCGCTCAGCTCGGAGGCGATCCCTGCTCCCTTCAACTGCTCGAAGATGGCCTCTTGGTAGAGGACGAGAAGCTCGTCGTCGCGCGGCGCCGCGATATCGAGCTCTTGCAGCGGCCGGCTCCCTGCTCTCGATCGATCCGGAGTGGCAACCAGCCGGCCCAGGGAGGCGACGAACACCGACTCCATCCTGGAGAGGTCGAGCGCCTGGACCGCGCCCAGTAGCTCCGACGCACTCACGTCGGCGGCCCCGAAGTCCGCCCACACGCTCTCCCACCCCAGCGCTTGGGCCCACTCGAGGCCGGCAGCCTCGAGACGGCCGGAGAGGTTGAGGGCCGACGGCGTGGCGCCGACGTCCAGCTCGCCCCGCTTCAGCAAGGAGATCATGATGTCGATCGAGGCGATGTGGCGCACGCGCACTCGCTCGAGCCCCACGGACCTCCCCCACCACCTCGGGTTCGGCTGCAGCACGAGCTCGAGCCCGGGAGTGCGCTCCGCCAGGACGAAGGGACCCCCGTAGACCCCCCGCCTCGAGGGAACGATCGGGGCGGCTCGCGCCAGCGTCAGGGGCCAATCCGCCACATCCCCCGTGATCACCACCATGCGAGGCCCACGCGCCTCGGCCGTACGGACCCGGGCAAACCCGCTGGGCGCTCGAGCCTCCTCCACGCTTCGGATCACGTCGCCCGCGCTGATGGGCCGGCCGTCGCTCCACGACGCCTCACGCAGGCGGACACGAGCGCCCGAGGCAGTCACGTCGAGGGACAGGGCCAGCTCGGGCCGTACTTCGCCGTCTGGCAGCAGTCGGAACAGGGACGGATACAAAGGACGGGTCAGGGCCAGGGTGAGGTCCGAGGAATCGACTGAATAAGGGTCGAGAGTGGCGGGCTCGCCCAGGACTCCGACCCTGACCTCGCCTTCGGGCACGGCCGGGGGCGAGTTCGGGGGCCGCGACCCGTCCTTCGATCGAGGGGGAGACGTGACGCGGTCCGAGTCGCATCCGACGAGAAGCCAGACCATCACCAGGAGCGCCGCGCCGAGGCGGCGGGACACGCTCGCTACTGCAGCCGGAAGGCCAACAGGATTGTGGTGCCGGCGAACACGATGGCGGTGATCACGGTGATGCGATCGAGGTTCTTCTCCATCATCGTCGAGCCCATCGCCTGAGTCTGCATGCCTCCGCCGAACATCTCGGACACACCCCCGCCCCGGCCCGCATGTAGCAGAACGAAAAGGATCATGGTCATCGATGCGATCACATGCAGCACCACGAGGATTGCGGTAAGGATGTTCATCTCCTAAATTTACAACAAACCGGACCTCTGGAGTTTCTATGGGACTCAGAGCGCGGAAAACTGCACCGAGAGGCGCTCAAAACGCGGGAGGTCTCAGGAGCGGGCCGCGGCGACCAGGCCCGGCATGATCTCCGTGCCCGTGATGTGGCCGATCGCCCCGGAGCGGGCCGCACTCTCGCCGTAGGTCGTGACCGCATCCGAGCTCACGCCCGGCCCGCTCACCAGCAGCGGCACGGGGCCGTCGGTATGAGACTTGCGCGCGCAGCTCGTCGAGTGATCGGCGGTGACCGCCACGATCGTGTGCCGGTCGTCCAGCCCGCCGAGCAGGGGAGCGAAGAAGTGGGCGTCGATGTCCTCGATGCTCTTGATCTTGGCCTCGTGGTCGCCGTCGTGAGCCGGCACGTCCGGCCCCTTGATGTGGATGTAGAGCCCGTCGAAGCCCTCGATCGCCTCGTTGGCAAGCTCCGCCCATGCCTGGTATTGCTCGGTGGCGGACACGCCGGTGGGCGCCTCGACGACCCCCATCCCCGTGAGCTTGGCGATCCCGAGCTCGACCGGCATCTCGACGAAGCACCCGAACTCGGGGCCGAACTTAGATTTGAAGGGCTCGAGCTCGGGGAGGTGGTTGCCGCCGTCGCGAGTGAGAATGAAGTTCCCCGGCAGCCTCTTTGCGGCCCGGCGAGTCCGATTGACCTCGGAGCCCTCCAAGACCTCGTAGGAGGCCTGAAGCCACTCGTTCGAGAGCCGGGCCGCCAGCACCGCAGCGTCGTCGTCCTCGTGTCCAGCAAGGGGAGCCACCTCGACCACTCGGTTCTCGAAGGTCTCCTTGGCCACCCCCAGCATCCCCTCGCGCCCGTAGGCTGGGTCCGAGTTCTCGACCTCGGCCGACAGCCAGTTGGACTCGGAGCGCAGCACCAGCGCGGCCCTGTGGCCGGAGGTGGCGCGCAGCTCGAAGCTCGCGCCGGACAACTGCACCTTGTCCTGGACCTCGGTTGCGAGCGCCCCTGCCTCCCCGGAAGAGAGGTCGCGGCCCGCCCGGCGGTCGATGATCTCCCAGGAATCTTCGTCTCTTTCGACCGTAGCGAAGTTGGCCCGATAGGCGAGGTCGCCGGGCGAGATCTCGAGTCCCGCCCCGAGAGCCTCGAGGGGCCCGCGGCCGGTGTGGTGGTGGTGGGGGTCGTAGCCGAGAATGGCGAACACGGCGATGTCGGACTCTGGGGCAATGCCCTCGCCGACCGTGGTCACGATCCCGTTGCGGCCTCTCTTCGCAAGCCCGTCCATGTGTGGGGTGCGAGCCACCTCCAGAGGAGTCCTGCCTCCAAGCGGGTCCAGGGGGTCGTCGCCCAGCCCGTCGAGGATGACGTACATGATCCGGTGCGGGCTCACGACTTGGTCGCCTTGACGATGGCGGCGAACTCGGCCGCATCGAGGGACGCTCCGCCCACCAGAGCCCCGTCGATGTCGGGCTGCGAGGTCAGGGCGGCGGCGTTGCCTGCCTTCACACTCCCCCCGTAGAGGATGCGGATGCCGCCGGCCACCTCCTCGGAGAGCTGCTCCGAGAGCGCCGCCCGAATGATCGCGATCGTCTCCTGGGCGTCGCCCGGAGTGGCGGTTGAACCGGTTCCGATCGCCCAGATAGGCTCGTAGGCGACCACGACCCGCTGCGCCTGCTCGGGCTTGAGGCCGGCCAGGCCCGCCTTCACCTGGCGCCTGACCTTTGCCTCGGTCTCGTGAGCCGCGCGCTCGCCCTCTGTCTCACCACAACACATGATCGGGATCAGGTCGAGGCTGAGCGCAGCCTTGACCTTGGCGTTGACCTCGTCGTCGCTCTCCGCCAGCAGCTGGCGCCGCTCGGAGTGGCCGACGATCACGTAGGAGACCTGCAGCGCCTGAAGCATCACCGGCGAGATCTCGCCCGTGAAGGCGCCGTCCGGGCGGGGATAGAGGTTCTGGGCGCCGAGGCCGAACTCGTAACGGTCGGAATCGATGAGCGTCTGCAGCGTGCGCAACGCCGTGAACGGTGGGCACAGCACAACCTCGACCCGGGAGAAGTCGTGCCCGGCGAGCTCGTGCGCCAACGCCTGGGTCAAGCGCATGCCCTCGAGGTGGGTCAGGTTCATCTTCCAGTTGCCGGCAATCAGAGGCTTTCTCAGTTTCGTTCCTTTCTCAGCGCCGCCACTCCGGGGAGTTCCTTACCCTCGAGTAGCTCCAGGGAGGCTCCGCCTCCGGTGGACAGATGCGAGACCGCGTCGGTCATGCCGAGCTCGACCAGCGCGGCCGCCGAGTCTCCCCCTCCGGCGACCGTGAAAGCGCCTTTGGAGGTGGCCTCCGCGATGGCCCGCGCTACGGCTTTTGTGCCGGCCGCGTAGTCGTCTATCTCGAAGATGCCCATCGGCCCGTTCCACAGCACCGTGCGAGCGGCTGCGATGACGTCCCCGAAGCGGCCGGCTGTCTCGGGGCCGATGTCGACGCCCATGCGCTCCCCGATCTCCCCCAGCGGGACCACCTCGTGAGGCGAGCCCTCCTCTATCCCTTCGGCCGCCACCACGTCTGAGGGCACCAGCACGTCCACGCCTCTAGCCTCGGCCTCCTCGAGAGTGGACCTGATCTCGTCGAGCCGGTCGTGCTCGACCCGCGAGCCACCGACGTCGTGGCCCTGGGCCGCGAGCAGCGTGAACGCCATGGCGCCGCCGACCACCACCGAGTCCACTCGCTCGAGGAGGTTTCTTATGACCCCCAGCTTGTCGGAGACCTTGGCGCCCCCGAGCACGGCGACGAAGGGAGGCTCAGGGTCCTCCAGCAGTCGTTCCAGCTCTGCCACCTCTCGTGACAGGAGCAGGCCCGCGGCGCAGGGCAGAAGGGCGGGGACTCCCACCACCGATGCGTGCGCCCGGTGGGAGGATCCGAAGGCGTCGTTGACATATGCCTGAGCCAAGCCTGCAAGCGCCGCGGCGAAGTCGGCGTCGTTGGCCTCCTCGCCGGGCTCGAAGCGCAGGTTCTCGAGCACGACCACCTCGGCATCTGAAGCACAGGCACGCTCCACTTCCTCGCCGATCACCTCTTCGAGGGCCAGCACATCTGTTACCAGGAGCTCGGCCAAGCGTCTGCCCACCGGAGCGAGGCGCAGCTCCTCCATGACCTTGCCCTGGGGGCGGCCGAGGTGGGAGCAGACGACGAGCCGTGCGCCTCGCTCTAGCAGTTTCTGAAGCGTAGGCAGCGAGGCGCGCACGCGCAAGTCATCCGCGATGGCCCCGTTCTCCAGGGGAACATTGAGATCCGCCCGCACCAGCACGCGCCGGCCTTCGACCTCGAGGTCGTCGAGGTTCGGCAGGGGGGACTCGGTGTGGCCGGCGTTCATTGCCCGGGAGTGTAAAGGGCGGCCCGCAGGCCGCTGTAGTGCTCGTGAGCCAATCTCCTGAGGGCAACCAGAGCAGCTTCGAAGACGACCGTTCCAACCACCAGCTTCTCCACCGCCACGGCGCGGTCGCCCTCCGCACCTACGCCTGAGACCTCCTGCTCAGCGATGTGGCCGGCCGCCTGTGCGTGAGGCAGGAACACCTCTGCTCCGCAGTCGCGCCCGAGCTTGCGCAGCGCTACCAGGGCTTCGGCGAGAGATCTGCGGGCCGGTGCCTCGGCGCTGACCTCCCAACCTAGATCGGCCAGAAATAAATCGATCTCGGCCTCAGCGAGAGTGACCTGCGCGGAAGCGGAGCCCGCGCTGGGTGGCGCGAGGGCTCGTTGAGCCACGCCGAACAGCTCGTGGCGGGGCAAGCTGGCGTCGTCTATCGCCGCTAGGACCGCCGCGACCCGGCCGATGCTCAGTCCTCCGACCTCTCTCAAGACCCGGATGAGATGCAGGCGATGAGCATGCGCGGCGACGTAGTCGGCCTGGTTAGGAGCAGTGGCGTTTCCCCGCGCCAGGAGACCCTCTCTCAGGTAGTACTTGACGGTCGGGATCGCCACGCCGGTTGCGCGGCTGAGCTCGGAGATTCGCACAAACCCCTCCTCATGATGAGGGCTTGACAGCCGAATCAGATAGTAGCAGTATCCATTATAGATAAGCAAGCTATCTGCCTTCGAGGAGAAGATCTTCATGGAACTGGAGCTGTCGGAGGCCGCCCGATCGACCGCCGGGGGCCTGCTGGTCGCGGTCGTGGCGATCGAATGGGGCGGAACCCACCTGTTGCGGATCGTACGCGGCCGCGTCCCGGTGACCGAGTTCCAGCAGGCCTTCGCTCGCGCCGGACACGCCCATGCCGGGGTGCTGGTGACGCTGGCGCTGGTCTGTCAACTCTTCGCCGACGCCGCGGACCTGAACGGGCTGGTCGCGGTCGCGGCTCGAAACGGGGTGCCGTTCGCCGCCATCCTCATGCCCGCGGGGTTCTTCCTGTCCTCGATGGGGCGCGGAGCGGCTCGACCCAACCGGCTCATCCTCCTGCTGTACGCCGGAGCCGCGTCCCTGGCGATCGGTGTACTTACCCTGGGTCTCGGGCTTCTGGCCGGCTGACGAGCTGTCACGCCTCGTCCGAACAACCTAGAAGTCGGCCTGCAGCCGCCCGAGTGTGGGGCGTCGCGTATGCCAGTCGCTCAGCTCCTGATAGGCCAGCGCGGCCCCCAGCACGGTCGCCTCGTCTCGGGCGATTAGCTGCAGGCCTACGGGCATCCCGGTGGGCGTGAACCCGCAGGGGACGCTCACCGCAGCCAGGCCCAAGAAATTGGTCGGTCGGCACAACCTCGTCAGATTCAACGCCACCTCGGGTCTGAACTCTTTTCCCTTCGGCGCCGCGAGCTTGCTGACGCGCGGTGCGGCCATCTCAGTCGTGGGGAGGACGAGAAGGTCGGTGTGTTCCAAGGCCACCTCCCACCGGGCGCCGAGCCGCTCCAGCTCACGCCGGGCTGCCACGAAATCAACTGCGGTGAAGCGCTCGGCGTGACTCAGGGCGCTTCTGGTCTCCTCGGTGTAGTCGTCCGAGCGATCCGGATACCAACCCGCCTGGCGGTGGGCGGTCAACGCCTCCGAAGCGAGAAAGATGCCGTGGGCCCGGTCCCAGTCGGTGAACGCCGGAAGCGCCACCTCGGAGCGCGGACTCCGTCGAGATAGGACATCGGCTGCCTGCTCCACCAACTCGAGGACCTCCGGGTCGGCCCGCGTCGAGTCCCACGAAGGAGTAGCCATGCGAAGCCCCTCGAGCCGAGGAGAAACGGGGGCCGCTCCGGTCAGGCCTCGCCACATCAGCTCGACCGAGGCCGCGTCCGAGGCCATCGGCCCCCACACGTCTAAGCTCCAAGCCAGGGGCACGATCCCCTCCATCGGCACGACGCGCTGGCGAGGTGTGAGCCCGGTGATCCCGCACAGCGAGGAGGGGATTCGCACGGAGCCTGCGGTGTCGGAACCCAGTGCCCCGGGGCACATGCCGGCCGCGACCGCGGCGGCCGATCCTCCGCTGGAGCCGCCCGGGATGCGTTCTACATCCCAGGGATTGCGGGTGGGCGCGCTCACGACACCGTAGGCGAACTCCTGAGTGTTGGTCTTACCCACGACCACCGCACCGGCACGGCGCAGGTCCGTAACGACCGGCGCATCTGCAGCGGCGACGTTGCCGGCCAGGACTCGCGACGAAGCCGTGGTGGGGAGACCGGCGACGTCGATCAAGTCCTTGATCCCCACCGGCATGCCGTGCAGCGGGCCCTGCAGATCGTGGGACCTTAGCTCTTGGGCGCGCGCTCGCGCTCCCTCTAGGTCGAGGGACACGAACGCACGGATGGCGGGCTCGAGCTGCTCGACGCGCTTTAGGCACGCGTCCAGCAGCTCGGTCGCAGACAGCTCTTTGCGAGCGAGTGCGAAAGCCGCGACGGCGAGGCTCAGTTCGGCCGGGTCGGACATGGCGCGCAGGCTACATCAGGCTCTCAGGTGGGTAAAGGTCGGGGAATGACCGAGTGGGCGACCAGCATCGTGTCCTCGTTGGGGGTAATCGGGGTTGCCTTTCTCATAGCGGTGGAGAACCTCTTTCCTCCCATTCCCTCGGAGCTCATACTGCCACTGACCGGCTTTCTCGTGGGTCGCGGCGAGTTCTCATTCACCGTCGCGCTGATCGCGGCCACGGCCGGGGCAGTGGGCGGAGCCTTGGCGCTCTACGCACTGGGTGTGTGGCTCGGCTGGGACCGGCTCCGCAGTCTCGTGCGTCGACACGGCACGTGGTTGATGGTGACCGAGGATGACGTCGACAAGGCCGACCGCTTCTTCGACCGTCACGGCGCCAAGGTGGTGCTCTTCGGACGCCTTGCTCCGGGGGTGAGAAGCGTGGTGTCGATTCCTGCGGGCGCTTCGGGCATGGGCCTGCGCCGCTTCACGATCTACACCGCGGTGGGCTCGGCGGTGTGGAACGCCGCCCTCATTGGCATCGGCTATGCGTTGGGAAGCAACTGGGAGAACGCCCAGAGCTACACGCGCTACTTCGAATACGGAGTACTCGCGTTCATGGCCGGGAGCGTGACTCTCTTCGTCGTGCGCCGGCGCAGCGAACGTACGAAGAGAGGCCGGCAGGACCCTTCTCAGGAGATTCACCACATACCAGGTGAGTAGCTCTCCTTCAGAACTCCTAACGCGACGAACGGGTCCGCCGAAAGAGGCTGAACCCGCCCGTCTGGAGATTCGTGTGGTGTCCTGGGCGCTAGGCGCCCTTGATGGCGTCCTTTACATTCTCGCCGGCCTGCTTCATCTTGGACTTCGATTGATCTTTGCGGCCCTCCTGCTTCAACTCGCGATCGCCGGTGACGTCGCCCGTCTTTTCCTTGAGCTTGCCTTTGGCTTCCTCGCCTTTGTTGCGTGCCTTGTCTTCGTTGGCCATCGTTACTGACCTCCCTGAGTTTGTTGGCGTCCCTCTAGCGTTCTTAGTTTACCCCACAGGTAGGAGTTGCAAACTCGGCGGGCGGCTCAGACCGGCCACTGCTCGCGCCGCCAGCACCCGTCCCAGAACATCCACTCGTAGCGCGACGTAGTCACAAAGTGCTCTGTGACCTTCACTTCCTCATCCGAGCTCAATCTCTTGCCGACACGCTCGGTGAGCTCCAATACCGAACGCACTATTGCAGCGAACTCGTCTCCTCCGTACGTGTCGATCCACCGTTGGTAGAGCGGGTTGGGAGAGCCGTGTTCGGCGAGCACCTTACCTACCTCCCAGTAAATCCAGTAGCAGGGAAGCACCGCCCCCAGAGCCTCGGAGAACGAGCCGCGACCCGCCGCTGCCAGCAAGTATGAGGTGTAGGCAAGCGTGGTGGGCCCCATCTGGGTGCTGCGCACCTCTTCGACCGATAGCTCGAAGTCGGCGAAGAAACTGTTGTGCAAGCCTCGCTCCACCGCGATGGCCCCGGCGGCGTGCTCGGCGAACATCTGAATCGACTCGTCATCGGGAGCCTTGGCGGCGCAGATCGCCAGCGTGCGTGCATACTCTCTAAGGTAGAGCGAATCCTGCACGACGTAGAAACGGAAACTCTCTTGATCGAGGCTTCCGTCGGTGAGGCCTCGCAAGAAGGGATGCTCGAGTATCTGTTTGAAGATGCCCTCGATCTCACCCCACAGCTTGTCCGGCATGTTGTCGGCCATTAGTTTCCCCTCGCATCGTCAACGCGAAGGGTAGCGCATAGCAGGACCAAGAAATAGACTGCGAGATCCTCTTTCATAGGCCGGTGTGGACCCCTGAATTGTCACAGCCCCCTGTCATAGTGACTCCTATGGAGTTCACGGCGATGGATGAGGCGATCAAACAGATCGAGAAGTCCAACATCGATCTCGAGCCCGAGGTGTTGGACGCTCGTGCGGCGCGGGAGCTTCTGTCTCTTTATGCGAAGGCCAAGAAGCTGGCGTCCTACGGCGAGACCATGTTGGCGGCAAAGCTCGACGACGCTACGGTAGTGGCGCGCGCAACCGGAGTGTCCCTGGGAAAGGCCAAGGCCGCGGTGGACACCGGGAACTCCTTGAAGGGCGCCGACCACGTTCGAGACGCGCTCAAGTCGGGCGAGATTTCCCTGGACCAGGCTAGCGAGATCGCCAAGGCCGACCAGGCCTCCCCCGGTTCATCGACAGGACTCTTGAAGGTGGCCCAAGAGGAGTCCTTTCAGGCACTCAGAGAGAAGTCGAGAAAGGTCGTCCTGGAAGCCGAGCAGCACCGGGGTCTGGCCGAGCGCCAGCACGACGCCCGAAGGGCTCGCAGCTACCAGGATGAGCTCGGCATGATCACCATCAACCTCCTGCTGGAACCTCATGTTGGAGTGCCCATCGTCAACCGAGCCGAGACCGAGGCCGAGCGCCGCTTCCGTGCGGCCAAGAAGGGCGGCCGCCCAGAGCCCTTCGAGCGTCACCTCGCAGACGCCTACGCCTGTTTGCTCTCTAAAGGGACCACGATCAAGGCTCGCAAGCCCGAGCTGGTTGTGCTGGTCTCACACGAGATAGCCAAGCGGGGGTGGAACGATGTAGTGGAGGGGGAAGTGTGCAAGATTCCCCAGTCGGCCCCATTTCACCTCAGAGGGCCAGGGAGATCGCCTCAGGGGCCTTCTTGAGCGGGCTGTTCTTTGACGGCACCGACCTGCGTCACTTTCACCGCTGGACCCGCAACACTCCCCCAGAAGTTGTGTTAGCCCTTCAACTGGGAGAGCCGCCGGGCTTCGATGGGGTCAAGTGCCTCGATTGCGGCTGCCGCTTTCGGAACGAGAAAGAACATACCGCCCCTCATGTCGCCGGAGGCTTGGCTTCGACCACCAATCTCAAGTGGCGTTGCTACGGGTGCCATCAGAAGAAGACCGCAGAAGATCGGAGAAAAGGGAAGCTGACGCCTCCTGACCCGGATGCCGAGCGGGGACCGCCGTGGCCGTGACCGTCGAGCTCTCGACATCGCTTATCTGATCTCAGGACACGGTTACACGATGCGCGAGGAGGTTGAGACTCGGATAGCGAAGAAATCCCGCGCGCTCTCACCAAAGGCCCACCAGATGTGAGCTAAGGGCCTGTGATGTCCTGCATGTCCCACAGAACCTCGTCCACCAGCAATTCAACGCCAATCGACGAAGAGCCGCTGATGCTTGTCACGGCACAAAAACCCCACTGTTCCAAGCTGATCGGATACGACAACGCATCTGGAGGAAGATCCCGGGCCCGCCCGTGACGAACACGCCTAGGCACTTCTAAATCACAGCTTGCTTGCGATCATCTCCGTCACGTCCACCAAGCGGTTGCTGTAGCCCCACTCGTTGTCGTACCAGCCCAGGATCTTCACCATGTTCCCGTTGGTCATCGTCGAGAGGCTGTCGAAGACACACGAGTGCGCGTCGCCGACGATGTCGGACGACACGATTGGGTCCTCGGTGTAGTACAGGATGCCCTTCATGCGCGCCGATTGAGAGGCCTCCCTGAAGGCGTTGTTGACGTCTTCTATCGTCACCTCGGCCCCCAAGTTGCACACGAGGTCTGTAACCGAGCCGTCGGGCACGGGGACGCGCAAGGCGATGCCGTCGAGGCGGCCTTTGAGTGCGGGCAGCGACAACGCAGCAGCCTTGGCTGCTCCGGTTGAGGTCGGGATGATGTTGAGGGCCGCCGCGCGCGACCTGCGAAGGTCGGAGTGCGGCAGGTCCTGCAGACGTTGGTCGCCGGTGTAGGCGTGACAGGTGGTCATGAAGCCCTTCTCGATACCCCAGTTGTCCTGCAGCACTTTCGCCATAGGTACAACACAGTTAGTGGTACACGACGCGTTAGAGATGATGCTGTGCTGTCCGGGATCGTAGTCATCGTCGTTGACTCCCATGACGAGTGTGATGTCCTCGTCCTTCGCCGGGGCCGAGATGATCACTTTCTTGGCGCCGGCGTCGAGGTGCTTGGCGGCGTCGGCTCGCTTGGTGAACAGCCCGGTCGACTCGACCACGACCTCTACTCCGAGATCGCCCCACGGCAGCGAGCCCGGATCTCGCTCGGATAGCACTCTCACCTCGTTGCCGTCGACCGAGAACCCCTCGTCGGACGACTTGACCTCTTTGCCGAGGCGGCCGAAAACAGTGTCGTACTTGAGCAGATGGGCGATGGTGGCCGGGTCTGTGATGTCGTTGACCGCCACAACCTCCAAGTCCGCCCCTTTGGCGGTAAACGCCCGGAAGAAGTTGCGACCGATGCGCCCGAAGCCGTTAATCCCTACTCGCGTCGACATCGACGACACCTCCCATTATCCAGCGGCTGGTCCCGATTCTGGCGTCATCCTAAGCTGGCCCGGAGGCCGAGGGAGTGGATGGGCCCCGTGGTGCTAAAAGCGGACCGTGGACATCTGCACACAGGAAACTGTGGGTAGAAGCGGACCGAGGACGTTTGCCACCGCCGCAGGGCCCGGAACGGGCGGGGCGGGCGGGTTCGGAGGCCTCAGGCCAGGGCTCGCAGCACCTCGGCCAGCCGAACGGGGTCATGGCCTCCATCGGGAGCGGTCACATCTGCCTCCACCACCTTGGCTCCGCAGAACTCGAGCGTCTCCCTATCGACCACCACCCCGGCGGGCTCCAATACAGGACATTGCACCACCACGACGTCGGCCGCGTAGGGCCCGGCGTGCGCCAACAGAGCCTCGAGATGCCCCCCGGCGCTTAGGGCGGTCGTCTCGCCCGGCTGGGTGGAGCTGTTGCAGACGAACACCTTGCGAGCCTTGGTCTTACTCAATGCCTCCTTGATGCCGGGCACGATCACTGTGGCAATGAGGCTCGTGAACAGGCTCCCCGGCCCCAACACCACCTGGTCGGCTTCGAGGATCACCCGCACCGCCCCCTCGCACGCGCTGGCGTTCGCCGGTTTGAGATAGACCGCCTGGATGGGGGCTCCCGCGCTCTGCACGGCCACCTGTCCTCGCACGACCTCTCCGTTGACCCGGGCCCGTAACGAGACCACCTCAGTTGTCGCGGGATAGACGAGCCCGCAGGCACCCAACAGCTCGCCTGCCAGCCGCACCGCCGCGGCGAAGTCGCCGGTCATCTCGGTCAGTCCTGCGATCACGAGATTGCCGAGAGGATGCTCGCTCAACGTCCCTTCGCCGAAGCGGTGCTGGTAGAGGCGGCTAAGCGCCGAGTCCTCGGACAGCGCCACCAGACAGTTGCGGATGTCTCCCGGGGCGGGAATACCGAGCTCCCTTGTCAAGCGGCCCGAGGAGCCACCGTCGTCGGCCACCGTGACCACGGCAGCCACCTCGTCGGCGTAGAGGCGCGCCGCCCTCAGGGTGGCGGCGAGCCCGTGACCGCCCCCCACCCCAGTTACCCTCATCACGTCTGCGGACGCTCGACGTCGCGATGCACGACTTTGGCCCGAAATCCAAGGTCGCGAACGGTCGCAGCTATCGCCTCGGACAACACGACGGAGCGATGGCGCCCGCCTGTGCAGCCGATCGCCACGGTCAGATAGTGACGACCTTCCTCCTGGTATCCGTTCAGCAACACCATGAGCAGATCGCAGAGACGGTCCATGAACACGGCAGTGACCGTCCGGCCGAGGACATAGTCCTTGACTCCCTGCTCTAGCCCGGTCAACGGGCGAAGGTCCGGCACCCAGTGTGGGTTGGGAAGGAAACGAACATCGAAAACCAGGTCGGCATCGAGCGGCAGCCCGTACTTGTAGCCGAACGAAATCACCGTCGTGCTGAGTCCGTCGGTCACACGCACATCCGAGAAGTAGGAACCCAGCCGCGTCCTCAACGCGCGCACGGACATATCGGAGGTATCCACGACGATGTCCGCGCCCTCTCGGAACGGCCGCATGAGATCGCGCTCCCTCTGGATACCGACTGCCACGCGATCGTCAGGCGCCAGGGGATGCCTGCGACGTGAGGCGTCGAAACGCCTGACTAGAGCATCGTCGGAGGCCTCCAGGAACACGAGCCGGTAGTTGCACACATCCCGTCTCAGCTTCTCGAGCTCCTTCATCGCTTCGGAGAAGAATGTGCCGCCCCGGGCGTCGATAACCAGTGCAATGAGATCGATGTCGTTGCCGGGTGCCAATGCAAGGGACACCATCGTTTTGATCAGGGCCGGCGGCAGGTTGTCGACCACAAACCATCCGAGGTCCTCGAGTGCCTTTGCGGCCTCGGACCGTCCCGCTCCCGACAGCCCACTTATGACCAGGACGTCGACGTGCTGCGCGCGCTGTCTCAGGCTCATGACGCCCGCTGCTGCACGGCGGTTGGATCTGAGAACTGCGCGAATACAGCTTCGGCCACCGACCGCGGCAGCCCCGGCACCTCGTAGAGCTCCTCCAGGGTTGCCGCCCGGACTCGCTTGACCGAGCCGAAGTGATTCAAGAGCTTCTTGCGGCGGGCGTCACCCAACCCCGGCACCGCGTCCAGCGCGGAGCGCGTCATGCTCTTGCTGCGGCGAAGGCGATGGTAGGTGAGCGCAAACCTGTGGGCCTCATCTCGAACGCTTTGCAAGAGATAAAGCGCTTCGGAGCTGCGAGGGATGATGATGGGTTCTGTCCGATTCGGAAGAAATACTTCCTCCATCCGCTTGGCGAGCGAGCACACCGCTATGTCGTTGATTCCCAGCTCCTGCATGACTTCGACCACACGGCCCAGTTGTCCCTTGCCTCCGTCGATTACCACGAGGTTGGGTGCGTACGCAAACCTCCGGTTCGTTTCCGCTTCCGGGCCTTCGCGCCGGAAGCGCAGAAACCGCCGCCTTACGACCTCCCCCATCATTCCGAAGTCATCGGGTCCGCTCGTGTATTTGATCTGAAAGCGTCGGTAGTCCGATCTCTTGGGCACACCGTCTTCGAATACGACCATGGAACCGACCGCCTCCGATGGGCCCGTGTTGCTGATGTCGAAGCACTCGATGCGAAGCGGAGCCTGTCTCAGCCCCAACACCTCCTGTAGCTCGGTGAGCTGACGGGAGCGGGAGGCAAAATCGCTCGAACGCTTGAGCCGGTGGCGGGCAAACGCTTCTTTGGCGTTGTCGGTAACCGTCTGCAGCAACGAACGCTTCGCTCCCCTTTGTGGCACCGACAAACTCACAGGCCCTCCCCGGAGTTTCGACAGCCACGCCTCGACCAGCGCTCGGTTGGCCGGCTGCACCGGCACCAGCACGCGTCGCGGAACATCCGAGTCGGCATAGAGACGCTCCAGGAATCCCTCGACCAACTCCGGAGTTGCAAGATCCTCGACCTTGTCTACGATGTACCCCTTGCGTCCGGTGACCCGGCCGCGACGCACGAAGAACACTTGGACGGCGGCCTCGAGGTCGTCTTCGTGCCAGCCGACGACGTCCATGTCGTCACGCTCCGAAGACACCATCTGCTGCTTCTCGATGGCGCGACGGACGTTGTCGAGTTGGTCTCTGAGCTTGGCCGCAAGCTCATATTCCTCCCTGTACGACGCTTCTCTCATCGCGCTCTCGAGGCGGTCGATCACCGGGCGCGTGTGGCCGTCGAGGTAGTCGCACAGCTCCGCAACGATAGCGCGATGCCCGTCCGGCGACACCGCCCCCACGCACGGACCCGAGCAGCGCTCGATGTCGTACAGAAGACAGGGGCGGTTGCGTCTCCGGCAGCGGTCGAACACACCCTGAGAGCAGGTCCGTACCGGAAACGTCGTTAACAGGAGGTCGAGCGTGTCGCGAATCGCGTAGGCATGGGCGAAGGGCCCGTAGTACTTCACTCCCCTGCGTTTGGATCCGCGCATCACTCGCGCTCGGGGAATCTCCTCATCGAGGGTCACCGCGAGGTAGGGATAGCTCTTGTCGTCCCGGTAGCGCACGTTGTAGCGGGGGCGGTGCTCCTTTATGAGGTTGAGCTCGAGGTGAAGCGCCTCGACCTCGTTGTCGGTCACGATCCAGTCGACATCGGAGGCGGCTTCGATCATGGCCCTCGTGCGCGGGTGGAGCTCGGGTCCGAAGTAATTGGACAGGCGCGAGCGCAGCGTCTTCGCCTTGCCCACGTAGATGACCCGGCCCTGAATATCTTTGAACAGGTAAACGCCGGCAGCAGTTGGGATCGAGCCGGTTTCCGGCCTCGCGAGCGAGTCTTGTGTCATGAGATTAGCAATCGAATCACATCGCCGGGGCTGTGTGGCGTGGCTGAGCGTCCACCACTATGCACGATCCCTGCAGCGCGAGGAGGCTGCAAGCAGGATCGACTTCATCGTTCGGCCGCTCTCGGTGCCGGCCCGTGCCTCGCCCTGGTCAGCCGCTCGGACTGCTCTCGGCGCCAGCGCTCGATCGCGCCGTGGTCGCCGGACAACAGCACTGCGGGTACCCGAAGCCCCCGATACTCGGCGGGACGGGTGTACTGCGGGTACTCCAGAGTCCCGGCCGCATGCGACTCGAAGCTCAGCGACTTCTCGTTGCCCAGAACTCCCGGCAACAGGCGGGCCACGGCCTCGATGACCACCAGCGCGCCGAGCTCACCGCCGGCCAGGACAAAGTCGCCGATGGACAGCTCCTCGTCGGCCACCGCAGCGACGCGCTCATCGACGCCCTCGTAGCGCCCGCACAGAAGGACCAACTGAGCATGCCCGGCAAGGCGTGCCACGCCCCCGTGGTCGAGCTTTCGTCCCTTGGCGGACAGCAGCACGACATGCCCACCCGGCTCGCGCACGGAGTCGACCGCCTCGAAGAAGGGCGCCGGGCTCATCACCATGCCGGCCCCGCCCCCATAGGGCTCGTCGTCGACCGAGCGATGTCGGTCGGTCGACCACTCCCTGAGGTCGTGAGCACGCACGTTCAGCCGTCCCGCTGCAATCGCGCGGCCCAGCACCCCCCAGGAGACGAAGCCCTCGACGAGCCCGGGAAAGATCGTGATGACGTCGATGTTCATAAACCATTCACTACTCGAGTAAACCGGGCGGGGCATCGAGGACCGCGCGACCGGACTCCCTGTCGATCTCACTCACGATGGCCTCAACCAAGGGGACAAGCCTCTCGCCGACGGGCGTTTCGATTACAAGCAAGTCTTGGGCCACCCTGGACATGACTCCCGTGATCCGCCCCAGCTCGTGTCCCTCCGGGTCCTCTACCCTCATGCCGACCAGCTCGTGCTCCCACCACTCGCCCTCATCGAGCGTGCGAACATCGCCCGGCTGCACGTAGAGGGGGCCGTGCTTGGTCTCGGCGGCGGTGCGGTCGTCGACCCCTTCGAACTTGATCAGGAGCCGTGCGTGGTGGCCGCGAGTGCGCTCCACCTTGAGGAGCTCGCCCCCTGCATCAACGAGCACGGCGCCCGGCTGGAAGCGACGGGGGTCGTCCGAGATCGGAATGACATAGAGCTCGCCCGAAAGCCCATGCGGCTTGCCCGCCCGTCCCGCCAAGAGCAGCGCGGGCGGGGCCGGCAGTTCGCCGTCCTTAATCGACCACCTCGACCGTGATGCTCTCCCCGTCGCGCTGCCCCGACGCCTTGGCCAGAGTTCGCAGGCTGCGGATGATGCGGCCCCGCTTGCCGATGATCTTGCCGACGTCGTCGGGATGAACGGTGACCTCGACCACGAGCGTGCCCCGCTCGTTCTCGATCTCCTCGATCTGGACCGCATCGGGATGCTCCACCAACCATGGAGCGACATACTCGATCAGCGCACGTGTCACTCCTCCGAGGAGCCTTCCTCGCCGCCCTCGGCGACTGAGGCCGCCGGCGTTGCCCGGGGAGCCGCAGGTGAAACCTCGGCCTCGGGAGTGCTCCCGGCGGTGGAGGCGGCTGTGACTCGGGGACGGCCGGAGAACTCTCCCCACGCCCCCGAAATGTCGAGCAGCTTACGGACCGGCTGGGACGGCTGTGCCCCCTGCCGTAGCCAGTAGACGGCCCTGTCGTTGTCGATCACGATTACAGAGGGATCCGCACGGGGCTGGTAGTGCCCGATGGACTCGATAATGCGTCCGTCGCGCGGGCTGGTGGCGTTGGCCACGACGACCCGATAAGAGGCCCTCTTCTTCTTGCCGGTTCGCATCAGCCTGATCTTGACCATGGTTCTCCTCGATCGGGGGCGGCGCCTTCGCGCCACGAAAACAGCTTGCTATGGGGTTGGCCAGAGTTTAGCAGCACTCCCGACCCGGCCCCCGCTCTCAACCGAGACCCGACCTCACCTAGCCTGAGCTGCATAAGGAGTCGGATTCGTACCTCAGTGGCACCAGAACCACATTTTGGGTTGCCGGGCGTCCCGTACGGTCTCAAAGACCCAGGTTGGGCGGCACCTTGAGGCCGCCGGGGAGCCGCATGCCGCCCCCAGCCTTGCCCGAAGACATCATCTTGACCATCTTGCGTACGTCGTCGAATTGCTTGACGAGCTTGTTGACCTCCTGAACACTCGTTCCCGACCCGCGCGCGATTCGTGAGCGCCGGCTCCCCTTGATGAGATGGGGGTTGTTGCGCTCCTGCATCGTCATCGAGCGAATTATCGCCTCTATGCGAGGGAGCTGCTCGTCTATCTGCATGTCTCCGACCGGAAGCTTCGACATGCCCGGCAACATCCCCAGGACCTGTGACATGGGGCCCATCTTCTTTAGCGCCTGCATCTGGCTCAGGAAGTCCTCGAAGGTGAAGTCGGCCTTGCGAAGCTTCTCCTCCATCTTCTTGGCTTCGGCCTCATCGAACGCAGACTCGGCCTTCTCGATCAGAGTCAGAACGTCCCCCATCCCGAGGATGCGAGACGCCATGCGGTCGGGGTAGAAGGCCTCCAGATCGGCCAGCTTCTCCCCCACTCCCGCGAACTTGATCGGACGTCCGGTGACGTAGGTCATGGACAGCGCCGCCCCACCGCGTGCGTCGCCGTCGAGCTTGGTGAGGATGACACCGGTAACTTCGACCTCGCTGCTGAAGGCCTCGGCCACGTTGACCGCTTCCTGGCCCGTCATCGCGTCGCACACCAGCAGCGTCTCGGTGGGATCGAGGGCGTCGTGTATCTGGGCGAGCTGCGCCATCAACTCGCGATCCACATTCAGGCGCCCGGCGGTGTCCACGATCAAATCGGTGTAGCCCTCGCCGCGAGAAAGAGCGAGGGCGCGCCCCGCAACCGCCACCGGGTCGGCTGCGTCGGGCTCGGCGTGTGTGGGGACTCCGGCCTGCTCCCCCAGAATCTGAAGCTGGCGTATGGCTGCGGGTCTCTGGAGATCACAGGCGGCGAGCAGCGGGCGCCTCCCCTGGGACTTCAGAAGGCGGGCGAGCTTCGCGGCTGCGGTCGTCTTTCCCGAGCCCTGAAGGCCCGCGATCAGAATGATCCGCGGCGGGCGGTCGGCGTGCGCCAGCCCGCTGGCCTCCTTGCCGAGCATATCGATCAAGGCCGCATGAACGAGCTTGATCACCTGTTGCGCCGGAGTGAGGCTCTTGTGGATCTCGGCCCCCGCAGCTCGCTCCCGCACGTCCTTTACGAACGCCTTCACTACCCGCAGCGAGACGTCTGCGTCGAGCAACGCCAATCGAATCTCGCGCAGAACCTCGTCCACCTGCTTTTCGTTGAGGCGGCCGCGCCCTCTCAGCCGGGTGAAGATCTCGTCGAGGCGGCCCGACAGGGTGTCGAACATCTACGCGTCGAACATCAAGAGAGGAGGGCGTCGACGAAGGTCTTGGGGTCGAAGGGCTCGAGGTCGTCGATGCCCTCCCCCACTCCGATGAGCTTTATCGGCAGTCCCAGCTCGGACTCTATGGCGAGCGCTATCCCGCCCTTGGCGCTGCCGTCGAGCTTGGTCAACACGACCCCGGTGACGCCCGCCGCCTGGGTGAACTTTCGCGCTTGAGCGAGGCCGTTCTGGCCCGCGGTCGCATCGAGGACCAGAAGCGCCTCCGTGACCGAGCCCTCCTTCTCGACCACGCGCCGGATCTTCGAGAGCTCGTCCATCAACGGGGTCTTGGTGTGGAGCCGCCCAGCGGTGTCGATGAGGAGCACATCCAGGCCGCGGGCGCGAGCGAAGCGGAAGGCGTCGAACGCCACCGCTCCGGGGTCTGCCCCCGGCTGGTGCCTGACGAGCTGGGCGGAAGAGCGCCGGGCCCACACCTGAAGCTGCTCGTCGGCGGCGGCACGGAAGGTGTCGGCTGCCGCCAGCGCAACGCCCTTGCCACGGTGCGAGAGGTCCGAGGCCAGCTTGCCGATGGTCGTCGTCTTACCGGTGCCGTTGACGCCCACGACGAGCCACACGGTGGGCGGCTCCGGAGCGAACGCAAGCGCCCGGTCACGTCCAAGTTCAACCGAGTCGAACAGGGCGATCAGCTCCTCGGCCAACAGGCCCTTCAGCTCGGCGGCGTCGCTTACGCCACGCTCCTTGGCAGCCACCTGCAGGCGGGCCACGATCTTGGTAGAGGTCTCGACGCCGACATCGGCCTGGATGAGTGCCGCCTCGAGGTCCTCCCAGGTGTCCTCGTCGACCCCGCCGCCGAAGGCCTCCGAGAGCCGCGCCGCAAAGAAGCGTCTGCTCTTGACCAGGCGATCACGCAGGGTGGGCCGCGGCGGAGCCGCAGCTTCCGCCGTCTCCGGGAGCGGCCCTGCCTCCTGTTCCCTTGCTTCTCCCTCCTCCTCCCCTTCTTCTCCCTCCTCCTCCCCTTCTTCTCCCTCCTCCTCCCTTGCTTCTCCCTCCTCCTCCTCCCCTTTATCTCTCTCCGCCCGAGTAGGTGTTTCGACCGCGGTGCGCCCGGCCCGCTCCATCGCCTCGAAGTCCTTCATGCGTGTGGCGCCGCGACGTCCGGAGGGGCGACGACGACGCGCCGCGACCACGCCGATCACCAGCAAGACCAGCGCGAGACCAACCAATATCT
>Ga0136620_10000357_pt1 | contig 21034 bp, 20 predicted proteins | sample AntDrymUQ4162106_2_FD_104806 | JGI IMG/M metagenome (GOLD analysis project Ga0136620, IMG submission 104806) | Polar desert sand microbial communities from Dry Valleys, Antarctica - metaG UQ416 (21.06) | ecosystem: Environmental > Terrestrial > Soil > Desert | place: Antarctica: Dry Valley... | reverse complement strand
CGGTCGGCATGGCCTGGTTGGGGATCATCACGCGCGTCCCCGGACCGGAGCGCTTTCGCCGGCGGTCCGGCGTCGTGCAGAGCGTGTACGTCCGGCCGGAGGCGCGCGGGCTCGGGCTCGGCGCCGCCCTGGTCGACGCAGTGGTCGCGCACGCGCGTGATCTTGGTCTGGACTACCTCGCCGTGCACCCGAGCGAGCTGTCGTACCCGGTCTACGAGCGAGCCGGCTTCGCCCTGACCCGCAGCGTCCTCGAACTCGGCCTGACCGCGTCGCGCCAGCCGATCTGACCGGCCGAGCAGAGGTGTCGGACCGGCCCGGCAGCATGTGGAGCAGGAGGTGAACGCTCATGGCGACGTTCCAGATCGTGGTGGACTGCGCCGAACCTGACCCGCTGGCGCGGTTCTGGGCGGTCGCGCTCGGGTACGTCCTGGAGCCCGCGCCGGAGGGGTACGACGACTGGGATGCGTACTGGCGCGAGGTCGGCGTACCGGAGGACGAGCTGGGCCAGGGTGCGGACAGCATCGTCGACCCGACCGGGGCCGGGCCGCGGATCTGGTTCCAGCAGGTGCCGGAGCCGAAGTCGGTGAAGAACCGGCTGCACCTCGATGTCCGAGCCAGCCGCGGCCGGGCCGACGCACTCCCTGCCCGCCGAGCCGCCATCGACGCACGGGTCACCGAGCTCGTCGCGCTCGGCGCGACCCGCCTCCGTGTCCTGTCGACTGACGGACTGGACCACTACGGCGTGCTCCTCCAGGACCCGGAGGGCAACGAGTTCTGCGTCCACTGAACGACGCCGGCGGGATCAGCGCAGCGGGGCGTCGCTCGCGTTCATCTGCGCCCGCAAGGACTCGGTCGCGGTGGACACACGGGTGAAGACCGACACGGGGAACTGGGAGTCGCAGAACTTGTTGCCGGACGAGACGACCCCGACGAGGCGGTCGCGGGTCGCGAGCGGGCCACCTGAGTCGCCGGGGCAGATGCTCCCCTCGCCGTCGTCAGGCGGGAGCCCGCACAGGCGCTCCCGCGGCGACTCCTCAGGCTCCGTGTACGGGAAGCAGCCCTGGAGCTCGGCCAGCACGAGCCTGGTCGTGCGCAGCACCGGGGACCCGGTGGGGTGATTCTCGGTCCGGCCCCAGCCGTAGACCTTGCGAAGCTGCCCGAGCTTGCCCACCTGGTCACGGGGCACGGCCAGCCGCAGCGAGCCGGTGGTCACCTCGGACCGCAGGGTCAGGAGGGCGAGGTCGACGCCAGCGCCGACCTCCTGGTAGTCCGGGTGCACCCAGATGTCGTCCACGCGGACGACCGTCCCTGCATCGGTTCGCAGATCGGTCCGGCCGACCACAACCCGCAGGCTGCCCGACGATCGGTTCACGACGCAGTGCGCGGCGGTGAGGACGAACCGCCCACGCAGCACGGTGCCGCCGCAGAACTGGAAGCCTTCCTCGTCCTCGATCGCCGCGACCCACGGATGATCCTCGGTGGTGCTCCGGTTCCCGTCGTGGATCGCCTGTGCGGGCGGACCGCCGGCGACGAGCGCCGCGGCGCCGAGTGCGATCGCGAATGCCGCCGCGGCGGTCTTGCGGGAACGGGGGTGCGCCATCGCCGGAGCGTACCGATCAGCTCGACGGTGGAGCGAAGGACGCGGCCAGCCGGCGTACGGCGGAGGCACCGTCGGCGTCGAGCGCCGCCCTCACGGTTGGCTGGACAGCTCCGACGCTGGTGGCCCGCACCGCTTCCTTGATCAGCGGAACTGCGGCGGGGGAGACACTGAGCTCGCGGACGCCGAGGCCGATCAGGAGGGCCGCGGAGACGGGATCGGCGGCCAGCTCGCCGCAGACCGCGACCAGGCGGCGGGCACCGGCGGCCTGGCAGACCATCTGGATGAGGCGCAGAACCGCGGGGTCGAGCGGGTCGGCGAGCGCGGCTACGGCGTCGTTCCCGCGCTCGGCGGCCAGCGTGTACTGGGCAAGATCGTTCGTCCCGATGCTGAGGAAGTCCACGTACGGCACGATCGCGCGCGCGTTGAGCGCGAGCGCGGGCACCTCGACCATCACCCCGACCTGGAGTCCGGTGGGCGAATGGCTGCCGACCCTCGCGATCGCCTCGGCCAGCACCGTCCGGGCGCGGACCAGCTCGTCGAGCGTGCTCACCATCGGGAACATCACGCTCACCGGGCTCTCGTGCGCCAGGGTGACGACCGCCGTGAGCTGGTCCCGGAGCAGGCCAGGTTCGGCGAGCGCGAGACGGAGCCCGCGTACGCCGAGGAACGGGTTCGACTCCATCGGCTGGGGCAGGTAGCGCAACGGCTTGTCCCCGCCGACGTCGAGCGTGCGCAGCGTGACCCGCATCCCCTGCGCGGCGTCGACCAGCGCCCGGTACGCGGCGACCTGCTCGTCGACGTCCGGCGCGCGGTCGCGGTCGAGGAACAGGAACTCGGTCCGGACCAGGCCGACACTGTCGGCGCCGTTGGTCACGCCGGCGGCGATCTCCGCCGGCGTCGCGCCGTTGACCCCGACCTGCACGCGCACGCCGTCGAGGGTGCTGGCCGGCTGGCGGGCGACCGCGAGTGCCCGCGCGTAGCTGACCCGGTGGGCTCGCCGGCGGGCGTTGAGGGTCTCGCGGACATCAGCGGGCGGATCGAGGTGGAGCTCACCGGTCGAGCCGTCCAGGGCCACGGTCGTTCCCTCGGCGAGCTGCAGGACGCCGGGGCCGGCACCCACGACCGCCGGGATCCCGCGGGCACGCGCCAGGATCGCGCTGTGCGACGTCGGACCTGCTCCGGCCAGCACGATGCCCTCGATCCTGGCGGGGTCCAGCGCCGCCGCCTGGCCCGGCGTCAGGTCGGCCGCGACCAGCACGCCGTCGGCCGGCAGCACCGCCTCCTCCGCGCCGACCAGCTGCCGCAGCACCTGGTCGCCCACGGCGCGGACGTCGACCGAACGAGCACGCAGGTACGGGTCGTCCAGGTCGGCCAGCGCGTCCTCGGTGCGCTGGACCGCGGTCGCGTACGCACGAGCGGCGGAGCGGCCGGTCGCGATGCCGTGGTCCGCGTCGCCGAGGAGCTCCGGGTCGTCGAGCAGCAGGAGATGGGTCTCGAAGATCGCCGCGTCGTCCGCCGAGGTCTGCCTCGCCGTACGGTCACGTTCCGCACGGACCGTTCCGCGGACCTGCGCCACCGCGTCGGCCAGCAGGTCGCGCTCGTCAGGGGCGTCGCCGGCCGGGCCTGCCGGCACGACGATCGGGGCCGTCTGCACCAGGCGGGCCGGGCCGATCGCGATGCCCGGCGATGCGGGCAGCGCCCACCAGGCTGAGGCGGGCGACCGGCGGGGCGACGAGAGCACCCCGCCGACATCGGATGCGTCGGCCGGCGACGTGGCCGGCGTGGGCTCGTCGAACGCTCGCCGGGCCAGCTCCAGCACGACGCCGACGGCGACGAGCGCGGCGGGGCCGGACGCGCTGACCTCGACCCGATGACCCTGGACCGCCCCGAGGGTGGCCACCCGGCTCAGGCTCGAGGCCGGCACGGACGGCCCGCCCCTCGTGAGGTTCCGCAACGCGACGACGGCGTCGAGCCCGGCCAGCGCCCGCACGAGCCGCGCCGCCGGTCGGGCGTGCAGGCCGTGCCCGTTCGACACCACGAAGACGCCGATCTCCGGCTGCCCGTCCGCCCTGTCGACCAGCCCGACCTCGCGGTCGGGCTGGGCGAGCTCGGCCTGGTCGACCGAGGGAGCACGGGCGCCGGTGGGGGCGGCGACGGGGGAGGAGGGGGCGAGCTGCGCGACCTTGCCATCCAGTGCGGCGACCGCCTCGGCCGCGACGTCGGCCCGTGATGCTCCACCGGCCGCTGCGACAGCTGCGAGAACAAGGCCCTCGACGAGTGGAGCCGGGCAGAGCAGCACCCGCGCGGCGAGCTGCTGGTCGAGCAGCTCGAGCGCGAGCTCAGCGGACAGCACGGCGCTGCCCAGGTCCATGAGCACGACCACCCCGGCCGGGTCGTCCGCGGCCGCGATCGCGTCCCTGATCGCGGCCGCATCAGTGCCGAACGAGCCGTCGTCGAGACCGGCCGCGATCTCGACGCGGACCGGTCGGTCCGCCAGCATCTCGCTGGCCAGCGCGACCGCCGCGTCGGCGAGGGCGCGGCTGTGCGAGACGACGACGATCCCGACCAGGCCCACGGCGCTTGGGTGCGATCAGCCGAGCGCGCGAGCGGCGGCGTCGATCAGGAGGGCCGACGACGTCGCACCGGGGTCCTGGTGGCCGATGCTGCGATCGCCGAGGTAGCTCGCCCGCCCCTTGCGGGCGAGCATCGGCGTCGTGGCGTCCCGGCCGTCGTTGGCTGCCTCAGCGGCCGCACCGAGCGCCGCACCGAGATCGTCACCGCGCGAGAGCGCGGCGTCGAGCGCGTCGACGGCCGGCGCCAGCGCGTCGTACATCGTCTTGTCACCAGCGACTGCCTTGCCGCGGGCGACGACGCCGTCGAGCCCGGCCCGGAGGGCAGCGGCGAATGCGGTGGCGTCGATCGACTCGTGATCACCAGCCGTGGTGCCGAAGCGCAAGAAGAACGTGCCGAGGAGCGGGCCGCTCGCGCCACCCACCTTGCTCACCAACGTCATCCCGACCAGCTTGAACATCCCACCGACCGTCGTGGGCGGGGTTTCCTCGAGGGCGGCCAGTACCGCCGTCATGCCGCGATCGACGTTCGTCCCGTGATCGGCGTCGCCGATCGCGGAGTCGAGCTGGGTGAGGTGCTGCTTCTCGGTGGCCACGGCTGCCGCGAAATCCCGCAGCCACCTCGTGAGGGCGTCGGTGTCGAGGTCCGGCGCCACCGCTAGACGCCCCAACGCAGGCCCGGCGTGCTGACGGGGGCGTCCCAGAGCCGAAGCAGCTCGTCATCGAGCGCGAGCAGGGTGAGCGAGCAACCAGCCATGTCGAGACTCGTGATGTACGAGCCGACGAGCGACCTGATGACCGTCACCCCGGCCTTGGCGAGCAGCTGGTCGATCTCGTGGTACATGAGGTAGAGCTCGATCTGGGGGGTAGCGCCCATCCCGTTCACGAACGCGAGAACCCCGTCGGAGCCGGTGAAGTCGAGGTCGGCGAGCACCGGCTCGACGAGCATCGCCGCGACCTCGCGGGCCGAGGCCACTGGCACGCGCCGCCGCCCTGGCTCGCCGTGGATCCCGATCCCGATCTCCATCTCGTTCTCGGGCAGGTCGAACGTCGGAGTACCGGCGGCCGGGACGGTGCAGGACGTGAGGGCCATGCCCATGCTGCGTCCCTGCTCGTTGACCCGCTGGGCCAGGGTGGCGACATCAGCGAGCGAGCGGCCGTCCTCCGCGGCTGCGCCGGCGATCTTCTCGACCAGCACGGTGACCCCCACGCCTCGGCGGCCGGCCGTGTAGAGGCTGTCCTGCACGGCGACGTCGTCGTCGGTCACGACGGCGACCACCTCGGTGCCGGTCTCGGCCGAAGCGAGCTCGGCGGCCATCTCGAAGTTCATGACGTCGCCGGTGTAGTTCTTCACGATGTGGAGCACGCCGGCACCGCCGTCCACCGCTTGCGTCGCGGCCAGCATCTGGTCCGGTACAGGTGACGTGAACACCTCGCCGGCGCAGGCGGCGTCGAGCATGCCGCGGCCGACGAAACCGCCGTGCAGCGGCTCGTGGCCGGAGCCGCCGCCGGAGATGATCCCGACCTTTCCCTGGACCGGCGCGTCACCACGGATGACGAGCTTGTGCTCGTGGTCGACCCGGAGCTCTGGATGCGCGGCGGCCACCCCACGCAGCGCCTCGGCGACGAGGTCGGCTGGGTCATTGATCAACTTTTTCACGGCTGCTCCCGGCTGAGCGAGACTGGCTACGGCTGAAGGTCATTCGGTAATGTCGAATCCAGGTGAGATTAACGCTGGCGCCAGCGGCGGCACAAGAGGTCTGGTCCGAGCTGGCCGGGGGCCCGGCCTGCGATCGCGGCGTCTCGAGCGTCTGCGGTCCGGGCACAGCGGGAGGAGCGTCGGGCGAATGCTTGCGAACGACGGATGATCCAGTCGATCGACCGGGCGATCCGGATCCTTAACCTCCTCCAGGGCTCCCGCCGGATGAGCCTGAGCGAGATCGCCGGCCAGCTCGAGCTCCCGCCGTCAACTGTTCACGGCATCCTCAAGACCCTGGTGGTGCACGGGATGGTGGGCCAGGAGGCCGCGGCGGGTCGCTATCGTCTCGGCCCGACGGTGCTGCGCCTGGGCAGCGTGTTCCTGGAGACGCTCGAGCTGCGGGCTCGCGCGCTCGCCTGGTCGGAGGACCTCGCACAGCGCACGGGTTTCGCCGTCCGGGCCGGCGTGCTCTCCCTCGGCGACGTGGTGATCATCCATCACGAGCCCCGGCCGGACGGCACGCGTCAGATGCCCGAGGTCGGCATCGTGATCCCGGCGCACGTCAGTGCGCTCGGCAAGGCCGTCCTGGCGTACGACCGGGCGGCCGCCGACGAGATGCTCAGCCGGCCCGACGCGCTGTTCGCGATGACCGGCGAGACCGTCACAGACCGGCGTACTTTCCGGCGACGCCTGCGCGAAACGCAGCGCAGCGGCCTGGCCACCGAGGTCGAGGAGGCCGTCCTCGGCGAGTGCAGCGCAGCCGCGCCGATCTTTCAGAGCTGTGGCGAGATCGTGGGCGCGATGGGCATCGTCGTACCTGCCTCGGAGTGGCCGGTCCCGCCCGCTGCTCTCGACGCGCTCCGGGCGGCCGCCCGCGCCGTCTCGCGCGAGCTGGGTGCGGCCACCTGGCCGGCGGCCTCCGGGCCAGGTCTCGGGCCAGCACGCCGCACCCCGGTCGTGATCATTCGCCGACCCTTGGGGTAGGAAAGGGGGGCAGCACCCCGTCCGACCTGGTGTCGCCGGTATGTCGGCGCCCGCACCCGACCGAGAGGACAGCGCACGCATGGCAGCGAAGAAGACCGCCCAGAGGAAGTCGACCACCCCGAGCTACACCGTCCCCGGGATGACGACCAAGGAGGGCGGCGAGATCGCGGCCATCCTGCAGGACCGGCTGAACGCGCTCACCGACCTCCACCTCACGCTCAAGCACGTCCACTGGAACGTCGTCGGCCCGCAGTTCATCGCCGTGCACGAGATGCTCGATCCCCAGGTGGACGCCGTGCGCGCGATGTCCGACGTCCTCGCGGAGCGGATCGCGACGCTCGGAGCATCGCCGGTCGGGACGCCAGGCTCCCTCGTGGCCCAGCGGTCGTGGGACGACTACTCGCTCGGTCGGGCCGGCGCGATCGAGCACCTCGGCGCACTGGACGTGGTCTACACGGGGGTGATCGAGGACCACCGTGAGGCGATCGAGAAGACCGGCGACCCGGACCCCGTCACCGAGGACATCCTGATCGCGCAGTCCGGTCAGCTCGAGCTGTTCCACTGGTTCATCCGGGCTCACCTGGAGGACCCCGGCGGCCACCTCGCCACTGCCTCCGCCTCCACCGAGCGGTCGGCCGCGGCGAAGACCGCGCGGGTCAGCACGCGGTGATTGCTGTGCTCTCCTAGCCGGTGGCCCGAACCCCTGACGGACCGCCGCCGCAGCCGACGGTCCAGCGGCTGCGGATCCGGTACGCGAAGCGAGGACGGCTGCGCTTCTCCAGCCATCGCGACTTCCAGCGCGCGCTCGAGCGAGCGCTGCGACGCGCGGACGTCCCGATCGCGTACTCGGCCGGCTTCACGCCGCATCCGAAGGTGTCGTACGCGAACGCGGCGCCGACCGGCGCGGCCAGCGAGGCCGAGTACCTCGAGATCGGGCTGGCCGAGATGTGCGATCCCGAACGGCTCCGGCTCGCCCTGGACGAGAGCCTGCCGCCGGGCCTGGACATCCTCCAGGTCGTCGAGGCGTCAGGCCTGGCCCTCGCTGAACGCCTGGAGGCCAGCCAGTGGCTGATCGAGATGCCCGGGGTCGAGCCGGCGGTCGCGGACGAGGCGGCGCAGGCGTTTCTCGCCGCGCCGGCGGTCGAGGTCTCGAGGATGACGAAGTCAGGTCTGCGGACCTTCGACGCGCGAGCCGCGGTCCTCCGTCTCAACCCTGGGCGCCAAGAGCTCGAGGGCGCGTTGACGGCGGCCCACCCGGAGCCGTGTGCGATACTCGACGTGGTCGTACGTCATGTCACACCAACCGTACGACCGGATGACGTCCTCACCGGCTTGTGTGCCGTTGCCGACCTCGTGCCGCCGATGCCGGTCCACTTGACCAGGCTCGCGCAGGGGCCGCTCGATCCGCAGACCGGGGACGTCGGGGATCCGCTGAGCGCCTGATCGCGCCGTTCGATCGACGCATCGCCCAGTGCCCTCCCCGCCGTCGCGAGCTCGTCATCCCCACCCACAGGCTTTCCGGCACAACAGATCCAGGCCGGACTTGACACAGTCCCCGTGCGGCGCCGAAACCGGCGCCCGGGGCACGACAGGAGCACCATCCATGCTCGAGACCGAGCAGACGACGAACACCACCGACATCACCACCGACGGCACCGCTCCCGCCAAGAAGACCGCGCGGAAACGGGCCACGAAGAAGGTCACCGGCAACGACACCCCGTCGGCCGGCACCGAGCCGGCGGCTGCTGCGACGACGAAGAAGGCGACCGCGCGCCGGAGCACTGCGAAGAAGACCGAAGCCGCCCCAGCCAGCACCGGGTCGGCGCCGGTCGACGCGCCCGCGACCGCAGCGGCCGCGTCCGAGACCGCTGCCCCCCCGGTGAAGAAGCCCGCCCGTCGGGCCACCAAGAAGGCGGCGCCGCCGGCCGAATCGCCCTTCGCCGCCACCGAGTCGCCAGAGCCAGCGCCCCGGGTATCCCGCTCAGCTCGTCGCGTCGCTGCCCCGGCGATGCTCTTCCAGGCGCCGGAGCCCGTCGCCGCGCCTCCGGCGGCGTCGTCGGACGCCCCCACCACCGCCACCCGGCGGACCCGTACGCGGTCGGCGTCCAGGACGGCCGGGGCACCGGGGCACGCCGAAGACGTGCCGAGGGCCGCGAGCGTGGACGCTTCCGCCGACGCGTCCACCACCAGTTCCGGCGAGGCGCCCGCCGAGCCGGCACCGACGCGATCCCGTCGCACCCGTTCCAGGTCCGCAGCGGCCGCTGACCCGTCCACCGAGACCGCGCCCAGCACCTCCTCCCGTGATCGCGCGGTCGACGCCGTGGCCGAGGTCGACGTCGCGCCGGGGGATGATCGCGCCGAGACCACCGCCGAGGGCGACCTCGACGGAGCTGCTGAGCCATCCTCCAGCTCGCGTCGCCGTCGTCGGGGCAGCCGAGGCCGGGGCCGCAAGCCCGCAACGTCCGACGACGGCGACAGCGAGACCGCCGACACCACCGATGGCAGCGACGACGTCGAGGAGCCGTATGACGACACCGCTGCGGCTGCCCCGACCAGCCGATCGAGTCGGTCGAGGTCCCGCTCTCGGTCGGGCGGCTCCAAGCCGGCCCCGGGGACCGAGCCCGACGCCGGGGCGGCCGATGACGACCGGTCCGAGCCTGGGCGCAGCGCCGCGGACGACGGGACCGACGACGACCAGCCGACCGACGAGACCGGCTCGGGCTCGAGCAGCAGCCGCCGCCGGCGTCGCCGTCGCCGCTCAGGTGACACCGCACCCACCCCCTCGCCCGACGACCCGCCGCAGACCGTGGTCAAGGTCCGGGATGCGCGGTCGCCCAGCGACGACGCGGTGGCCGGCGTCGCCGGGTCCACCCGGCTCGAGGCGAAGAAGCAGCGTCGCCGGGACGGCCGGGACCAGGCTCGTCGGCGTACTCCCGTCCTCACCGAGGCCGAGTTCCTGGCCCGCCGCGAGGCCGTCGACCGGGTCATGGTCGTCCGCCAGAACGCCACGCGGACCCAGATCGCCGTGCTCGAGGACGGCGTCCTGGTCGAGCACTACGTCACGCAGTCGAGCCAGACGTCCTACGTCGGCAACGTCTACCTCGGGCGGGTGCAGAACGTGCTGCCCGCGATGGAGGCGGCGTTCGTCGACATCGGCAAGGGCCGCAACGGCGTGCTCTACGCCGGCGAGGTGGCCTGGTCGCGGCTCGGTCTCGAGGGCAAGCCCAAGCGGATCGAGAGCGTGCTGTCCAGCGGCACGCCGGTACTCGTTCAGGTGACCAAGGATCCTGTTGCGCACAAGGGTGCGCGGCTCACCGGCATGGTGAGCCTGCCTGGCCGCTTCCTGGTCTACGCGCCGGGCGGGTCCATGTCCGGGATCAGCCGCAAGCTGCCGGAGAACGAGCGCAACCGCCTGAAGTCGATCGTGAAGAAGGTGTTCCCCGACGAGGCGAGCGTGATCATCCGTACGGCCGCCGAGGGCGCCTCGGAAGAAGAGCTGACCTGCGACGTCAAGCAGCTCGAGTCGCAGTGGAACCAGATCGAGACGAATCTGGCCAAGGCCTCGGCGCCGAGCCAGCTCTACGCGGAGCCCGACCTCGCGATCAAGGTGGTCCGAGACATGTTCAACGAGGACGTCTCCGGCCTCGTGATCTCCGGTGCCGAGGCCTGGGACACCCTGCACACGTACGTCGGCAGCGTCGCTCCCGACCTCCTCGGCCGGGTCACCCGGTGGGAGAGCGACCAGGACGTGTTCGCGGAGTACCGCGTCGACGAGCAGATCGCCAAGGCGCTCGACCGCAAGGTCTGGCTCCCCTCCGGCGGCTCGCTCGTCATCGACCGCACCGAGGCGATGACCGTCGTCGACGTCAACACGGGCAAGTTCACCGGCTCCGGTGGCTCGCTCGAGGAGACCGTGACGAAGAACAACCTCGAGGCGGCGGAGGAGATCGTCCGCCAGATCCGGCTGCGCGATGTCGGCGGCATCATCGTGATCGACTTCATCGACATGGTGCTTGAGCGCAACCGAGACCTCGTGCTGCGTCGCCTGGTCGAGTGCCTGGGCCGGGACCGCACTCGGCACCAGGTGGCCGAGGTCACCTCGCTCGGCCTCGTGCAGATGACCCGCAAGCGGGTCGGCGTCGGACTCTTCGAGGCGTTCAGCGAGACCTGTGAGCACTGCCAGGGCCGCGGCGTCCACGTGCACGGCGAGCCGATCGCACAGAAGGCGCAGCGTGACGACGAAGGACAGAACAATCGGCGCGACGAACCGAGCGGGAAGAAGTCGAAGGGCTCAGGTGGCGCGGGCAAGAGCGGGAAGAAGGGCAAGTCCGCCGAGCCCGGCCCGGACCCGGCGAACGGTCGCAAGGCAACCGAGGTGATCAAGGCGATCGCCGCGGCGGCCAGCCGCGCGCACCTGACGAACGGTGACCGTCCGGCGGACGAGGACGCCGCCGCGGCTGACACCGACACCGAGATCGAGGTCCACCACCTCAGCGCCGACACCGACGCGACGCTCCTCACCGAGGACGTCTCGCCCACCGATCTGAGCCAGACCGACCCACCGTTGGAGCCGTCGACGACGAAGCCCAAGCGCCGCCGGGTCACCCGCCCGGCCGGGGCTCCGGCCTGATCAGCCGCTCTGCCCGGCCGCTGAGCTCCCTCCCCAGCGACCACGGTGCACGACCTGTTCCACGCCGCGTCGGCCGCGCAGCAGCGAGGGCGACGGCTTGTCCACAGCGCGGTAGCCGACGCTGACCACGCCGACCGGCCGGTAGCCGCTGGGGATGTCGAACGCGGACCGCAGGTCGTCGAGGCGGTCTGGCTCGACGCCGAAGAAGCACGCGCCGAGACCTTCGTCCACGGCTGTCAGCAGCATGAGCACTGCGGCCATCCCGGCGTCGACGTCCCAGTACGGGACCGGCCAGCGCGCCTCGTCGCGATCGGTCCAGCCCTTGTCGGGCTCGGCGTACCGGTCGAGATAGGCCTGCTTGTGCGACAGGACGACGACAAGCAGTGGTGCGGTCCGCATCCCGGTGAGCCAGGTGCCTGGTTCTCCTGGTCCCACGCACGCTCGCCAGAAACGCTCCCGATCGGCTGGTTCCTCGAGCACGAGGAAGGCCCAGCCCTGGCTGAAGCCGGCACTCGGGGCGTGCAGAGCGTTCTCCAGCAGCCGTTCCCGCGCCCGGTCGGGAACTGGCCGGTCAGGGTCGTACCGGCGGACCATCCGGCGGCGGTCGATCGCGTCCTGCAGCTCCATCCGGGCGAGCCTGCCACCTGCAGGCCTGGCACGGGGTTGGCTGGGCCAGACTGACCGGCACGGGGCGGTTTGACCCGGCAGGCACGAGATCCGTACGCTGGTCAGTCGGTGCGTCTCGGATGCGCCGACCCCCGTACGCCCTCCCACCTGCAGCAGCAGCGTGCGCGGGTTCGGATCTCCAAGCGAGCACCAGCCAGAAACAACGAGAGTGAGGGTCGCGGTGTACGCGATCGTGCGCAGTGGCGGTAGGCAGGAAAAGGTCGCGGTCGGCGACGTGTTCGAGCTCGATCGTGTCCCTGGCGAGCCCGGGTCCTCGTTCGTGCTCCCGGCGCTGCTTCTGGTCGACGGCGACGACGTCACGTCCGATGCGGACGCCCTGACCAAAGTGACGGTCACGGCCGAGGTCGTCGACCACACCAAGGGCCCGAAGATCGTGATCCAGAAGTACAAGAACAAGACGGGTTACAAGAAGCGTCAGGGCCACCGCCAGCGCCTCACCCAGGTGAAGATCACCGGCATCGAGACCGGTGGCTCCAAGTCCACGTCCAAGTCCTCCTGATCAGCAGCACGAGAAAGCAGGTCGGTCGAGATGGCCCACAAGAAGGGCGCGTCATCCACGCGCAACGGTCGTGACTCCAACGCGCAGCGCCTCGGCGTGAAGCGCTTCGGCGGCCAGCTCGTGAACGCGGGCGAGATCATCGTGCGTCAGCGCGGCACGCACTTCCACCCGGGCGAGAACGTCGGGCGAGGCGGGGACGACACTCTCTTCGCGCTCAGCGGCGGTGCGGTGGAGTTCGGTCGCCGGCGCGGGCGTCGGGTCGTGAACATCGTCCCCGGCGACGAGTAGCCGGACCTGAGTAGGCCAGCATCCCCGCACCGTTGATCACCTGCCCCACCTGTACGACCCGGCAACGGGACCGCTGATGGCGATCCCCACCTTCGTCGACCGCGTCGTCCTGCACCTGTTCGCCGGCAACGGCGGGAACGGCTGCGCATCCGTACGGCGGGAGAAGTTCCGACCGCTCGGTGGCCCGGACGGAGGCAACGGCGGGCGCGGCGGTGATCTGATCCTCGTGGTCGACCCGAACGTCACGACGCTGCTCGACTATCACCGGTCGCCGCACCGAAGAGCCCAGTCCGGTGCACCGGGCCAGGGGGATCTGCGCACCGGCTCCATCGGCGGGGACATCGAGCTCGCCGTCCCCGACGGCACGGTCGTGTCGACGCCTGACGGCGAGCTCCTCGCCGACCTGGTCGGCGCCGGGACCCGGTACGTCGCGGCCGCCGGTGGCAGGGGCGGGCTCGGCAACGCGGCCCTCTCGTCCTCGCGCCGCCGCGCTCCTGGCTTCGCACTGCTCGGCCTCGACGGCGAGACCGTCGATGTGGTGCTCGAGCTCAAGACCGTGGCCGACGTCGGCCTGGTCGGCTTCCCGAGCGCGGGCAAGTCGTCGTTGGTCGCCGCCATGTCCGCGGCCCGACCGAAGATCGCCGACTACCCGTTCACCACGCTCGTGCCGAACCTGGGGGTGGTCCGCGCCGGCGAGGTCGTGTTCACGGTCGCGGACGTCCCTGGTCTGATCCCGGGTGCCTCCACCGGGAAGGGCCTGGGGCTGGACTTCCTGCGCCATGTCGAGCGGTGCGCCGCGCTCGTCCACGTTCTCGACTGCGCCACGCTCGAGCCCGGCCGGGATCCGATCTCCGACCTCGACACCATCAGCGCAGAGCTTGCGGCCTACGACGCGGCGACCGGGAGCGATCTCGCCGAGCGACCGGCTCTCGTCGCGCTGAACAAGCTCGACGTGCCCGAGGGGCGCGAGCTCGCCGCGATGGTGCGCCCGATGCTCGAGGAGCGCGGGTACGCCGTCCACGAGATCTCCGCCGCGACGCACGAGGGCATGCGCGACCTGACGTTCGCGATGGCCGCCCTCGTACGCCAAGCCCGCGATGACCGCGGCACTCCGGAGGACAGCCGGATCGTGCTACGACCCCCGGCGGTTGACGACGCCGGCTTCTCCGTGGTCCGGGAGCCAGACGTGTTCCGGGTGCTCGGCGGCAAGCCGGAGCGCTGGGTCCGGCAGACCGACTTCGCCAACGACGAGGCGGTGGGCTACCTCGCCGACCGACTGGCAAGGCTCGGCGTCGAGGCTGCGCTGGTTGCGGCCGGCGCCGAGGCCGGTGACGGCGTGGCGATCGGGCCGGGTGCTGACGCCGTCGTGTTCGACTGGGAGCCCACGCTCCAGGCCGGCGCGGAGCACCTGCTCGGCGCCCGGGGGCGCGACATCCGCCTGGACGAAGGCCCGGAGCGCAACAAGTCGTGACCGGTTCGAGGGTTCAGCCGCGCGCATCGTGGTGACGATGGTCGAATGCCAACGATGGACGTTGTGGAGCACTGGCTGGTCACCCTGACCCTGAGCGGAGAGGCGTGGGACGAGGACGCCGTACGGGCAGCGCTGCACCGGTTGCTCGACGAGCACCCGTTCCTGCAGTCGTGCAACTACACACCGGACACCGTCGAGGTCCGCTACTGGGAGCAGGCCGAGACGCTCCAGGACGCCGCCGCGATGGCGTTGCGGCTGTGGGGGGAGCATCGCCGCTCGGCCGGGCTGCCGCCGTGGGCCGTCGTCGGCCTCGAGGTGGTGGACCGGGCGACGATGCACAGGCGCGACGCGAGCCAGCCGGGGCGCCCGGTCGTGTCCTCGGTGGGCGAGGTACGGCCGCTGCGGGTGTGACCTCGCAGTAGGCTCCCGTCCATGACCGCTGCAGCGCTCACGCTCCTGGCCGTCGAGGCCGAGGAGCGGATCGATACCGGAGCGCCGCCCCTCGTCTGGGGGGTCGCGGCCTTCGCGATCCTCCTGCTCCTGCTCCTCGCCACGCTGGTGTTCGGAAAGGGCCGCAGCTGACCACGGCTGGACCGCTCGGTGTCGCGGCGCCGACCGACGGGCCGCGTCGTCGCCGGGTCGGTGTGATGGGCGGCACGTTCGACCCGATCCACCACGGCCACCTCGTGGCGGCCAGCGAGGTGCAGAGCTGGTTCGGCCTGGACGAAGTCGTGTTCGTGCCGACCGGTCAGCCGTGGCAGAAGAGCGGGCGGGCGGTCACCGCGGCCGAGGACCGCTACCTCATGACGGTGATCGCGACCGCGGCGAACCCGAGATTCTCGGTCAGCCGGATCGACGTTGACCGGCCGGGTCCGACCTACACCTACGACACCCTCAAAGATCTGCGTGCCGAGCACGGCGACGACGTCGATCTGTACTTCATCACCGGCGCGGACGCCCTGGCGCAGATCCTCTCCTGGCGCAACGTGGACGAGCTCTTCGCGCTCGCGCACTTCGTCGGCTGCACCCGCCCCGGGCACGTCCTGGACGACCCGGGGCTGCCACCCGAGGCGGTGACGCTCGTCGAGGTGCCCGCGCTCGCGATCTCCTCGACCGAGTGCCGCACCCGGGTCGCGGTGGGCGAGCCGGTCTGGTACCTCGTGCCGGACGGAGTCGTGCAGTACATCAGCAAGCGAGGTCTGTACGCGCGCTCCGCCGTCCGGAGTCCCGGCGTGGGAAGATGAGCGCACCGACCGGCAGCTCCGGCCGGTGCACCGTCCAGACCTCCGAAAGGCACCTGTGGCACTGACCGACCGAGCTCTGCGCCTCGTCGAGGCCGCCGCCGATGCAGCGGCAGACAAGCTCGCCACCGACATCATCGCGTTCGACGTGAGCGAGCAGCTCGCGATCACCGACGCCTTTTTGCTCTGCACAGCCAGCAACGACCGTCAGGTCAGGGCCGTCGTGGACGGTATCGAGGAGCGCCTGCGCGAGCTGGACGCCAGGCCAGCCCGACGCGAGGGCCAGCGCGAGTCCCGCTGGGTCCTGCTCGACTACGTCGACATCGTCGTTCACGTCCAGCACACCGATGAGCGGCTCTACTACGCACTCGAACGGCTGTGGCGTGACTGCCCCGTCGTCCCGTTGCCCGAATCGCTCACGGCCGGGTCGAACGCCCGGAGCAGTTCCTGACCCGAGGTCGCCGGGTCGTCCTCTGGCGGCACGGCCAGACCCTCTGGAACCTCGAGAACCGGTTCCAGGGCTCTACCGACGTCGCGCTCGACGCAGCCGGCATCGAGCAGGCTCAGCGTGCCGCCAGCCTGCTGGCCGGGCTCCAGCCGTCCAAGATCGTGAGTTCGCCCCTCCAGCGAGCTTCAGCCACCGCCGCTGCGTTGGCGAGGCTGACCAGCCTCGACGTCTCGTACGACGACCGGCTCCGGGAGCGGTACGGCGGCTCGTGGGAGGGCCTGACCGACCAGGAGATCTGGAACCGGTTCCCCGCGGAGGCCCGGGCGTGGCAACCTGCCGACGGCGAGCGGGAGCCGACCGTGGGCGACCGGGTGGCCGCGTCGTTCACCGACGCCGTCGAGGCCACGCCAGCCGGCGCGACGCTCGTCCTGGTCAGCCACGGCGGCGCGATCCGCTGCGGTGTCGGGCGGGTGCTCGGGCTTCCGGAGGAGTTCTGGTGGCGCCTCGGTCCGCTGGGCAACTGCTCGTGGTCGATCCTCGGGCAGGCCAGCGGGGACGGCCGCGGCTGGCGGCTGCTGGAGCACAACGCCGGCACCCTGCCTGAGCCGGTGCTCTCCGACGACCGGTAGCCGATGCCGGCTCCGGTGACTCCGTGATGATTCGGGGGCATCGCTGCGTCCGGCTAGACTCTCCCCTCGGTTCCAGGGGCTATGGCGCAGTTGGTAGCGCGTCTGCATGGCATGCAGAAGGTCAGGGGTTCGAGTCCCCTTAGCTCCACCCATGATCCACTGCTGGCCGGCGCTCCGTCTCGACGACGCTGCCGCCGCCCAAGGCCGGCAGGCAATGAACCATCGAGGAGCCGCATGACCCACCCCCGTCCCGATCTCAAGCCGCCGCCGGCCCTGGCCAAGAACGGGCTGCGCATCACCCCGCTCGGCGGGCTCGGCGAGATCGGCCGCAACATGACCGTGTTCGAGCATCAGGGCAAGCTCCTGGTGGTCGACTGCGGCGTCCTGTTCCCCGAGGACCACCAACCTGGCGTCGATGTGATCCTCCCGGACTTCACGTCGATCCGGGACCGGCTCGACGACATCGTCGCGATCGTCCTGACCCACGGGCACGAGGACCACATCGGCGGCGTTCCCTACCTCCTCAAGGAGCGCAAGGACATCCCGGTCGTCGGCTCGAGGCTGACGCTGGCGTTCGTCGACGCCAAGCTCAAGGAGCACCGCATCACCCCCAAGGCTCGGGAGGTGAAGGAGGGCGACCGGGAGCGGTTCGGCCCGTTCGAGGTCGAGTTCGTCGCGGTCAACCACTCGATCCCCGACAGCCTGGCAGTCGCGATCCGTACGAAGGCCGGCCTCGTCCTGCACACCGGCGACTTCAAGATGGACCAGTTCCCCCTCGACGGACGGATCACCGACCTGCGCGCGTTCGCGCGGCTCGGCGAGGAGGGTGTCGACCTCTTCCTCGTCGACTCGACCAATGCCGAAGTCCCTGGCTTCACCGTCGCCGAGCGCGAGCTCACCCCCGCCATCGAGGCGGTGTTCCGCACGGCGCCACGCCGGGTGATCGTCTCGAGCTTCGCCAGTCACGTCCACCGGATCCAGCAGGTGCTCGATGCCGCGCACGCGCACGGCCGCAAGGCGGCGTTCGTGGGTCGCTCCATGGTGCGCAACATGGGGATCGCGCGCGACCTGGGTTATCTGCGAGTGCCGAAGGGCCTCGTCGTGGAGCTTCGTCAGCTCGAGAAGCTGCCCGACGACAAGATCGCCTTGGTCTGCACCGGGTCGCAGGGCGAGCCGCTGGCCGCGCTGTCGAGGATGGCCAACCGTGACCACATGATCCGCATCGGCGAGGGCGACACCGTCCTGCTCGCCAGCTCGCTCATCCCGGGCAACGAGAGCGCGATCTACCGCGTGATCAACGGCCTCATGCGCTGGGGCGCTCACGTCGTGCACCGGGGCAACGCGAAGGTGCACGTGTCCGGCCACGCGAGCGCCGGCGAGCTCGTGTACTGCTACAACATCGTCAAGCCGCGAAGCGTCCTGCCGGTGCACGGCGAGTGGCGGCACCTGCGGGCCAACGCCGACCTGGCGATCCGAACCGGGGTCCCCCCGGATCGAGTGGTTATCGCCGAGGACGGCGTCGTGATCGATCTGGTGGCCGGGCGCGCCACGATCACCGGCAAGGTCCCGGCGGGCTACGTCTACGTCGAGGGCATGACCGTCGGCGGCACGACGGAAGCGTCGCTCAAGGACCGGCGGACCCTGGCCGAGGAGGGCGTGATCACGGTCGTGGCGCTCGTCGACGCAGACACCGGTCGGCTGACCGAACCACCGGACTTCCTCGCGCGCGGGTTCGGCGAGGGCAAGGCGTCGTTCGCGGACGTGGTCCCCGTGATCGAGAAGGCCCTCGCGACGGCTGCGAACGAGGGCATCGGCGACCCCCGCCAGCTCGAGCAGCTCATCGTGCGCGCGGTCGAGGGGTGGGCGTTCAAGACCTACCGGCGCAACCCGATGATCATCCCGGTGGTCGTTGAGGCATGACCAGGCCAGCGCTCTCCGCCCCAGCCGCCGTCCTGCTCGACCTCGACGGGACGCTCGTGCACACCGTGCCCACCCGCGTCGACGCGTGGATCACTGCGCTGACCGAGTTCGGCATCCCGACGGACCGGGAGTACGTCGCGTCGATGATCGGGTCGGACGGTTGCCAGCTGGCCCGCGACGCAGGGGAGCGGGTCGGGATTCCCATGCGACGCGACCGCGCTGGGCTGATCGATGCCAGGCACGGAAAGATTTACGCCGAGCTCAACACCGCACCCGTCGTGCTCCCGGGCGTCCACGAGCTCACCGAGGCGCTCGGAGTGGCCGGGATCCCGTGGGCCATCGCGACGTCGAGCAGCGGCTCGAACCAGGTCCGAGCCTCGATCTCGGCTCTCGGCTTCGCCGACCCGCCGCTGGTGGTGGACGGCTCGCACGTCGAGCACGCCAAACCGGCGCCCGACCTCTTCCGGCTGGCCGCGGCAAAGCTCGAGGTGATCGACCTCAGCGGGTGCTGGTGCGTCGGTGACGCCACCTGGGACATGCTGGCCGCCGTCGCCGCCGGGATGGTGGCGATCGGGGTGACCGCTGGGTCGGCCGTGGACGCGCGGGCGCTCGCGGCGTCCGGCGCCCAACTCGTGGTCGCGACGCTGCTCGATCTGGTCCCGCTCGTCGCTTCCTGACGCCGAATCGGTCAGCCCAAGGGCGCGCGGCATACGGCCCTACGCGCGCCGGTCGGGGCGAGTGGCTGCGCTAGCCTGGCCCCATGCGAGCCGGCCTGCTGCTTATCCGGCCGCGCTGATCCTCGGCGGGTGCCCGCGTACGGCGCTGGAGCACCGCATCAGCGCGGCGACCCCTTCGTGCTCGAGGGGGGTCTTCATTTTCCGGACCCGGCGCACGCCTGACAGCGAGGCAGACCTATGACGCAGCAGACGGGCGGCACAGCGGTGGGGGGATCGACCGAGGCGCGTGTCTCGGACCCTCCCCGGCACCGCTACTCCGCCGCGATCGCCCACGAGATCGAGCCGCGCTGGCAGGCTCGCTGGGAGGCCGAGGGGACCTTCCACGCGGCGAACCCCACCGGACCGTTGGCTGATCCGGAGCGAGCCGCGCTCCCCAGGTGCGTCGTGCTCGACTTCTTCCCGTACCCCTCCGGCGCGGGGCTGCACGTCGGGCACCCGCTGGGCTACATCGGCACGGATGTGTTCTCCCGCTACCAGCGGATGACCGGTCACAACGTGCTGCACACGATCGGCTTCGACGCATTCGGCCTGCCCGCGGAGCAGTTCGCGGTGCAGACGGGCACCCATCCCCGCGTGACCACGCTGGCGAACATGGAGATCATCGCCCGGCAGCTGCGCCGGATGGGGATGGACCACGACCCGCGTCGCGCGGTCGCCACGATCGATCCTGCGTACTACCGGTGGACGCAGTGGATCTTCACAACGATCTACGAGTCCTGGTACGACGACCGGGTGGACGCAGCGCGCCCGGTCGCCGAGCTGATCACCGCGTACGGGTCCGGCGCCGTGCCGACGCCGGATGGCCGGCCCTGGGCGGACCTGTCACCGAGCGAGCAGCGAGCTGCGGTGGACGGCCGCCGGCTGGCCTACCTCTCCGAGGCGCCGGTGAACTGGTGCCCTGGCCTGGGAACCGTGCTGGCGAACGAGGAGGTCACCGCCGAAGGCCGGAGCGAACGCGGCAACTTCCCCGTCTTCAAGCGCAAGCTCCGGCAGTGGATGCTGCGGATCACCGCGTACGCGGACCGTTTGCTCAGCGACCTGGACCGGCTGGACTGGCCCGAGCCGATCAAGCTGCAGCAGCGCAACTGGATCGGGCGGTCCGCCGGTGCGACCGTGCGCTTCCCGACCGTGTCCGGCGACGTCGAGGTGTTCACGACTCGTCCGGACACGCTGTTCGGCGCCACATTCATGGTCCTCGCGCCGGAGCACCCGCTGGTGACCGCGCTCACCGCCGCCACCTACCCGGACGACGTCCGCCGGAGATGGACCGGTGGCGCGGCGACGCCACGCGATGCGATCGACACCTACCGCGCCGAGGCGGCGCGCAAGTCCGAGGTCGAGAGGCAGACCGAGCACCGGGACAAGACCGGCGTGTGGACCGGCTCGAACGCAACGAACCCTGCGACCGGCGAGGCGATCCCGATCTTCGTGGCCGACTACGTCCTGATGGGCTACGGCACCGGCGCGATCATGGCGGTCCCCGGGCAGGACGAGCGGGACTGGGAGTTCGCCGAGCGGTTCGCGCTGCCGATCGTGCGGACGGTGGCACCGCCGGCCGGCTGGGTCGGCCAGGCGTACCTGGGCGACGGGCCGGCGTTCAACTCGAAGAACGACGAGATCGACCTGGACGG
>Ga0136620_10000356_pt1 | contig 21099 bp, 24 predicted proteins | sample AntDrymUQ4162106_2_FD_104806 | JGI IMG/M metagenome (GOLD analysis project Ga0136620, IMG submission 104806) | Polar desert sand microbial communities from Dry Valleys, Antarctica - metaG UQ416 (21.06) | ecosystem: Environmental > Terrestrial > Soil > Desert | place: Antarctica: Dry Valley... | reverse complement strand
GCGCTCGTGTGGCTGCTGGCCCGGTCGGGTCGGTCGAAGGACTTGGAGATCCTGGTTCTGCGACACGAGTTGGCGATCCTGCGTCGGCAGACGGGTCGTCCGCGCCTCGCCCCGGCTGACCGCGCGCTGCTGGCGGCGCTGAGCCGCGCGCTGCCGCGGCCGGCCTGGACGAGCTTCCCGGTCAAGCCAGAGACGCTGCTTGGTTGGCATCGCCAGCTGGTCGCCCGACGCTGGAGGTATCCGCATAAGAGGCCTGGGCGGCCGCCGCTCGAGCAGTCGCGGCGCACACTGATCCTTCGTCTCGCGCGGGAGAATCCGCACTGGGGGTACCGCCGGATCGCGGGTGAGCTCAAGGGCCTCGGCGTCTTCGTCTCGGCGACCTCCGTGCGCAAGGTGCTGATTGCCGCGGGTCTGCCGCCAGCGCCGGACCGAGCATCCTCGTCGTGGCGGCAGTTCTTGCGGCAGCAGGCGGCGGGCGCGCTCGCCTGCGACTTCCTCACCGTCGAGACCGCGTTCCTGCAACGCCTCCATGTCCTCTTCTTCATCTCGCTGGCGACGCGACGGATTGAGTACGTCGCCTGCACCTCGAACCCGGATGGACGCTGGGTCGCCCAGCAGGCCCGCAACCTCGCCATCGAACTCGGAGAGGACCAGCCCTTCCGACTCCTGATCCACGACCGCGATGCGAAGTTCAGCGGCGGCTTCGACGAGGTCTTCTGCTCCGAGGGAATCGAGGTGATCCGCACGCCGATCCAGGCCCCGAACGCGAACGCCTACGCCGAACGCTGGGTACGCACCGTCCGCGCCGACTGCCTCGACCGTCTGCTCATCCTCGGCCGCCGGCATCTCGAACACGTGCTCCGCGTCTACCGCGGTCACTACAACGGAACACCGGCCCCACCGTGCGCTCGACCTCCGACCGCCCGACGGCCCGATCCCGACCAAGCAAACGACAGCAACCGAGCGCGTGCGCCGGCGCGACCTCCTCGGCGGACTGATCCACGAGTACCAAGCCGTCGCGTGAGTTTGCGACGACGAAGGTTGCTAGGTTCGGTCAGTGGTCGTCCGGTGCACGCGGAGGGTGCTCGATCTGCTCGGCGGCCGTGCTCTCACGCTCACCGAACCGCCGCCAGCTGACGAGGACTGGTACGCGAACCTGCTGTGGCTCGATCGCCAGAAGTGCCTCCTCCTCACCCACGCCGGAACGTTGTTCTCGGTCTTCCTGGCCGGGGTACGGAAAGCGGATCTGCGCCCGATCGGCCCTTACCTGGTCAAGGCCGTCGAGGCGGAGCTTCGTTCAGAGAGCCTGCCGCCCGATACGTTCGGCCAGCTCGACCCTGACGCCGTTCGTCTCGCAAAGACGGCAAGCCGCAGCATCCTCGGGTTCATGAACGAGATGGCCGTCCACCTTCGATACCAAGTCGCTGATGACGGCGGCCTCGGCGACTGCGACATCGGTGCGCTCAACCGTGGCCTCCGCCGCACACTGCACAACCGCGGCGGATACGTGTACCCCATCGAGCTCGTCGCTCGACGGCTTGCTGCGCGCACCTGAAGCATCCACGAAGGCGGACTCCTCCACGAATACCAGGGTGCCGCGCGAGTTTGCGAACCCTACGAGCTCGCGACCGCATCGGCGTCGACGAGGCTGGCCGGTGCCGCGCATCCCGCGACTAGCTCTGCGACGCGAAGAGCGAGCGCATCGAGCGTGTCGGGGTCGAGCATGAGCGCACCGGAATTCACGCTCTGTCACCCGCCATGGCGCCGAACTCGAGCTCCTGAATGACGATCGCGAGCGGCTGCTTGGCGTCGCCCACGATCGCTTGCGCGGGACGACCGTAGGCCTCGGAGAGAAACGCGCCGGCGGCCTGCACCCGCGTCCGGTAGTCGGGCGACCCGTCCGCGTTCGTCGCGTTCAGGCCATCGCGGTAGGCGGCGGTGAGCCTCGCCCAAATCTCAGCGTCCTCATCGGCAAGTTGGCGGAGGCGCTCGCGCGCAGAGAGCGACTGCTCGCGCCGCACTTTGCCCGACTTGACGCCGGCCTTTCGCCCCAGCGTGACCGGGTTGAGGGTCGCGTTCGGGCCGTGGACGGAGCAGAACCCGTCCGTGCCGACCGCGCGAGAACGGCAGAAACCACCGTCCTTCCGCCTCGCCCACAAAGTCTCATTCCAGCCGTCACCGACGAATCCGTTCTGCGCGGAATCGGATGCCCTCAGCGCGGCCTGAGCCGCACTTGAAGGATGATCATCCGTCTCGTCGGCGCACTCCTCGCCGAGCAGCACGACGAGTGGGCCGTCTGTCGCCGACTGCATGAGCGCCGATTCGATCGCCAAAGCGCTCACCGACCTCGCCAATGAGCCGGAGGAGGTGATCGCCATCGCCGCAGCCGTCTGAACCTCAAGCGAGGACGACGCGCCCAACTCGCACACCACTTGACGGGACGTGGCCCTTGCGACAACCGCGAACTAGCTTCCGGAGCGCCCTCGCGAATGATGCCCCGGGCAAGAATCAAACTTGCGCACGACGTAACCGCTCTCTATCCACTGAGTTACGTAGCGGCGTCAAGCCTAGCCCGGCCGGCGGGCGTGGCGCGCGCCTACGACAGCCTGATCGGCGCGAGCCGCACGCGGCCGCCGCGCTGCTCAATCAGGAACAGGCGGAGCTCGTTCTGGCCCTCGCGGAGCGCGCTCTCCGGGACGAGCGCGTCGAGCGCGACCGCCTGCTGGCGCTTGAAGGTCCGCGCGACCGCGGCAATCCTGTCGTTGACCGCGACGGCGACGAATGCGTGGGGCTGCGCGGCGCTCCCGGTGAGGCGTGCAGTCACGCGCGTCGGCGCGACCGTCGAGTCGCGCGTCGCGCTCTCGATCTCGTCCCTCCGCTCGATTCCGGCACTGATGCCGCTCGCCGCGCCGCGCGTCACGGCCGCGACGCGCCGCCCGAAGAGCGCGCGGTGCGGCCCGGCCGCGTAGAGCGCCCGCTCGCGCGTGTGCGCGCCGAAGACGCGCAGCTTCTCCGTGACGACCTCCCGCCTCTGCTCGAGAAAGGCTGCCGCCGGAGCCTCCACGACTCGGCCGCTTCGCCCCGCGACGCGCACGGTCTCGCGGCTCGCGAGCGCGGCGCCGAGGAGCGGCCGTCCGTCGACCTTTGCCGGGAGCCGGAAGCCGAGCGCGCGCGCGATAGTCGGGAGCACGTCGATCGTCTTGACGATCGCGTCGCGCGTCGCGCCGCGCCGGAGCCGCGGCGGCTTCACGAAGAGCGGCACGCCCGCCAGCTCCGCCAGGTTCGCGCGGCTCGCTTTGCGAAGCGCCTCGCCGCGGCGAAAGCCGACGCCGTGGTCCGCGGCGACGACGAGCAGCGCGCGGTCGTAGAGGCCCGTCGACCGTAGCCGCGCTACGAGCTTGCCGACCAGCCGGTCTACGAAGACCAGCTGCAACAGGTACCGCCGGTAGCCGTGGTCGACGAGCCACTCGTCCTGCGTCCAGTAGCCGCGCCCGGTTCCGAAGACGGTGTTCGCCGCGCCGTACTGCCGCCCGGACGGCAGGTAGGCCCATGGCCGGTGCGGCAGGAGCGAATGGAGGAAGTACAGCGTCCTCGGCGGGTCGGCCGGGTCGAGCGCCTCGAGGAAGCCGTCGAACTGGAGGCGCCGGTCGTCGCTGAAGGCGTCGCCGAGCGACTTCTTCGGTAGCGGCCGCCTCCGTTGCAGCGCCGGCCCCGCGCCTCCGCCGCGGAAGTTCGCCCAGCGGTCGTCGATCGGCGGCAAGCCGTCGCGGAGCTCTTCCGGGAGGAGCAGGTGGAGGTAGACGACGCCGAGGTCGGACGCGAGCAGTCGAGCGTCGTCCCGGCGCGCGTCGGTCGCGCACGCTCGCGAGGGGCAGAGGCGCGTCACCGACTCGAAGACCTTGAGCTTGTACTCGCCGGCGAGCAGGGTGAAGAGGTTCTGCGGGTGGTGCGAGAGCGTCGGGAGCGACCCGCGGCGCGGGTAGCGCCCGGTCAGCACAGCCGGAACGGCGTCGAGCGTGTCGTCCGCGACCGACGTCGCATTCCGGAACCAGATCGAGCGCCGCGCGAGTTCGGCAAAGTGCGGGAACCGCGCGCCGTCGATCCGGCCGCGCTCGTCGAGCAGCGAGAACACCGGAAACTCGTCGAAGACGACGACGACGACGGGCGTGCTGGCGCCGACGCGAACGGACGCCGCCGCATTCGCCTCGCCCGAGTCGCCGAGCGTCAGCTCCGACACGGGCGAGTGGAAGAGGAAGAGCGCCGCAAAGAGGAGCGGCGCCGGCGCGAGGAGCGTGAGGAAGGAGCGGACGGCGCTGCTGCGCGCGTACGCCGCGGCGGCCGTAGCTCCGACGAGCGCGGCTCCGCCGACCAGGGCGGCCGCGGTGCCTCCCAATCGAGTCAGCGCATGGAGCGCGGCAACGAACACGAGGCCGCCGACGAGCACGAGGTGCAGCCCCCAGCGCACGCGTCGCCCGAGGATCGCCGCGGCGGCCTCTACCGCCGCGAGCGCCGCCGGGGGCACGACGATCAGGGCGAGCGCGAGCACGTAGATCTCGCGTCTCGAGTCGCCGCGGACGACGAAGAACTCGGGCGTCCGGCCGAGGACCTCGAAGAGCGGCTGCGCTAGCGCGAAGGACGAGAGCGCGCCGAGGTGCACCGCGGCCGGGAGCGGCGCGACGGCGCGTGGCTCAGGATCGCGGCCGCGCATGGTAGAGGATCCTCGTCCCAGAGCCGAGCGTCTCGGAGCGACTCACGTCGAAGCGCTCCTGCAGGGCCCTCTCGAACCCCGCGCGCGTGTAGTCGGGATGATCGCCGGGCCGTTTCCGGGCGAGGAGCCGCTGCACCATCGGGTCTTCCGGCGTCGGGAACTCGATCAGAAGCGCACTCGACAAGCCGCGAAGCCAGTCGAGGACCCCGGCGACGGGGACGTTGCCGCCGATCGATACGTGGTGGACGAGCGCCAGACAGAGCGTGAGGTCGGGGGTACCGCGCTCGGCCAGGGGTCGCCGCTCACGCCCGCGCCACCCGAGGCCCGGCGAGGGGTCGACGATGTTCACCGCGAGGGGGAGGATTTTCGTCAACCGTTCCTGCTTGAGCTGTTCGTAGAGCCGGTCGACGACAAGCGCGTCGGCGTCCATCGCAACCACGTAGTCGGCGGTCTCTGCCGCGATCCGCGAGTGCCTTCCGTCGTTGCAGCCGAGATCCCAGACGAGCCGTGGGCTGTCCGAGGTGACCGCCCCTGCCACGAACCGCATCTTTCGCTCGGCGTCATCGTCGGAATACGTCGTTGTCGGGCCGTACTCCGACCAGGCCGAGCGCGATTTCGGCCGGGGGAGGTGCGAGACGAGCCGCTCGAGCCGCTTGACGTTGGCGAGGATCAGCTCCTTGTGGAACCCGGCCGCCTTGAGTTCGCGCTTGAGGTCGCGGTCACTCTCCTGATAGCGGCGCTCGAGCCGGCTGTGGAGCACGACGTGGGTGAGGACGCCCCGTCGTAGGAAGTCGCGCGCCGACAGGAACTTGCGGCACTGGTGTGGCGAGATCCCCTCGACCCGCCCGCGCAGCCACGGCTGGAAAGGCACCTGCTTCCAGGCGTCGAGGAGGAGCGGATAGAGGAAGAGCATGCAGAACTGCCGGTAGCCGGCCCACGGCTCGCCCTCGCGCAGCCGCTCGAACGATCCGATATCGACGAACACTGGCCTCGCGCCCCGGAACTGGACGTTGTACGGCGAGGAGTCCTTGAGGATCATCCCCGCTCCGAGCGCCCGCCGGACGAGCTCGAGCTGGAGGAGCGCAGCGTCGCGGAGCATCCCGAAGCTCCACTCATAGGGGTACGAGACAAACGGAATGACGTCGTGCTCGAGAACGGCGGCGACACGACCGTGGAGACCGTCGGGCGGAGCCGGGATGTCCTCCACTTCGTGCGTCGGGACGAGCTTTTCCTCCTCGACGAGCTCCCTGAAGAGCGGCGAGGCCGAGAGGGCGCGCCAGTCTGCGAGCCCCTGCTCGGAGAGGAGCCGGACCACCCGCCCGTCCGTCCTGAACACCCGGCTGTCTGGGTCGCGGAAGGAACCCGGCTCGAGGCCGGCCTGTGCTGTGTTTCGCTTCTCCAGCTGGCCTCGCAGCGCGGTCAGCTCGGCGTGCCTTCGTCCTCGGGCTTTCGGATGCGAAGGACCCTGAGCAGACGTCGCCAGTACAGCTTCGCGACGACGGCTCCGGCCGCCACGCCCCCCGCATCGCCTGGAGCAGAAGGCTGCCGGTGCCAGCGTCGATGTAGGCGAGGTTTGGATCAATCATGCCCCGGGCTCCTCGCTCGAAGGCCAGGCAGGATACTCGCCCGCGCTGATTGTCGCCAACGAAAACTTCCTTCCGTCCAGGTTGGTTACACAGTCGGAGTCTGAAGAACGCACCTGTCAAGAGCTCTGAGACTTGCTGGACGGATTGCCAAGTGAGCCTCATTCGCAGTAGCGGGGGAGCTCGAGCAGGGTCTCTTCGAGGGGCGTGACCGGGCCGGTGGCTGGAAGCGGCGGCGAGCCTTCGGTCTACTCGTGTGGCCGACTCGTGACCGCTTCTACCTCATCACTGAAGGGGGGCAGGTGTTCAGAAGCGGAAGCGGCGGCCGCCGCTTCCAGCATCGTGGTGAGATGGGAGGCCAGCCCGCTGCACTCCTCGCCAGGGAATCCGGTGACCTCTACGTCGCGCTTCACGACGGCGCTGATTACGCAGTCGGACCCTGCAGGACACAAGTATCAGAGCTGTGAGACCTGGTCGACGGACTGCCAAGTGAACTTGATAGCGAGCGAGCGAGCGAGCGAAACGAGTTACTTCCGCGGCGGAAACGGTCAGAGCCGGAGCGACGCCCTGACACCCACCAGAGGGCGAGAGAGCGCGAGCAGCCCTTGCCGCTGCGCGGCCATGCAGTAGGTCAGCAGCTCGCGCATCAGCGGCACTCCGCAACGAGCGCGACGACGAGACGATGAGCGATCTCGTGCAGGACGGCGCTCGCAGCGCCTTTGCGGCCACTCGATTCGAGCCCGTAAGAATCGCCCACATACTCCTGATCGGCGGCGAGATCGACGAACGCACTCCCGACGTCGTGCGTGTAGACCGGGCCGCACGAGTCAGCGATCTCGAACGTCGCGTCGTCGGGATCCGCGCCGTGGAAGTCGTGCGCGAGAGCGTCGAGCGTGGCCGACTCCACATTTCGCAGGAGCTTCGCGCCTGCTGACTCTTCGGAGTCCGGCGACGCGGGCGAGTCCGCAAGTCGTGCCAATTCCCAGATCGTGCGGTGTGGGGTGCGTAAATTCGGTCCTAACTCGTTTAATCGGGCGATTTGCAGGGCGAATCGACTTTACGCACCCCACACCCCGTGCGAAGCTCTCGAGCGTCCGGCGCGGGTCGGCGAGGCTGTCAAGCGCGCCCTCCACAGCCGCGCTCGCCTGCTCGGCCTCGCGGCGGATCATGGCCGCGAGCAAGCCTTCCTTGCTGCCGAACCATGAGTACAAGGGCCTCCTTTGAGCCACCGGCGCGTTGCGCGACGGCGAGCATCGCGTCGACAGCTTCCGGGTCGAGCCGGCCCTCGTCGGCGCCGCCCCGCACGGGGAGACGTGCTAGGCGTCGTACTGGCCGCCGAGCTCCGCCGCCTGGGGCCTACCTTTGTGCCCGGCTTCTTGAAGGATCGCCGGGACCTCGGGGTCGGAGACGAAGTTCTGCCAGCCCTCCGCATCCCAGTCAAAGAGCACCCAGACCCGGTCGTCCTCATTGGGATCGCGAAAGACGTGCGAACCCTTGGACCCGTGCTGCTTTCGCTTCTCAGCGCCCTTGGTTGAGAAGATATTCACGAAGCGGTCGAAATCCTCGACCTTCGTCGTTGCCAGGATCATCTCTCTCCTCCTCTTGTCCTCGGCGCCGCCGCCCGACGCCGATGGTTTCGGCGAGTATGCGCCCTTGAGGCCCAGCCTGCATCGGGCGAACGCCCTATCCGGTGCGAACGAGGTCGTGCTCGAACGCCCAGAGCGTCGCCGCGGCCCGGCTGCGGACGCCGGCCTTCTTGTCGTCGAGGCCGGCGAGGTAGGAGTGCGCTGGTCGCGAGATCCTGCGCCCACTCGCGTCCGGGACGAGTACCTGCGGATCGATCGGGCCGAGATCGGAGGCGAAGCCCATCACGATCGAGTCTGCCGCACAGGCCATCATCGTGCCCCGCGCTCTTCGCGCTCTCCGGGACGATCACACGGAAGCCCTTGCAGCGGCGGCGGCACATGATCACGAGCTTCTCGGCGGCATCGATATCGCCGCCCGGGGTGTTGAGCAGGAGGTCGAGGTCGTCGCCCTTCGCGACGTCTTCGAGCAGATCGGCGAAGACGGTGATCACGTCGCGGGTGATTTCCGCCCACGGGCCGAGGGATGCCCCCGGCCGGAATCGAACCAGCGCACGCGGTTTAGGAAATCGCTCGAAACCAGCGAATAGAGTCCGTAAGAGTTCGTCGTGTCCGTCCTTTCCGGCCGGACGGTGAATCGCATGATTCGACGAACGCGGCCGTCCCTCGTGTTCAAGACAGTCCCGGTAGACGGGCGGTAGACCGTCGGGGCTCTCTGGATAGCGCGCGGGCCTCGAGCAATGTATCTCCGAGCCGCTTGTCGGGCTTCTCTTGAATCAGAGAAGGGTGAGACGGCCTCGCGGCCATCCGGTGCCGGAGGAGTCAAGAGAGAGACGCGGAGGAGGTAGCCGAAGATGAGACGGCGGAGCATCTCCGTTGCCAGAAGGCCCCCTCAGCTTCGCTCCCGCCCGCGAGCAGCCCCGCCCGCAGCTAGGAGGTGTGTGTTCCACCTGTGATACGTGCTCGCGGAAATGTCGTCTAATGCATCGAACGCCCCGGGGACAGGGACCCGGTTTCGCCTCTCTCATGGGGTTCCCCCCTCCCCAAGACGAACGGTCGCGGGTCTTCGCGCTCGCGTCGCTTCCCTCAGACCGCCGATGTATGGGCCCGGGGGTATCGCTGACGCGCGCGCGCGTGCACGGCGCAGACACCCCCGTGCAGCGGCCCCGGGGACAGGGACCCGCTCTCGCCTCTTTCAGGGGGTTCCCCCTTCTCCCAAGACGCAGCGCCCGCGCTTCTTTCGAGCCGGGTTCGCTCTCTACCTCTGACGCGCGTATGCGCGTGGGGGGCACACACACCCCCTGCGGCCCGTAGGCCGGTCAGCGCGAGGGCCGTGTGCGGCGACCGTGGGTCTACGGACCGTCGAGCAGGCCGAGGCCGCGGGCTACGACGCCGCATCTCCGTGCATCCCGGGGGATGGGAATCACTACATCAAGCCCGGGCTCGCCGGAGAATCCGGCCCTGGCTATGACGCCGCGCATCATCCGGCCTTGGCAATGACGCCGCGCATCTCGTCGCCCGAGAACGCGCGGAGCGTCGTCGTTCGCACATTGCCCTGCGACGCGAGGGTGAGCGCGAACGCCGTCGCGCTCTCGTCGTCCGGAGCCTCCGAGATGGCGACGATGTCGTACGGCCCGATCGTCCAGTAGATCTCCTTGAGCGTACCGCCAAACTTCCCGGCAAGCGTCTTCCCGGCCTCGGCCCGGTCGACGGTGTCCTTGAACTCGGCCACGCCCTTCTCCGTCCAGTTGATGAGGCTGACGTACGTAGGCATCGCTCCTCCTTGATCGAGTGGTGCGATTCAACTCGCCACGACACGCTCGTGCAAGTGCTCGACGGGGCCGCCTCGGCCGGCCCGAGCTACTGCCCGCTGCCCCGTGCGCGACCTCCAAGCCACCCGGCTTGTATCCAGCGCCGCAGCCGTATAGGGTCGCGGCTTGCTGCCTAGCAGCGTTCGTGGCTCGTTGTGGGTGGTCTCGTGCGCTTTCTAGGCACGCCGACCAACCTCTACAAGAGGGCGGGCAGAGGAGAGGAGCGACGCGTATGGGCCTCAGCGACAGCCGGGTCGAGCCCACCATCGCGGTGTCCGACATGGAGGCGGCCAAGGCGTTCTACGAAGGCAAGCTCGGGCTGTCCGGCGGAGATGACCAATCGGATGGCGGACACACGTATCCCTGCGGAGGCGGTACGAGGATCCACATCTACCCCTCGCCTGACAACGCCGGCAAGTCGGGAGCAACCCTCGCCGGGTGGCTAGTCGATGACGTCGAGGCAACCGTTGACGAGCTGACCGCCAACGGCGTCACGTTCGAGCAGTACGGCGAGCCGTTCAATACCGACGACAAGGGCATCGCCAAGCTGGGGGACATCGAAATCGCTTGGTGTAAGGACCCCGACGGCAACACCCTGGGGATCGCTAACCAGTAATCGCCGGCCGGCTGGCGCCCAAGCGACCAGGGCCCGGCCTGATAGGCGGACGATCACGGTCCCTGCGCCTCGGGACTCGGGCGCGTCTTTGATCTGCAGTCGCACGGTGGGTAGCTGCTCGGGCTCTGGCTGTTGGTTCTCGGTAATCGCTTGCTCCTCTTCTTGCGGGCGCCGGGCGTTGGCGATCTTCGCGGCGCTCTCCTTCGAGTAACCCTCGAGGCGCAGGGCTTCGTACTTCTTCCAGCCCTTGATCTGCGGCCCAGGCATGGGCTTTCTCCTTCCGTCGTATATCTCGCTCTTTCGGGCGAGTGGCTGGAATCCGCACACGGAGAGGCTCAGACTTCGGGGAGCAGGGGGCCGGGGGTCGACGAGATCGACGTCGCGCGCACCGCCGGCTCGGGCAGCCAGATCGCCGGCACCAGCATTGAACGGCTCGCTGTACTGCTCGAACGGGCCGCGTGATCTTGCGCCTTCGCTACAGAACAGCTCTTTGACGACGCGGTAGACAGTTTGTAGACAGACGCCCAACGCGAGCCCCGCCATCGACACGCTCACGGGCTGCAAGCCCGCGTCCGCAAGGGCTTGCAATGATGCCCCCGGCCGGAATCGACCTTGCGCACGCGGTTTAGGAAACCGCTGCTCTATCCACTGAGCTACGGGGGCTTTCCGGCTCAACCATGCGGCTCGAGCCGTCCATGCTCGAGGCACTGTAGTCCTCCACGAGGGTCGGTCGCCGGTGCCGAGATCGTCCAACGCCTGGTCACCACGCCCAGCGCTCCGGCTCCCGGATCACCTGCTACGCTGCTTAGAACGAGAGCGAGTTCGGGCGGTTCATCGCCTTCCTTACGCGTTCGTGACTGGTAAGGGAGGTGTTTTTTTATGGCTACCGGAACTGTGAAATGGTTCAACGACTCGAAGGGCTACGGCTTCATCGCGCCCGCCGAGGGCGGGAAGGATCTTTTCGTGCACCACAGCAGCGTCGCCGGCGACGGATTCAAGTCGCTGGCCGAGGGTGCAAGCGTGGAGTTCGAGTCCGCCGAGGGTGCGAAGGGCCCCGAAGCGACGAACGTCGTCCAAATCGGCTCTTAGCCGAACTCAGTCGCGCGCGCCCACGGTGTGAGAACGCCTGGCGCGCCCGACGCCCACCGGATCGAAAGGGGGCGCTATCGCCCGCAAGCGGCCTTCAGAACTGGTTTCAAGCATGACTCCGGCCGATCGCATCACCATCGAGCTCGAGTGCGGTCGTTGACGTGGCTCTCTTCGGAAAGATCGAGATCGCGGATTCGGATATGGACAGGCTCAGCAGTACCGCTCTGGTCGAGCGCCTCGTGGCCGGGGGCATCTCGCGATTGACGGCTCAGAGGATCGTCGAGATCAAGCGCAGCCCAGTTGAACCGGGACGGGCGCGCCCGCACGCGACCTCGCGTCGCTGAACGACGCGGCCGCGCGGTTAGCGGGAGGGCCCTGGAGGAGGCCGGGAAGACTGCTCCACCGCAATCCGTCCCGAGGAACAAGCGACCGGACGGAGAACGCGGAGCGATGGCGACGTTCGCAGACGGCAAGATCGAGGCCTACGTCGGACCAAAAGAGCTCAAGGCTTCTGACGACCTCGAGCGGGTGATCGTCGACTTCATCGCCGGGGCGCGGAGCTCGCTCGACATCGCCGTTCAGGAGCTCGACTCGGAGCCGATCGCCCAAGCCATCCTCGACGCGCGCTGGCGCGGCGTCGACATCGATCTCTTTCTGGAGCAGGACTACCTGCGCACCCCGCTGCCGAAGAAACCGCCGGCGCCGACGCCGACGCTTGGCGAGACGGTCGCGAAGGCGCTCTATCGGGTTCAGTGGGAGGACGACGCGACCAGCCTCGCCGGGAACCGGCGCATCCTCGCGGCCCTCCTGCGCTCGGACGTCGAGGTCAAGGGCGACTACAACCCGAAGATCTTCCACCAGAAGTTCATCCTGCGCGACTATCGCGAGCGCGCCCTTCCGACGTCCGCGCTGCTGACCGGCTCGGCCAACTTCACCGTCACCGACACGCACCGCAACCTCAATCACGTATTCGTCTTCAACAACGCGAACGTCTGCCGCGAGTACCGCACCGAGGTCGAGCAACTGCGCCGCGGCAGCTTCGGCCGCGCCATGCACGGCGAGGTGCCGAAGATCTACAGCCTCGCCGGCGTGCCCGTGCAGGTGATGTTCGGTCCCGACCACACACCCGAGCTCGAGTTCATGAAGCAGATGCTCAAATGCGAGGTCGATCTTCGGTTCGCAATCTTCACGTTCGCAGGGTCATCGGGGATCGACGACGCGATGCTGATGCTCGGCCGTGCCGGCAAGAAGGTGCGCGGTGCGCTCGACCGCGGACAGGCAAGCCAGGGCTGGGCGGCACCGCGCTGGCTCCACGGGCAGGCCGGAATCGAGCTCTTCGTGCCCAAGCGCGAGGGCGATTTCGCCGAACTGCGCAAGCTTCACCACAAGCTGATGGTCGTCGACGAGACGATCGTCGTCGCCGGGAGCATGAACTACACGCGCCCGGCAAACGAGTACAACGACGAGAACATCTTTGTGATCGGAAGCCCGTACGACGAGGTGGACGGGATCACGGTCGACCACGCCGCCTGCGCAAGGATCGCCCGCTTCATGAGCGCCGAGATCGAGCGGATCATCGCCGGCAGCGAGCGCTGGGAACCGTCGTAAACGCTTAGAGCTCGGTGAGCTCGCCGTGGCGGTCGGCGACGCAGGCATTGGCCCACCGCTCGCAGGCCGCCAGGAGCCGAATCTGGAACTCCCGCCGCTCCGCCCCCGACTCGGGCAGCTGATCACTTGCCACCTGGACTCGAACCTGGTGCAGCGCGACCTCGCTCTCCTCGGTCACCTCGTGGCGCACCTCGGCCACGATCGACACCTCGCTTACCTCCGGCAGCAGCTCCTTCGCGAGCTCATCGAGCTCAGCCGGAGTCGCGTCACGCCCGGCGAAAACACCGAAATTGATCCTGATCTCAAGCGCCGGCGCGTCAGGCCTCGTGGCAAAAGCAATGAACGGCTCTGTTGTCATACCGCTTGGCTTGCCCACCGCGCGCGTTCGTCTAACGCCTCTCAGGTATCGGCGAGCTCGACCAGCTCCACCCCGGCGGGCGGGAAGGCCGGCTCGGGCCTGCCGGTGAGCGCGCGCACGATTTCTCCGCAGTCGGGTTGATGCCCGATCACGGCGACGGACCGGCCTCGACCTGCGACCGCCCCGCGGACTGTTTCGGCTGTGGCGCCCGGCGCGAGCCGTTCGTCCGGCTCGGCGGTGATCCCGAGCGCTTTCCCGAGCGCCGCTCCCGTCTCGCGGGCTCGGAGGAGCGGGCTCGTGAGCAGCGCGTCGAGGCGCACACCTTCGGCGGCGAGCCGGTCGCCGAGCGCCCGTGCCGAGGCCCGGCCGGCCGCAGTCAACGGGCGAAGCTCGTCGGGGTCTCCCGGCGCTGCCTCGGCGTGACGAACCACGAACAGGCGCATCAGCTACGCCAGCGCGAGGATCGTGGCAGCGGTCACAGCCCAGATAGCGACGCAGGCAAGGATCGGCCAGTCAGAGAGGAGGACGGTCTCAGGCTCCTCGCCCAGGTCGCGCCGATGGACGAGCAGCAGGTAGCGAAAAATGCCGAAGAGGACGAACGGGATCGTGAGCATCATTGCTCGATCGTGTTCCGTGAACGTGTAGAGCGAGTACGAGATCACGGTCGACGCGGCGACGACCGACACGAGCTGATCGACGAGCGCGAGCGAGTACCCCTCGAGCACGGAACGTCCCAGCGTCTCCTCGGCTCCGACCAGCACGAGCTCGCCGCGCCGTTTGGCGAGCCCGAGGAAGAGGGCGAGTAAGGCCGTACAGAGCAGCAGCCACTCCGAGATCCGGACGTCCACCGCCGCTGCGCCGGCAGCCGCTCTGATCACGAACAGCGCCCCGATCACGAGCACGTCGATCAGGACGACATGCTTGAGCCCGAGGCTGTAGGCGATCTGGAGCGCGCCGAAGCCTGCGAGGAAGAGGAGCGGAACGGCGCCGAGCGGTATCGTCAGCACGATCGCGATCGCGGCCAGCAGGACGGCGAGGACGAGCGCGGCACGACCGGAAAGGTCGCCCCGCGCGATCGGCCTGGCGCGCTTGACCGGATGGAGCCGATCCTCCGCCGTGTCCCGCACGTCGTTGACGAGGTAGGCGGCGCTCGAGGCGGCGCAGTACGCGGCGAAGGCGAGGCTCGCCTGGAGCCAGCGCCCGGCGTCGCCGAGCTCGGCGGCGAAGATGATTCCTGCGAAGAGCAACAGGTTCTTCGTCCACTGGCGCGGCCGTAGAGCCACGAGGGCTGCGTGCGCAGGTAACCCCGCGGAGCGAAGCCGAAGAGTCCGCGCAGTGCGAGGAGTCGCCGTCTGCACCGCTGCACTGTAGTCAGCCGCGCGGTGTCGTCCGACCCGGTCAGTAGCCTCGCCGGTCGCTGAGGTACATCGAGTCGGGGGTGCAGGAAGGGTCGAAGTCTCGGGCCTGATCTTCCTCTCGTTTGGGCTGCTCGACCAAGGCAGCTCTACAACCAAGAGAGGAGTGATGTCCCATCAAGAAGATCCTGATTACAGCTGTCGCCGCGTTGGCGTTTCCCGGCGTGGCGAATGCATGGTCCTTCAGCCTCGGCGCGAGCTCGAGGTGCGATTCCCAGACGGGTCAGTACACCGTCTCCTTCACGATCGACAACGGGGGCGAGCCCGAGGCGCTCACGATCACCGCTTCAAACCGCGCGTCAGTCCCCGCCGGATCGAGCGTCGCCGCACGCTCGTCGTCGGCGTTCAGCGAGAGCCTGCCCGGTTCGACCTCGGGCGATGTCTCGCTCACCGTCTCGGGCAACTGGCCGAGCGACCGCGGCGGCCACACAAGAACGTCGTCGGTGCGCCTCTCCGGTGATTGCGCGCCGCCGCCGCCGCCTCCTCCTCCACCACCACCACCACCACCGGCTGTGATGAGCGACGACTGCCCAAACCTCGACGGCATTCAGGGAAGCGTGCCCGAGGGCATGATCCGAGACGACGCCGGGAACTGCGTTCCGCGTCCGGCTCCTTCGGAGGACGCGCCGCCGCCCGCCGCCGTCGCTCCGCCTGCTCCCGTCGTGGCGACGACCGAGTCGCCTCCGGCTCAGGCGACGCAGCCTCCGCCGGTGACCTCAGGCGTCGCCGGCGTGACCAAGACGAAGTCCGGTGCGGCAGTCAAGAAGAAGGGCAAGACCAAAGCCGGCGGAGTAAAGGGTAAGCAGGCGAAGGTCAAGAAGACGAAGAAGACGAAGAAGAAGAAGCAGGCGGGCGGCGTGCTGCCGCGCACGAAGTGACGAAGCTTCGAAGCTTGCTTGTCACGATTGCCGTGGGAGCGCTTGTCGGCGCTTCCACGGCCTCCTCGGCCCCGACGCCGCAGGGCTCTTACCTCGGAACGCTCTCGATCGGGAAGCTCGGTCTGGCGACGCCGATCCTCCAGGGCACCGGCTCGAGCGAGCTGAGCAAGGGCGTCGGCCACTACCGGATCTCGAGCCTGCCCGGGAGCCGGAAGACGATTGCGATCGCTGGCCACCGGACGACCCACCACCGGCCGTTTCGCCATCTCGACCAGCTCAAAGCCGGAGACCGGATCGCGATCACGATGTGGAACGGAGCGCGCTTCCAGTACGAGGTGATGGGTTCGCGAGTCGTCGGGTTCGACGCGTGGGGCATCCTCGCGAACAAGGGGTACGAGAAGCTCGTGCTGACGACGTGTCATCCACCCGGATCGGACACCAGACGCCTCGCGGTGTTCGCGCGACGGGTGTGATCGGCGAAGCCTCCGCTTTACACACTCTTAACGCCCGTCTTTCGCGCATCTGACCGCAGTTCGCGAGGATCCCCTCGTGTCCAGGCGTGCCTTGCTGCTGATGAGCGCCCTGGCCGCGCTCGCGCTCACGGGAGTCCTCGTCGGAACCGCCCATGTCAGCGTGGCTGCCCCGAAGCAGCCTCGACCGAACGTGATCGTGATCGAGACCGACGACCAGACAGCCGAGACACTGCGCGTGATGACCAACGTGAACCGCTTGCTCGGCGAGCAGGGAGCGACCTTCGAGAACAATTTCGCCTCGTGGCCGCTGTGCTGCCCTTCGCGCGCCACCTTCCTCACCGGCCAGTACGCCCACAACCACGGCGTGCTCGGAAACAAGGCGCCAGAGGGCGGCTACGAGAAGCTCGATCACTCGAACACGCTCGCCGTCTGGCTGCGACGAGCGGGCTACCACACCGCCCACATCGGCAAGTACCTGAACGGCTACGGCTCGCGCCAGAACCAGTTGGAGATTCCGCCGGGTTGGAGCGAGTGGCACGCGGCAACGAGGCTTCCGTTCTTTGGCCATTCGATGAACGAGAACGGCAGGATCATCACGTTCGGCAGCGCCGAGCAGGACTACTCGACCGATGTCTACGGCCGCAAGGCAGTCGACGTGATCCGTCAGCGGGCACCGGCCAGGCAGCCGTTCTTCATGTGGGTGGCGTTCTTCGCGCCCCACAGCGGAGGACCGCCCGATCCCGACGACCCGCCGAAGACCGGCAAGCGCGAGTCGGTGCCGACGACGAAGCCGGCGCCGCGCCACCGCGACCGCTTCGCCTCGGAGCCGCTCCCGATGCCGCCCTCGTTCAACGAGCAGGACGTCTCCGACAAGCCGACATTCGTCCGTGACCGCCCACCCCTCGGCCCCGATGGCGTCGCCGCGATCCGGGAGGCCTACCAGCAACAGCTCGAGTCGCTGCTCGCGGTGGACGAGGCTGTCGGCGAGATCGTCTCGGCGCTGCGGGCGGCGGGCGAGCTCGACAACACGCTGATCGTCTTCACCGCCGATAACGGGTTCATGCACGGCGAGCATCGGATCCCCTCAGGGAAGAACAACGTCTACGAGCCGTCGGTGCGCGTCCCCCTTGTGATCCGAGGCCCGGGCGTGCCTCGCGACGTCCGCCTACAGCAGCTGGTCGCGAACATCGATCTTGCGCCCACGATTGTCGACGCGGTCGATGCCAAGGCAGGGCGCACGATGGACGGGCGCTCGCTGCTTCCACTGCTCCGGAACCGGCGGGGACCCTGGCGCGAGAGCGTCCTGCTCGAGCGGGTCACTGCCGAGAGACAGCGGGCCGCCGAGGGCAGGAATCCCACCTTCACAGCGATCCGCACTGCGCGCCACGTCTACGTGGAGTACACGAACGGTCAGCGCGAGCTCTACGACCTTTCGAACGACCCGGATCAGATCGCCAGCCGCCACGCCGATCTCGCGTACGAGACCGTGAAGACGAATCTCGCCCGCCGGCTCGCGAAGCTGCGGATGTGCTCCGGTCGAGCCTGCGGCTAGCGCACGATCGGTCGACCGACAGGACGTTTCCGACCCGCGCTCCTAGGCCAATCGCGCGCTCCAGCTCAGGTCGCCGGTCGAGCAGCGCACCCTCCCGACGCCGGGGATTGGGTTCAGGATGGCGTCAAGCCGGAACGAGCCACTGGCGGCCCCTGACGCGTCGAGCGTCCCGAGCAAGAAGCCGGCGTACGTTCCCTCCGCGTCCACGAACGTGAAGGGCCCGCCGAAGCGTCCGTCGGTGCCGAGCGCCCCTCCGGTCGTCCTGAGCCTGAAGTTCGGCAACGTGGCGGACACCTCGGTGCAAGCCACGTCGAACGTGACGACCACGTTGTCGACGCGGCTCAGGTCGCTCGGGACGTCGAAATCGATCGGCTTGCCCTGCTGCGTCGTTCCCACGTAGTGCCCAGCCCGGATGGCGGGGGGCGGTGGCGGCGGCGGTGGCGGCGGCGGCGGTGGTGGAGGGGGAGGGGGAGGGGGAGGGGTCGGCAGTCCTCTGACAACCTCGCAGTCCTTGCCGACCTCGTCCTTCTTGTCGGCTCTGGCCGTGTCCCGCCCGGCGCCGCACAAGAGCACGTCGGCCCCGGGCCCACCGACGAGGAGGTCGTTTCCCGCGTAGCCGAACAGCCGGTCGTTGCCCGCCTTGCCGTAGAGCTTGTCGCCTTTCGCCGTGCCCCTGAGGACGTCGCTCTTGGACGACCCGATGATCGTTGCGGCCCAGGCGGAGGCCGCGAGCGTGGCCGCCAGCGCGGCGCAGATCGCAATGGTCGCGAAAGATCGGCGATGTGCAGCGTTCATCCTTCCTCCTAGCAACAAGAGTGTCCCACCTCGGGCGAGGCTGCAAGTGTCTTAATCATCGGTCAGGCGATGCCGATAGGACATCGAGATGTTTCTCCGCCTCATCCCGGCCGTCCTGCTGGCGGCTCTCGCTGCGTCCACGGGCGCAGCCGCTCCGCCGGCAACGCCGCCGTGCCCCCAGGTCGAGGGCTGGACGTTCGCGCGCACCTTCGGCCCGATCGACACCGGCGGCGGGGTTGACTTCAGCTGCGAGTACATGCAGGGCGGGAAGGCCGAGACGTTGACTCTCAACCCTCTGTGGCTCAAGCCTTCAGTGCGCGACACGGACGCCGACTACTCGCAGTGTGGGCGGGCGTCCTCGCGCGGCGCGGCCGAGGGATTCGTCTGGAGCAAGTCGCACTTCGCGCGGCTGCACTACACGGTCAGCGGGGGCACGACAGCGAGCAACGCGGCCGTCTTCCAGGCGAACCGCGAGCGCGTCGAGAAGGCCGTGCTCGTGCTCCTGGCGGCGAGCGAGTCGCTCGCGAAGCGCTGCGCGAAGACGACCACGAGCCCGACGAGAGACACGCAGCTGCCGACGGTTCGGGTCCGGCCCGCAAGGGGGACCGCGGGAGCGGTCGTCACGTTCCCCTTCTCAGTCGCCGACAACAGCGGCCGGGTAGGTGTTCTGTTGACGATTTACAACGCGCCTGCGAAAGCGAAAGTGCTTTTCCGGAAGAGCTACGGCCAGACGAAGTCCGGCTCGTACACGGTGAAGATCCGCATCCAGGATGCGCGGACGAACCTCTGGTGCGTCACCGCGACCGACCGCGCGCGCAACGTGGCTACGGCCTGCAGCTCACTCGTCGTTCGCTAGCTTCAGACGCCGCCCTCGACGTCGCCGAAGCTCGACGGCGTACGGCTACCTGGTGAAGCGCCCTCGGCCAAAGTAGCCAAGGACGGCCAACACAACAATGACGATGATGACGATCCAAAGCCAGGTCGGCACGGGATCCTTTCGTGAGGGAACATGACGACTCTACGACGCGCCGACCCGTATTTGCAAACGTAGGCGGCTACGCCGCGAGCGGTACTTACTTGGACACGACCCGGGTCTAGGGCACCAGTAGAGTCGGTCGGATGAGTTCTTACCGCTACGTCGTCGTAGACGTCTTTACGGACAAGCCTCTCCAAGGCAACCAGCTCGCGGTGTTCACGAACGCGAGCGAGATGCCTGAAGACGTCCTCCAACCTCTCGCTCGCGAAATGAACTTCAGCGAGACCGTCTTCGTGCTGCCAAAGCAGGCGGATGGGCATGCTCACATCCGCATCTTCACACCCGCCGCCGAGATACCGTTTGCCGGCCATCCGACGCTCGGAACGGCGTTCGTGCTCGCTGCGCCACTCCAGCTCGACGAGATCCGGCTCGAGACGGGTCGCGGCGTTGTTCCCGTGCGGCTGGAGCGAGACGGCGCGCGGATCGTTTTCGGACGGATGACGCAGCCGTTGCCAAGCTGGCGCCCCTACGAGCCGGAAGAGGACTTGCTCGCCGCGATCGGCGTCGCGCGGTCGGAGTTGCCGGTTGACGTGTACGACAACGGGATCAACCACGTCTACGTCTGCCTCGGCTCCGAGGATGAGGTCGCGGGTATTCGACCCCAGCTGGGTAGGCTCGGAGACCTGCCGGCCGTGCTCGGAATCAACTGCTTCGCCGGCTCCGGCCTGCGCTGGAAGACGCGAATGTTCGCGCCGGGGGGCGGCGTACCCGAGGACCCGGCCACCGGCTCGGCTGCAGGACCGCTGGCCGTCCATCTCGCCCGGCACGGCCGGATCGCCTTCGGCGACGAGATCGAGATCTCGCAAGGCGTCGAGATCAACCGACCGTCGACTCTCTACGCGCGTGCCCTCGGATCGGCCGAGCGTCTCGAGCGCGTGGAGGTCGGCGGCTCGGCCGTGATCGTCGCGCGCGGAGAGTTCAGGATCTGAGCCGGACGCTCGCCGCGCTCCTGTTGCCCTACGCCGGCTTCGGTTCGCCGCCATGAACCCCGGCGAGATCGAGGAGGTGCTTGCGCTCGCTGCCGAGGCGGCTCGCGGCTACCTCGCGACTCTCGACGAGCGACCCGTACGCGCAACTGCCGCCGAGCAGGCGCTCGCGAGGCTTGGCGGCCCGTTACCGGATGCGGGGGACGGGGCGCTTGCCTCGCTGCGGTTGCTGATCGATGACGGGGTAGCCGCCTCGACCGCCTCCGCGGGGCCTCGCTTCTTCCATTTCGTCACCGGGGGCGTCACCCCGGCGGCCCTGGGCGCCGACTGGCTCGCCTCGACGCTGGATCAGAATGCGTTCGCCTGGGTCGCGTCGCCGCTTGCAGCGCAGCTCGAGTCGACTGCGGTGGACTGGCTGAAGAGCCTGTTCGGCCTTCCGCAGGCCTGGGGCGGAGTCCTGACGACGGGCGCGACGATGGCGAACTTCGCCGGCCTCGCAGCAGCCCGTCGCTGGTGGGGAGAGCGTCATGGCGCGGATGTCGACCGGGGAGGTCTGATGGGCCTCCCAGCATTACCGGTCTTCTCGAGCGGCTACATCCACTCGACGGCGTTCAAGGCGCTGGCGATGCTCGGGATCGGCCGCGACAGCGTCCGCACCTTCGTCCGTG
>Ga0136620_10000355_pt1 | contig 21104 bp, 16 predicted proteins | sample AntDrymUQ4162106_2_FD_104806 | JGI IMG/M metagenome (GOLD analysis project Ga0136620, IMG submission 104806) | Polar desert sand microbial communities from Dry Valleys, Antarctica - metaG UQ416 (21.06) | ecosystem: Environmental > Terrestrial > Soil > Desert | place: Antarctica: Dry Valley... | reverse complement strand
GCCTGGCGGCGATCTCGTTGGCCCGGCGCACCGCCGGATTACGGGCCCGTTGGCGCGCGTTGTGGTAGGAGGCGGTCTCGAGCTCGACGCGAAATCCCGCTTTGCCCAGCGCTCGGCGGTAGGGGTCGAGCCATGTGATGTGGTGCCCGTGATGCGGGTCGGGGTGGCGCAGTTCGTAGACGTGCTGGCGCAGGCTGCGGGTTGGCTCCATCAACGCCAGGACTCCGCCTGGGCGGAGCACACGGTTCGCTTCGACGAACAGCGCGGGGAAGTCCTCGACGTGATGGACGAACTCCTTCATCAGAACGAGATCGAACGAACCTGGACCGAAGGGAACGAAGCGCACATCGGTGACGAAGCGGCCCTGGACGTTCGGGTGGTCGTAGATCGCACCGATGGCGAGAGAATTCGCCTCGAAGTCACAGAGCCAGACGTCGTAGCCGGCTTCAGCGAGGAGCCAGCTGCCCCAGCCGGAGCCGCTGCCAAGGTCGATGGCGCGTGGCCGACCATGAGCGGTCGTCACGTACTCCGACGCGCGGTTTACAAGGTCGACCGCCACCGGGGCGCTCCGCCGCAGGAAGTCCCGGTCGCGATCGGCGTGGACGGCAGTCCCTTGCCATCGGACGGGCTCAGCCCACGGCCGCGCCGGACGAGCCATCCGGAAGGGTGGCTCGCTCGATCTCGTCCAGGCGCTCCATCGGCAGCGGTCCGTGGCCCGTGGAGTCCGAGACCTCCAACAGCAGCTGCTCGTAGGCTGCCGCCACCGCGTCCCAGGAGTAGAGCTTGGCCCGCTCGAGGGCCTTCTCGCGATAGCCGGCCACGAGCTCTGGATCCGCCAGCAGGCGGTCCAGCTGGCGCGCCAGGTCCGGCACGCCCTCCGTACCCGAGAAGTAGTGCCCGGCTTCGCCCACCGTCTCGGCGTTGGGCCGGTAGTCGTTGACCAACACGCAGTTGCCCGCCACGAGCGACTCCAGGATCACCGGGTGGGTGCCCCCCACCTCCGTGGGGGCACAGAAGAGGTATGCGTGGCGCTGCAGCTCCCAGTACCCGGGCCCAAACACGTAGCCGGGAAACACCACACGCGGGTCAGCGGCCCGGCGCACCCGGTTGATGTAGTCCGAGGCGTAGGGTGCCCCGCCCACCACCACGAGCTTCATGCCCCTCGTGCGCTCGGTGGGGATCCGCGACCATGCCTCCACGAGCAGATGCGGGTTGTTCTCGGGCTCCAGGCGGCCCACGAAGAGCACGTAGCGCCGAGGCTCGAGGCCGAGGCGCTCCAGCACGTCGCTGTCATACTCTGTGGGCAGTTCCGCGCCGTAGGGCACGACGTCGATCGAGCGCCCGTAACGCTGCTGGTAGATCGCGGCCACGGCGTGAGAGTCGGTGATCGCACGGGTGGCCATGTGCGGCGACAGCCGCTCCGCGGCACGCAGGTAGGACTTGGCCAAGCGGTTCCACTTGCGCCGGTCGGAGTCGAGGCCGTCCACGTTGATCACGGTAGGAATGCCCGCGACGCGGGTGACCAGGCAGAGGGGGCTGTTGCCCGCGATGAAGAAGAGCGCCACATCGGGCTTGCGGCCCCGCGAGGCGTGCAGGCTCGACAGCAGCGTGTGCACGAAGGTGTCGAGGTACTTGTTGCGCACCGTGGGCAGGTGCACGAGTGAAGCGCCCTTCCATTCGCGTATGCCGGGGTCGACCACGTGCGGGCGGCAGTAGACCGTGACGCGGTGGCCTCGAGCGGTCAGGCGGCTGGTGATCTGCTCCACCGCGGTCTCGAAGCCGCTGTAGGAGGCGGGTATGCCCCGGGTGCCGAGGATGGCGACGTTCATGCGCAGATGAGTGAATCAGAGGAGGCGCCGCCCCCCTTTGCATAGGCGCGCTCGTGCCCGCGGGCGGCCTCCGCCCAGGAGAAGGAGAGCGCACGCTCGCGGCCGCGGCGCGCGAGGTCGGACCGCAGCGCCGGGTCCGTAGCGATCCGGCGCAGCCCCTGGGCCAGCTCGCCCCGAGCCACGAGCAGGGCGGCGTCACCGCACACCTCCTCCGTGCCCGGGTTGCGCACGGCGAGCACGGGCACACCCAGGGCCATCGCCTCGAGCGGGGTGAAGCCGAAGCCCTCGTGCAGCGAGGGGTGCACGAGGGCCCGAGCGCCCCGGTAGAGGTCCAGCAGCTCCGCGGCGCTGGGACCCGGCCGCGCGGTCACTCCGGGCGCGGTCGCGGCGAACGCCGCTCCACCGGCGAGCACCAGGCCCGCCGGCGACTCGTCCTGCGCCCGGTAGGCGGAGTAGGCCTCCAGCAGGCCGGCCAGGTTCTTGCGCGGCTCGGCATCACCCACGAACAGCAGCGGGCCGGACCCGGTCGCCGACGCGTCCGACGGGGCGACGCCCTCCACCTGCCCCGGCCCGTAAGCGACCACCACCACCCTGTCGGGGTCGGCCCCGAGCAGGGCCACGACCTCGGTAGCCGTCGTGCTGGAGGGACACACCACGACGGCGCATCGCCTGGCCGCACGGCGGTAGGAGCGAGCAGCCAGCCGCCTCCACGCAGGGTCGTAGAGGCCGCGGAAGTGCAGGAAGGCCACGTCCTGCACCGTCGTGACCTGCGGTACGCCGATCCGCCGGCTGTGACCGGGGAGAGGGTGATGCACCACGTCGGCGCCGGCCAGCCGGGCGGCGCGGGGCAACCCCACGTGAAGCCAGGCGGCGTCGAGCACCACGTTGGCGGCGCGGCGCAGTGGGCGCAGCGGTCCTCCCTCGGTCCCCGGTCGCAGCCGCACGCGCTGGCGCGCCTCGACCACCTCCACCTGACCGCGTTCGCGCAGTGCCTCCACCAGCTGCTCGATGTAGACCCCGGTGCCCGACCGACCTCGGTCCGCGTACGTCGTGTCGATCAGAACCCTCACCTCTGGAGCTCCTTCATCGGGTCGCGATCGCGAGCAGGGTTCCGGCCTCACGGCTCAGGCGCCGGACCTCGAAGCCCATCGAGTCCAGCAGCCGCGCCAGCGATCGACCCGACAGGAAACGCAGGTGCGGGGAGAGCGGGTCGAAGTAGCGCTCGAAGCCGCGGACGGCCACAGCCAGGCCCGTGAGCCTGCCGTGGGCGGGGGTGGTCAGGGCCAAGCGCCCCCCGGGGCGCATCACCCGCCGGACCTCGGAGAGCAGCAGCTGAACGTCGCGCACGTGCTCGAGGGTGTCGGCGCACAGGACGAGGTCGAAGGCGTTGTCGGCGAAAGGCAGGCAAGCATCGGGGTTGAGCGCCACGGCAGTCGCGTGCGCAAGCCGTGCGCGCGCACGGTCGAGGGCCACCTCGGACACGTCGGCGATCGTGAGCGAGCCCGCCTCGATCAGCTCGCTCAGGCGACCGTCGCCACACCCCAGATCCAGCGCGGCGGCGGCCGGGGCCAGGGAGCTCACGAACGCACTCAGGTGGCGCGGGGGCGGGCCGGGCGGTTCATCCAAGAGCGCCCAGACCTCGTCGTCATAGCGGGAGGACAAGCGCCGGTAGGCTAGCGCCATGCGTAGGCCGGCGGTGGACGTAGTCGTCCCGTTCAGGGGCGAGGCCCGTCAGCTGGCCGGCCTCCGCAAGGGGCTCGAGACCCTGTCGGTGGGCGAGGGCGACACGGTCACCGTGGTCGACAACACCCCTGGCCGCGAGCCGCGCCCTGCCACTCACCATGCACGGGCGAAGACGGTGTTCGCGCCCGATCTGCAGACCCCCGGCTTCGCGCGCAACCGCGGGGCGCAGGCGGGCACGGCGGAGTGGATCGTATTCTTGGACGCCGACGTCGTGGCGCCGCCCTCATTGCTCGACCGCTACTTCGACTCACCGCCCGCCGAGCGCACAGCGATCCTGGCCGGTGGGGTGCGCGACCAAGCGCCGGAGGGACCGCGGGCGCCCACCGCCGTGCGCTACGCCCATCTGCGGCGCTCGATGAGCCAGGACATGACCATGGCCCACGGCGACTGGTCCTTCGTGCAGACCTCCAACTGCGCTTTGCGGCGGTCCGCCTTTGAGGAGGTGGGCGGCTTTCGGGGAGAGATCAGGGCCGGCGAGGACGCCGACCTGTCCTTTCGCCTGCGCGACGCCGGCTGGGGCATCGAGCGGCGTGAAGGGGCTGAGACGGTGCACCGCAGCCGCGCCACCGTGCGCGCGCTGCTGGCCCAGAAGGCGGTGCACGGGGCGGGGTGCGCGTGGCTCGACCGCACCTACCCGGGCTCCTTCCCGGCGCGCCGCCGCCCCGGCCTGACCTGGTGGGGGGTGCGGCGAGCCGCGACGGGCGTGACCGCCGCGGTCCGTGCCCGTGATCGCGACGAGGCGCTCGTGGCGCTGCTCGATCCCCTCACCACGCTGAGCTTCGAGTTCGGACGCTCGCTGCCCAACGAGCGCCCACTGAGATGGATGAGAGGGAGCGGCACCGCTCCCCTTTGCAACCCGATGACGTCAAAGGGGGGCACCGCCCCCTCTTTGCAACCGATGACATCGAAGGGGGGCACCGCCCCCCTTCGCAACCCCCCGGGGCGCCTGTGAGGGACTCCGATGTCGGGGTGATCGTGCCGGTGCGCGCGCCCGCCACCTACCTCGCCGAGGCGCTCGACTCCGCGCTCGTCCAGCGCCTCGCCCCGGGCGAGATCGTGGTGGTCGATGACGCGTCACCCGAGCCGCTCGCACTGTCGGCGGCGCACGGCGCGCGCTGCAGGCTGGTGCGGCGCGCGACCCGCGGCGGCCCGGCCGCAGCGCGCGCAACCGGCCTGGAGGCGCTTGACTGCCCGCTCGTGGCCCTGCTCGACGCCGACGACGTGTGGGAGCCCGGCAAGCTGGCCGCACAGGTCGACGTGATGGAGCGCCACCCCGAGGTGGGCCTGTGCTTCGGCCCAGCCACGGTGATCGGCGCCGACGGCCGGTCCACCGGACACGGCTTGGGGGATATGCCCGAGGGCACGCTTGCGCCGGAGCGGATGCTGCGTGAGCTGCTCCAGGGCAATCCCATCGCCACCTCGAGCACGGTGATCAGGCGCTCGGCGCTGGAGGCGTCAGGGGGCTTCGTGGGCGAGTCCACCGATGACCTGGGCTGCTGGCTGCGGCTGGCGGAGAACGGCACGCCGTTCTACTACGAGCCTCGTGCCGCCGCGCGATACCGCCGCCACGCCGGCGGTCTGACCGCCGACATCGGCGTGGGAGCTCGGATCGCCCTCGCCGCTCTCGACCTCCACGGCCATGCGCTCGATCAGCAGACGCGCAGCCGGCTGCGGCGCGACTACCTCACACTGCTCGCCCGAGGTGAGATCAGGCAGCGCCGCTACTCCGAGGCCCGCGCGGCGTTGCGCGAGGCGGCCAGTCACGGCGCCCTGTCGCGCAGGGAGAAGGCGCTGCGTCTGGTGACTGCGATCCCCGGCGTGCGAGCGGGCCTGGGCCGGCGCGATCCCCACAGCCCGTGAGCGATGTGGAGGCGGTTAGGGGGGCCCGCCTCGTCGCGGTCAATCCGCTTCCGTGGGTCGCGGGGGGCGAGACCACGCTGCTGCGTCTGCTGCCGCGGCTGTCCGAGCGCGGCTGGCAGGTGAGCATGACCGTGCCTGCCGCGGGGCGTCTGGGCCAGGCGGGCGAGGCGCTCGGCCTGCCGGTGCGCCGCCTGGCGCTGGGACCTCCGCAGCGGCGCACCGCCACCTCTTACCTCGGCGCGGCGCTGGCTCCGCTCGCGCTGGCGGGGACCGATGTGGCGCTGCTCAACGGCCTCTCGACCCAGCGGGTGGTGCCCGCCCTGTGCCTGCTACGGCGCCCCGCCCTGCTGTGCGTGAACAACCCGCTGCCCGCGCCGCCCGCGGCATGGGGTCGGCGCGGCTTCTGGTCGGTGGTGCGCGCAATCGCGGCCGCCAGCGACCACGTGGCCCGCGAGTGCGTAGAGGCGGGAGCTCCGGCGCAGCTGGTGCACACCGCCTACCCCGCGGCGTGGGAGGGGTCGGCTCCGCCGGGGACTGGGGCGCCGCCGCCCTCGAGTCAGCGGGTTGTCTTCGTCGGTCAGATCGAGCCGCGCAAGGGTGTGCTCGAGCTGCTCGAGGCCGCCCGGCTGTTCCTGGCCGACCGTCCGCAGGCCACGCTCACCCTGCTCGGCGAGGCGGCGGCTGAGAGCGACCCCTACGCGGCCCGGGTGCGCGAGGCGGCCGCCGCCGGGGACCTAGCGGGGCGGGTGCACCTGGCCGGCTTCGTGGAGAGCGCCGTGGAGGCGATGGCGGGCTACGACCTGGTGGTGGTCCCCTCCCACCAGGAGCCCTACGGCACCGTGTCGGCGGAGGCCGCGGCGGCGGGGCGGCCGGTGGTGGCCTCGGGCGTCGGCGGCATGCGCGAGGTGGTGATCGACGGCGAGACCGGCCTGCACGTGCCGCCCGGCGATCCGCGAGCACTGGCTGAGGCGGTGGGCGCGCTGCTGGACGACCCCGATCGGATGAGAGCGTTTGGGGCCCGGGCGCTCGAGCGCGCCGGGCGGTTCTCTCCTGCGCGGTACGCCCGCACCATGGACGGGCTGCTGAGGGGGATTATGTGAGCGCCCCCCTTTCCAACCCGATGACATCAAAGGGGGGCACCGCCCCCCTTTGCAACCCGATGACATCAAAGGGGGGCACCGCCCCCCTTTGCAACCCGATGACATCAAAGGGGGGCACCGCCCCCCTTTGCAACCCCCCGCTGCGCGTGGCGGTCGACGCGCGGCCGCTGGACATCCCCTACCTGCGCTCACAGGGGATCGGGCGCTACGCCCACGGGCTGCTCGGGCCGCTGGCCGAGGTGGCCGCCGAGCGGGGCGGTCAGCTGGTGCTGCTGCGCGAGCCCACCTCCGGGCCCGCCGCCTTCGCCCAGCCAGGAGGCGACCCTGAACCTACCTCCGCCCTACCAGGGGCGCCCACACTGCGCCTGCGCCGCCCGCAACTGCCTCCGCGGCTTGCCGACTGGCCCGAGCACCTGCTGCTGCCGATCGATCTCCGCCGCACCCGGGCCCAGCTGCTGCATGCGCTGTCGATCTATCGCACGGCAGTTCGTCCAGGCCTGCCGTCGGTGATGACCATGCACGACGTGATCCCCCTGATGTGGCCGGACGAGTACATGCGCACGGGGCTGAAGTACCGGGTGCTCTACGCCGCGGCGCGACGGGCGCGGCTGCTGCTGGCCGTTTCCGAGGCCTCGCGGCGCGATATTCTCGACCACCTCGACGTGGACCCCGGACGTGTGCTCACCGTGCACGAGGCCGCCGACGCGCGCTTCGCCCCGGCCGATCCCCGGGGCGTCCGGGAGCGCCTCGGCCTGAAGGGCCCCTACGTGCTCTACGTCGGCGGGCTGTCCTCGCCGGACCCGCGCAAGAACGCGGCCGGCCTGATTGACGCCTTCGAGCGCTGGCGCGTTGCCGGTGGGCGCGAGGAGACACTGGTGCTGGCCGGGGAGCTGTCCGGCCCGGGCGAGGAGCTGCGGGCCAACGCGCAGCGGGCGGGAGCGCGCGTGCTGTTCGCCGGGTTCGCGCCCGACGAGGAGCTGCCCGCGCTCTACTCGGGCGCCTCTTGCTTCGTGACCGCCAGCCGCTACGAGGGCTTCGGCCTGCCGGCGCTCGAGGCCATCTCCTGCGCCACGCCGGTGGCGGCCTTCGACGCCGGCGCGGTACCCGAGGTGGCCGGCCCAGGAGCTCTGCTGGCGCCCCCGGGGGACCTCGCGAGCCTGATGGGCGCGGTAGGGCGTATCTGCGACGAGCCCGAGCTGCGCCGCCGGCTCGCGAACCAGGGCCGCGAGCACGCCCGGCGTTTCTCCTGGCGGCGCACCGCCGAGCTGACCTGGGCCGCCTACGAGCAGGCCGCCCGGGGGGGCGCAAAAGGGGACGCCGCCCCCCTTTGACGGCCGCTCGGGTTGCGAACGTGGGCGGTGCGCCGGGGATGCAAAGAGGATGCAGGAGTGCGGTGCCCCGGGAAGGTTTGAGCCGGGCTGGGTTTCGCGGGGGCCGGGTTAGGCTAGGCGGGTTGCAAAGCAGGCGGTGCCCCCCGGGAGGGTCGCAAGGGGATGCAAAGCAGGCGGTTGCCCCCGGGGGTTGCAAAGGGGGGCGGTGCCCCCCTTGATGCCGGTTGCCCCCGGGGGTTGCAAAGGGGGGCACGTGCCCCCCTTTGATGGCGGTTGCCCCCGGGGGTTGCAAAGGGGGGCGGTGCCCCCCTTTGATGCCATTACCCTTGCCGCCGTGCCGACCGTGGTTATCGATGCGCGGGACGCCTTCGGCCCGCGCCTGCGCGGCTGGGGCCGCTACGCCCGCGAGCTGGTCGAGGCCATGCAAGCGGCGCCGCGCGCCGGGGTGGACCTGCACGTGGTGGCCAGCGGAGGCCCCGGCCCCGAGCTGCTCTTCGAACAGGTGGCCCTTCCGCTGCTGGCCCGGCGAGAGGACGCCGGCGTGGTGCACGCACCCAACTGCTTCCTGCCGCTGCGCCGCTCCTGCCCCGGGGTGGTGTCGATCCTCGATCTGGCGTTCGAGGCCCATCCCTCCGATTTCGCGCCGCGCACCCGGTGGAAGTACCGCACGATCGCGCCGCGCGCCGCGCGCTCGGCGCAGCGCGTGATCTGCATCTCCGAGGCCACGCGCGATGACCTGTGCGAGCGCTACCGAGTCGACGCCTCGCGCACACGGGTGATCGGTCTGGCCCCCGCGCTGCCGGCGGGAAGCGAGGACCCACCCGAGGGTCCCTACCTGCTCGCGGTGGGCGACCTGCGCGCCAAGAAGAACCTGGGGCGGCTGGTCGAGGCGTTCGCCCTGCTGCACGCCGAGGGGCTCCCGCATCGGCTGGTGCTGGCCGGGCAGGACAGCGGCGAGGGCGAGAGGCTGCGCGCCGCGGCGGGCGACGCGCCCGTGGACCTGATCGGCTACGTGAGTGACTCTCGCCTCGACGCCCTCCTGCGCGGCGCCGATCTGCTCGTGCACCCCAGCCTCTACGAGGGCTTTGGCCTCGTCCTACTCGAGGCGATGGCCCGCGGCTGCCCCGTGGCCGCCGCCCGTGCCACAGCCCTACCCGAGACCGGCGGTGACGCCGCGGTCTACTTCGACCCCCTCGACCCCGGCGAGATGGCGGGCGCGATCCGGCGGGTGCTGGAGGATGGCGCCCTGGCCGCGGATCTGAGCGAGCGCGGCCGTGCGCGAGCGGCACAGTTCAGCTGGGCGCGCACCGCCGCCCGAACCCTCGACGTCTACGAGGAGCTGCTCGGATGAGCACCACGGTGCTGCTGATGTCTTGGGACGAGGCCCACCTGCTGCGTGCCTCGCTCCCGGCCGCTGCGCGCCAGCAGGACGCGCGCGTGACCGTGGTCGACAACGCCAGCTCCGACGACACGGCGGCCGTGGCCGCTGAGCACGGCGCCGAGCTCCTGCGCCTGGACCGGCGCCTGACCTACTGCGCTGCCACCAACGAGGCCCTACGGCGTACCGGCGGCGACGCCGTGCTGCTCCTCAACGCCGACTGCCTGCTCGGTGACGGATTCCTCGCCGCGGCACGGCCGCGCCTGGACGAGGCCGGGGTGGGGTCCGTGGCCCCCAAGCTCCTGCGCGCGGCCAGCATCGAGCCCCTGGAGAGCCTCGACGCGATCGACGCCGCGGGGATGGTGGTGGACCGCCGGCGCAAGAACACGCTGGTGGGCCACGGCCGTCCGGCGCTGGCCTACGACCGGACCGGCGAGGCCTTCGGAGCCGACGGCGCGGCCGCCCTCTACCGCCGCGAGACGCTCGACGAGTGCTCGGTGGACACCGAGGTGCTCGACGAGGACTTCGAGCGCTGGGCCTCCGACGTGGACCTGGCCTGGCGGGCCCGCACCCTCGGCTGGAAGTGCGTCTACGAGCCGGCGGCCGTGGCCTACCATGTCCGCAGCTACAGCCCCTCCACCAGGGGCCGGATGCCGGATCCCGACAGGCGGATGCAGTTTCGCAACCGCTACCTGATGATGGCCAAGAACGACACCCGCGCCGCGCTGCTCGGCGACCTGCACCGCGTCGCCGCCTACGAGGCGATGGCGCTCGGCTACGCCGCCGTGGCTGAGCGGGCGCTGCTGGGCGGCTACCGCGACGCCGCCAGGCTGCTCGCCGGAGCTCGCCGCAGACGCCGCGCGCTCGCACCGCGGCGCCGCGAGCGGGGCGCCGTGCCCACTCCTCTGGGCCTCGAGGTCGAGGCGTGAAGCCGATCCAGGCGCCCGCGCGGCCCCCCGCCATCGAAGCGGCCGCGCGCACCCCCTTGCGGCCGCCGGCCACGGAGATCTTCGGCGTGCCCGTAGAGACGTCGCCTCCCGCGGAGCTGCTGCGACGCATCATCGCCTTCGCCGAGCACGGCGAGCGCCGGCGGGTGAGCTACGTGAACGCCCACGTGCTCAACCAGTCCCAGTCGGACCCCGACCTGCGCAAGGCGCTTCAGGGCTCCGACCTCGTGTACTGTGACGGCTACGGCGTGCGCTTGGCGGCCCGCCTGATCGGGCTGACCGTGCCCTACCGCATGACCGGCGCCGACTGGATCTGGGGTGTGGCCGCCCTGTGCCAGGAGTCGGGGCGCTCGCTGTACCTGCTCGGCTCCGACCCCGGCTCCGCCTCGGAAGCCGCCGACTCCCTTCGCCGCTGGTATCCCCGGCTCGACGTGCGGGGCACTCACCACGGTTACTTCGGGCTCGGCAGCCCCCACTCCGACCGTGTGCTCGAGCACATCGCCGAGCACCGCCCCGACATCCTGCTCGTGGGCATGGGCACCCCGGCGCAGGAGCTGTGGGTCGAGGCCAACTGCGACCGCATCGAGGCCTCCGTCGTGTGGACGGTCGGCGCGCTGTTCGACTACGTGTCCGGCCGCGTCCCCCGCGCGCCGCACTGGATCTCTGACAACGGCTTCGAGTGGATCTTCCGGCTGGCCATGGAGCCGCGGCGCATGTGGCGGCGCTATCTGCTGGGCAACCCCGCCTTCCTCTACCGGGTGTTGAGCGAGCGGAGCCGGCGGCGCTGATGGGCCGGGCCGCCCTGCGGGCGCCGGCGAAATTGCGAGGTGGCTCTTCGAGACCCTGGTTTCGCGTGGCCGTGCCCCTCGTGCTGCTCGCGGCGCTGGCGGCGGCGGCGCCGCTCGGGGGCGAGGCCGGCGGCCCGTCGCTCTCGGCCGCACTCGACGTGTTGCGGGCCGGGCTGGCCACCGCCGTCCTGTTCGGAGCCTGCGGCTACACGCCCGCGCGGACGCTGCTGTCGCCGAGCCTGCGCGTACACCTGCCGCTGTTCGTACTGCCGATCGGAGCGGGCTTCGCCGGCCTGGCGCTGACGCTGCTCGGCACCCTGCAGGTCCCCCTGGCCTTCTCGGTGGCGATCCTGGTCGGCCTCGGCATCGGCTCCGGACTGTTCCTGCGACTGCGGCGGGGGCCGATCGAGGCTCCGCGCAAAGCGCGCGACCGCGCCGGCAGCGTCTACATGCGGCTGGTGTGGCCGGCGGCGATCGCCCTGGCGATCGCCGCGCTGATCGCCTCCCCCCAGCTGCGCGGCGACTCGCTGGCCACGGTCCTGGGCCAGAACGGCGACGCGCACATGGCCACCGGGGCCGCGGAGCTGCTCCAGCACGCTCCCCCCGGCGCCGAGCGGACCGAGCTGCCGATCGACCACATGCCGGCTGTGTGGGGATCGAAGTACCCGATCATCTACGTGTTGGCGGGGGTCTCGACCCTCTCCGGGCTCGACCCCGTCCAGTCGTTCTCGACGGTTATCGCGATCGTGGCGGCGCTCTGCATGGTGGGGCTGTTCCTGGTCGCCTTCCACGTGGCCGGGGCGCCGGCCGCGGGCGCGCTCGCCGGGCTGGGCTTCCTGGCCGCCTCGCGGATCCTGCCCAACCTCGCGCTCGAGCCGTACTACAACCAGATCTGGGGACTCTTCTCGCTGCCTTTCGTGCTGGTGTTCGGCTGGCGCTTCCTGTGGGAGCCCAGCCGCGGCACCTTCGCCCTCCTGCTCGCCTCCGGGGCGCTGTCGGTCTTCGCCTATCCCCTGCTGGCGCCGTTTCCCGCCCTTTTCATGATCGTGACCGGGGTGATGGTGTGGCGCCGGCGCCGAGCCGCCGGCGTTCCCGTGGGATGGCTCTCCGCGCTGCGCCTCCCCACCGGGCGCCGCTGGCTCTTGCTGTGGATCCCGGCGGGCCTGGTGGCTCTCTTCCCGGCACTGATCCTGGCCGGGCTTGCCGTCGAGAAGATGCAGGGGGCGCTGCTGGCCATCCTGCCGGGCGGGAACCTCGATCCGTGGTCGGGCAGCGCGCCAGGCTTCCGGTCGCTCGCGTGGTTCCTGGGGCTGCCGGAGAGCCCGGCGTGGGTCGCGGCTGTCGTGGTGGTGCTCGCCCTGGCCGTGGTCGGGCTCCGAACCGCACCGCGCGAGGCACGTATGGCGCTTGGCGCGGTGGTGCTCTCGCTGGCCGGCTTGGCGCTGTGGTTCGAGCTGCGCGACGCGGCCGCGCTGTTTCACTTCCGGGCGCTCGGCTTCTTCGCCCCGATCGTGCTCACCCTGGCCGGCGTCGGCGCGGCGCAGCTCCTTGGCAGGGAGATCGGTCGCGTGCCCCGTGCGACCCTCGCCGGCGTGCTGGCGGTACTGATCGCCGTACTCGCGCTCGGCGTGCGATCACAGGTCGAGAGCACGCTACCCCACGCCGGCTCCGAGGTGTGGGAGCTGCGCTCCTGGGGCTCGGAACTGGCCGCCGGCGCGAGCATCAGGGTCGACGTGACGCCCACCGGCGTACAGCAGTGGGCTGGATACATGCTCTCCGAGCACCCTCTGAGCGCGTCCGACCCCTTGCCCCTCTTCTTCCCTCACCCGCCCGTCGGGCGCAAGGCCGACTTCGTGGTGCTCAACTCCGACCGCCCCCGGCCGGCCGACGCCCAGGGAGCGCCTCTGTTGACCAACCGGCGCTTCTCGCTGTACCGCCTCGATCCCGATCTGCCCGGACGCGACCTCTCCTCGCGGAGGATGGTCGACCCTCCGCTCGTCCATGCCGCGGATGCAGGGTGAGCACGGCCCTCCTCGGGGGCAGTGCCGTCGCTGCCGCGCTGCGGCTGATCGGCGCTGGGTGACTACGCGAGCGCCGCGTCCACCGCACCGAGGATCCGGTCGGCGGTGCGCTCATAGGCGAAGTGCTCGAGCCGCCGCTGGCCCCTGCGGGCCAGCTCCTCGCGCAGACCCGCGTCGGTCACCGCCAAGTCGATCAGCTCGGGAAGCATGTCGAGGTCGCCCTCGTCGGCCCACAGAACCGCGTCCGCGCCGACCTCGGGCATGGCCCCCGCCGGACGCGCGACCACGGGCAGGCCGAAGTGGAAGGCCTCCAGCAGGGGCACGCAGAAGCCCTCGTGCTCCGAGGTCGACAGCAGGACGTCGGCGCTCGCGTAGAGGGCGTTGAGATCGGGCTGGGGCAGACCACCCGTGACGGTCACCGAGCGCGCGCCGGACCCGCGCGCCAGGTGCTCGATCAGACCCCGGTAGGACGGCGAGAGCGGCTCGCCGGCCAGCACCAGGCGCGCGTCGGGCGCGAATCGCCGCTGGTAGGCGGCGAAGGCCCCGATCGCGAGATCGTGGCGCTTGTTGGGCACCAAGCGCCCGACCACCAGCACCAGCGGACCCTCGCCCTCGGGCCCGGGGCCCCGCCCGCTCAGCCTGCCAGGCTCGAACAGGATGGGCACGACGCGGGTCTCCGGTGCCCCCGCGACTTCGAGCTCGCGTGCGTTGAACGCGGAGTCCGCCGCGGCCACGTCCACCGCCCGGGCGTAACGAGGCAGCTGGTCGCGACCCAGCGCGCACGCCACCGCCACCCCGGGATGGTGGTTCCAGAAGTACCGCGGTGGGGTCACGTTGTGGTACACGAGCAGCTTGCGGCAGGGCAGCTCGAGCAGTGGGCGCAGGCGCGGCGCGTAGGCCGAGTAACGGAGCACGACCAGGTCGCCCGGACCAGGGTCGAGCTCGGCCAGCGGGCGTACGACCCTGCTCGAGCGTGGATCGATCAAATCGGCGTAGATCGCGCCATGCATGCCACACCCCCCCAGCAGCTCCCGCCAGGCTTGGGCCTGGGTGCTCACGGCGTCGTAGGGACCGACGGCCGAGAGCACCTGGTGGACCTGGGTCAAAGGATCGGGGGCTCTGCCCCCGGCCCCCCGCCGGGGGAACCGCGTTCCCCCGGGCCCCGGGGCGACGCGCCGGGCGCCAGATCTCCCACCCCGGCGCCGCGCTCGCTCTCCAGCCGTGACACCCGCGCTTCCAGGTCCCGGAACTGGGACAGAAGGGCGATGTTGAAACGCGTCTGGCGAGCCTCGAGCTCGCCGTGGTACTGACGCAGCAGGCGCAGGAGCAGGCGCTTGAGCGCGGTGATCGGCGCCCCGGCGCGGCGTGTCGAGTATACGGTGGAGCGGTCCACCTCGATCACCGACCACTCGCTCAGAAGCTCGAGGCCGGGCCGGTCGGAGGTGATGGAAGCGCCCAGGCCCGCGGGATCGGCTGCGGCGGCCGGGTCCTGGCTGCGCTGCCCCGCCGCTCGCTCGCGCGCCTGCTCGATCGCCTCCTCCGGACTGGTCATCGCTGCGCCGGCCGGCTCACCGCAGTGCCTCCTGCGCCCCGGCACGCCCGGCCACCGTCCAGCTGCCGCGCAGGTCCGCGATGCCCTCACCGCCCTCCGTGCCAGTCACCACCAGGCGCGTGAGCCGTTCCAGCAGGCGGCCCGTGGGCGCGTCCTGGGCGGCCGCGCCCACGGCTACGTCGTATGAGCCCTGGAGCAGGACCAGCCGCGCGATCTCGAAGGAGACCTCGACCTCGCCCTCGACCGTCCCCAGCGCGGCGTCCGTGCGAAAGCACAGCTCGCCGCGCTCTGAGCGGACCTCGAGCGCCGCGACGGCCCGGTCGGCCTCCCCGGTGGCCCGTAGCCGCATCCACACGGTGAGCGCCTCGCCCGGCCGGTATGCGCTGCGCGAGCGCCCGTCTGCGTCCAGCAGCTCCAGCTCGGACACCTCGAGCCCGGGCCCCTCGCCAGGACGCGCCCCGCGGGAGGCGCCCGTCTCGGTGCCGAGCAGGCGGTGGTAATGCAGCAGGCCCTCGGTGACGTCGCCGTCGAACGCCACGCCACCGCCGTCGAGCACCACCACCCGCCGGCACACGCGCTCGATCGCGCTCGGGTCGTGGGACACCAGCACCAGCGTCGCCCCGGCCTGCATCCGCTCGGAGATCCGCGCGAAGCACTTGCGCTGGAATGACTCGTCGCCCACCGCCAGGATCTCGTCGATCAGCATGATGTCCGCGTCCAGGTGGGCGGCGATCGAGAAGCCCAGCCGCAGGAACATCCCCGAGCTGTAGACCTTCACCGGCAGGTCGATGAAGCGGCCCAGCTCGGAGAAGGCGATGATGTCGTCGAGGCGGGCCTCGATCTCCTCGCGGCCGAAGCCGTGCAGGGCGCCGTTGAGGTAGATGTTCTCGCGTCCCGAGAAGTCGGGGCCGAAACCCGCGCCGAGCTCGAGCAGGGTGATCACCCGGCCGCCGCACTCGGCCCGGCCGGAGTCGAGCGGCACTATCCCCGCCAGGCACGCCAGCGTCGAGGACTTGCCGGCGCCGTTGCGCCCCACCAGACCCACCGCCTCACCGGGCTCTATCCGCAGGCTCACGTCGCGCAGCGCCTCTACGGAGGCGTGCGACGAGCCCTGGCCGCGGCGCACCAGCAGCTCCTTCAACGTGCGGCTGCGGTCCTGGCGCACGCGGAACGTGCGCGTGGCGTGCTCGAGCACCACCTGACCCCGAACAAGCCCGCGGCCGCTCACAACATCACCGCCAGGTCACGCTCCATGCGCCGGAACAGCATCAACCCACCGCCGAGGGCGACCACGCCCGCGACCGCGATGTAGGCCAGGTGCCCCGCGCCCGGGGACGCGCCGGCGTAGAGCACGAGTCGCACGGCATCGACGAACGGGGCGATCGGGTTGGCCCACTGCAGCAGATCGCCGAGCCACTCGCGGTCGGCCACCCCGGGCAGGTCCTCCGCGCGCAGGAAGATCGGTGTGACGAAGAACCACGGCAGCAGCGCCGCGCCGAGGACCGGCTCCACGTCGCGGTAGTGGGCGTGCAGGACGCTGACCGCCAGGGACAGGCCGAGCACGAAGCAGAACAGCAGCGCCACGATAGGGACGAGCAGCAGCAGCGCCGGCCCGAAGGTCCCCCGCACTACGAGCGCCACCACAGTGGCGACGGCCAGCATCACCAGGAAGGTGACCATCTGAACGGTGGCCACGGAGGCCGGGATCGCCTCCCGGGGAAAGCGCACTTTGCGAACCAGCGCGCTGTTTTGCACGAGGCTTGGTGCGGCGGCCAGCAGCGCCTGGGAGAAGAACACCCACACGATCAGCCCGACCAGTAGGAACAGCGGGTAGTCAGGGACGTCGGCAACCCTCAGCAGGACCGAGAAGACGAGCGCGTAGGCCCCCATCAGCACGAGCGGGTTGATCAGGTACCAGAGCACTCCCAGAGCGGACCCCTTGTACTTCTGGCGCAGCTCACGGCGCACCATCTGCTCGAAGAGGAAGCGGTAGCGCAGCACCGCCACAGCCTACGCGTGTGCCTACCACGCCCCGCGGGAGCGGATCACGGCCGGGAGCGTCCTCATCAGGATCGCCAGGTCGAGGAACACCGACCACCGCTCCAGATACAGGAAGTCCAGGCGCACCAGCTCGTCGAAGTCGAGCTCCGAGCGACCGGACACCTGCCACAGGCCCGTCATCCCCGGCAGCACGAGATAGCGCTTGAGGTGCCAGTCGTGGAGGCGGTCGTAGTCGCGCTGGGGCAGTGGCCGCGGTCCCACCAGCGACATTTCCCCGCGAACTACGTTGAGCAGCTGCGGAAGCTCATCGAGCGACCAGCGCCTGAGCCAGTTGCCGACCTGGGTCACGCGCGGGTCGTCGCGGATCTTGAAGAGGGCGCCGCCCTGCTCGTTGTGCTCCTCGAGGCGCTCCTGCAGGCCTTCCGCGCCCTCCTGCATGGTGCGGAACTTCAAGCAGGCGAACGGCCGGCCGCCGATGCCCGGCCGCATCGAGCGGAACAGGATCGGTCCGCGCGAGTTCAACCGGATCGCCAGAGCGGCGACGGCCATCACCGGTGAAAGCAGCGCAATCAAGAGCACCGAGCCGACTATGTCGAATCCTCGCTTGATCACGAAGTCGATGCCCTCGAAGACCGGCGGCTTGAGCTCGAAGAGCGGGAGCGACTGTCCGGGCACGAACTCCACGCGGTCCATCAGGATCTCCATCGTCGAGGGCGCCACGCGCACGCGAATCCCCTGCTGGTGGCAGCGGTCAACCAGCTCTACCGCCTCCTCCTGCGGAAAGTCCGGGTCCGCTATCAGCACCTCGTCGAAGGTGTCGAAGTGGCGCTCGAGGGCCTCGAGCGACCCGAAGTCACGCAGGCCGTCGCTGCGGCGCGGTGTGAGCGACACAAAGCCGAAGGGCTCGATCTCAGAGCTATCCTGCAGGGCTTGAGCGACGGCATCGATGTGGCTCCCCGAGCCCACGAGCACGGCCCGGCGGCGATAGCCGGCGGCACGCAGCAGAGCGCCGCTGGCGCGCTCGAAGACCCAACGCAGCGACGAGACGTAGAGCAGCGCGAAGAACAGCGAGCCGTAGAAGATGTAGTACGACGAGAAGGTCGCCCCCTCGATCACCGCGTACACGAGGATCACCAGGGTCACCTGGAACAGCGACGAGATCACCGTCGCGACCCCGGGACGCTGGGGACGGTCCCGGTAGAGACCGGAGCGCGCGAAGAGCAGCAGCATCACCAGGCAGGCGAGCGGCGCAACGTCGGCCGCCTGGCCGAAGGTCAGGTGCAGCCGGTCGGGTTCGCGCACCAGCGCCTTGATCGCCGACGCCGTCCAGATCGCGAGGAACAGGCTGGCCACGTCGAGCGACGCCAGCGCGAGGACCCTGAGGCCGCGCCTGATCGTCTCGAACCGCAGCAACCCGCCGAGGAAGGGCGACGTGCGGGCCCGTACGTCGCGGCTGGGGAGAGCCGCCGGCTCAGCTGGCTTGACTTCCTCGAGTTCTCTGGCCAGGCCGTTGCCCATCGTGTGACCCATAGGGGGGACTACGCATCCCTAACCCTCGCGACCGGTGAATGTATCGCTCGGCAACGACACAGCCTGTGCGGGAGGGGGGCGAAATGTGGCTCGCCGGCACTTCTCCAGGCACACCGGTGCCCGCCGGGGACAAAAAAGGCGCACTTTGCGACCGGGCCCCGGACGCCGAGAACGCATCGAAGGCAGGATCAGATCGGACGGGGTGCGAGACGTGGAAGCCCACTCACAGCTCACGAGGCATTGCAACGGTCGGACTCCCGACAAGGTCGCCCTGCTTAAGCGCTTCCGCGCGCAGATGCTCGCGACCGCGCGTCGGTACTCCACCAACGATCACGACGCCGACGACGCCTACCAGCGCGCGGCAGAGATCCTGCTCACCCACTCGCCCACCGGCACCGACGACGAGCTGTGCCGGTGGCTGCGCACCACCGTCAAGCACGAGGCGCTGGCGATCCGCCGCCAGGTCGACCGCGTGGCTCCGGCCGGCGAGCCACAGGGCCTGCCCGAGCCGCGCTCCGCGCGCCGCGAGACCGCGCACGACGAGGCCGAGCGAAGCGAGCGGCTGAGCCTCGGCGCCCAGGCGCTCGGGCGGCTGAAGCCCCAGGAGGTTCGCTGCCTGCTGCTGAAGGCCGAGGGATACAGCTACCAGGAGATCTGCGAGCAGACCGGGTACTCCTACACGAAGGTCAACCGGTGCCTGACCGAGGGCCGGCGGTCTTTCCTGGCACGGGTGGCCGCGATCGAATCGGGCGCCGAGTGCGATCTGATCGCTTCTCATCTGTCGGCGCTGGCCGATGGGGAGGGCACCGCCGTCGACCTCGCCGCCGCGCGCCCCCATCTCAAGAGCTGCCTGGCCTGCCGGGCCCGCCTGCGCGACTTCCGGTCGGTGCCCGCCCGGGTGGCAGCCCTCGCGCCGGCGGGGATGATCGCCGGCGGCGGGGGCGACGCGGGGCCCGCACGCAGCTTCTTCGAGTCGCTGGTGGGCTTCTCCCAGCACAAGGCCTCGGCCCTGGGCGACCGCGCCCACCAAGTGCTGGAGATCGCCGGCGGCCAGAAGGCGGTCGCTGTCGCCGCCTCGGCGGCAGCGGTCGCAGGCGGTGGCGCGGTGACCGCCGAGCGTTTCTCCGAGCGCTCAGGCGACCACGCCTCGCCGGCGGCGGAAGTGCGGCCCGCGACCCAGGAGCTGCCGGCCGGCGGCGGGAAAGCCGAGGCAGAGCCCGCGCCTGCGCCGGTCGAGGCTGCGCCCCCTTCGCCGACGGCGGGGCCCACGCCGCCGCCCCCCGCACCCGGCCCTCAGCGCCAGCCTCCCCGGCCTGTCCCAGCACCGCCGCCACGACCCTCGAACGAGTTCGCGCCCCAGGCGGCGGCAGCCGCGACACCGCCCGTGCCCCAGCCCGCTCCCGCGCCCGCCCTCACGCCGAGCGGTGGCGGGTCGGGTGCGGGAGCGGGCGGCTCAGGCTCTGGCGGGGGCGGTCCGCCGAGCAACGGGGAGTTCTCGCCCTAGCGCCGGGCCGGGCCACTCACGCCGACCTTGGCTCAGCGAATCCCCTCCGGCGCCTCGCGCATGTCGGGCAGCGGTCCGGGCCGCATCCGCTGCCAGACGAAGGCCGCCGCCAGCAGCAGCAGTCCCAGCGCGATGAACGAGACCACGCGGTACACCGATGTGAGCGTGGCGAGGTCGAATAGAAAGACCTTCGCCACCGTGACCAGCAGCAGAGTGAGCGCCGCCAGCCTCAGCGGCTCGATGTCGCGCCGCAGGCCCACCACGAGGGCCGCGAAGCCCACCAGGCTCCAGAGTCCGCTGAGCAGCACCTGGCCCTGCTGGCGTGCCTCGAGGTCGAGCAGCGCCGCGCCCTCACCCGCGCCGCCGGGCTGGAACGGGGTGACCACCAGGACGGAGGCCAGGTAGAGGAGCACGAGGCCGCTCTGAGCCGCGAGGGCCTGGCGCGGGCCCGCCTTCCAAAGCGGACAGCGCGAGGCCACGCCGGCGGCGAGCGCGACCGCAGCCAGCACCGCGGCCGCGGCCCCCGGCGCGGCCAGGCCCTCCACCAGCGCCGCGGGCGCCGCCTGGAAGACCAGCGCGTAACCGAGGGCAAGCCCCAGATAGGCCAGCCCGCTGCGGGCCGCCGCCACCGACCGCGACTCGCGTGCGACCACGGTCAGCACCACCGACCCCGCGGCCCACGCGATCGGCAGCGCCGGACCGTCGAGCAGCACAACAGCGAGGTAGGCCATGCAGGCCGCCGCCAGACCGTCGAGGCACCCAGCATCCTCGCGCGGGCCGGTTCGGGCCAGTACCAGGGCGGCCGCCGACACCGCGCCGAGGCTCACAGCCGCGCCCAGGAGATCGATCGACTCGACGCCCAGGGGCCAGGGTCCGGCGACGTTGATCAAAGCCTGGCCGAGGGCGAGGGCGAGGTGCGCGTAGGCGCCCCGGACGGCCACCGAATCCTCAGCCCTGCGTCCGATCTGGGCGAGCACCACCGCCTCGAGCGCAAAGGCCAGCACCAGCTGCGTGCCGTCGAGGCTGAGCACCGTGAGGTAGGCGACCACGGCCAGGCCAACCGAATCGAGCACGACTCGCAGGTCCTTGCGCCGGCCCTCGGCGAGGCGGGCCGACACGAAGCAACCCGCCGCGACGGCGACGAGGCTGGCAGCCGCACCGAAGCCCGGCGAGCCCCCCTGCTCGACGAGCCCGAGTGGGGCGTCGCTGACCAGCGCCTGAAGCAGCCCGAGGGCCACGTGCACGCCGAGGCCCAGGCTGGTGAGGGAGGCGTCCCCGGACGGGAGCCCGCCGCGGTGCACCAGCGCCGCGAACAGCACGCCGGCGGCGGCGAAGCCGACCGCGCGACCCGGACCGTCGACCGCCAAGGCGAAGGCCACGTCGGCCACGACCACGCCGATCGTCATCGCGAGCAGGCCGAAGTCGCGCGAGCCGCGGCCGGAGCGGATGGTGACCATGCCGATGGCCAGATGGACCACGGCCAGGGCCCCAAGCCACAGGCGCGCGATGGTCTCCTGATC
>Ga0136620_10000354_pt1 | contig 21119 bp, 25 predicted proteins | sample AntDrymUQ4162106_2_FD_104806 | JGI IMG/M metagenome (GOLD analysis project Ga0136620, IMG submission 104806) | Polar desert sand microbial communities from Dry Valleys, Antarctica - metaG UQ416 (21.06) | ecosystem: Environmental > Terrestrial > Soil > Desert | place: Antarctica: Dry Valley... | reverse complement strand
TCGGCGCTTGGCATGATGGCGCCGAGCCGATTCGCTGCCAGCTGGCAGCGAATCGGAGGAACAAACCGATCAATCAACCCCGAACTCTCACAAGCGATGGACCGATGAACGGGGTCCGGTCACTGATCCTCGCCGAAGAGGTTGGTCCCCGAGTCGGCGTGGGCCAGCGAGCAGTGGATATGGCACGAGTTGCCCTCCAGCTCGTTGAACTTGGCCATGAAGGTCAGCGCCATCCCCTCCTGATGGGCGATCTCCTTGGCGCCGTTCTTGTACACGGCGTGAGCGTCTGCTGCGCCCAGCGCCTCACCGTAGTGAAAGTTGATCTCGTGCTGGCCGAAGTTGCACTCGCCCTTGGAGTTCTCCACCTCCATGCCGGCGCCCGTCATCTCGTTGCGGATACGCCGGATGAGCGGCTCTAGGCGCGAGGTGCCCAGGAGCGAGTAATCGATGTTGTAGAGGTTGGCCGGGTCCAGGTCGCGATAACCACGCCGCCAGGCGTCCTCGTAGGTGTTCCTGAAAACCATGAACTCCAGCTCGGTGCCCGCGTTGGCGATCAGCCCGCGCTCGGCCAGCCGCGCGAGTTGGCGCCGCAGGATCTGTCGCGGCGAGGCCACCACCTCGCTGCCGTCGCCCCACTGCAGGTCGGCCATCACCAGCGCCGTGGCCTCCAGCCACGGGAGCAGGCGAAGCGTGCCCATGTCGGGCTTCATCTCGAAGTCGCCGTAACCGCGCTCCCACGAGGCCATCGCGTACCCGCCCACCGTCTCCATGTCCACGTCCACGGCGAGTAGGTAGTTGCACCCCTCGGCGCCGTGCTCCACCACGTAGTCGAGGAAGTAGGAGCCCGTCAGGCGCTTGCCCTGGAGCCGGCCCTCCATGTCGGCGATGGCCAGCAGCACGGTGTCGACCGTGCCGTCGGAGACCGCCTTGCGCAGCTCGTCGAGCGTCATGCCGGCTCAGGCGGGAGCCGGAGGGGAGTCGACGGGCTTCTCTTCCTTGATTCCCATCCCCTCGTCGAATTCGATCGTGCGGATCGGGCCCTTGTAGCGCTTGTTCATGCCAAGGACCCACGCTAGCGAGATCGCGACGAACAGGAAACCCATGACCAGCGGAGTGAAGTTCACGGCATTCCAGTCGAACGCGTCGTCCCAGAACACCGCCGGGGGACCGTAGAACGGGAGCATGAAGTAGACGGTCGTGATGGCCACCCAGGCGACGGCGATCGGATTCAGCCACTTGTACTTCTCACCGAGGGTCCACGCCCCCGGCTTGAAGCTGTCGCCCTTGCGCCAGCGCAGGTAGACCGGGGTCACATACGCGATGTAGAGCCCAACGACCCCGATCGAGACAACTGCGAAGAAGGCGACCGGCACCCCGGCGGCGTTGCCCGACAGCGCGGGCAGCGTGAGGATCAGCGCGAACAGGCAGGACCCGAGCACAGCGGCCACGGGACGCCCTTGGCGTTGACGCTGGCCCACAGCCTGTTGCCGGGCGTGGCGCGGTCGCGGGAGAACGCGAACAGCGTGAGCAGCTGGTCACGACGGCCATCCCGCAGAAGAACTGGCCGACCGTAGAGATGAGGATCACTGCCTCCGCCCAGCCGCTCGACATGGCGCTGGTGAAGATGGACAGCGACGTGCCGCCCGCCTCATTGACCCCCGCCACGTCGGCGGCGGCGAAGGTGATCGCGAGCAACACGAGCCAGCCGATCAGCGCCGACAGGGCCACCGATTGCCAGATGCCCTTCGCTGCGGAGATCTCGGCGTCCTTGGTCTCCTCCGCCACGTGCGCCGAGGCGTCGTAGCCGGTGACCGTGTACATCGTCAGCAGCAGTCCCGTCGGCAGGATGTAGAACCAGTACATGTCCATCGAGAACCCGGAATTGTTGATCCGCTCGGTGAAGACGAAGTCCGCGCTCTGATGCTTGTCGGGAACGAAGATGAGGATGGCGATGATCACCGCCACCCCCACGCAGTGCCAGAACACCGAGATGTTGTTGAACAGTGCGACCAGGTTGGACGAGTAGATGTTGATCAGCGCGTGCAACGCCAGGATGACCACGAAGACGACGAAGATCTCCGTAAGCGACACCTCGTCCGCAAAGTTCAGGATGAAGTCAAGGCCCCAGAGGTTGAACAGGGTGCCCGCGAACTGAGCGCAGAACCAGTCGACCGTGGCCACGATGGCGATCAGCCCGATCAGGTTGAACCATCCCGTGAACCAGGACCAGACCGTGCCGCCCAGCTCGTTGGCCCACCAGTAGGGGCCGCCGGCGGTCGGGTAGGCCGAGGCCACCTCGGACATGCTGAACGCAACGGCCAGGATGATCAGGCAGACGACCGGCCACCCGATCGAGATCGCCACCGGCCCACCCAGGTTCCACGCCTGCGGATAGGTCGTAAAGCAACCTGCGAGGACGGAGATGATCGTGAACGAGATCGCGAAGTTCGAGAACCTGGACCATCCGCGATCGAGCTCCTGCTTGTAGCCGAGCTCCGCGAGCCGTCGCTCGTCAGCGTCTCCGGTTCTCACTTGCTCGGCCACGTGAACCTCCTAGTCAGCGCCGGCTCGATCCGGTAAAGGTGTGCCGAGCCGACCTATGGACAGCGAGACCTTATGCCGGGGCCCAGACGCAAGTCAACCGCCGCGCTGGACCACTCCGATGCCGGCGGGGGGCAGCAGGCCGCCGAGGATGTGCTCGGTGCCCTCGATGTGCTCGCGCATCAGCATGACCGCGCCCGAACAGTCGCCTCGCGCCATCAGCGCGACGAGCCTGCGGTGCTGGACGTTGGAGCTGGACAGGACCTGCTCGGGATGGGCGATGAGGGCGATCAGAGCACTCATCTGGTCCTGCACCTCGGTGGCCGAGGCCACCAGGCGCGCCGACCGCGCGGCCTCGGCCACGCCGATATGGAAGCGCATGTCCGCGCGGCGGTACTCCTCGAAGTCGGCGACGCCGGCCATCCGGTCCACCAGCTCGCCCAGCCGCTCTATGTCTGGCCTCTCGGCCCGCTCGCACGCCAGGATCACCGCGCCCACCTCCACGGCCACGCGCTCGTCCAGCACGGCCCAGGCCTCCGCGGTCAGCGGCTCGGATCCGCTGTGGTCGGCCAGGGGTGGCGAGTCGGTCACAAACGTGCCCCCTCCCCGCCCGCGCTGAGCCATCAGGTGCCCGCTCTGCACGAGCGTCGTGATCGCCTGGCGCAGCGTGGAACGCGAGATGGAGAGCCGGTCGGCGAGGTCGCGCTCGGCGGGCAACCGAGAGCCCGCGGGCAAAATCCCGAGGCGGATGGCCGTGCCCAGACGTTCCACGGTCTCTTCGAAGGTGCTGGGCGGAGCGACTGGCGTGAAGACTGCCTCGAAGGCGGCGCCGCGCTCCATCGCACGAGAGTACCGCCGGCCCGATGCCACGAGAACTCCGCCGCGCGATCACTAGGATCGCGCAAAATGGACCTTCGGCGGCAAACAGTGATTGTGGAGACCGACCGCTACCGGGTAGAAGGGAGCTTGACCCTCCCCAGCGAGGGACACCAGAGCCGGCTTTCCGATCACTTGAACAGACGCGATCTCCAATTTCTCACCCTTCAGGACGCCACGCTCACCCCACTGGACGGCGGACGCTCGTGGCAGGCCCCGCTGTTGCTGCTCTCGAGCGAACACGTGAGGCTCGTCACTCCGGCGGGCGACCCCGGGCAGGGCGTCGACTCGTGAGCGAGTTCCGTCCGTCGCCACCGCAAGTATCAGGCGACCGCTCCATGCTCGCCCTACTCGTATGCCGAGACCGCTCCTGTCGCGCCACCTTCGAGGCCGAGGGGTCACGCGAAGCCATCGGCGAGCTGCACTGCGAGGATTGCGGCGGTCCGCTGCATGCGGTGGGTTGGGCCAACGCCGAGCCACCTCGCCGCCTGGGCGGCGAAATTGACGTGCGCCGCGCGGCCTAGAGCCGGCTTCCGCCCGGCGCGGCCTCGGGCGCCCGCGCGCTTGGAGGTACCCTTCCCGCCTCGCAGGAGAGGTGTCCGAGTGGCTTAAGGAGCGCGACTGGAAATCGCGTGGGCGGGGAAACCTGCCTCGAGGGTTCGAATCCCTCCCTCTCCGTCTCGCGGGCTCACGGTCGGCGCGAACCGCGTTGCTACAGGCCCAGCTCCCGCACGCCCCGCTCGCCCCAACCCAGATGATGGGCCACCTCGTGGCGCAGCGTTCGCTCCACCTGGGCGCGCAGCAGCTCGGGGTCGTGGCCGAAGTCGCGCTCCAGGGTGTCGCGGTAGATCACGATCTTGTCGGGGTGGTTGTCGCGGGCCACGGTGTCGCCCATGTAGTGGCCGTAGGCGCGGTGCTCGCGGCCGAGATGGGAGATCACCACGGGTGTGGTCTCCAGCAGATCGCGGAACTCGGCGGGCAGGGCGTCTATGCCGTCGGCCACCATCTGGTCGAACAGTCCCGGCGGCTCGTCGGGAGGCGGGTGTGCGGCCAGCCTCTCGCTTCGCTCGACTATGCGGTCGAACTCCTGCTCGCTGGGGCCGTCGTCGCCCATGAGGGCGACGGTGGCCCACGCGGTCACCAGTATCAGCGCCACCCCGCCGGCGATCCAGGTGAGCAGCTCCTCCGCGCCCGACAGGGACGGCGGGTTGAGGAAGAACAGCGCCAGCCCAACCACGAAGGCGGCGGTGGCGGCGGCTCGCAGCGGGGCGCGGAAGGCTTCCCTCACGCCCGTCAAGGCTAGTGGCGGGTCCGCGGCGGCCAGAGACGCTCCGTAGAGTCGTCGCGATGGCCCACTCACTGAACCGGTCGCCGGCGGTCCGGCACCGCCGGGTGCGCATCCTGGCGGCGGGGGGCACGATCGCCATGACCGGGTCGGGTGGAGCAACGCCCGAGCTGGATGCCGAGACTCTGCTCCAGGCCGTGCCCTCCCTCAACGCCGACAACGGTGTGGAGGCGCGCACTGTGATGAACCTGCCCAGCGCGCACCTCACCCTGGCGGATCAGTTGGGCATCTGCCGCGAGGCACGCGATGCCGCGCGGCGCGGCATCGGGGTGGTGGTCACCCACGGCACGGACACCCTCGAGGAGACGGCCATGCTCTGCGATGTGCTGCACGACGCCGACGCCCCGATCGTCTTCACCGGCGCCATCCGGCCGGCCTCCGCCGCCGGAGCCGACGGACCCGCCAACGTGGTTGACGCCGTGGCCGTGGCCGCCAGCGAGGGCGCGGACGGCCTGGGCGTGCTTGTGTGCTTCGGGGGCGAGATCCACCACGCCCGCTGCGCGCGCAAGACCGACACCACATCGCTGGTGGCGTTCTCCTCGCCGCAGACCGGTCCCCTCGGGCGGGTGACCGAGGGCCGCGCCACGATCTGGTCGCGCGTGCCTCGCAACCCGCCGCTGGATCCGCCCGATCTGGCCGGCAACGTGCTGATCGTGCCCAGCACCTCGGGCGACGGCGGTGGGCTGGCTCGTGCGGCGCTGGGCACCGAGCCCGACGGCGCCGTGGTGGGCACGCTGGGCGCCGGGCACCTGGCTCCTGCCGTATTGGAGCTATGGGCCGAGGCCGCCGAGCGCATACCCGTGATCGCCTACTGCCGTCCCGAGCGCGGCGTGATCCTGAACTCGACCTACGGCTACGCCGGCTCCGAGCGCGATCTACGCGAGACGAACATCATCCCGACGGGCTTCCTCTCGCCCCAGGCCGCTCGCATGAAGCTTCTGGCCTGCCTGGCGGCGGGGCTTTCGATCGACGAGGTGCGCTGGGCGTTTCGCCAGGACGACGGCTGAGCGACCACTCAGCCCGGAGACGTCCGCTCGCTCACGCGACTGCCGGCGCGGCGTCCAGCTGCTGGAGGATTCCCAGCTCGTCGCTTGAGCCCCAGCGCTCCACGATCTTGCCGTCCTCGAAACGGGCGATCTGCATCCCGCGCGCGGTGATCTTCTTCCCCGTGGGCCCCACGCCCACGAAGTCGCCGTCGTGTGTACCGCTCACCGTGTAGGCGATGGCCACGTGGTCGTCGTCGGCCACCATCTTTTCGACCTCGATGTTCAGATCCGGGAAGGCCGAGCGCAGCGAGCTGAAGAACTGCTTGAACCCCTCGGGCCCGGGACCCTGGTCCGGAGCCGGATCGTGATCCACTACATCGGGGGCGAACACATTGTCGAACTCGTCGAGGTCACCCTTGACGGCGGCCTCGCCCAAGCGCTCCTGCGTTGCGATGTTCTCGTCTTTGGACATGGAAGCCGAGTACCCGGCCTCCTCGGCCTGAAGCGTCCTGGCCGGGTAGTGACGCGCCAATCGACGTTGGCGGCGCCATGGAGTGAGAGACTGCCGAACCAGTGCTGAAGGCTCTGGATCGATGGCCGCTTGTCCGCCAGATGCTCGGGACGGATCGTCTCGGCCGCGGCGCCGCGGTCAAGTCCCGGCGCTCGGAGCAGCTGAGAGCGCGTACCGCCGAGGCGGACGAGGTGATCAAGTCGGTCTGCCCCTACTGCGCAGTGGGCTGCGCCCAGAACGTCTACGTCCAGGACGGCAAGGTGACTCAGATCGAGGGCGATCCCGACGCGCCACACAGCCGGGGACGCCTGTGCCCCAAGGGGGCGGCCACGCTACAGCTGACCACCGGCGACGCCCGCGAGCACGGCGTCCTGTACCGCCGCCCGGGTGGGTCCGACTGGGAAGAGCTCGACCTCGAGACGGCCATGGACATGGTGGCCGAGCGGGTGCTCGAGGCCCGAGCGGAAAGCTTCGAGTGGGATGCGGACGGCCATCGCGTGCGGCGGGCCCTGGGGCTGGCGAGCCTCGGCGGGGCCACGCTGGACAACGAGGAGAACTACCTGATCAAGAAGCTGTTCACCTCGCTCGGCGTTGCCCAGATCGAGAACCAGGCACGGGTGTGCCACAGCTCGACCGTAGTGGGGCTCGGCACCTCCTTCGGCCGAGGCGGCTCCACCACGTTCCCCGGAGACCTGCAGCACTCCGACTGCATCGTGATCGAGGGCTCCAACATGGCGGAGGCCCACCCGGTGGCCTACCAGTGGGTGACCGAGGCAAAGGAGCGCGGGGCCACGGTCATCCACGTGGATCCCCGGTTCTCGCGAACCAGCGCCCTGGCCGATCTGTTCGTCCCGATCCGGGCGGGCACCGATATCGCCTTTCTGGGCGGCGTGATCAACCACGTGCTCCAGAAAGAGCGCTACTTCCGCGACTACGTGGTGGCCTACACCAACGCGGCGACGATCGTACGTGAGGACTTCCAGGACACCGAAGACCTGGATGGGCTCTTCTCGGGCTTCGACCCCGAAACCGGGAGTTACGACGTGACCAGCTGGCAGTACGAGGGCGTGGACGTGACCGCGGCCTCGGGCCGGCGGGCGCGGCAGGAGCGCAAGGACACCGAAGGCGCCCACCGCAAGTCCCACGACTCCTGGGGCGCGACAACCCGCGGCGGCGAGCCGGAGCGCGACGAGACGCTGCGCCATCCGCGCTGCGTCTTTCAGATCCTCAAGCGCCACTACGCGCGCTACACGCCCGAGATGGTCGAGCAGGTATGTGGCATCAAGCCGCAGCTCTTCGCGCGCGTGTGTGAGGAGATGTGCGCCAACTCGACCCCCGACCGCACCACGTCGTTCGTGTACGCGGTGGGCTGGACCCAGCACACCACGGGCTCGCAGAACATCCGTGCGGCCTCGGTGCTGCAGCTGCTGCTGGGCAACATCGGCCGGCCGGGCGGAGGGATCGAGGCGATGCGCGGCCACGCCAGCATCCAGGGTTCGAGTGACATCCCCACCCTGTTCGACCTGCTGCCCGGCTACCTCCCCGTGCCACAGGCGACGCTCACCGCAGTCTGCAGGAGTACGTCGATTCCGACGCGGCGGACAAGGGCTGGTGGAACCACATGCCCGCCTACATGGTGAGCTTGCTGAAGGCCTGGTGGGGCGACGCCGCCACCGCCGAAAACGACTTTTGCTTCGACTACCTGCCCAGGCTCCTGGGCACCCACGGGACCTACGACACGGTGATGGCCCAGCTCGAGGGCACGTGCAAGGGGTACTTCCTGATGGGCGAGAACCCTGCCGTGGGCTCGGCCAACAACCGCCTGCAGCGAATGGGGATGGCCAACCTGGACTGGCTGGTCGTACGCGACTTCTCCCTGATCGAGAGCGCCACGTGGTGGAAGGACGGCCCCGAGATCGAGACCGCAGAGATGCGCACAGAGGACATCGAGACCGAGGTCTTCTTCTTTCCCGCGGCCGCCCACATCGAGAAAGACGGCACGTTCACCAACACGCAGCGCATGCTCCAGTGGCACTTCGAGGCCCAGCGGCCCGAGGGGGACGCCCGCAGCGATCTTTGGTTCATGTACCACCTGGGTCGCCGGATCCGCGAGCGGCTGGCGGACTCCACCGACGAGCGCGACCGCCCCGTGCTCGACCTGACCTGGGACTACCCCACCGCGGGTCCGCTCGCCGAGCCGAGTGCCGAGGCGGTACTCCAGGAGATCAACGGCTTCGGCCCCGACGGAGCCCACTTGTCCTCCTACTCCCAGCTGGCCGACGACGGCTCGACCTCGTGCGGCGCATGGATCTACTGCGGGGTATACGCCGACGGCGTCAACCAGGCCGCCCGGCGCAAGCCCCGCACCGAGCAGAACTGGACCGGCGGAGAATGGGGCTGGGCCTGGCCCAGCAACCGCAGGGTGCTCTACAACCGCGCCTCGGCAGACCCGGAGGGCCGGCCGTGGAGCGAGCGCAAGGCGCTGGTCTGGTGGGATGGCGACGCGGGGCGCTGGGTGGGACACGACACACCCGACTTCGACCTGGACAAGGCGCCGGACTACCGGCCGCCCGAGGGCGCCCGCGGACCCGGCGCGACCGCGGGCGATCAGCCGTTCATCATGCAGGCGGACGGGCTGGGGTGGCTCTATGCGCCTGCAGGGACGACCGACGGCCCCCTGCCGACCCACTACGAGCCTCAGGACTCTCCGGTGGACAACGCCCTCTACGGACAGAAGCGCAACCCGGCGCGCACGACCTACGACCACCCCGGCAACCGCTACCACCCCAGCGGCTCGGAGCCGGGGGCGAACGTCTTCCCCTACGTTCTGACCACGTACCGGCTCACCGAGCACTTCACCTCCGGTGGCATGTCGCGCTGGGCGCCGCACCTCTCAGAGCTACAACCCGAGTCGTTCTGCGAGGTATCTCCCGAGCTTGCCGCCGAGCGCGGCCTGGAGCACCGGGGCTGGGCCACGCTGGTCACGGCACGCGGAGTCGTTGAGGCGAGGGTGATGGTCACCGACCGCATGACGCCGCTCAACGTTGCCGGGCGCCGGATACATCAGATCGGCATGCCCTACCACTGGGGGCCCAACGGACTCGCGACGGGGGACTCGCTCAACGAGTTGCTCTCCATCGCCCTGGACCCCAACGCGCACATCCAGGAGGACAAGGCGCTGAGCATCGACATCCGGCCCGGCCGCCGGCCGCGCGGCGCGGGGCGCCCCGCGCTCGTCCGGGCCTACCAGCAACGCGCCGGTATCGGTGCCGACACGGGCACGGCTCCGTGAGTCCCGACGGCGACCTGGTGCTCAGCCTGGTCGGGGGCGGCGAGCCCGCGCTGGACAGCGGCTACGAGGATCCGCCGCCGCGCAAGGGCTTCTTCACCGACACCTCGCTGTGCATCGGCTGCAAGGCCTGCGAGGTGGCCTGCAAGGAGTGGAACGAGGTACCCGCGGACGGAGGCCTGGACTTCCTCGGCCTCTCGATGGACAACACCGGCGGCCTGGGGGCCGACACGTGGCGCCACGTGGCCTTCATAGAGCAGCGCAAGCCGCTCAACGGGGCGGAGGCCAATCTGATCCACTCAGACCGCGACCCGAACGGCGACTTCCGCTGGCTGATGTCTTCCGATGTCTGCAAGCACTGCACCCACGCCGCCTGCCTGGACGTGTGCCCCACCGGCGCCCTGTTTCGCACCGAGTTCGGCACGGTGGTTGTGCAGGCCGACGTGTGCAATGGGTGCGGGTACTGCGTGCCGGCCTGCCCCTATGGCGTCATCGACAAGCGCGAGGAGGACGGCCGGGTGTTCAAGTGCACCCTCTGTTACGACCGCTTGGGCGAGGGGATGGACCCCGCCTGCGCCAAGGCCTGCCCCACGAACTCGATCCAGTACGGCGAGCTGGACGAGCTGCGCGAGCGCGCCGACGCGCGCGTGGCGCACCTGAGGGCCACCGGCGTGGCCGACGCCCGGCTGTACGGCCGTGACCCCGGCGACGGCGTGGGAGGCGATGGCGCGTTCTTTCTCCTCCTCGACGAGCCGGAGGTATACGGCCTGCCGCCCGACCCGGTGGTTACCACGCGCGACCTGCCGCAGATGTGGCGCAGCGCTGCGGTGGCTGGAGTGGCACTGCTCGGCGGGATCGCCGCCGCCACCTTCGCGGGAGGCAGATGAGCGACGCGCCCGAGACCGGCTACTACGGGCGCCCGATCGTGAAGGAGGCACCCTGGGCGGCCGCCGAAATCGCCGGCTACCTGTTCCTCGGCGGCCTCGCCGGCGCGTCGTCGGTGCTCGCTGCGGGTGCCGACCTCACGGGCAGGCCGGCCCTCGCCCGGCCGCTCAAGCGCACCGCCTTCGGGGCGATCACGGTCTCGCTGGTGGCCCTCGTCCACGACCTCGGACGGCCCGCGCGGTTCCTGAACATGCTGCGGGTGTTCAAGCCAACCTCCCCCATGAGCGTGGGCGTGTGGCTCCTGTCCGCCTATGCGCCGGCGGCCGGCGCCGCCGCGGCCAGCGAGGCCACGGGCATCCTGCCGGCCGTGGGACGAGCGGCCACGGCGGGCGCTGCACTGCTCGGCCCGGCGGTGGCGTCCTATACGGGGGTGCTGCTCAGCGACACCGCGGTGCCCGCCTGGCACGACGGGCACCGCGAGATGCCATACGTGTTCGTCGGCTCGGCGGCCACCGCGGCGGCGGGGACGGGGCTGGTGGCCGCTCCCCTCGACGAGAACGCCCCGGCCCGGCGCCTGGCCGCGATCGGAGCGGTGGCCGAGCTCGCGGCCGCGGAGGTGATGAAGCGGCGCATGGGCATGGTGGCCGAGCCCTACTCGCGCGGACGCGCGGGCGTGCTCATGCATGCCGGGGAGGCTCTCACCCTGCTGGGCGCGGGCGGAGCGCTGGCCCTGGGCCGCAGGAGCAGGCTCGGCGCCGTGGCCTCCGGCGCCGCGTTGCTCGCTGCCTCGGCCTTCACCCGGTTTGGGATCTTCGAGGCGGGCCGTCAGTCCGCGCGCGACCCGCGCTACGTGGTCGAGCCCCAGCGCGCCAGGCGTGCCGGCGGCGAGCCCTCCGGGTTTCCGCCGGCCGGCGCCGGGTAGTCCCGCCGGATGGCGCTGAGGCTGTCACCCGAGACCCGCGCGCGAGTCCCGCGCCTGTCGTTCTTCGGCACTCCCGTGCACCCGCCGCTGACCGACCTGCCCGTGACGCTGTTCACTCTGGCGCCGGCCCTGGACTGGGCGGCCGTGGCATCGGGTCGCAAGGACGCAGGGCGCATGGGCACGCTTGCGGCACTGGGTGGCATGGCAACTGCGGTGCCAACAGCATTGACCGGGGCCCTGGACTGGCTGCGCATCCCCGCGGGGGCGGATGGCAAGGCCAAGGGCAGCGTCCACGCGTCGATGAACAGCGCGGCACTGGCCTGTTCGGCCGCATCGCTGTGGCTACGCCGTGACGACCACCAGCGCCCTGGCTCGCGCGCCGCAGCCCTCAGCACCCTGGCGGCGGCGCTCGTAGGCATCTCGGCCCACCTCGGTGGGGAGCTGGCCTACAAGCACGGCATTCGCGCCGAGCGCGCGATGCCGCTGCGCTAGGCGTCGCGGCGGCGCAGGAGCCGTTGCGCGGAAGCGGAGCGCAGGGCCAGGCCTGCGAGCAGCGCCAGGCCGCCCAGCCAGAGCACCGTCGCGAGGTTGTGCCCGGTGAAGGGCAGGTAGGGGCTGCCCTCGGCGCCGGTGTCGCTCGTCGCTGCCGCGACCTGCTGGTCGCTCGCGGAAGCTGGCTCCGGGTCGGCCGCGGACGATCCCGAGTCCTCGTCGCCGGGGGAGGCGAGCAGGCGCCCGGAGTCCTTGCCGGCGGAGCGCTTGTTAGTTGCCGAGCCGGCCGACTTGGTGCCAACCCCGGCGCGAGGGCTCGTGCTGGTGGCGCTCCCGCCGCCGGCGGACCGGCCGCCCGAGGGCGCGGAGCCCGCCGAACCGGTGGAGCCCCCCGCCGAGCCGCCACCGGAGGGCCCGTCGGCCGGCGCCGGCGCTCGCGAGACCGGCGGGCTGGCCGGCGTCCTGGGAGCGGCTGGGACGTCGACCTGCGGCACCTGCACGGGTGGCTTGACCTGCGGAACGGCTGGAAGGTTTACCGGCGGGGGCTTGACCTGAGGCGCAGGGACCCCCGGCACTCCGTCGCCGACCTGTCCGGTCGCGCAGGGATCGCAAACATGCTCGACACGCCGACCAGCATCAAGATCCGCCTGCACAACCTCTTCAATCCGAGTCCTTTCAAGCCGTCGCCAACGCCTACCCTCGCGCCAGACTGGTCGCGGCGTGGACGGACCGCTATCGCGCCACTGGAGGGATCAGGTTGTGGGCATCGCAAATACCGGCCGTTTTCTATTTACCCGTGCGGTACCGTGCGATGGCACCATGGGCGACACCCCTGAGGACCCCACCACGCAGGAGCTGCGAATCGCGCAGGGCGAGCGGGAGACGGCATCGCACGAGGCCGCCGAACGCGCCGATACCAACGCGGAGGAGAAGCAGCACAAGCGCCGCGCCGAGAAGTCGGCCTACCTGCGGGAGAAGCTCGAGGAACGCGAGCGCTCCGAGCGCGACCCCCGCCGCTAGCCCGGCGCCGACACAAGGGGCCGGCTCCCGCCGGCCCCTTGTGCCCACTCTTCTTCACGAAGCGCTCCGGTACTAGGCGTTCGCGGTGGCGCCCTCGTCGTGCACCTCGTGCGCACCCTCGGCGAACTCCTCCACGACCTTGGCGCAGAAGGCCGGCAGATCATCGGGATTCCGGCTCGAGACGAGCCCCTGGTCGGTAACGACCTCTTCGTCGACAACGTCGGCGCCGGCATTGCGCAGGTCGGTGCGGATGCTCGGGTAGGAGGTCATGGTGCGGCCCCTGACCAGGTCGGCCTCCACGAGCGTCCAGGGCCCGTGACAGATCACACCCACCGGCTTGCCGGTCTTGAAGTAGTCCTGCAGGAAGGAGATCACGCCCTCATTCACGCGCAAGTTGTCCGGGTTGATCACTCCGCCGGGCAGCAGAAGCCCGTCGTAGTCGTCTACGGACGCGTCCGCGACCGCCTTATCGACGGTGAAGGTGTCGCCCTTGTCGATGTCGTGGTTCATGGCCTGGATCTCGCCTGTGTCGATCGAGAGCAGCTCTGTCTCCGCGCCGGCGCCCTGCACCGCCTGCCGCGGCTGCTCCAACTCCACCTGTTCAACGCCGTCGGCCGCGAGGATCGCGACCTTCTTGCCCTGTAGCTCGTTCGCCATCGGGTCCCTTCAATCGAGGTCTCATCTCCGACCTACCCGGCATGGCGCTGCGAAACCGTCTCCGGTCGCGCCCAGATGGCGAGGCGAGTGAGCCGGTTCCTAGACCCCGGCCGGCACGACCGCCGGGGCGGGGAGGGGAAACAGGCCCAGGAACCGCGCCGCGGCCGGTTGGTCGCCCTCGATTTCGATCTCTGCCTCGCGCAGCGCCGCGGCCAGCTCGCGACGTCCGTGAAGGAGCGCGATCAGGGTGCCGGGGTCGGTCTCGATGGTCGCGTCTGCCGCGGGCGCCTCTCCGCGCACGATCTCGATCCGCCCGTCGACGACCTCGACGCTGAAGGTGTGATCGCCCAGGCGCAGCTCCAGCCTCATGTCCAAGTCCCCGGCGAGATCCGGGTCGAACAGCGTGCGGAGGGAGATCACGTGGGCATCGAGGCTCATCGCGGCATCCTCGGGTGGCGCCGCCGGGGCGCGAGCGCCCCATCGGCCAAGCGCGATGACGACGGGCTCGAGCTCTCGGCCCCAGTCGGTCAGCTCATATACCTGCGAGGCCGCCGGCGGTGCCAGCTTGCGGCGCCGTAGTACCCCCGCCCCATCGAGCTCGCGTAGGCGCTGAGCCAGGACGTCGGCGCTCACGTGGGGCAGCCCCTCACGCAGGTCGGTGAAGCGCTTGGGGCCGAGCAGCAGCTCGCGGACGACCATGAGCGCCCAGCGCTCGCCCACGCGATCCAGTGCGCGTGGAACCCCGCAGGCCTCGTGGTAGGTGCGCTTTGTAGTCACGCCCCCAGTGTAGCCGGGGCTCGGCTTTCAAGACGAGATGATTGGTTTCTCCAACTTTATGGTATGACTTCCCTACTGGCAGCGCAGACCCCCGAACTTCGAAGAGTCGATCCATGACGCAGCACAAGGTCGGAACAAGAGATGAATGGCTCGCCGCCCGCCGCGAGCTGCTGGGGCGCGAGAAGGAGCTCACGCGGCGCAGCGACGAGCTCCTGCCGCTGGCCTACGCAGCCGGATCCGTGTGGCTCCTGCTCAGCCGGCCCGGCCAACTCGCCGGCCGCTTGGTGCACCACCTGAGGAACCGCTGATGTGAGCACCTTCGTCCTCATTCACGGCGCCGGGGACGGCGCGTGGAGCTGGCACCTGGTGGCTGCCGAGCTGGACCAGCGCGGCCACGATGTGATTGCCGTCGACCTACCCAGCGACGACGAGTCGGCCGGGCTCTCCGAGTACGCCGGCTGCGTGATCGACGCCATCGGCGATCGCACCGACCTCGTAGTGGTCGGCCAGTCCCTCGGCGGCTTCACCGCCCCGCTGGTGTGCGACCGGGTGCCCGTCGACCTGCTGGTGCTCGTGGCCGCCATGGTCCCGTCCCCGGGAGAGACTGTGCAGGAGTGGTGGTCCAACACCGGACACGGCGAGGCCTCCCGCGGCGAAGCCGCCGCCGAGGACGACGACCCGTACGCCACGTTCTTCCACGACGTGTCGCCGGAGCTGGCGGCCGAGGCGCTCAGGCGCGAGCGCCCCGTCTCCGTGACGCCGATGGCCGAGCCGTGGCCGCTGGAAGCGTGGCCCGACGTGCCCACCAAGTTCCTGCTGTGCCGCGATGACCGCATGTTCCCGGCGGATTGGATGCGCGGCGTGGTCAGGGATCGGCTGGGCTTTGACCCGGACGAAATGGACGGCGGCCACTGCATCGCGCTCAGCCGTCCGAAAGAACTCGCAGACCGGCTCGACGGCTACGTGGCCGGCCGATGACCCTTCGACACACGACAAAGGAGGACAACATGACCGACCGCAACCGCTGGATCGCCCTGTACGTGCTCTGCGTGAGCATGCTGATGATCGTCCTCGACGTGACCGTCGTGAACGTGGCCCTGCCCACCATCCAGGACGACCTCGGCTTCTCCTCGTCGAGCCTGGCCTGGGTGGTCAACGCCTACCTGATCGCCTTCGGCGGGCTGCTGTTGCTGGCCGGCCGGCTCGGCGACCTCATCGGCCGCAAGAGCATCTTCATGTCTGGCCTCGCCGTCTTCACCGTGGCCTCGCTCCTGTGCGGGGTGGCCCAGAGCCAGGAGGTGCTCGTGGGGGCGCGGTTCGTCCAGGGGATCGGCGGCGCTATGCCCTCGGCCGTGGTGCTCGGAATGATCGTGACGATGTTCCCCAAGCCGCGGGAGCAGGCCAAGGCGATCGGCGTCTACGCCTTCGTCGCCTCCGCCGGCGGCTCGATCGGCCTACTGGCCGGCGGCGTGCTGACCCAGTCGATCAACTGGCACTGGATCTTCTTCATCAACGTTCCCATCGCCATCGCCACGGCCGTCATGGGCCAGCGGCTGCTCGAGCCCGACAAGGGCATCGGGTTCGGCAGGGGAGCAGACGTCCCTGGGGCGTTCCTAATCACCAGCTCCCTGATGCTCGGCGTGTACACGATCGTCAAGCCTGCGGCCGACTACGGCTGGGCGTCGGGCCGCACGCTCGTGCTCGCGTCCGCCTCGCTGGCCCTGCTGGTGGCCTTCATCGTGCGCGAGGCACGGACGTCCAACCCGCTCATTCCGCTGCGCATCTTCCGCTCGCGCAATGTCTCTGGCGCCAACGTCATCCAGGCGCTCTCCGTCGCGGGGATGTTCGGGATGTTCTTCCTGGGCTCCCTGTACCTGGAGCGGGTGCTCGGCTACGACGCCCTGGAGATCGGACTGGCCTTCCTTCCCGTGACCGTCGTCATGGGGACTCTGTCGATCCGTTACTCGGAGCGGCTGGTCACGCGTTTCGGCGCCAGGAACACCCTGGTCCCCGGCCTGGCGCTGATGGCGGCCGGGCTCGTCCTGTTCACCCAGGCGCCGGTGGACGGCAGCTACGTGCAGCACGTCCTGCCGGTCATGATCCTGCTCGGGTCCGGCGCGGGCCTGTCTTTCCCGGCGCTGATGACGCTGGCCATGTCCGGTGCCACGCCGCAGGACGCGGGGCTGGCCTCCGGTCTGGTCAACACGTCGGCTCAGGTGGGCGGCGCGCTGGGACTCGCCGTCCTCGCAACCCTGTCGGCCACCCGCAGCAGCGATCTGATCGAAGGCGGCCAGGCCACCACCTCGGCGTTGACCGGCGGGTATCACCTCGCCTTCCTAATCGGAGCCGGACTGATTCTGGCCACGATCGCTGTCGCCCTCACCGTGCTGGAGCCGGAGGATCGTGCCGCGCCGCAGAGCGCCTCCAAGGGCGCACCTGCCGACGCGGAGCCCGCCTACTCCGAGGCCGCATAGCGTTATGGGAATGGTCACTGTCGACATCTCGATGTCCTTGGACGGCTTCATCACCGGTCCTGGCGACGGCGTCGATTCGCCCCTGGGCGCCGGCGGTGAGCGCCTCCACGAATGGGTCTACGGCCTGGAGAGCTGGCGCGAGCGCCACGGCCAGACCGGCGGCGAGACCAACAGGGACGCCGAGATCCTCGAGGAAGCCTTCGCAACCACCGGAGCGGCTCTCATGGGGCGGCGGATGTTCGACGTCGGCGAGGGCCCCTGGGGAGATGAGCCTCCGTCCACATGCCGGTGTTCGTTGTCACGCACGACGGCCGGGAAGAACTGGCCAAGGAGGGCGGCACCACGTTCACCTTCGTAACCGACGGCATTGAGAGCGCCCTGGAGCAGGCCCGGGCGGCCGCCGGTGACCAGGACATCTCGGTGGCCGGCGGCGCGAACGTCATCCAGCAGTACCTGTCGGCCCGCCTGATCGACCAGATGCAGGTCCACATCGCACCCCTGCTGCTGGGCGACGGCGTTCGCCTGTTCGAGCACCTGGGCGCCGACCACATCGATCTGGAGACCACCAGGGTGGTCGAGTCGCCCGCCGTGACGCACCTGAAGTTCCGCGTCGTCAAGTAGGACCGGGCAGAAGCAGATCCGCGGCTGCTCGGAAGCGCGGGGTGGCGGCTCGGGGGGTTGCCCCGGGTGCAGGGCCGACGATCGAGGAACAGGCCGGGGGACACCGCGCGCGTCGGCCATGCCGTTGCGATAGCTGCTGGACAGCAGACTGCCGGGCACCGCGACTCCCAGCTCAGAGTCAGGCGCCGACGAGCCGATAGCCTCTCCCGCCGCGTCCCAGACGCAGCTTCCTGGAGGGGTGCCGGAGTGGTTGAACGGGGCGGTCTCGAAAACCGTTAAGGGTCGTAAGGTCCTTCGAGGGTTCGAATCCCTCCCCCTCCGCTCGTAGGGCTGGTGTGCCGCTCTGTGAGCGGGTTGGCGCAGCGTCGGTGGGCGGCTGCCAGGGGCCCTCGGTCGGCCCCTCCGGACCCCGGCGAGGCCCCGGTTTGTGCAGCGCAGTGCAGCGCAGTCATTGGCCCGCCGCCTTGATCGACCGCTCGAGGTAGGCGTCCAGCAGGCCCGCTGCCTCTTCCTCGGAGCCCGGGAACAGGTGCCCGTAGCGGTCGAGTGTGATGGTGATCGAGGCGTGTCCCATGAACGTCGAGAGCGCCTTGGCGTTCACGCCGGCCGCGATCATCAGCGACGCGAAGGTGTGGCGGCAGTCGTGCAGGCCGATCGGCTCGAGCTTCGCGGCCTTCCAGACCCGGTCGGCTCGCTGGCTGACCGACTGGTTTGAGAAGGGCCGCTCGCCACCGGGGCCAAAGAACAGCTTGCCCTTCTTTCGACGCGCGAGGCGTTGCTCGGCCAAGTGGCGCCGCAGCACCCGCGGGATCGGCACGGTGCGCGCTCCGGCGCGGCTCTTGGGGGCGACCCTTCCAGCCTTCGGGTCCCAGCTCCAGTGCACGCGGATCACGTTGCGCTCGAGGTCCACCAACCCATCAGGCAACGCTTGGAGCTCGCCCGACCGCAGTCCCGCGTACATGGCGGTCGCCCACAGCGCCCGATCCGCTGGCGGCAGGGCGGCGATCAGCTGCTCGGCCTCGGCGGGTGAGGCGATGCGCTCGCGACGGCCGCGCACCGCCGGCAGCTGAACGCCGCTGGTGGGGTTCACCGCTACCTCGTCGAGCGTGAGCGCGTGCCGGTAGATCGCTCGCAGGGGCATGAGCGCGTTGCGGATGGTGCTAGCGCCGAGGCCGTCGGCCATCATCGCGTTCACCAGTCGCTGGACGTCCGAGCGGCGGATGTCGCTGAGGCGGCGGGGGCCCAACGTGGGGAGGAGGCGGTCGCGTAGGGCCTGCTCGTAGCCGCGTAGGGCGGACGGCTTGTAGGCATCGCCCGAGCGGTTGAGCACGAGCCCGGCCTTGGCGGACTCGAGCCAATCCTCGGACGCTCCACTGAGAGTTGGGGAGGCCTCTGCTCTCAACGTTCCTCGCCTGAGGGCGACATCGGCGTCGTGGCGCCAGCCCTTCGCGGCGGCCAGGGTCGGGAAGGTCTTCGAGATCCGCTTGCGGTCGCGCGGGCTCCACACCTGCGCCTGGTAGGCCGGCGAGCAGCGACAGCGGCCATCTGTCCGGGCCGGGCAGGTACGCGCGTGCCGAACGGCGATCCCCTCAGGCCGACGCGGGCTCACGAGACCTTCCTCTGCAGATGCCCGTCCTCGGCCAGGTGGACGGCAAGGTCGGCGTTCTCCTCGAGCCAGCGCTCGAGCTCTCGGATCGGGAATAGCCGCAGCTTGCCACGGCGGATGACCCGCAGCTCAGGCTGGGCGTGGCGCTCGAAGGAGTTGATCGACATGCCCAGTGCGGCCGCAGCCTCCGGCTTGCTCAGGGCGAGCCGCGGAGCTGCGGCCCGCCGGATTCTCGTGGTCATCAGGCTGCCCTTTGGTTGCGGTTGACGGGATGGTCGGCCGGCAGCACGTCGACGGTCTCGACGCGGTGGGGGTTCTTCTCGATCAGGAGCATGCGGCCGACTCCGAAGGCCTTGATCTGGTCCGGGGAGACGATGAACTCGCGCCCGCGGTGCTTGGTGCCCATGCCCGACTCGCGCGGGAACGGTGCTCTGCCGCGTAGTGCGATGTCGTCGGTCTGGAAGGTGTGCACCCACACTTCTTCGGTGCCGGCCAGGCCGGCAACGGTCTCGGCAGAGGTGGGATTGTTCTGGCGGCCGGCGAGGATCCATTCGACGTTGCCGACGATCTGCTCGTCAAAGCCCTCGTCGACGCGGCGCAGGTCGGCCAGCTCCTGGGTGGCGAGCATCAGCGACAGCCCGGCGGAGCGGGCGCGTTGAAACAGGCCGGCGACCTGGTCGCCGTCGAGGCCCGAGAACTCGTCGATCGCCACGACGGCCGGCCGCCGGGTGGCCGAGCTGGCCTCGATGGCCCCACAGACCGCCTTGAGGTCCTGGATGACCATGTTGCCGATCAGCTTCGCCGTCTGGCCGTAACTGGAGGAGTTGAGGCTGAACAGCACAACCGCGCCCTCCGTGATGACGGACAGGAGGTCGATCTCGTCGCCGTCCTCCCCGGGCGTCAGCAGGTCTCCGTGGCCGCCCTCGATAAGGAGCGCGAGCCGGTCCGCGAGGCCGCGCAGGTCCCGGGTCTGGTCGTTGGTCAACCTCGAGAGGTAGGCACCGATCTCGGCAGCCGCCGCCTCGTCGTCGAGCTCCCGCAGGTGCATCGCCAGCTCCGCCGGGTCGAGCAGTCGGATCACGGTCCGCAGGTTGCGCTGGGCAGGCCTGTCTTCGAGGGCCCGGAAGAGGTTGAGCAGGTAGCGCTCATACATCGCCTGGTAGTGGCGCTCGGTAAACCGTTCGCTTGCGATCAGCTTGTCCTTCAGCTCGCTGCGGTCACCGCGGGCGAGCGGGTTCCACCGATCGCCGCCCTCGAGCGTCCAGCAGAAGAATGGCCGGTCGGCTGCCACGGCCTCCGCCTCAAGCCTTCGCTCGAGCAACTGGTCGCCCTTCATGTCGATCACCACAGCGCCAAAGCCGGCGTCGATGTGGCGCGCCACGCACCACAGCAACGCGTTCGACTTGCCGCTGCCCGAGGCGCCGAGCAGTAGCCCATGTCTGCCCGATGCCCCGCCGAAGCGCACGCTCACCGGCTTGCTTCGGCTGCCGAACCCGAGTAGGAATTCGTGATCCGTCGCGACCTGGCCGCCTTGGGCCCGGCGCGGCTGTGCCGAGCGGCGAGCACGTCGGCCGGCCCGACCGCTCCGCGCACCCGGCGTCGGGCGTCGCCGCCGCTCTCACGATCACGGCGCTCGTCGGTGAACGTCCACCAGGCTGTCCAGGCGCCACCCGAGGCAATCGCGAACGCCCAGCTCTCGAACACACCACCCACCACGATCAACGAGGCCCCAGCGAAGGCCGGGGGCAGTGCCCACGTCCACCGCAGGTTCGCGCGAACGAGGACCAGTCGCCCTATCAGCGCGCCGCCGACCCCGATGACCAATCCGACCAGCGCCTCCTGAAGGCCGGCGATAAGCGGGGAAGAAGTCATCTCGCCTCCTCTTGCCTCGCGGGGCCGGATTGACCCCACGACTCTCCTCAAGTCATAACGGCCGTAAAGACGGAGCAAAGCCCCTTTGGGCTGCCGGCACCGGGTGTGGCCGCTCCTGCTTCGCGCCGGGAGCGATCATCTGCGTGGGCGGTGGCGCCGCTTCTGCTTCTCGTCCAATCCGGTCGCGCCGGACTTGACCGCCGACGCGCCCAGCTCGAGTCGGATGCGCAAGCGGCAGGGTGTCC